>Ga0181471_100403_pt1 | contig 14109 bp, 10 predicted proteins | sample InSIn5gowninarea_FD_119083 | JGI IMG/M metagenome (GOLD analysis project Ga0181471, IMG submission 119083) | Clean room microbial communities from NASA Spacecraft Assembly Facility at Jet Propulsion Laboratory, Pasadena, California, USA -... ...
ACTGAGATTTTGGAGTAAAGACAAAACAATCCTTGGAAAGCCAATGCGTGAAGCAATGCCTGTGTTGAGGGACCAACCTTTTCTGAAAGAACTTGAGCTTGTTTTCTCTACAGGTGAAACCATTACTAAAAAGGAGGCTAAGGCTTATCTTGAAGTAGATGGAAAAATACAACCAAGATTTTTCAATTATACATATAAGGCGCTTCGTAATGCACGTGGAGAGATTTATGCAATCCATCATATGGCCCTGGACGTAACAGAACAGGTTGAGAACAAACTCGCCTTAATAGAAAGCGAAGCATCGGTGAGAAGATTATTTGCCCAGACACCAGTGGGACTGGCTGTGTTTAAAGGAAGCGATTTTATAATCGAAATGGCGAATGAACCTATTCTCAGTTATTGGGGACGGACGCACGAGGAAGTAATTAATAAACCGCTTTGGCAAGTACTTCCTGAAGTTGCTGCTCAAGGTGTTGAAAAAATAACGCGTGAGGTCTTTGATACTGGAATACCTTTTACGTCACCAGAAACACCACTGGAAATTTTTCGTAATGGAAAAAAAGACAAGCTTTATGTACATTTTGGATTTCAGCCTTTACGGGATAGAGAAGGAAATACAATCGGATTACTTGGTATTGCCAATGATGTTACGGATTCAGTAAACGCCCGTAAGCGTATAGAGAAAAATGAAATGCGTCTTGAGGACCTTGCCAACTCTATGCCGCAGGTGGTATGGATTGCCGAGGAGGATGGAACCGTTACTTATTATAATAATCGCGTTTTACAATTTGCTGGTGTAAAAAAGATAAACAATGTCTGGATTTGGGAAGGTACAGTTCATCCTGATGAAATCGAACATACAAGCAATGTTTGGCGCGAAGCGATTAAAAATGTTTCAAACTACCAGGTGGAACATAGGATTAAAATGAAGGACGGATCTTACCGCTGGCATTTAAGCCGTGCTTATCCATTTAAGCGTGAAGAAGGGATAAAATGGTATGGTACTGCCACTGATGTTCATGATCAGAAAATTCTTGAAATGAACCTTGAGAATCTTGTACGAAAAAGAACTTACGAACTTGAAAGATCCAATGATGATTTACAGCAATTTGCACACGTGGCCAGTCATGATCTTAAAGAACCTGTAAGGAAAATAAAAACATTCAGCTACAAGTTGCAGGATGAATTTAAAAGCACGCTTGGTGAAAGGGGAAATAATTTTATAAATAAGATTATACATTCATCAGACAGGATGAACTCAATGATTAATGGTGTATTAAACTATGCTTCAATACAGTCAGTTTCGGGTGCAATAGAAAACATTGATCTTAACTCAGTAATTGCCGGAATTGAATCGGACCTGGAGATTCTGATTGAAGAGAAGAATGCTACTATCCATTACAAAAATTTGCCGACATTTAAAGGAATACCGGAGTTAATACAGCAATTGTTTTATAACCTGGTCAACAATGCACTTAAATTTTCAAAGGTTAATGAGCCTGCAGAAATATTAATCAATTGTAAGGAAATATTTACAGATGGTAAGCTTCATTATTCAATAGAAGTGACTGATAATGGTATAGGTTTTGAATCTGATTATGCGGAACAAATATTTCAGACATTTTTCAGGCTGAACTCTAAAGACCGTTTTGAAGGAACAGGTGTAGGCCTTGCGTTGTGTAAAAAGATTGCCGAAAGGCATGGTGGGACAATTTCTGCAAGTAGTGAGCCAGGTAAGGGCGCTCAATTCACTGTGTTGATTCCAGCTTAGTATGTATCCAATAAATTTACGGAAAATTGAATTACTTATTATTTTAATCCTTTGGTCTTCTAATACACCACTCCTAATCCCAATGATAAGGGAAAGCCAGCAACCTTAATGAACAGGCTTCATGGGGCAAACCGGCGATCCAAATTTAAATCTTAAATAAGCGGATGGATGAATTGTTTATTGATCAAATCTTATAACCAATTCCCGGGCAAAAGAATAACCGTCTGCTGTTAATAAAGAATTACCTAATTACAGGCACAAGCGTCGGTTAAATTCTTAGAGCTTAGAACTCTTCTTTTATAAAAAATTTTCATCAGATTATGCTGTCCGATTCTACAAAGGGCACATTGATATGCTTATTAAACTTATTAAGCCTTCCTGTGCAACGATAAAACGCCGGGAGTTGTTTTAATAATGTCCATCGCTCTAATGCTGGACAACACACCATGAAAAATTTTACCGTTTTATTTTCCCTGCTTTTAACCGGCCTCGTTTTAAGTGGCCAATTACATGCGCAGGAGCAGACAGAGATGACCAGGGCCGAGTTTGATCGGATGGATAGCCTGAGCGTTGAGTATGAAAACTCAAGAAGAGAAGATCAGAAAATTGAGGACAGGGAAACTGTTTCTGATCTTAAGGAAGAAAGAGCTAAAACTAAATTAGCTGCGAAGGAAGCAAAACGTATAGAGCGTGAAGCAAATGATGCTGCAAGAACATCAAAAGACGCATATAAAGCTGAAAAGAAGGCACAAAAGTTACGGAAGAGTGCAGATATGAAAGCAAAAAAAGCAGAGCGCGCTCGTCAAAAATCCAGTGAGAACAAGTAACGGTCTAATGACTTAATTTATTAAATGGAAAAAGCATCAACACCATATAGCTACATATGGCATAAATACCGTCCAGTTATTTTACGACTTATGGTTAATGCCTCGGAAGCACCACAGAAATATGAATTCTCAGACCATGAGTTCAAACGGATATTTCCGAAAAATAAAACGAGTCTGGCTTTTATTATATATGTTAATAAGGTAAAGGCGCTTAACAATATTAAGTCATCTCCGCTAGCACACGCGCTGTTAGAGATTTTGCAACAATCCAAAACTGCTATTTCATTGACAGAACATGATACTTATGAACTTATGCTAGATAGAAATTTCACCTTCCATGTCAGGAAATCTAATAACGAGCATGTTAGGGAATCAATGTTATCTTCGTTGGAAATTGAAGCTTGTAATTTGAATTGATCGTTTTGCTAACAATCGGCACTTATTTTATACCCAATGCCTGAAATAATATCATGCAATTGGGAGAAAGTAAAGTGGGAGTGACCGGCAATGAATTTTGGATGCGATTAGATAACGCAGCTAAAATTTATCCGGCGGTTCAAAACAATGAGTTAACATCTGTTTTCCGATTGTCATGTGTGCTAAAACACCGTGTTAAGATTAAGCCCTTATTGGAAGCAATACACGCTATTGAAAACAGGTTTCCTTACTTTAAAGTAAAACCGCGCAAAGGATTTTTTTGGTACTACCTCGAATTTCATGATGAATATATTCCGTTAAAACCTGACTTCGGAATTCCATGCCGGGCGTTCGGCAAAGACGATTTGATCTTTCGGATACTTGTAAAGGGGGATCGCATAAGCGTAGAATTCTCTCACATCATTACAGATGGCGGCGGTGGTTTTGAGTTCTTTAAGACACTCTTACTAACCTATTTTGACAGGTGCTGTATTTCAGTAAACAACGATATCCCCTTTTTACAACCAGGCCAGCCTCCGCATGAGGAGGAGTTTGAAGATGGCTTCGCCCGATATTTTCAAAAAAATATTCCATCACCCAAAAAAAAGGAAAAATCATTTCATCTTCCTTTTAAACTTAACACTCCACCCCGGTTTAATGTGATTATAGCAAGGCTGGCGCTAAACGACGTTTATAAGAAATCGAAAGAAAATAACGTAACCATAACTGAATTCCTTGTAGCAGTTTATCTCTATACACTTCAGTCTGTTTTCAATGGATTTTCCACTTTTAAAAAGTTGAGATCAAGGAAGATATTCAGGATACAGGTACCTGTCAATTTAAGAAGAATCTACGGATCAAAAACGATGCGGAATTTTTCCCTATTTGTTACACCCGAAATTGATGTTTCGTTGGGTTACTACACCTTTGAAGAAATTTTAAAAACGGTTCATCACCTCATGCAGCTGGAGACCGATAAAAAACTTATAAACAAAATAATTGCCCGTAATGTTGGGGCCGAAAGAAATCGATTTCTTAAGCATACACCGCTTTTTCTCAAATCAATTATCCTTTACCTAACTTACAGCATAGCCGGAACCAGTAGATATAGCGGCGTTATTACAAATCTGGGAAAGGTTTCTTTGGGAGAACGGGCTGACAGTAATATTGAATATTTTGTTTTTATTCCTCCTCCTCCCAATAATGCACTGCGCGTGAACTGTGGCGTACTCGGTTTTAAGGATAGTCTCGTTATGAGCTTTGGCAATATCACCCAGTCGAAACAATTGGAAAGAGAATTTTTCAGGTTTTTGGTGAAACAGGGAATAGGAGTAAAAATTATGAACTATTAGGATTTTAAAGATGATAATTTGCAAAGAGTGTGGAGTCGAGTTGGATACGCAAATGGAGTACTGTCCGCTTTGTGATGCTCCGGTAGCAAACGATGGCTTCGTCAAAACCAAACTAAATCAAGAAGAGAAATCTAATATTACGGGTGGTAAGAAAAAGCATCTCCTGAGCCGGATTCTATGGCAGATAACTGCCATATTATTGCTTTCCGGAATCACTGCAACTTTAATTATCAATCTTGCTATACAAGGCCATATTACCTGGTCAGTCTATCCGATAACGATTTGTCTTGTTCTGCTCCCTTATGCATTACTGATGGCGTTCTGGCGCACTGGCATTGTTAATCAAATGTTGGGTAGTTGGTTTTTATCGGTATTAATTCTGTGGGGGGTGAGTAAAATTATAAGTCCTGAATGGCCACTTTCCTTAGCCCTGCCTATCTTGTCAGCAATCAACATTACTGGAATAATTCTCATTTTTCTTTTTAGGTTTTTGAAGAGAAAAGGACTGAATGTTTTTGCTATAATATTTCTGTCAATTGCGCTGCTCTGCATTGTTATAGAATGCATCGTATCTCATTTCGTCAATAACGAGATAAAATTACAATGGAGCATGATCGTTGCCGCTTGTTTACTCCCTGTAACAGCGGCGATTATCTTCATGTACTTTCGAACCAGGAACAATAATGAACTTAAAAAAATATTTCACACTTAAAAACCGTTGGTAAAGTTGTATCTTAAAAATGCAAAGCTTACAGAGTAAATTATTTTATCATCTTTTAAAGATTATTAATAAGAAGCGATTTCTTGAAATGCAGTTTGCTTTCGGTCGTTTTGACTTTTACAATAGCAAGGAGCCGCCTCTTGAAATACAAAAGGTTTGCAACGTAAGTAAATCTATAATTAAGGGAAGGTCTGTATTTACATTAACTCCCAAAAAAAACCCTTCCCAGGTTCATATATTATATTTACATGGCGGAGCTTATGTTCAGAATTTTGTAAAACAACATTGGCGATTTTTATCAATGCTTGTTGAGCATACTCATTGCACGATCACTGCACCAGACTACCCCTTAGCTCCAACTTATAACTGCACACATGCCTTCGAAATGCTTATACCATTGTACCGACAAATCATTAGTGGCCATACCAACACTATATTGATGGGTGACTCTGCCGGAGGAGGGCTCGCATTGGGCCTGGCTCAGAAAATTGTTATAGAAAAATTAAAACCACCATTGAAAATCATTTTACTTTCTCCATGGCTTGACATATCGTTAACTAACCCCGCTATAGAAGACATTAATCGTTTCGATCCTTTTCTCAGCGTAAAAGGCTTGAGAAGAGCAGGATTATCTTATAAAGATAACGACAGCGAGAATAATGCCTTTCTTAGTCCAATCTATGGCCCGCTAAAACAACTGGGTGAAATCTCAATTTTTATCGGTACACTTGATGTTTTGGTAGCTGACACACGAAAATTAAAATCAAGGGCAGACAAGGAGGGGGTGTTGATCAACTATAATGAGTATGACAAAATGGTACACGTATGGATGTTTCTGAATTTTCCGGAGGCGAAGCATGCACAAAAAGAAATTATCAAGGTTATTAAAGAATAACAGTAACCGATAGTAATACCAATAATAACTTAACAAAAAGTATGTGAACAACCTTTCATCAAAGTTGGTCATTCGTCATAATATTTAGCTTGTACGGCTGTTGATCGAATATTTTTTGCAATATTGTTGAAATCTAAATCTCCATATGGTAAAGTACTAACGTTAAAGTTGGTGTATTTCAACTCAGAATTAAGTTATAATCTATGAACGAAGCTATTAAAGACAGTGTCATTAATAAGAATGGACCAATAATAATAATAGAAGATGACGCTGATGACCAGGACTTCCTTACAGAGGTTTTTCAGAAATTAAATTATCGTAACAAAGTGCTTTTCTTTTTTGACGGACAAGCCGCACTCGATCACATAAATACTTCTGATGAGTTGCCATTTCTTATTTTGTCTGACATTAATATGCCGAAACTTGACGGCTTTGCGCTTCGGCAAAAATTAAAAACTGATGCAAAGCTTAGTAACAAATGCATTCCTTACCTGTTTTTCTCCACAGCGGCAAATCAGAAATCTGTAATTGACGCTTACAGTCAATCTGTTCAAGGTTTTTTTGTCAAACAAAATTCAATGGAAGAGCTAAAAAAAACGATTAGTGTTATTATGGAGTACTGGAGAAGGTGCGCAGCTCCAAACGATTTCTCCGAGTAGCCCATTAACCAGACCTTACAAACTATCAGGATAAATCCTTTTATTTATCTTTGATCATTAACAAACTCTCATGGCATCAGTTGACTGGAAAAAGGAGATTAAACCCTTGATAAAAAAGTATAAGGGAAAGAAACATCCCCTGGAGTACAACAATTACTACGAACTCCTGGTGATGGTCGTATTGTCCGCGCAGGATTCTGACCGTCATATCAACAAGCTCGCACCTGATTTCTTCAAAGCATTTCCCGATATGAAAGCATTGTCGAAAGCCAACACAGATACAATATTTCCCATCATCAGCAAGGTCAGGAATTTCGCAAACAAAACGAAGTGGTTGCTTGCGTTAGCTGCAGAGATTAAGGATGATAATAATATTCCTTCCACACTTGAGGAATTGACTGCTCTCCCTGGTATTGGAAGAAAATCGGCTAATGTTATTATGAGAGAGATGGGTGTTCAGGCAGAAGGTATCATTGTTGATCTGCACGTGGTCAGGGTTGCTCCCCGGCTCGGCATCGCTTCTGGCACTGATCCAAAAAAAATAGAAAAACAAATGATGGATGTGCTTGATACCAAAGACTGGGGTGAAGCTGGTATGGCTATTTCATTTTTAGGCCGCGAAATCTGTCGACCAAAAAATCCTAAACATGATGAATGCGTAATGAAAGATGTTTGTGCATACCATAAGTTAAACACCTGATATAATTTTATTAAGTCCTGCCTGACCTCTTTTATATTTGAAATCAGCTTAACAAAAAAGCCGTCTCACGAATGAGACGGCTTTTTTATTTTAATTAATCGTGGTACCTATTTCTTAATAAATTTTTCCTTCTTAATCGTAAGGTCTTTCTTCCTGATTACAGCGATGTGAATACCTGGTGTTAAAGACTGAATCGAAAGGGATTCACCAGGATTGTTAACAGCAATAACTTCCTGTCCTTGCAGATTTATAATACGCACTTGTTTTACGTTTTGAAAATCTTTTATGAACAACAAGTCTGTTGCCGGGTTTGGTGATAAGACAAAACTGTTTTCTTCAGCACCTGCGATCTTAACTTCTAAATTTTGTGCTTCCCGTGCAGAAAGATTGTTGGTGATATTGAACCGGTTAATATTGAATCCTCCGGTTGCAGTAGCGATGCCGATTGCATAGGTTCCTGCAGGAAGATTTACAATATGAGAAACCGATTGCCAGGTTTGCCATGATCCAGTATTTGGAATGGTAACTGTGCCAAGCTGAGTAGCTCCGGCGTCTTTTTCCAGGCGTAAAGTTCTGGATGCATTTGGAGATGCAACGCGGTAAGTAACTTTATACTGCCCTGCTGCAGGTATAGATACATTATAAGCCATCCAGTCACCGGCTTCAATCCAGCCTACATTGAGATTTCCTCCTGTTGGATCTTGTGTGGCTTCGGTAGCTACACCAGACATGGATATCCAGTTCTCAGCTTCAATGGTTGTAGAAAAACCTGAAATGTTCTGAGCCACTCGTATTGAAGTTGTTCTGTCATTCCATCCTGGACTAACAAGACAGGAATTATCTGATGTGATCACAATTGAAGCACCGCTGAAATTATCGTTTTCGTAAAGTGTTACTTTGTATCCTGAAGTTACTCTTACCGAAGAAATCCAATTATCAGCTATACCTCTTGATGTCATTGCAGACAGGTTGTAATCACCGACAGGTAACGCAACAGCTGTACCTCCATAATTACAATCCTGATATACAGTACTTACACCACTTACACCATTTACAGTAATATTAAACGTGTATGTAGTTTGAGCGCCGCAGGAATTAGTATGTCTCGCAACATATTGTCCACCCATGGCAGTGGTTACATTTGAACGGGTAATTTCTCTGGAAGAAGAAGTAAATCCAGCAGGTCCTGTCCATGACCAAGTCCCGCCTGATAAAGGTTGAGGACCGAGCACAAATGTGCCTCCGGCATTTAATGATGCATTACCTGTATTTTGCCAGGCTCCTCCGTTAACTGTTAAATAAGGATTGATATTGGTTGGGTTACACCCAATAGATCCTGAAAATGATTTCCATGTGTTAATAAAAGCAAAGGATCCTTGTGAAAGTCCACTGCATGTAGGTGAAGCTGAAGTCTGGCCAGGGCAGCCACCGTTGTCGCGATTGGCAGACCACATTGCTATCATATTAACCCAGCTGTTTGCGTTTGCAAAATTTAAAACTTCAGTTGCATTTGCAAGGGTAAATGTTTCATTCTGTGTATCATTCTTTCCAATCATTGGCGTGATACCAACATTCAAACCAGTTGAATTTCTGGTATTCTGTGCAGCAGAAATAGCAGCCTGTCCCATCTGGCTATTGGATTGTCCATAATCCATAGCCATTACGTTGACATTATAAATATTTACACCTGCAGCTTTTGCATTGTTGATTACATAAACACCGTCGGCGGTTAAACCTGTTGGCATTACTGGGAGACAATAAGTTATTCTGAGGCCAGGATTATTGTTCTGTAAGATTTTGGCAGCCTGATTTCTTCTCTGGATGGAAGCTTGATGAGATACCCATGCACCTTCAATATCAAAGTCAATCCATGTCAATCCATAACGGTTAATTACCGATTGGTAAGCATTTACTAAGGCATTAACATCCGTTATAGTAACATCAATAGGCGTACCGTTAGCACCCCCAAAGGAAACTATAACATCGCCGCCAACGGCGCGCAGTTGATTGATCTGATCCAACAAAAAGTTTTGATCCATTGGCGTAGCTCCACCCCATGCAGGTTGTCCGTTGGTTCCTGCTGTAATAAAAGCAAGTGTATAATATTTCTGACCTGTTGCATTGTAAGAATTCATTAAGCTGAATGTTGGCCAAAGCATGACATCCACATAAGGAGCGTAAACTTTTGAGGGAAGTGCACCCAATGCCGAAATGGCAATAAGCATCCCCAATACTAGTGAATAAATTTTTTTCATAGGTTGTTGATTGGTTTGAAGAAAAATAAAGAGGCAACTGTTACGTTGCCCCTTTTTTAAATTAAAGTGAGAAAGATTAATCTTTCAGAATTTTCTCTTTTCTGGTTGACAGGTCTTTTCTCTGAATAACTGCGATATGGAAACCGCGGGTTAATGATTGTACAGAGATTGACTTACCAGGACGATCTACAGAGATCATTTCTTTGCCTTGCATGTTGTAGATCTTCACGTTCTTCACGTTTTCTGAATCTTTAATGAACAGAACATCTTTTGCAGGATTCGGTGATAACACAAATCCGTTATCTTCTTCGGTTACAGATTCAAGTTCAATACCCTGAGTCTCACGAGCAGAAAGATTGTTAGTGATTGTAATGTGATTGATGTTAAATCCACCAGTAGCTGTTGCAATACCGATTGCGTATGTTCCTGCAGGAAGCGTCACATTGTGTGCAACGTTTGCCCATCCTTGCCAGTTACCTGTATTAGGAATGTTTACGGTTCCTAATTGTGTAGCGCCAGCATCTTTTTCAAGGCGTAAGGTACGACCTGCATTTGGAGATGCTACTCTATAAATAACTCTGTAAGTTCCTGTAGTTGGAATTGTAACATTGTAAGCCATCCAGTCGCCAGCTTCAATCCATCCTACGTTAAGGGTACCTTCAGAACATGCCTCAGTCTGCACACCTGACATTGAAAGCCAGTTTTCTGCTTCGATCTTAGTTGACCAGGTTGAAGAATTTGTAGCTACACGCATTGATGAAGCTCTGTCATTCCATCCTGCGCCTACAAGACATGAATTGTCAGCTGTAAGAACAAGAGAAGCTCCTGCAAATCCAGCGTTTTCATAAAGAGTAACTTTGTAACCCGATGTTACGCGGATGGATGAAATCCAATCATTGCCAATTCCTCTTGATGTCATAGCAGAAAGATCATAATCGCCAACAGGCAAGCCAACTGCTGTTCCTCCATAATTGCAATCCTGGTAAACCGTAGCAACTCCTGGAGGAGGAGGATTTGTTCCGGCAAAACCACCTATGGTAATTGTAGCTCTAATAGGAGAGCCTGCATTAATTGTAGCTGAATGATCAAACACATCGTCGTATGAGAACGCATATGTTTTTGAATTGTAGCTTATATCAGTCTGATGCCAGAATTTAGCATACCAGTTGTATGGTGATGTGATGTAGTACTTAGAAGCTGTGGCAAAATCCTGCATAGCACCTACTGGTAAATTCAAATCAATAGCGTGCCTGTTAACTGCTGCTGCGAATTGTGCTTGTACTACAAGATCCCATTGACCTCCTGTTGCGAGAGCGCCTTTTGCTTCAAGTGCATCCTGCGTTGTTGGCTTCCATGGTATTAAACCAACAGCTCCGTCGCCATCTCTTACAAATCTGAACTGACCTCCTGTAACGCGTCCTCTCCATACTCCAGCGTCGCCAGAATTAAACACAAGGTCTCCTGAACTATACTTAGACCAGATCTGATCAATGTAACCTCCGAAGTAATTAGCTTGTGATCCACCTGTTCTAAATGCAGGAGTTTTTGATGGGAAGTGAATAATTCCTTTTGCAGCATCATACAGTGCATTAAATGGTGCAGGCGCAGTTGATTGCCACTGAGAAAGAATCTGAGCATGAGTCTTCAATTCGCCCACTTTTCCATAGAAGTTGTTGTTACCCCAAACCTCAAGTCCCATTGGATACTGATAAGTATCAACACGAGTAGTGTTAACCCAAAGACCATTTGGAGCATTTGTCAATTCTATGTTTTCAAATCTTATTCCTTGGTTAGGATCATTTGGATTATTTAAATCCGGAGCAGCGTAACCTTTTGGAGAGCCTGATGCGCCGAAGAAGTAAAGATATAATTGCTGATTAAAAGAAATGAGGATTCTGGTACCAGCAATGCCAGGAACGTTAATTACTTTATTGGGTATTTCACTTAAACGAGTAAAACAATTAGCATATCTGCCATTGTTTCCAGGGCCCATATTACCATTAGGCGTGGGTCCTTGCACGGTATTATCAGAAACACTCATTGGTCTGATCTGACCGGTTTTAAGATCCATCCAAACGTGATAGCCTGCCGGCTGTTCACCCACAAGGGCTACATAAATATTGGCGTCAGAAACAGCCGGGTTTGAACGATTGACGATAGTAAATGGAACTGTAGGCTGGCTCCATGCCACTGTGGTGAGCAGTGTAAGGGCGAGCATCGTTGCGATTGTTCTGCCTTTCCGAAAGGCCTGAACAAGGAGAAAAGTGATTCTCGTTTTCATTTGAATTATAATTGGTTTAAGTAGTTTAATAGGTAAAGTTTTGCTGTCATTCTATGATTAATTGTTAAACATTGATTTGACAATTGCATTGAAAAGCATGAGCGCTTTATTAATAATGATCTCAGGAGTAAGCTCAGGTGATGAGATTGCTGTTCTTTTGAGATCAAATCCATATGGCAAAGCAGTAGCTATGCACACACTTGAAGTGTATGTTAAAACATGCATAATATTTTTTGTTTTTTGGCTTCGTGCTTACCGCATGGGGCTACCGGCAAGACATAGGAAAGGTCATAACAATCGATTGAAAGCGCAAGTTTTTGGGCTTAACCAGCTACATCAAATCTACATCGATCCGGACATCAAAACTACATCAGCACCGAATCGCAACTGTAAAAAAACGCGTTTCTGATAGTAAAAATCAACCCTCCTCTAATACAACAAACAATGTGTACAGGTTACACAAATAAAAATTTATGGAATGCTTGACTTAAGAATTTAGAAAATATATTGAGCGTTGCTTAAGCTATAAGATGTTTCGAAACAGTTGCGGTTGAGTTGCAGAATCGTTTAATAAGGGATTAACAGGCAGGGTATCTTTTTGCGTTATTCAATTTATAACTAAACAACATGCATCATAAAGCATATAACCATGGTGGAATGGCTATTGCTCTTTGTTTCTTTGGTCGTCAAACTGATGATCAAGACTTAAAGCTGCCGTTATTAATCCCAGATGAGTGAAGGCCTGTGGGAAGTTTCCTAAGTGTTCACCTTTGGTGCCCAGCATTTCTGAATAGAGACCCAGGTGATTTGCATAACCGAGCATTTTTTCAAAATATAATCTGGCCTTATTCAATTGCCCTGCTTTTGAAAGGCACTCAACATACCAGAATGTACACATTGAAAAAGTCCCTTCTCCACCACTTAATCCATCCAGGGAGTTATCAATTCTGTATCTGTAAACCAGTGAATCAGAAACCAACTCTTCTTCTATGCGACTTAAAGTTGAGAGCCAACGTGGATCAGTTGGACTGATAAAACGAATTAAAGGCATCAATAAAGTTGCTGCATCCACAGTTGAGGCTCCTTTGTATTGTACAAATGCCTGTAATTTATCATCCCAGAAATCATGGTGAATGGATAAAAATATTTTATCTCGTTCTTCTTTCCAACGGGGATTTAATGGGTAGGAATGAGCTTCCGAAATTTTAACACCTCTGTCCAAAGCCACCCAGCACATCATTCGGGAATAGAGAAACGCTCTCTTGCCTCCGCGAACGTCCCAGATTCCCTCATCCTCGAGATGCCAGTTATTGCAAACCCAATCAACCTGTTTGCTGATGTTACACCAGAAGTTATAGGAAATTGGTTCAGCATGTTTATCAAATAAATAAACTGCATCAAGGAGCTCACCATAGATATCAAGCTGCACCTGTGCGTACGCTGCATTGCCTATGCGAACAGGTTTTGATTGCTTATAGCCTTCAAGGTGAGGCAGCTCCGTTTCTACCAGATCTTTCCGGCCATCAACCCCATACATAAGACTTAAATTTCCTGCTTCACCTATATTGTCACACTGGCGCTCCACCCATTTCATAAACTCTCTTGCTTCTTTTTTATATCCAAGTTTGAGCAATGCATAAACGGTGAAAGATGCGTCACGTATCCATGTATACCTGTAGTCCCAATTTCTGACTCCTCCGATTTCTTCAGGCAGAGCAAACGTAGGAGCAGCTACAATAGAACCATGGTGTTTGGAAGTCATCAACTTTAACATGAGTGCAGAGCGGTTAACAATCTCCATCCAACGGCCGCGGTATATAGATTGGCTCGCCCAGTTTTTCCAATAAGTAATGGTATCGTATAGACATTTCGTAGCAAATGCATCAATATCCGCGTCTGCTTGTTTTTCGTTTTCTGAATATGAAAGAATGAAAGTGGCGCGCTCACCGCTTTTTAAATTGAAATTAAAAATAATGTCGTTGTCCTTAACTTGTAAGGGAATAGTTGATTTGAAGGTTAGTATGCTTTTGTCAGGTGCATCACTTTTAAATAGTATGGTGTATGCATCCTGTTGAATAAGGGAATGTGTTGCCCTGGCATAATCAAATCTTGGTTTGCATTCCAGTGAAAATGTAAGTTCCCCGCGAACACATGAAACTGTTCTTATCACTTCTTTGCCAACATAAAGATCTTCAACAGGCATGAAATCCGTTATTTCGCCTACGTCTGCC
>Ga0181471_100404_pt1 | contig 14083 bp, 13 predicted proteins | sample InSIn5gowninarea_FD_119083 | JGI IMG/M metagenome (GOLD analysis project Ga0181471, IMG submission 119083) | Clean room microbial communities from NASA Spacecraft Assembly Facility at Jet Propulsion Laboratory, Pasadena, California, USA -... ...
ATTCTGGTTTAATAGTCCAGTTATTTCTTGATTGGTTCCAGTTAATGATAGCAACAAGAGGAATGATATGTAAACGACGTTTCTTCTGTTTTTTTGTTGGTAGTTCACTCATTATATTATTTGTATCGGCATATTCAGGAAGTCTGTTGTAGTTATCCTTTAATTCGCCGAGCAACTCATCCAAATGTTTGTCGTCCATTTGAATCTCCTTCCTCCTCTAACTTTATGTATTGATCTTTTAATTTTTCGCGGCCCCTGTGCATTCTCGTCTTTATTGATGAAAGACTACTTTTTAGGATACTCGCGATTTCCTCATATGTCTGGTCATGGAAATAAAATAGAATAAGTGGCAAGCGATATTTTTCTTCCAATTCTTGAATGGCTAAATGTAATAGTAGTGTGGCATCGCTTTCAAAATAATAAGCACCTAAAACAAGCTTTTCCTGCGTATTTACTGCTTTGTTCATGATCTTTTTTTCTCTTTGTTTTTTACGATAGAAGTCACGTGTGACATTCAGGGTTATTTTATAAAGCCAAGTGGAAAACTTCCCGTCTTGAAATTGATCTAAATTCTGATAAACCTTTATGAATGTTTCTTGTACTATATCAGAGATATATTCTGGTGCTATTCCAAATTGATAGGAAAGCTTTTCGACATAAGGCTTATACTTCATTACAAGTTTTTCAAAGGAAGCTTTATCCTCGTTATTTGCAAGACTAATTATCTCTCTCTCATCCATCCAATCTGCCCTCTCTCCCCTTCTCAACTATCTATACAACGAAGGTTTTATTATAAAAGTTACAATTATATTAATAAAATGTTTATTACCTTCCTAAATGGGTAATACTAAAACTGTAAGACTTTCTCGTATTCCCCCTGTAGGCAGAGCGTTTAGACGCTTTGCTTCTTTTTTTTGTGTCTTTTACCAATTCTATCTAACTGTTCTTACTTAAATCAAGTGTTTTAGAAAAATACTGAATATTTGAGGAGATATTTAACGTAAGAAACTCAATCTTTTACACAATCACAACTAATCACCAAACCACTAACGAATTTCTTAATCAATCATTGTTTGCTATAATGAAGGTAGATTGGATAGGAGGCTATTATATGGGAAACTTTGATACAGTAGTAGATCGCTTTAATACAAAATCGGTGAAATGGGACATGCTTGATGAGCTTTATCAATCAAAAGATTGTCTGCCGATGTGGGTTGCTGATATGGATTTTAAAGCGCCGAAAGAAGTAAATGATGCTCTGAAAGAAAAAGCGGATCACGGGATATATGGATACACCATTGCCGATACGAAGCTTAAAGATGCAATCATTAACTGGAACCAATCAAGAAATAACTGGACTATTAAACCAGAATGGATCACGTTTAGTAATGGAGTTGTAACTAGCTTACATATGGCTGTGCAGGCTTTTACAAAACCAAAGGACAAGGTGCTCATTCAAACACCTGTTTACCCTCCATTCTACAATGTCATCGAGGCACATGATAGAGAATTAGTTAAAAATGAACTTCAATATGAAGATGATTCGTATAAAATTAATTTTGAGGATTTTGAGGCGAAGTTAAAATCTGGAGTAAAAGCATTTATTCTTTGTTCTCCACACAATCCTGTTGGACGTTTGTGGAAAAAAGAAGAGTTAGAAGAAATCGCTAGACTCTGTATAAAATATGATGTGGTAATTATTTCTGATGAAATTCATGGAGACCTTGCTCTACCTGGACAAAACTATATTCCAATTGCATCGCTTTCAGAAGAAATTGCTAACCAGACAGTTACATGTACGGCAGCTTCAAAAACATTCAACTTAGCTGGTCTTGATGCTTCTTATGTCGTGACTTCTGATGAAGAGAAACGAAAAGCTCTGGAAACTGCTTTTGAAAAGCAAGGATTTCATAATATGTTGAATACAATGGGGAATATTGCTACAGAAGCGGCGTATACGCATGGAGCAGAATGGTTGGATGAATTAAAAGAGCTCTTACAAAGTCATTATGAGTTTGTGAAAGAGACATTTGAAAAGCATGCTCCCGAAATTAAAGTCATTAAGCCAGAAGCGACATATTTATTGTGGTTAGACTGTAGCGCACTTGGTTTAGATCCCAAAGAACTTAATGATTTCTTCGTGAAGGAAGCTCAAGTAGGACTTAACGCTGGTCTTGACTATGGTGAAGAGGCCGGACAGTTTATGCGTATGAATATTGGTTGTCCAAGAGAAACGCTTGAAGAGGCTGTAAATAGGATTGTAAGAGCTGTCTATTATATTAGAAAATAAGTTTATAAACATTTAAAAAAACAAGCGTCAGCTGAACGCTTGTTTTTTTACTATTTATTCAGCACTGTTAGAAATAACTCCACATGCAATTCTCGGGCCGGAATTACCACTTGGCTGACTAAAACCGTCGTCTGCCGATTCATGAATGATTAGCGAAGTGCCTTCACCCTTTGTAATGGAGTTTTTCCCATCAAGCAATGTCGCTTCAGCAAGAATTAATTCAACATCAACTTTTCCAGAATCGTCTGCTTCAATATTAGGCAGATCACCTAAATGAGGGCCCTTAGGGTTCATCAAGCCATGTTCCATGTCTCCCGGATCGAAGTGTTCACCTGCACTTGTAAAATCAAGTGGATCACATTTAGGATTCTCATGGACATGAATACCATGCGGTCCAGGCGGAATTCCTTCTAACTCAAGTTTTATTTGGACGCCTTCAGGATGTTCTGTAAAGGTTGCTGTTCCTAAAGAGTCGCCAGCAGTATCACGCACCTCTACTTCCATGACAGCATCGCTATCACTTTGTAAGCATGCAGATAATACAAACATTAACACAAAAAACAACTTATTCATTTGCCTTACCCCTTTATTATTCATGCCAATAGTATGTCTCACTCGAGCATTTCTAAACATGAAAAAGGGTAATTTTTATTTATTAGAATCGGAATCTTTTTCGATTTCTTGTAATTGTTCTTTGTATTGTTCAGTGAATTTTTCTTCATCTTTCTTTGAACGCTTGTACACAAAATATAAGGCAATTCCAGCAAATATCATAAAAATAATTAACATAATACCAGGTAGTAGATATTCTGATTTATCTTCTGGGAAATATAAAAAAGGCATATATAACATCTTGATTCACATCCTTCTAAAAGTAAGTATATCAAAATTCTAATTTAAATTAAATAAGGACGTTTATTAGCATCTTTTATATTTATTTGGCAATATAAAGACAGGAGGTTGATAACATGGCAGAAGTAAATGTTGGAGAAATAGTAAAAGCACATGCAAGATCCGGTACATATGTAGGTAAAGTAATAGAAGACCGTGGCGATAGATATTTGATTGAGATTTTAGCTGTACTAAAGCATCCACTTCAAGGAGACCTGCATAATTTAAATAAATTAGAAGACGTCTTCTTTCATGAACGAAAAGCACTGGCTCATCATGAAAAAACGAATATTAAGAAGGCTGCCGTTCATCTTTATGATGAAAAGGTGCCTGAATATATTCCCTCACTAAAAGAATCGGTTCAAATTTATCGCGAAAAGTTAGAACAAGAAACTTCCGCATATAATGTGCAAGCGCTACGAACGCTTAATAAACTAGAAGATGAAGTCTACCGTAAATTATATTAAATAAAAGCTGATTATTAACAAGGTTTAACCAGTTATTAATCAGCTTTCTTATCTATTAGTTCCCTAAATTTTCTTTTATTACTCTAGTAATTCCCTCTAATGCTTTGTCTTCATCGATTCCATTTACCGTTATTTCAACTTCTGCACCATTTGGAATTCCTAAGGACATCACGCCCATGATTGATTTTAAATTTACTCTTTTATCACGATAAGCAATATCAATTTCCGATTCATATTGCCCCGCTTTGTTTACTAATAATGTAGCTGGTCTTGCATGAACACCAGTTTCAACAGTAATTGTAAACGTCTGTGATTTCATTCATTCGCATCCCTTCAAACAATTTAAAAAGAAAAGCACACACTTTATTCTCTACTTGTTCATTATAAACAATATACTACATTATTTAAACCAATTCCCCTGAAAACCTTCTTATCTACCTAAAAACATGAATTATCTCTAAATTTGTCAATCATTTTTGATTATGATAGGTTTATCATGAGAGCGTTTTACATTGGTATTTGAAGGAGGATATTTAAAATGAGTGTACACATTGGAGCGAAAAAAGGCGATATTGCTGAGACGATTTTATTACCTGGAGATCCGTTACGAGCGAAATTTATTGCTGAAACATTTCTAGAAGATATAAAACTATTTAACGAAGTACGTGGAATGTATGGTTTTACTGGAAAATATCAAGGAAAAGAAGTTTCTGTGATGGGAACTGGGATGGGTGTACCATCAATTTCGATTTATGCAAATGAGTTAATTAATGAGTATGATGTCCAAAAATTAATACGTGTTGGTACTTGTGGTGCCATTCAAAAAGACGTAAAAGTTCGTGATGTTATTCTTGCACAAGCTGCAACAACAGATTCACAAATGAATCGTCTAATCTTCGATGGTATTGATTATGCGCCAATCGCGGATTTCGAACTTCTAAAGAAAGCTTATGATGCTGGTATTGCAAAAGGCTTGAACCTTCGTGTCGGTAATGTATTTACAAGTGATACTTTCTACCGTGACAATGCACAGGAAGTGAATAGCCTGCTTGCAAGATATAAAGTACTTGCAGTAGAAATGGAGACAACAGCGCTTTATACATTAGCTGCCAAGTACGACCGCCAAGCACTATCCGTTTTAACTGTTTCCGATCACATTATTACAGGTGAAGAAACAACTGCAGAAGAACGCCAAACAACATTTAATGAAATGATTGAAATTGCATTACAAACCGCTCTTTAATTAAATAAAAGTAGCAAACAAGGATGTAGTAATTTTAAAATTACTGCATCTTTTTCTTTGTCACCCTAAATAATATTAAGTTGACATTAAATACTTTTAATTATATTATCGAAATATAGGGGTGAGAAAAATGAGTCGTTATAAACCAATTGATTTAACATTTGGCGCTGTTTTTGTTTGTTTAATGGCAGTAGGAGCAAATATTACCGTATGGTTCCCAATGCTAGCAGTACCAATTGGTGGCACAAGTGTACCTGTATCATTACAAACGTTTTTTGCAATTATTGCTGGCTTCATGCTTGGTAAACGTCTAGGATCTTTTGCAATCATTACATATATTCTTGTTGGTACAGCTGGACTACCAATTTTCGCAGGGTTACAAGGCGGACCATTCACATTGATTAGCCCGACTGGTGGATTTTTACTTTCATTTATTTTCGTTGCATATTTCTGTGGCTGGTTTGTAGAGAAATTCGAAAAACAATCTATCAGCGTTTATACAACTGCCGCAATGATTGGACTGGGAATAAACTATACAATCGGAGTATCTTATATGTATCTTGCAATGAACACATGGTTAGAGCTTAAAATTAACTTTGTCGTAGCATGGGCAGGAATGATTCCTTTCCTCATAAAAGACACTGTACTTACATTTGTAGCGGCATTCTTTATGGTTCAATTAGCGAAACGTGTTCCAACTTCTTGGATTAAGGCGAGAGCGTAGCATTTTACCATGATATTTGTAGATTTCTTCTATATTTACGCGGGTTGCTCCTTATGTTAAACTAATAGCAGCTTTGGCATAAAGTATAGGAAGGAAGACTACTTTCATGGAAATACTATCGAACTTTCCGTTATGGGCTGCTTTTTCTGCGATTATCTTTGCCCAATTTATTAAAGTCCCAATAAAACTTATCTTTGCTAGAGAATTCTCTTTTAAAATTGCATTTAGTACTGGTGGTATGCCTAGTAGTCATTCTGCAGCCGTTACAGCACTTACAACTGCAATTGGGATTGTAGAGGGAGTTACTTCAAGTATTTTTGCACTTGCTTGTATTTTTAGTGTAATTACAATGTATGATGCTTCTGGTGTTAGAAGACAAGCTGGTGAGCACGCTGCTATTCTTAACCAACTAATGAAGGATTTCCAGACCTTCTTCGAGGAAGCAAAGGATTGGAATAAAAAAGAAGAAAAAGAACGACGTGAAGATTTAAAAGAACTACTCGGACACGAACCAATCGAAGTGTTTTTCGGTGCAATCACAGGTATCTTAGTAGCCTTTGCGATTCACGCATGGTTCTACTAAATAAAACAGTAAATATCTTAAAAAGCTACATTTTTCATTCAACATTGAATTTCAATATGTATTATAAAAAAAGATCAGAATGCCTAGATAAGCATTCTGATCTTTTTTTACATATGAAACTATAGAATTTGAACTTTATGGATAACTTTTTGTGTGAAGAATAGTCGCTGAAGGGCGCCTGCGCCTTTGTTCTTACTGATAATCTGCTCGAAACACTTGTAATGCTTCGTTTTCATTTAATTCTACAAGCACTTCTTCTGTAAGGTGCCCCTCACCCATTTCAATCAAATAAACATCAAGTTGACGTTTACCCCATTCATTATAAACATCTTCTACCGTTTCGTAGTAGAGATCAATCTTATTTCCTTGAATGGCACTTCCTTTATCCGCGACTACGCCATACCCGTAAGATGGAATATAAAAGATTGTACCTATCGGGTAACGATTTAAATCTGCTGCGATTGTCGAGTATAAATCACGTTTCACTTTAATACCGGAGAAAGTTATTCCATATTGCGGGTGAGCCGCAGTCTTCCCGGTCGATTCGTATCCTGCAGTATAGCCCGTTGCGACTACATTCACTTTAGGAAACTGTTCAAAATCAATTGCTTCTTCCAATGTCTCTGGAGCTTCAATACTGTCACTTGATATATATGTTGTTGGCTTTCCATGATGGTTAAGTTTTTTCTTTTGAAGCGCGACTTCACGTTCGCTTTGCCCTTCTATAGCTATTGAGGGATTGTCTAGTTGTATATGTTTTTCTGCAAGAACGCTAACCTGTGTATCATTAGTCATGAGCGTTACTGCTGCTAGGAAAATGGCAAAAGCTAAGCTAATAATTCCTAGTCTTTCATAAATTTTATACATTTTTACACCTCTTTGGACATACGTTTTGGCAATATTTCTGCCACACCTGATAAGGATGCCCACTTTTAAATGAAATATACATAACAGTTGAGGTGTAAATGGATGTTCTAATTTCAGAGTACGAAAGCCAATGAGCAAAATTATGCTTAATAATAGAAAAAAGACTGTGCACCCATAATAGGTTACACAGTCTTTTTAAAAAGTTAGTCTTGCATATTAGCTAAAATTTCTTCTATCTCTTCCATTATACTTCCTGCTTCTCCCCAGTCACCATTCGATAATGCATCTTGGTAAGCATCAAATAGATCTGAGAATTGCTGAAGAGCTTCTGCTGCTTCAATCGGAATTGTTGGCTCACCTGAATCCGTTGTTTCCTGATCAATATCTTCTTCAGGATCCGCTCCAGGGTCTGTTTCTGTATCAGCACCCGGATCAACAGTTGGTGTTTCCCTGTTAGGATCAATCAAGTCAAACATCGCTTCTAAAGCTTTGTCGAAATTACTCTCCATCACGATATGGTCTTCATATGCAATAACAATCTGCTTAACTTCTGGTAATGAAGTTTCGTTTGAAGACTCAATGTATATTGGTTCAACATACATAATCGTATCTTCGATTGGAATTGCGATTAGATTTCCACGGATGACTTCTGATCCACCTTGTGACCAAAGATTCAACTGCTGAGAAATCGTACTATCCTGGTTAATTCGGTTCTCAATTTGTTGAGGCCCATAAACGTTTCGCTGTTTCGGGAAGGTATAAACAAACATTTCACCGTAATGTTCGCCATCATTCCTTACTCCCATCCAAGCAATCATATTCTGCCTGTTACGTGGCGTGTATGGAACCATGAGAATGAATTCTTCCTCTTCATACTCAGGTAATTTCATCGTGATATAATATGGATCCATCTCTACATCATTATCTTGCAAACGTTCAGTCGCAAATTCCCAGTAATCTTCACGGTTGTAAAAGACTTCTAAGTTTGACATATGATATGTCCCATACATTTTTGCTTGAATTTCAAATAATTGTTCTGGGTAACGGAAATGATTTTGTACATCCTCTGGAATTTCCTCTGTAAATAAATCAGGGAAAATTGCTTGGTATGTCTGTACAAGTGGCTCATCAGGTTCAACGATATAGAAATCAACTTCTCCTGTATAAGCATCAACCATTACTTTTACCGAGTTACGGATGTAATTGTGATTCTCACTAAATTGTTCAGAGTATGGATAATTTTCTCCAGTTAAGTAAACATCCATAATCCATGCTAAGCTGCCATCGTCACGAATGATAATATATGGATCATTATCATAGTCGAAAAACGGCGCAATCTTATTTACACGTTCAACGATGTTACGTGTTTTTAATAATCTACTATCTCCGTCCAATTGGTCCGAAACTAAGAATCGGAAAGAACCTTGGTCAATGGCAAATAGAATTCTATTTAAACCATTTAATTGGATACCTGATTCTTCTTCATAACGAGTAGAAATATTTTCATCACCTGAAGGGTAATCAAACTCATCCACTTCAGTATTTACGATAACATCATTGTAATCCTCTTCCCCAAAGTAAATTTGTGGTCGAGACAATTCAATTGCTCCCTCTGCAGGAATATTACGCATTAAATATTCTGGTTGCCCTTGAGATGTAATTTCATTTACATGACTCATTGCTACGCCATAACCATGCGTATAACGAAGGTTACGGTTCACCCATGTTTGTGCTTGTTCAGGTAAATCTTCAGTGATTAATTCCCTTGCACCGATAAATACTTGTTGATATTCCCCATCAATTTCATAACGGTCAATATCAATATCATTAAAACGATAATATGTTCTAAATGTTTGGATCTGATTATAAATATCCAATAGTGGACGAGAATCATTGATTCGAATATTATCGATTGTTAGTGCGTTTCTCTCTACCATTGCTTCATCTAAAGAATAATTTCCTGGATGTTCTTCTTCCACTATTCCATCTAAATCATATGCTGCACGGGTAAACTCTAAATTCTTTTCAAGGTATGGTGATTCTCTAGAGAACTCATTTGGTGAAACAATGAAGTTCTGTACAACAATAGAAGCACCTTGTCCGAGAACTAGAAGTCCGAGATAAACAGCAATAGGAATAATTGCTGAATTAATTTTCCCACGGTATAAAGAAACAATCGTCCAGATTGCTCCAAGTAACGCAACTACAGCAAGTATATACGCTTTTGGAATATTAATAAGTTCATCTGTATAACTCAAACCGTGCACAACACTATTTTGGAATAGGTTTACACTATTAGAAAGCAGTGTATGATACGGTGCTAAGTAATGGATGCCCGCAACCATTAAACCGATCACTAAAATCGTAAAACCAATATGCAGTTGTGCTCTTCTATTCAGACGGTACATGTTAAATAGTGAATATGCTGCAATTTCTACAAATAAAGCAAGTACTGCCAAAGTTAATACCAAGTAAATAATGAACTCAATAAATGGTAAGACAAACATATAGAATGAAATATCCATATTAAAATGTGGATCTGTCAGACCAAATTGTTCATGCTGAATGAACTTCAGCATTGGTTCCCAACCAATACCTTGAACAATCGTACTTCCTAAAATACCGATAAAGAAAGAAATACCAACAATAATAAGTCTGCTATACTTCTTTTCCTTAATAATCGGTGGCAGTTGACTACTATGTAATTGACTTACATAAGAGCTTCGAATCCATTGTAAAGTGACAAATGATACGACGAAAAACAATAGAAACCCTGCACCAATTAAAATTGCTTTTGTTCCAAGTATCGTTGTAAAGATATTGCCATAGTCTAAATTATCCATCCAAATATAGTCTGTAATCCAATTAAAGCTAATAAGAAAGATAATTCCAATAGCAAGTAAAATACCAAAAATAATACCGAATATTTTACCCAGTCTCTTAAATTTTGCTAACTGTTCTGGGGTTAGTTCTGGCTGTTGTGTACTCAAAGTGACCCTCCCTTAAATATTTTTCTATTTTAATCATAACAGAATTCGAGGTGAAACACCTCTATTAAACATGTATACCGTGTATTACGGATGAAAATGAAAAATGTTTCAATTATTTATGTACTTTTAGTAAAATTTATCAACACTATTCTATTCGCTGCCAAACATTACGATAGTCAATCCTACCATTACTATCCAGTTCAATATTCATGTAAGTGCTATTACTAGGTTTAAAAATATTATGCGAACGATGGTTCAAAAAGAAAAGTAGGTGTTGCTCTTTTAAAAATATTTCCATTTCAAAATATATATCCCAACGCGCTCTTTCATCCTTTGTTTCTTTTAATCGTCTTTCCTGCTCCATTATATATCCACGCATTTCATCACTTAAACAATGATAAAGTGCTAATTGAGATGATGTCAGTGTAATGATGGAAGATAATAAATGATCTTCTGATAAAGCGACTCCTGAAACGAGGATGTCATATTTATGAATGACTACAGGATTTTTAAAATCTGTAGCGTTAACTATTTCTACCTTAGTAGAAATTCCTGCGTTCTCTAGCTGCTCCTTTAAAATAAGTGCTTCCCTTTCATGATTTACGCCTTCACGAATTTGTTGAGCACCAATTAGAAGTTCCATATCTAAATGGACTGGCTGTACTGAATAATCTATTACTGGAGTTTTTTGCTCAGCAGAGACTTTTGTATGGAAACTATGAGCAACGACTTCACCCTCCAAACAAAATGTTTGAGGATTTATCCATTCGGAAATTTGGGCTCTAATATTTTGGTCTTGCAAGGGTCCCTTTTTCGCACAGTTAAAAACTATAAAGTCTGCTCCCTCTTCCACTACTTTCACTTCTTTCCAAGAAGTATTCGGTGCAGAAAGTAATAATGGATGTGTCTCTTCATGTTGAAATGACGCAGGGGTTTTAATTATTTCTATCCGATCTAACCATGGTCGCAATCCATAATATCTTGGAAAAACCTCTAATCGAATGATCTCTTTATCTTGCTCTGTTAACTGAAAAGGTCCGCTTCCAATCGGATTATCACTGAACTTCTTTTTCTTCTCTAACATTTCTACAGGAATAATCGATGTAGCAATACTTGATAAATAGCGTGGAAACATAAAATCTACTTCTTTCAATTGAAAAACTACAACATAATCAGATGCACAAGTAATTTCCTTTACATTTTTCATGAAACGATTTGTGCTTGGAAAACGTTCAAACGTAGCTTTAACATCAGCACTATTTAATTCTCTACCATGATGAAATAGTACTCCCTTACGCAAATAAAAAATCCAGTGCATTCCATCTTTACTTTCAAAATGATGCGCAATACGTGGTGTTAGCTTCCCAGACTTAGGATCAAATTCTACTAAGCGGTCAAAGATTTGTTGAACCATATGTCCATCATGTCGTGATCTAATTTGCAAAGGATCCATTTGTAGCTTTGTTTCGTAAAAGGAATATCGTAAAACATCTAAGTCCTGATTCGTTTCCGTCTTTTTCATTAACCCAAGATATGTATTTAACCATTCCTGAAATTCCGTTTGTGAAGATTTTTCAAGTTGCTCCATTATAGAAAACCCTTCTTGATATTTCTCCTGCTTGATATAATGTTTTGCTTCCTCTAAAAGAATGCCATCGAAAGTATAATGGAGTTTAAGTTTTGGCTTCTTGCCACGGCCTCTTTTTACCTTCCAATCAACAAATTTTTCTTTATCCAAATAATTGATAATTGTTTTTGCGTGTCGCTCCGAACAGTCAAAAAGATTTGCTAAATATTCAATGGTTGTTTCTCTCGCTTCGCTTTTAACAAAGTGATTCGTTAATAATTTCATGTACTTGCTATATCTCATCGTATCCTCCAATAGGTGAACAGCTAATTTTAAAATTATTCACTTTATGTTCCTCTTTTTATATTATAAACTTTATCCATATCAGGAACAACAAAAGAATGGAGAATAAAGATGCATGTACCGAATGACGAAGAGGTAGTCACTTCCCTCTGGAGCAATAAAAACTTTTTACTTATTTGGTTTGGCAGTATTATTTCTAGCTTTGGATCGCAAATGTATACGATAGCAATTCCTTTATTAATCTACCAAATTAGCCAATCAGCATTAGCAATGAGTACGATGCGTGCGATTGAATTTTTCCCAAACATTCTAATTGGCATGCTAGCAGGCGTGCTTGTTGACAGGTTTAGCCGAAAGAAAATGATGCAATGGATGAGCTTTATCCAATTTGCTTCCGTGTTTGGAATGGTCACTCTTTTATGGACGGACCAAATAGAAATATGGCATTTATATATTCTTGGGTTCATTCTATCAAGTGCTGGGTATACTTTTGGAAATGCACATCATTCAGTCATTCCACAAGTAGTAACCAAAGAGCAACTCACATCTGCGAATGCAAAATTATCATTCGTAGGCACGCTAATTCAAACAGTTGGTCCAGGCTTAGCTGGAACGTTTCTCGTCCTTTTTTCTTTTACTTCGACTCTGTCTATTTACTTAGTTTGCCTATTTATTTTATTTCTTTGTGTTTATCAAGTACAAGTCCCGATCCACATCGAAAAAAAACAGGGGAAAACTAGTATTTGGCAAGATATGAAAGAAGGAATTCAGGCATTACTAGTAAATAAAACCTTGCTTACACCTACCATTACGGTGCTATTTATCAATTTTGCTTCTAGTCTTGTCATTGGTGTACTCACTTTTTATACAATCGATAAGTTAGGGGCAACTGAAGCACAAATTGGTTTAATGTTTAGTATCTCTGCGATTGGTGGGCTTATAGGTGCAACGTTGGTGAGTAGAATTCGAAAAAAATATGGACGAGGAAATATTTTTACCTTCTGTCTCTTAATCGACGTTATAGGAATTGGCTATCTTGTTATTGCTCCTACTTGGTGGGCAATTGGAATTGCCCTTGCTGTCAGAGCCTTTTCTACGACGCTTTCAAACATCGTTTATTTTACAATTAGACAGGAATTTACTCCGAATCATCTTTTAGGACGTGTAGCTGGTACATCCTCAATGCTCATGAAACTAACACTTCCATTTGGCTTGTTCATTTCAGGACTATGGGCAGAGTGGTTACCAATCCCAATACTGTTCGCCATTTCGTCAGGGATATTTTTCATCTTATTTATTCGCCTTTATCGTCATCCATTTCGAAAATTGGTATGAAAAAAGCACGGGAAGTCTGTTATCAACTTCTCGTGCTTTTTATAGTAGATTACTCCATATATTTTGGCTTGTTTTCTTTTTTTCTTACATACTTCTCTAATTTATCCAGCTCTGCGTACAATTCAATTAAACTATTCGCAATCGGGAAAACATAAGCCCACTTTTCGAATCCTGATCCTTGTAGTTCATCGATTAAGTTATTGATGGTTACTTGCATTGCTTTCTTTGTTTCCCTTTGTAAATCTAGGTCAAGAATAATTTTATCCTGATAGAGTAGGAACACGTTCTCACTATAATTCGTAATTTCGTTAATTAAGTTTTTAATGACGTCACTTTTGCCGCCACCTAGTTGTTCAATTACTTCAATGTTTTTTTCTAACTGACCAATTAAAGTATATTGCTTTTCAAGAACCGCAATCATTCGTTTATAAATAACAATACTCCTGAGGAAACTTAGTTTACTCCGCATGAAAAAGCGCGTTCTCTCACCAGATATAATATCAAAGTAATCTTTAATTTTCGTGATTTGTTTTTCGATTTCACGGTCTTCCCCTTTAATCGTCGGAAGACTCATTGTTTTATTAGGGATAACTCTCAATAAAAATTGTGTTTGTTTAATTGCTTTTTCAATCATACTAAATAACATTTTTTGGTGGTTTGGTGGAAAGATAAGGATATTTACAATAAAAGCTGATAAGACACCAATTACCACAAGTGAAACTCTTTCAACAATATAGACAAAATTAATTCCATCTGTACTTGCAAGCATCATTGCCATGATTGTTAATACTGTTAGGCTTACCGTTTTATTTAAACCTAGACG
>Ga0181471_100405_pt1 | contig 14062 bp, 12 predicted proteins | sample InSIn5gowninarea_FD_119083 | JGI IMG/M metagenome (GOLD analysis project Ga0181471, IMG submission 119083) | Clean room microbial communities from NASA Spacecraft Assembly Facility at Jet Propulsion Laboratory, Pasadena, California, USA -... ...
TTCCAGTAAGGTTTCCTTTTTACCACAATCGAACCAGGAATCCACTTTGAAGGCCTTCACCTTCGCACCGCTTTTAATCAGCTTCTGATCTTTCCAGATACCCCTTGCTGCAAGGATATAACAACCCAGAATGGCAAAGTAAAAAATGCACCATACGGCTACTGTGCCCGAAGTAAAAAATTGTAGTTCCATGAAATAAAGCACAAGCAATACGACAGTCAGGAATATACCAAGATAGCTTAAGCGAAGTTGCAGCTTGCGGTTGTCAAAAAGGAAGATGGTTACAAAAGCCAGTACGCCTGCCAGCACGCTTAGAATTGTGAACCATAAGGTAGTTTGGGCATTCAGATCAATTTCAACACCTGGTGGGAGCGTTTTATTATCTTTTGTCCAGTCGCCCCTGAAAAATGGGAAACGAAACGTAATTGCATCAAAAGCTGTAGCAAATAAAAGCCAAAGGCTCTGCATTCTTTGAATCATATCTTCTAAGTTAAAGGATCTGTATTGAAAAGTTTATAGTTTGTAGTTGTCGTAACTAGTTGAATTCCTATTACTGGCTAGTAAAGTTTCATACCAGAGAGATGAATTCAACTTTCAAGGCAACTACAAACTACAAACCACAAACTAAAACTATCCCATTTCCGGATAAAGTGGGAATTGCTCCATAAAGCTATGCACATCTTTTGCCACACTGGATACGGTGGTGGGGTCGTCAATGTTCATCAACACTTTGTCGATGAAGTCGACTACTGTTTGCATGTGGGCTTCGTTCATTCCTCTTGTAGTTATGGCAGGAACACCTACCCGGATACCAGAAGTTACAAACGGGCTCTTATCATCAAAAAGGCACAGCGTTTTTGTTCAGGGTAATATGTGCCCTGTCCAAAGTTTCCTGTGCTTTTTTACCGGTAATGTTTTTGTTTCTAAGGTCTATGAGCATCAGGTGGTTGTCTGTTCCTCCACTGATAATATGGTAATCTTTGGCAACAAAAGCCTTTGCCATAGCTTGTGCATTGCTTTGTATCTGCTTCGCATATTGGGTATAATCTTCCGACAGTAACTCACCAAAAGCTACCGCTTTTGCAGCGATCACATGTTCCAGTGGTCCGCCCTGGATGCCCGGAAAAACAGCCATATCCAGCAGGTTGCTCATCATGCGGGTATTTCCTTTAGGATCTTTTAAGCCAAAAGGATTTTCAAAATCTTTACTCATTAAAATAATACCACCGCGAGGACCACGAAGGGTTTTATGGGTAGTAGAAGTCACAAAGTGACAATGCTCAAAAGGAGAGGAGAGGAGCCCTTTGGCAATAAGGCCGGCTGGGTGGGCAATATCAGCCATTACAAAAGCGCCAACTTCGTCAGCTATTTTGCGAATGCGGGCATAATCCCAGTCGCGGCTATAGGCAGAGGCTCCGCAAATGATCATTTTAGGTCTTTCCCTACGGGCCACTTCTTCCATCTGTTCATAATCTACCAGTCCTGTATCTTTTTTAACGCCATAAAAGAACGGCTGGTACAGTTTGCCGCTGAAGTTTACAGGCGAACCATGGGTAAGGTGGCCGCCCATGCTCAGATCAAGCCCAAGTATCTTGTCCCCCGGTTGTAAAACTGCCAGCAACACGGATGCATTTGCCTGGGCGCCGCTATGAGGCTGCACATTGGCATACTCGCAATTAAAAACCTGCTTAATGCGGTCTATAGCCAGTTGTTCCGTTTGGTCAACGATTTCGCAACCACCATAATAGCGGCGCCCAGGATAACCTTCTGCATATTTGTTGGTCATCACATTGCCCATAGCCTGCATTACCTGGTGGGATGTGAAGTTCTCAGATGCAATAAGCTCAATGCCCTGACGTTGACGTTGTAGTTCCTTTTGGATGAGGTCGAAAACAAGTGTATCTCTTTGCATTGTAGTTTTTTAGAGCTCAAAAGCTCAAAAGTGTACAAGCCAGAGAAAAATCCCGTGAACTCGTGAACCTGTGAACTCCTGAACTATGTTTAATTTTTGCGCAAAAATAAGCTTACACCCAATAGTATCAGCGGAGCCGGGTTGGCGATTGCCGGAAAATTTATACTTTCGTCCGCGTGTAATTTGTACACACCTGGTAAAAAGCAGCATCTGTTTTGGCCGCCAACCTGCCACGAAGGACCCGGATAGTAGTCGGGCTGCTTTTGCCGAACAATAAAAGATCTCATGAAAGCAATCATTCCAGTAGCCGGTGCCGGCACAAAACTGAGACCTCATACATATACCCAGCCAAAGGCTTTGATACCAATGGCTGGTAAAACAATCTTAAGCATCATCGTTGACCAGTTGAGGGAGGCTGGTGTTGGTGAATATATTTTTATAGTAGGATACCTCGGCGATAAGATCCGTGATTATGTCAAAGAGAACTATCCCGATTTAATGGTGCATTTTGTATTTCAGAATGACCGTCAGGGTATAGGCCATGCTCTAAAGCTAGCTAAAGAAATTGTTGATGAAGATGAAGTTATCATCGTTCTTGGAGATACCATATGCGAGTACGATGTAAAAAAAGTGCTTGATAGTCCCGATTCCATGCTGGGAGTAAAGAAAGTAGACGATCCCCGCGATTTTGGGGTTGCAGAAATAGATACAGATGGTTATGTTTCACACCTTGTAGAAAAGCCTCAGATACCAAAGTCTAATATGGCCCTGGTGGGCATCTATAAAATAAAAGAATCAAAGCAACTGTTTGAGTGCCTGGACAGCAACATCCGGCAGGGCTTGAAATCTCACGGCGAATACAGTATAACAGATGCACTGGATTGTATGATCAAAAGCGGTGCGAAGGTGAAGGCCTTCAAAGTGGATTCCTGGTTCGATTGTGGTAAAAAGGAAACCTTACTGGAATCAAATGCTACATTACTGAAAAAATTCAGTGACCTTGCAGAAAACCACTACGAATACGAGAATACAGTGATCATTCAGCCTGTAAGTATTGGTGAAAATTGCCAGATAAAGAATTCTATTATAGGACCCAATGTAACAGTAGGTGATAACACCATCATCGATTTCTCAATAATCAAACATTCCATTATCGGCTCCTACTCTAATCTTTTTGATATTGTATTGGATTATTCACTAATTGGCAGCGATACCAGTATACGAGGTGAAACACGGACGTTGAATATTGGAGATAATACAAATATTGATTTGGGGTGAGCGGCAATATTACTTTCCTTTTTGGTATTACTTATCCGATAGTACAGGCTGGTATGGTGTGGGCTAGTGGGTGGCGTTTAGCAAGCGCCGTTAGTAATGCAGGTGGTCTGGGGCTTATAGGCGCCGGAAGCATGTACCCGCATGTATTACGCGAGCATATTCAAAAATGTAAGTTGGCTACTACAAGACCTTTTGGCGTCAACGTTCCGCTATTATATCCTGACCTGGATCAACACTTCCGGATTATAATGGAGGAGGGCGTTCGTATCGTATTTACTTCCGCGGGAAATCCGAAAACCTGGACAGCCCGTTTAAAGGAGCAGGGTATAACAGTCGTGCACGTTGTCAGCAGCAGCAGATTTGCCATAAAAGCACAGGAGGCGGGCTGTGATGCTGTAGTTGCAGAAGGCTTTGAAGCGGGGGGACATAACGGCAGGGAAGAGACCACCACTATGGTCCTTGTTCCTGCGGTGGTTGATGCGGTATCCATACCTGTTATTGCCGCAGGAGGCATTGCCAACGGCAGGCAAATGCTGGCAGCAATGGCATTAGGCGCAAGTGGCGTTCAGATTGGAAGCCGGTTTGTTGCCAGTGAAGAAGCTTCTTCTCATATAAACTTTAAAAAAGCTGTTGTAGGTGCAACGGAAGGTGATACAATTTTGTCTATGAAACAGTTGACGCCAGTTCGTTTGCTCAAAAACAGGTTTTATGAGGAAGTAAAGGAAGCTGAGCAAAGAGGCGCAACAGTTGAAGAATTGAAAAATCTATTAGGACGGGGCCGGGCAAAAAAAGGTATGTTTGAAGGTGATCTGGATGAAGGGGAATTGGAAATAGGTCAGGTTAGTGCACTCTTGAATGATATTTTGCCTGCAGGACGTATTGTTCAAAATATTATTGGAGAATTGGATCATGCGCTAAAAAATTTACCGGAAATTTTTAATTTTATCAAACAGTAAATACTTACCTCTCAAAGAACACGCACATGAAAACGAAATCAATGATCCTGGGCTGTTTAGCTATAGGTGCTTCTTTGTTTGCAAATGCTAACAACGGAATTGGTGAAGAAAGCACTAAAAAAAGTGATATGATGGGTTGCGTGCTGCACAATGAAACTAAAAAGCCATTGCGAGACGTTTGTATTACTGCATACCTGTCATCTAAGAAAGAGCAGGTGATCACTACCAACAATAATGGAAATTATTCATTTGAAAACCTGAAGCCAGGAGTGTATAGGTTCGTTTTTCAAAAGGATGGTTATAAGAAGGTGGTGAAGGATCATGTCATCATCAAAACAGATAATGGCTTTCAGATGAATATCCAGATGTTAGAAACTGAAGATTTCAACTTCATGCCTGGCGCCTTTACTTTCCCAATGCCTCAGTAAATCCCGCAGTATAGATCGTATCCCAGTTTCTTTTATTGTGTCTTAGCACTGAAAGGCCAGTTGCTTCCCAGCTTTCTTTGAACTCTTTCGTTTCAAAGAAAGTCCAGCATTCATAGAAATCTTTTTTGAACAGGTCTCTTGTGGCAATCGTAATATGCGGATGAAAAGGCCTATTCTCTTTTTTGATCTTGTATTGCTCTTTATCCGAAAAGTGATCATCCGCCTTCCTTTTCAGTTGCTCAAGGTACACGTTCTTTTTTACGCCAATAAAGATTGTTCTGGGTTTAAAAGCTGAAAAGTCAGCCGTTTCCACCACAAATGGTTTGATATCTTTGGCGAGGGTATCCACATCATTCAATAATTCTTCTTCCCTATTCTCTTCCAGCCAGAATGGGGGGATGATGGTAATATGGGCTGGCGACTTCAATCCTACTTTGCACCGGTATCTTTCTTGCATATATTTTTTCCAGTGCAGCACTTTCTCATCAAGATGCTGGGGAAGTACAACTGCAACAAAATACATGTTCATGTGCGAACGTTTAAATCATGTAAATGAAGTTAAGGTGTAGTTCAATCACTTATTTCAAACAGCGTCCGAAAACGTTTACATTTCGTTAATAATTCATTTGTACAGCCTTTCTGCCCCCAGCTTTCTGCGCAGATGATCAAAATCAGTTATAAATGTGTCATTAACATATAAAAACAGTTCCTATCTTTAAAACCTTGCTTGTCAAAAGCAGATAGTCATCACTACAATTACTATTTGAACATGAAGAGAAGAACTTTTCTGGAAACAACCTCCCTGGCTGCTATGGGAGCTTTGTTGAGTACGCCGTTTAACAGTTTTGCACAGCCTGCCGCTAAAAAGCGCATTGCAATGGTAGGAACCGGATCCAGGGGCACTGGCTTCTGGGGTGAAACAGTTCAGAAAAACTTTGGTGATCTGATCGAGTTTGTTGGCCTTTGCGACCTGAACCAGGGCCGTGCCGAATATGCCAAAAAACGTATTGGCGCTAACTGTCCCACCTTTACCAACTTTGAAGAAATGTTGCACAAAGTGAAGCCTGAAGTAGTGATTGTAACTACTATGGACTCGCAGCACGACGCACAGATCGTAAAAGCGCTTGAAATGGGTTGCGATGTTATTACCGAAAAACCCATGACCACCGATGAGATCAAATGCAAGGCCATTCTGGATGCGGAGAAGAAAACAGGCCGCAAAGTGGTTGTTGCTTTCAACTACCGCCACAGCCCGCATATGACCAAGATCAAGGAATTGCTGGCAAATAATCGTGTAGGACCTATTACTTCAGTTGATTTTCATTGGTACCTCAATGTACACCACGGTTCCGATTACTTCCGCCGCTGGCATGGTTTGGAAAAAAATAGTGGCTCCTTGTGGGTGCATAAAGCCACACACCATTTCGACCTGCTCAACTGGTGGGTTGACTCTGACCCTGTAGAAGTAATGGCTTATGGTGCATTGGAAAATTACGGAAAAGCCAATCCTTTCCGTGGTCCGCGTTGTATGACCTGTCCTTTAAAAGGTAAGTGTAATTACTATTACGATATCACAAAGAACAAGACCTACATGGACATGTATGTAGCCAATGAAAAATACGATGGCTATGTGCGTGACCAATGTGTGTTCCGCGAAGAAATTGATATATGGGATAAAATGTCCGCGCAAATCGTTTACGCCAATGGGATCGTGGCCAATTATTCCCTGACAACTTACAATCCTTACGAAGGCTGGCGCATCACCTTTAATGGTAAGAATGGAAAGATCGATAGCTGGCAGGATATTCCTTATCAATTGGGTAAAATGGAACAGATCGACCAGGCACAGCGCCACGCCATGGAAATGACCCAAAACAAGAACGAAGTAGCTGAAGGATTTGAAGAGATCATTGTCGCTGAAAACTTCAAGCAAGGCTTTGAATCTGTTAAGGTGCCCAAATTAAAAGGTGGTCATGGTGGCGGTGATGCACGCATGCAGGACTACATCTTCAGAAATCCAAGTGCTCCCGATCCATTCAAACATATGGCAGGAACCAGAGATGGCGCCATGTCTCTGCTGATTGGTGTTGCCGCACGCAAGAGTATTAAAGAAAAACGCCCAGTAAAGATTTCTGAGCTTACGGATATCAACCCCGTTGCGAAGAGGCCGGTGTAGGAGAGATGACAGATGATGGATGGTGAATGGGTATGAAATTGAGGCTACTCCAAGCATATGGGTAGCCTTTTGTTTATTTAGTGTCTCGTGGTTGGTAGGATCACGGTAAAACATGCACCTTCACCCTCTTTGCTTTCCGCTAGAATCATTCCGTTGTGATTATCCAACACTTTTTTGCAAATGGCAAGCCCGATGCCTGTGCCTTCGTAGTCGTGTCTTCCATGCAGGCGTTGAAACATGGTAAAGATCTTCTCTTTGTAGTGCGGCCCAAAACCTATTCCATTGTCCTGGAAAGTAATTTTACGATACTGCGTTTCTTTAGGCAGGCGGTACTCTTTAGCTTCACTTTCTGATAATGTTCCAGCCTTGATCTGAATAACAGGAGGGTTGTCTTTATACGTGAATTTCAAACTATTAGAAAGCAGGTTATAAAACAGTTGGTTCATTTGCACTTCTATGGCTGGGATAGCGGGCAATTCGTCTGCCTCAATGATAGCCTGCTTTTCCTGTATTTCTATTTCCAGATCCTTTTCTACCTTTCTTAATACTTTATTTAAGTCAACCATAGTGGGTTTGTTCTGCTTTGAGGCTGCATCTACCCTGGAGTAGTCTAGAATATCGTTAATCAGATCGGTCATTCTTTTTGAAGCCGCTGTGATTTTCATCAACACGTCATGTTCTTTTTTGCCCAATATTTTGGAAGAATGTGTTTGCAGGTAACCGCAGAATATTCTTATTTTTCTTAACGGCTCCTGCAAATCGTGTGAGGCGATATAGGCAAATTGTGCCAGTTCAGCATTCGACTTTTGGAGGTTTTTGTTGGCTTCTGCTAATTCTTTGGTGCGCTCATTCACTACCTCTTCAATTTTCTTTCTTGCCAGCACTTGCAGCGTCACATCTATTGCCAGCATCAGCACTCTATTAACCTGGGCTTCTTCGGAGATGAGTGGCTCATACACAAAATTTACATAAACAATCTCTTCCTTGTCATTTCTTACCAACATCACTTCATGTTCAATACCCTGGTAGGTTTCACCAGTGTCAAACACCTGCTGCAAAATGGGTGCGTAGTGTTCTTTTGCCTCTGGTATGCTTTCCCAAAAGCTGCGGTTTTGCAGCGTCTCACGGCTTTTGCCAATGAGTTCCAAAAAAGTATCGTTCACCAATTCAGTGAGTAGGGTATCTTTTTGTACAATGCAGATGCCCACGGGCGCCTGCATTACCAACGTTCTTAGCAGTCGTTCGCTTTCCTGTATCCTCTTTTTGGCTCTTACCTGTTCGCCTACGTCAATGGTCATGTTCAGGATGCCGTAAATTTCACCCTTTTCATTGCGCAGCGGTTTGTAGCTGAAGTTGTAGTAAGAAGAATAAAGTTTTCCCTCTACGATCACGTCTGCCTTGTCTTCCTTGCCCCAATACGTTTCACCTGTGGTAAAAACACGGTTCAGCAAATCGTAAAAAGGCTGGTTCTTTAATTCTGGTAATGCCTCAAGAAAAGGCTTCCCCAATACTGACTTTCCCTTGCCCATGATCTTCAGCATGGCATCATTGGCATATTCTATGCGCATATCTGCTCCAATATAAACCGCAGTAGCAACAATGGCTTCTTCAATGAGATTACGGAACCGTCGTTCGCTTTGCTGCAATATGTCTGCTGCTTTTCTTTCAACAGTCTGAAGTTGATGTTCCATCACCTTTTCGATATGGATGTTTTGAACGATCTTGAAAATGAAAAGGTTTCCTTCTCCATCATTGGTGCGCAGCGATTCGCCATCGGTAAAAATGCAGTTACCGTTTTTGTGTACAATATAATTCCGGTCCCTGAAAAAGCCCTGGCTAATAGTGGTTTCAACTTCCCGTTCAGGGAGCAGCTTCTTTTGGTCTTCTTCGGTAAATAGTATCCTCCCGTGCCGACCCTTAAGATCAGAGAGCGTATAGCCGTATGTATGCTCAAATGACTTGTTGCAGTGAAGAATATAGCCATCTTTATCAGAAACCAAAATACTATGTACATTGGCGTGCTTGTATATTGAATGCAGCAACGGCGTGGCTGCTAATATCTTCTCAAAATCTATCATTACTTCATTTTAGTCAGCCGGTCATTCTGCAACGATGAAAGAACATAAGGTAGTAACAGGTTACCCGTACCGGTGTCGGGAATAAAAGGCAAGAGCTGTACCAGTTGATTTACAGCGGCTTTCTTTTACAAAGAATGAAATAAAAAAGCTGATAACGGGACTTTTTTTACACAATTGTTGAGGTTGTTCAGGACAAAATTACTGAAACCTTATTGCCTTCACAGGCTGTATCTTTCTTACGATCAAAGAAGGAATCAGTAGTACCAGGTAGGATACCAACAGTGTGCCGGTTCCAACCGCTATCACCTGCCACCACTCTATCTTTACAGTAGCTGTGTGCATATAATAAGCCTCCTCCTTCAATCTCACAAAACCCGTTTCCATCTGAAGCCATAGCAGGCCCAAAGCAAGTGCCGTTCCTATAAGTACCCCTGAAAATGTGATGAGGGAAGAATGTTGCAGAAATATTTTTTGCACCGTCCAGTTGGTAGCGCCCAAAGCCTTCAATATACCAATCATCCTGATCCGTTCCAGTACAAGAATGATCAGGCAAGTGATCAGGTTGATCACGGCAATGATGATCATGATGGTGATCAGGATCCCCTGGTTGGTATTCTGTATTTGCAACCAGTCAAAGATGTTCGGATAAATTTCTTTCACTGTTCTTGTTTCCCATAGCATTGGGAACTGCTGATTGTTATAAATATCATCACTTACCTGGCTCATCTGGTTATAATCTTTCAAAAAGATCTCATAACCTCCAATCTCATTAGGTTGCCAGCCATTCAATCTTTGTATCAGTTTGATATCTCCAATAGCAAATGTCTTGTCATATTCTTCGATGCTGGTTTTATAAATGCCAGTAATAGTCAGCCTATCCGGCCTTAAAGATCCGTCTCGTCTTACAAAATAGATCAGTATACGGTCACCGGCTTTAAGTTTTAACTGGTTGGCCGTATAAGAAGAAATAACGATCTCGCGGCTGTATGTACTGTCATTAAACTCTATCCATCTGCCGCTCTGTAAAAAGCCGGCAAGATGATTAAAATTATAGTTGCTATCCAAGCCCTTCATCAATACCCCTTCCATATCGTCTGTTGTCTTCAGAATAGCATACTTCGTCGCAAAAGGATGTATGGATTGTATTTGCGGGTTGCTGCGTATAGTCGCTACCAGTGAGTCGTTTTGCTCGATGGCTAGTTCCTCGGCAATATTCGCCTTCATTGGTTGGCGGTATTGGATGCGTACATGTCCCCAGAAACTAAAGACCTTTTGGCTTACTGTTTCCTGGAAACCATTCACAAACGAAAGCGTAATGATCATTACTGCGACGCTGATCACTGTGGCAATAATGGAAAGGCGGATAATGAACCGCGAGAAGGATTTCTGCTGGTTGAAGGCAATGCGCTTGGCTATGAAAGATGATATATTCACGAGGTAAAGTTAGCGCGATTTCTATGTTTTCAGATTAGCACTATGGATGGGCTCATGTAGCATACCCTTTGTTATCTTTATTACAATTTTTTTGATTTTGTTTTAAATCAAATCTTATGTCATCAATTTTATATATACTTGCCGCCTTAATCCTGTTCCGGTTAAAAACAGGGATATAAAATTGATATAACATAACTTAATAGAACGATGCAAAAGCTTGCTATGAACCCCGTGTTGAATTATTCCGTATCCGCAGCTAATATTCTTCTGGTTGATGATGATGCTGATGATCTTTTATTTTTATCTTCTTCATTTTCAAATGTTTCTCCATATGTGAAGTTAAAACAGGCTTATAGTGTAAGGGAAGCAATGAACTATCTGAACCGCCTTCCTGATGAGCAACTGCCATCTCTTATAGTATTAGATTATAATATGCCTGTTCATGATGGTCTAGACTTCCTTAAAATACTTAATGAGCAGGATCGTTTTCATAATATAAAAAAAGTTGTTTTAAGTACTGCTCAATCCACTCTAATCAATAAAGTTTGTGTAGAACAGGGGGCTGATGCTTGTTATACAAAACCATTCAGGATAGAACAATATAAAGCCTTGGCCAAAAAAGCTTTCGAAGAGTTTATTGCTAATTAATTTTGCCATTATGGCAATGGCAACAGTATTAATTAGCGGCGGTACAGGTTTGATTGGAACTGCTTTAACAAAAGAGCTTCTGAGTAGGGGTTATCAAGTCATTATTCTTACCCGTGAACCTCAGAAAGCCATGAACAATAGGAATGGAATTACCTATGCAGGCTGGAACATCAAAGACCAGATAATTGATAGCGAAGCCGTCAGCAAAGCTGATTATATTGTGCATTTGGCCGGTGCTAGTGTTGCCGGAGGAAGGTGGACAGATAAGCGTAAAAAAGAGATACTGGATAGCCGGGTGAATAGTGGCAAACTGTTGGTAAAGGCATTACAAAATATTCCTAATCAGGTAAAGACAGTGATCAGTTCTTCAGCTATAGGCTGGTATGGTTCTGACCCACAGGTTCCTAATCCAAAGCCATTCGTTGAGGATGATAAGGCTGATGAATCTTTTCTAGGCAGTACGTGCCAGCAGTGGGAAGCCAGCATCGAACCTGTAAGCAACTTAGGGAAACGGTTGGTAAAGCTGCGTACAGGTATAGTACTGAGCAGGGAAGGTGGTGCTTATCCTGAGTTTGAGAATCCGCTTAATTTTGGAACTGCTGCCATCTTGGGTAATGGAAAACAGGTAATTAGCTGGATTCATATACTTGACCTTATACACATGTATATCGAGGCTATAGAAAATGAAGGCTGGCAGGGCGCTTACAATGCAGTGGCACCAAACCCTGTAACGAATGAACAATTAGTACTTACAATAGCCAAAGAAAGCCGCAGATTCTATATACCGGTACATGTGCCCAAATTTGCACTAAGAACAATCTTAGGCGAAATGAGCATTGAAGTATTGAAAAGTGCTACTGTAAGTAGCCGTAAGGTGCAGGATGCTGATTTTCTGTTCATGTTTCCTTCAATAGAAGCGGCTGTACAAAACTTAAACAAGAAGGCCTCCTGACCGGAGGCCTTCTTGTTTAGAATGTTTTTACTTCCTTAGGCATTTCAGGCAGTTCTTTTTGCGTATACATTTTAGCTTCAACTTTTTTCGGATCACCTTGGTATGCCCAGGTAATGTTATTTACATATTTATTAAATACGCGGTTAAGATCTGATAATGTTACTTTTTTCATATCATCTTTTATAGTATAAGTCCTTCGCCAGTCGCCATTGATTACTTCATTCCATGCCAGAGAAGCAGCATGTGCAATGTTGGTTTCCATTTGATAATAGGTGCGGGTTACATAGACAGTTTTCGTGTTCTTCAATTCATCTTCTGTAAACCCTTCTTTCTTTATTTTTTCAATCAGTTGTCTTGCTACAACTATATACTTGTTAGGTTCTGTAGTAGTTACATAAATACTGGCGTAGGGAGTTAAACCACCGCTAAACCAGACTTGAGGTGCATAGGACAATCCATTTTTGCTTCTTATGTCTAGAAAATGCCTGTTCTGAAAAATCCGCATTGCTAATACAAAGGCGTCGTAATCAGGCGAGCCAGGTTGAGGTGCTCCGGTGATACCCTGAATATAATTTGTGGCAAACTCCTTTTGTTCAGACTTCATTGTATTGGATGGAGGCATATAAGTTTCTTTCTTTGCAACAAATGGTTGGCCTGCAGGTACTTTGCCCAGGAAGCTTTCAACTTTTTGTTTTAGATCATTCTTGTCAACTTCTCCAACAACAACTATCAGCAGGCGATTGCGGTTAAAGATGGTCTCATAATATTTTTTTGTTTCTTCAGGTGTAAGCTTGCTCACGATCTCTATTGTACCCTGTGGGTTCTTTGCATAGTTCTTTCCGGCAAAAGCCAATTCGTGTGCCATTCGTCTTATTGCAAAGTCCGGATTGGATTTATTGGCTCTCAATGCAGTGACAGCATCTTGCCGGATGCGCTCAAACTCCTTTGCGTCAAATTTTGGTATTGTCATCGCATCTGTATATAAATGCCAAACCTGGTCGAAATCATTTTTTATGCAATTCATTCCAAATGTGGCATAATCCATTTCAGTATTTCCGCCCATGTTAGCACTATACTTATCCAGCTTGTCTTTGAAAGAATTTTTATCATCCTTCATAGTGCCACATTCAGTAAGAGCAGTTATGGCCAAGCTTTCAATACCTGCTTTTGCAGCAGGGTAATTTTGAACGCCACCTCTGATAATCGTTTTTATTTCTATGATCTCATTACCACTAGGTTGTACGATCACTTTTACACCATTGATCTTCATTTCGTAGGGTTCGCCCATTTGAGCCAGCAAGCTTATTGGTGCAAGTGTTACAGTTAGAAGAATAATATGTTGGAATATCTTTTTCATTTTATAAGTCTTTTAGTTTGAAGAAATCACCAGGATTGTATTTTTTGTTCATGTCCGGGCTTATAACCATGCCTGCTACATATGGCTTGTTTTTGATGTATTTGGCTGCATAATTGGCTATGTCCTGCCTGGTTACCTTCATCACATTGTCTACATAGTTTGTAAAATAGTCCAGAGAAGTGCTTGCCCACCAGTATGTAAGCTGCATAGATAGACTGGATGGTTTTTCATTGCTGCGTATTTCATTTCGGCGGAACACATCTTTAGCAGTTTGTAATTGTTCTTCGGTCAGGTATTCCGGGTCTGCAAACTGGTTGATCTGGTTTAATACTTCATTGTAACATTCCTTTAGTTTGTCAGGATTGGGTACTACAAACAACTGTATTGGTCCTACAAACCTGTTCGTTGTATAGCTAACCCCTGCATAATTAGCTAAGCCTTTATCTATTAATGCCTGATGCCATTTGGAAGAGTTGAGGCTTAAGGCTGTAGTGAATAGGTCCGCTGCTAATGTGGCCGCTGAATCATTTCGGTACTCAGGCCCATGCCAGCTAAGCATGATAAAAGGAGTTTGTGCAATGGATAGTTCTTTGATAAAGTAATCTGTTTTAGCTAAGGGCTTAAATTCTGGTATGGGATATTTCTCATGAGGGTCAAAGCCACTGTTTGACCAATCACCAAAAATGCTCTTTGCCAGTTCAAATGCTTTGTCATGTTTTACATCACCAGTGATCACTAAAATTGAATTATTGGGATGATAGTATTTGTCTTTGATCACCATCATCTTCTCCGGAGTGGCATTTATATACAGATGCGATGACAATACCAAAATTTGACGCAAAG
>Ga0181471_100408_pt1 | contig 13999 bp, 22 predicted proteins | sample InSIn5gowninarea_FD_119083 | JGI IMG/M metagenome (GOLD analysis project Ga0181471, IMG submission 119083) | Clean room microbial communities from NASA Spacecraft Assembly Facility at Jet Propulsion Laboratory, Pasadena, California, USA -... ...
ATGTTGGTGCAATTGCTATTTTATTCTTATTTGTAATCATGATGTTAAACTTACGATTAGTTGAACTGATTGACACAGGGCAAGAGTATACACAAAATTTACCTTTAGGAGCAATTATAGGTTCACTGTTCTTTTTCGAACTCTTATCTATTGGTGTCAATGGAAATAATGTATTAGAAGAAGGTTTAGGTTTATTCAACTGAGTGAACTCAAGAATCCTAGGTGTTGATGCAACAACAAGAGCTGCGACATCTCATGTACATATAGCTTTTAATCCTGTTGTAGCTGATAATAACTTTACAAGTTTCTTACAAATTGAAAGTATTGGGCAAGGTCTATATACCTATGCATCACTATGATTAATTATTGCAGGAGTTATTTTCTTACTTGCAATGGTTGGTCCTATTGTATTATGTATGACACCACACCGGGAAACTGTATAAAGATGAATTTTTCTCCCCTTTTTATTAACCTAAGAAGAACTTAAGAGATAAGTCGGCAGAATGGTTGTGTCCGGGGCCTGCAAAGCTTACGCGTTAGGGTTCGATCCCCTCTTGTCTCTTTCCCAGCGGAGCTGGGGCCCATCACCCGATCTAAGATCGGGAATAAAGAGCATAGTTTAACGGTAAAATCGCTATCTTCAAAATAGCTGTTGTATGTTCGATTCATGCTGCTCTTGATAAGGTTAGTGCTTATCTAATCAACTCTGTTTATATGGTTATCTTCGTAAAAACAACTGAACTTTACCCGCATTAAAACTCTATTCCCAGCTACGCTGGGTCCCGTCACCCGATCTACGATCGGGAACTTAGTTTTAATCAAACTTATTTAAACCATGTTACAAGCTGCAAAATACATTGGAGGAGGATTAGCTACAATCGGATTAGCTGGAGCTGGAGTGGGTATCGGATTAGTTTTCTCAGGATTAATCACAGGTACATCACGAAACCCTGCATTACGACCTCAATTATTCCAATACGCTGTTCTAGGATTCGCTTTATCAGAAGCTACAGGACTATTCGCTTTAATGATCGCATTCTTAATCCTATACTCATAGGTCACTAAGTCAATTTTATCCCCCTTTCTCCCTCAAAAAGACAAATATGCTGGAATGGTAGACAGGCTGCTCTTAGGAAGCAGTGACATTATGTCATACGGGTTCAAGTCCCGTTATTTGTAAAGTCTGTTCAGTCCGTATGGGGATTGTCCTCGAACTAGTTTTATGTGCATTGCTAGCTCAAGGGTAGAGCACTATACTTCGGATATAGGTATATTGGTTCGACTCCAGTGTGATGCTAATAGGTTGATGATATCCCCAGCTTCGCTGGGGCCCATCCCCCGATCTGCGATCGGGAATAACGGATATAGTATAACGGTTAGTACGACTACCTTCCAAGTAGTATGTGAGGTTTCGATTACCTCTATCCGTATTTTTTGTGGTGTCTCTCATTTGAATGCTTTTAATAGGACTAACTTCATTATTAATAGCGATCCCGCTTTATTCCTCATCAATCACACCAAGTACGGATCGACCCATTACGGCGATTCAATTAACACGAATAACTTCTATTATTTTACTCTTCAGTGCAGCATTGTCTTTCAACGGTCTGTATGTACAGGCAATCGGTTCTGGTTTAGGGTTGTATAGTGGTTTATTCCATGTGACAACTGTAACACAATTTATGGAAATCTTCTTATTTACAGTAGGAGCTTTCATTTTAATGCCATGATCAAGAAACTTTAAAGGAAGTCCCTCCGAAGAGGGACGGGCCCCATCTACGATGGGTTCATCAATAGTACCAAGTATTGCTGAATATCCTTTAATTATCTTATTTACAACTATTGGTGCTTCATTCTTAATCTCAAGTGCAGATTTAGTCTCAATGTATCTATCTATTGAATTACAAAGTTTTGCTGTCTATATTTTAGCAGCTATCTATCGAAATTCTGAGTCTGCTACATCAGCAGGATTAAAGTATTTCTTACTAGGTGCTTTATCTTCAGCTTTAATCTTATTGGGTTCAAGTCTTATCTATGCATATACAGGACTGACAAATTTTGAGGGTATTTATATGATTGCATCTGTATCATTACAAGATTCTATCTCTAATGCCGTGATGTTAGGAGTTCTTATTATTGGTGTAGGTTTCTTATTTAAAGTAGCTGCAGCACCATTCCATAATTGAGCTCCTGATGTTTATGATGGTGTACCTACAATTGTTACAACATGATTAACAGTAATGCCTAAAATCTCTATCTTTATCTTCTTGTTAGAGCTACAAATAGGATCAAATCTAACTATTAGCTTAGAAGCAACTAACGTATGAAAAAACTTGCTTTTAACAACCTCTTTATTATCTTTAGTTATTGGAACTGTAGTAGGATTAGCACAATACCGAATTAAACGATTACTAGCCTTTTCAACTATCTCACATGTAGGTTTCTTATTACTTGCTTTATCAGTTAATAGTGAAGAGTCAATTACAAGTTTCTTATTCTACTTAATGCAATATTCTATTACTAATTTAGATGCCTTTTTCGTTGTATTAGCTCTAGGTTATTTAATTCAAGGTTCTGATGTCTCTTTCATTTCACAATTAAAAGGTCAATTCCAAGCTAATCCTATCTTAGGGTTAAGTTTAGCTATTTGTCTTTTCTCAATGGCAGGTATTCCACCTCTAGTAGGTTTCTTTGCTAAATATAGAGTTCTGTATTCAGCGATCGAAAATGGATACTACTTCTTAGCCATTGTTGGTATTCTAGCCAGTGTTGTAAGTGCTGCGTATTACTTACGAGTCATTCGAGTTATCCACTTTGATAGACAGAACACTCCCACTTTACAAGGAGGAACACAAAGATTAACAAGTGTACATAGTTATGTAATAGCTGTATTAACACTCTTTATTCTATTATTTATTTTATCACCATCATTATTATTAAATAGCAGTAATCTACTTGCATTGTCACTTTTCACAGCATAATGACAATGACAGTTTTATTTATTTTTGTTCCTGTTCTAGTTATGATTTTACTAGTACTTAATCTGTTATTAGCAGTGCATAAACCTGATACAGAAAAAGTAACACCTTATGAGTGTGGGTTCAACCCCATATATGGTCAAGTACGAAGACCCTTTGCAATCCAGTACTACCTTGTAGGTATCCTATTCCTAATCTTTGATCTTGAAATTGCGGTCTTTTATCCTTTAGCTGTTACATTATATCAAGTAAGCACTTATGGTTTCTGAGTAGGGATGTTATTCCTTATCTTATTAACTATTGGTTTTGTTTACGAATATGGTAAAGGAGCTCTATATTTCACTGACCATCGATCATCTATCTCACGAGCAGTTATCGAACGACCTAACTAACCCTTTACCCCCTTTTTCTTATTTAGCCCTTTCTTCTCTCAGGATTCGCTAAAGAAGAACAAAATTATAAGTATCAATCAAAGAGGTTAATAACATTTTATTTATATGCTTACATCGTTACTAATCATTCCTATCTTAGGAGTATTAGCTTTAAGTCCGATGCAGGGTGGGTCAGCTGTAGAAGAATCACGAATGAAAAAAGTGGCTCTATTTATTACCTTACTTAACTTTGTAGTATCATTGGTACTATGAGGAGAGTTTGATAGTAACTCAAGTCAATATCAGTTCACTGCAGAGTTTATCCAGTTAAGCTTTTGTCATTTTAATATAGGTATAGATGGATTATCTTTATATTTTGTATTGCTAACAACATTTACAATGCCTATATGTATCTTAGCTAGCTGAGAAAATGTACGACATAACCTAAAGTATTTCTTAATTGCTTTCCTAATGGTAGAAACATTCTTAATTGCATTTTTTGTAGTATTAGATTTACTGCTATTTTATGTTTTCTTTGAATCAGTTTTAGTTCCATTGTTCTTAGTAGTTGGTATTTGAGGTGCTAGTGAAACACGAATTCGAGCTAGTTTCTTACTTTTCCTATACACATTATTTGGATCATTATTTATGCTATTAGCATTTTTAGTTATTATCTATAACGTGGGAACTTCAGATCTGCAAATGATTTCATTAGCGGACATTAGCTTTGAAAGTCAAAAGATTCTCTGATTAGCTATTTTCTTAAGCTTTGCAATTAAAACTCCACTAATACCATTCCACATGTGATTACCACGAGCTCATGTTGAAGCACCGTTAGCAGGATCAATTGTATTAGCAGGATTAATCCTGAAATTAGCCGTATATGGTTTCTTACGAATTTTAATCCCGTTACTGCCTGAAGCTACTTCATATTTCAGTCCATTAGTTCAAACTATTGCAGTTATAACATTAGTATATAGCTCATTAACAACATTACGACAAACAGACTTTAAATGTTTAGTTGCATATTCAAGTATTGCTCATATGAGTGTTGTAGTTGCTGGAATATTTAGTAATACTGTACAAGGTATTGAAGGAGGTATTATGTTATCTATTGCTCATGGGTTTGTTTCTCCTGCCCTATTTATGTTAGTGGGAGGTGTGCTTTACGATCGATACCATACACGAGTGATTCGATATTACCGAGGTATGACAACATACATGCCCATCTTTGCTACAATGTTCTTTGTATTTACTATTGCTAATGCAGGTACACCTACAACAAGAAATTGAGTGGGTGAATTCTTATCACTTAATGGTACATTTATGCGAAGTCCTGTAGTAGGATTATTAATGAGTACTGGTATTGTTTTCTCTGCTGGTTATTCTATCTGACTTTTCAATCGAATCTGTTTTGGTGCTAATAGCCCTTACCTGTCATATACAAATGATGTGACACGACGAGAATACATGGTGCTTTTAACACTACTAATTCCTACTATTGTCTTTGGTATTTGACCTAATATCATTCTAAACGATTTACATTATAGTGTTTCAACCTTGCTATATGTATAACTTTACTTTTTTTCCCATTTTAAATATAAGAATCCATTAAATATAAATGTGTCTTGGTGCAATGGTCAGCACAATTGCCTCATGAGCAATAGATCCTTGTTCAAGTCAAGGAGACGCACGAGAGAACTTATCTGATGCACAGAGAAACAAGAAGGGTCGACAACGCTCGCGTAGGGTATAGTAATATATTGTATATACTGGAGTAGGGGTAACCCACTGCCATACTCATGAAATCCTAGGGTTTTGTGGGGGGAAATAAGTTGATGACTTCCCACCCTCCGGGCACATCTCTGATGTGGTCCTGCGACGCTGTGCTAGCAGGACTGGGTTAGTAACCGATCCTAGCGTAGCGGCGGATCGGAACCGGTCTGTTCAATCAAAAATCCTCGTACTTTAATCATCATTTAAGTTGGTGATGATCTAGAAAAAAAGATAGTCGGGATAGACACTAGACACCCATTTTGAATCTGGTCCAAATGTTCTGATCTTTCTTTATAGGCCAATAAAGAAGTTATGAAAACGAATCATCTTAACATTTGCATATAGATAACCGTAGAAAGTGCCTCTATGAATTATGTTGAACACTTAACCATGTCTTCACCGAGGTTGGAGGACATACATCTCCCCACGCGAGGGTTAAGACGTCATACCAGAGGTGATCTACAACTTCGTTTTTGATACCTTGTGCAATCTTAATGTAAGCATGACTTTAAGAGTAGCCTGAGGGTTTTAAACTTTTTCGTGGAGCAAAATCCTGATCTGCTGGTGTAACTGGTAAGCACCTCACTCTTTCACTGTGGTAGTATGGGTTCGAGCCCCGTGCAGATCATTAACCGTATCATAGAGTTCGGAAAGCCTGATTAGTACAACGGTTAGTACGACTATCTTGTAAATAGTAAATTTTGGTTCAATTCCAGAATTAGGCACTTGAGTGATCGACTAATTGGCAAGTCTCCACTTTTTGGGAGTGTACGATGCTTGTTCGAATCAAGCTCACTCAGTTTCTGGGCTGGGGTAGGGGAGGGTATATAGCTCAATGGTAGAGCAAGGAGCTTTTAACTCTTTGGTTGGAAGTTCGAATCTTCCTGTACCTAGTTCCCAATCTGCGATTGGGTGACGTCCGCCAGATGGGACATCTGGCTACCAAGAGAGGGCATGTAGCTTAATGGTAAAGCACGCAACTTCTAATTGCCTAATGGGAGTTCAAGTCTCCTGATGTCCAGCCGGCATCGATAAAATCTAAATAAAAGGACTGACCGCCATTGGTGAAGTAACGCATTTGCTAAATGCCTGGATGATGAATCCTTGTGAGTTCAAATCTCACTTAGTCCGTTTCCCATCTCTTTCTGCCTTAAGAATGGAAATGAAAATAAAATTAGAAATAAGGACCAATTGAATATGCAAATATGAATTTTATCCGATGATGCTACTCAACTAATGCGAAAGACATTGGAACACTATATCTGATTTTTGCTATCTTTAGTGGAATGTTAGGTACAGCCTTCTCAGTGTTAATTCGAATGGAATTAGCTTCTCCTGGAGTACAAGTACTTAATGGGAACCACCAATTGTATAATGTGATCATTACTGCTCATGCTTTCCTTATGATTTTCTTCATGGTTATGCCTAGACTTGTTGGAGGATTTGGTAACTATTTAGTTCCAGTGCAAATTGGAGCACCTGATATGGCCTTCCCTCGATTAAACAATATTTCTTTCTGATTACTACCTCCTTCATTAATTTTACTATTAGCTAGTGCTTTTGTAGAACAAGGGGCTGGTACAGGTTGAACGGTATATCCTCCTTTAGCTGGAATCCAATCACACTCAGGTGGTTCTGTAGATTTAGCTATCTTCAGTCTTCACTTAGCCGGGATTTCATCAATGTTAGGGGCAATGAACTTCATCACAACAATTATTAATATGCGAAACCCTGGTATGACATTACACAAACTACCTTTATTCTGTTGAGCAATCATGGTAACAGCAATTTTATTATTACTATCATTACCTGTTTTAGCAGGAGGTATTACAATGTTATTAACAGATCGAAACTTTAACACATCATTCTATGACCCTGCAGGAGGGGGTGATCCTATCCTATACCAACATTTATTCTGATTTTTTGGACATCCTGAGGTTTATATCTTAATTATCCCAGGTTTCGGAATTGTGTCACATGTAGTATCAACATTCTCAGGAAAAGCCGTATTCGGTTACTTAGGAATGGTTTATGCTATGTTCTCAATTGGTATTTTAGGATTTATTGTCTGAAGCCATCACATGTATGCTGTAGGATTAGACGTTGATACACGAGCTTATTTCACAGCAGCAACAATGATCATTGCAGTTCCAACAGGAATTAAAATCTTCTCATGAATTGCTACATGTTATGGAGGATCAGTACGATATACAACACCTATGTTATTTGCACTAGGATTTATCGCTTTATTCACAATTGGAGGATTAACAGGAGTTATTTTAGCTAATGCTTCTTTAGACGTTGCATTACATGATACATATTATGTCGTTGCTCATTTCCATTATGTACTATCTATGGGAGCTGTGTTTGCTATGTTCGCAGGGTTCTATTACTGAGCACCTAAAATCATAGGTAAAACATACAATGAAGTATTAGGACGAATCCACTTCTGAACATTGTTTGTTGGAGTAAATGTAACCTTTTTCCCTCAACATTTCCTAGGTTTAAGAGGAATGCCTCGACGAATCCCTGATTACCCTGATGCATATGCTGATTGAAACTATATTAGTAGTGTAGGTTCAATTATTTCAGTAGTAGCTACAGGGGTATTTGGTTACGTAATCTATGATATCTTTGCTAACGGAGAAACAGTAACAGCAAACCCTTGAGCAATCCCAGCATTCTTTACATCAACACCAGAATTCTATAACGGAGCTCAAGCATCAACAACATTAGAATGAACATTAGATTCACCTACTCCATTCCATAGCTATAATATGCTACCAGTACAAAGTTAATTTCAATCCTCTTCCCCTTTTCCTTCCTCTTAGGTTAACCGACAGAAGAACCAACCAAACAAATAAATATAAGTATCACGCTTTGTTATGTCTAAGTTCACATCCCGTGAAATAAGATAGCTCTTTTGAGAGAGCCGCTCACTGCCAAATCAATATGCCACAACTACTACCTTTCTATTTTGTTAACCAATTAACATTTGCATTCTTAGTTTTAATTACAATGGTTTATGTGTTCTCAAAATACATTTTACCAATGTTTACTGAACTATTCTTAACACGAATGTACATCACAAAACTATAACTTTAAAAAAAAGTATATATGTAAGAAACTATAACTTAATAACCTTATGTTAAACCATTTCAATACGATTGGTACAATCGTACCGGTTGCCTCATCACCTTTAGAGCAATTTGAAACAACAAATTTCATTAGCTTTACAGCACCTATTTTAGGAGATTTTGTTATCTCATTAACTAACGTAGGATTCTACACATTATTAGTATTAGTACTAGGATTAGGATACCATGTTTTATCTGCTAACAACCACCGAATTGTTCCAAGTAAATGAAGTTTATCACTAGAATCATCTTATGCTACACTACATGCTATGGTTAAAGAACAAATTGGAAGTGCAAATGAACTATATCTACCCTTTATCTATGCTTTATTCTGATTTATTCTACTTGGAAATCTTGTAGGTAATGTACCTTACTCATTTGCTTTCACATCAAGTGCTATTGTTGCAATGGGACTAAGTCTAATGATCTTCTTAGGAGTAACAATCTTAGGATTAGTACGACACGGAATCCATTTCTTTAGCTTCTTCATCCCTGCTGGAACACCTATTGCTCTAGTACCATTACTAGCATTAATTGAATTAATTTCATACTTTGCACGAGCATTCAGTTTAGGAGTACGACTGTTCGCGAATATTGTAGCTGGTCACACACTACTTAAAATCTTAAGCGGTTTCCTATACCCTGCTTTAACAAGTGGTGTATTATTATTCTTTGTAACATTAATTCCTATGGCAATCTTTATTGCATTAGTGGGACTTGAAATTGCAGTTTCATTAATCCAAGCTTATGTATTTACTATTCTAACATGTTCATACCTTAAAGATGCGATCGAGTTACACTAACTCTATTGACTTATTTTTCCCCTTTTTTTCTTTCGCTAAAAGAGATTAACTTAGTGGTAAAGTGGCCATCTTACACGTGGTTTACCGGTGTTCGATTCACCGATTTCTTAATTACATCTAAGATAAGCCTTAGATAATACAAAAGTAAGGCTAAAACAAACAAATAATTCATGTTCAATTTATTATCAATGATTGCTTTAGGTGCTTTATCTTTAGCATTTAAAGGTTCAATCCATAATGATGCATCTTACCCTTGACAAATTGGTTTCCAAGATGGTAGAACACCTAGCTTTGAAGGAATTGTAGAATTACACGATTCTATTTTCTTCTACCTAATTGTTATCTCAGTCTTAGTATTCTGAATGTTAGGTTCTGTGCTAATCCACTTTAACAGCAATCGAGCTCAAATTGTGCATAAATACCACAATCACGGAACATTAATTGAACTAGTGTGAACAATTACACCAGCGTTAGTGTTAATTGCTATTGCTTTCCCAAGTTTCAAATTACTTTATTTAATGGATGAAGTTATTTCTCCTTCAATGACAATTAAAGTAGCTGGACACCAATGATACTGATCATACGAGTATTCAGACTTTATTAATGAAGATGGTGAGTCAATTGAATTTGATTCATATATGGTTCCAGAATCAGACTTAGAATTAGGACAATTACGAATCCTTGACGTTGATAATCGAGTAGTAGTACCAGTAGATACACACGTTCGATTTATTGTAACAGGACAAGACGTAATTCACGATTTTGCTGTACCATCATTAGGTCTTAAAATAGATGCAGTGCCAGGCCGATTAAACCAAACATCAGTATTAATCCAACGAGAAGGTGTTTACTATGGACAATGTTCTGAAATTTGCGGAGTGTACCACGGGTTTATGCCAATTGCCGTTGAAGCTGTATCACTAGAAAAATACTTAAGCTGATTAGATAGCCAAGTATAGATAAACAATTTTTCCCCTTTTCATCTTTAGTCCTAGTTATTTTACTCTTAAAGTAGCTTTTTAAATCTTATTATGCTATCCGTTCTTTACAGTTTATTAGAGGTGTTAATTGTGTTGGTTCCTATTTTATTAGCAGTAGCTTTTATGACCATCATTGAACGAAAAGTATTGGCAAGTATGCAACGACGAGTTGGTCCCAATAAAGTTGGATACTATGGAGTACTGCAACCGTTTAGTGATGCTCTAAAACTAGTGGTGAAAGAAACCGTGGTCCCACAACACTCAACTAAAAGTCTGTTCTTTTTAGCACCTATTATTAGCCTAATCTTTAGTCTACTAGGTTGAGCCGTTATACCTTTTGGTAGCGGTATTACATTAACTGACTTCTCTTTAGGAATACTGTACTCATTAGCTATTTCATCTATTGGGGTTTATGGTATTCTGTTCGCAGGATGATCAGCTAATTCTAAATATGCCTTTTTAGGTTCATTACGAAGTACAGCTCAAATGATTAGTTATGAATTAATTTACAGTTCTGCTGTATTAGCCGTAATCTTAATTACAGGAACATTCAACTTTATCAAGATCATTGAAATGCAACAAAGAGTATGATTTGTAGTACCATTATTACCTTTATTTATTATGTTCTTTATTTCAGCCTTAGCAGAAACAAACCGAACACCCTTTGATTTACCTGAAGCAGAGTCAGAATTAGTAGCAGGTTTCTTTACTGAACACTCAGGAATGATTTTTGTGTTCTTTTTCTTGGCTGAATATTGTAGTATTGTATTAATGTCTACTTTCACAGCTATCTTATTCTTTGGTGGGTATTTAATGCCACAAATCTTTGTTAATGATACATTCATTAATCTTCAAAGTATTGTCTTAGCATTAAAAACATGTATGTTCTGTTTCTTATTCGTATGATTCCGAGCAACATTACCACGATTACGATATGACCAATTAATGCAATTCTGTTGAGTAGGTATGTTACCTATGGTTATTGCCTTTATTATCTTGGTTCCTTCGTTACTAGTAGCTTTTGATATTGCTCCTTACTAGTTCTTTTTCTTTCCCCCTTTTTGCCGTAAAAGAAGTATAAGTATGCACTACTCAATCTACGATTGAGTGATGTCGGCGAGATTCATCTCGCCACTGGGGAAATAATATATCTGGTAGTATAACGCTTTTGCATAGCGTAAGGAGGAGTTCGAGTCTCCTTTTCTCCATTCCCAATCAGTACCCAGCTCTCGGAGAGGATCTCCTCGACGGCTGGGTCCCATCACCCGATCTGTTCCACCTTAGGGTGGAAGTGATCGGGAATTGCTCCGGTAGCTCAAATGGTGAGAGCGTCGGTGTGAAGTACCGAATATTGGAGTTCAATCCTCCACGGGAGCATATAAATTAGTACAGTAAAGGAAAGTGATATAATACTGGACGATATCCTAATGGTAAGGAGACTCACTGTAAATGAGTTTGCTAACGCAGTTGGTGGTTCGATTCCTCCTCGTCCAATCACAGGGAGTATAGCATAATGGTTAATGCCCTTTACTCATGATAAAGTTTACGGTAGTTCGAATCTTCCTACTCCTATCACCCCTCTTTTTTGTGTAGTAATAACAGGACATGTGGCAGAGCGGTTTAATGCACCATACTTGAAATATGACGTACTTAGGTACCATGAGTTCGAATCTCATCTTGTCCGGATTAGTAGATTAATAGACTAATATAGGGTTCACAAGTCAATTTTTCTTGTTCATAACCCAACCCAATAAAGCAGTCGAACTATCTAAGTATCCCAGCTCTCGGAGAGGATCTCCTCGACGGCTGGGGCCCGTCACCCGATCATTTGGAACAGATCGGGAACAATAGATAGAGACATGAATGATTTTTACAGTATATGAACAATGTACAACGAACACAAAGCGTCGCAAATCTACGATTTGCTAGCACATCAGCAACTCCTCCGCGAGTTGCCTTCCAATTTCATCCTTATCATTTAGTGGACCCTTCACCATGACCACTATTAACATCTTTTGCTTTATTATCTTTAACTTTATCTGCAGTAATGTACTTTAATGGTTATGCCAACGGAGGAACATTATTAAGTTTAGGATTTTTAGCTACATTATTTGCCATGATTTTATGATTCCGAGATGTGGCTGCTGAAGGATCATTCCTAGGTAACCATACATTTGCAGTGCAAAAAGGACTAAACTTAGGTGTAGCTCTTTTCATTGTAAGTGAAATCTTTTTCTTTATCTCTATCTTCTGAGCGTACTTTCACAGTGCTTTAGCTCCTACAGTAGAATTAGGGGCACACTGACCTCCTGCAGGTATTGATCCTTTAAATCCTTTTGAAATTCCTTTACTAAATACAATTATTTTACTATCATCAGGAGCTACAGTAACATATGCACACCATTCATTAATCCAAGGTAACCGAAAAGGAGTGTTATTAGGTATTATCTTAACCGTTGTTTTAGCTCTTGTATTTACAGGATTACAAGGATTAGAGTACTATGAAGCACCTTTCACAATTTCAGATGGAGCATATGGAAGTACATTCTTCTTTGCTACTGGATTCCATGGGTAAATTTGTAGCCCAATTAAATAAAGTATAGTGCAGGAACAGTTGCAATTTAAATGGTAACTTATCTGCAGCTGACACAGACCAAAAACAAAGTCCTATGTTGGTTCAACGACTAGCTCCTTTACTTTATCTACTATATAAGTGTTAGAGATGAAATAGTCTTCTCCTATTAGTAATGATAGGTCAAAAATAAAGTACATGTTATTATCGGAACTCTGTTCATTGCAGTGGCATTCTTCCGAATCTTATCTTATCAGTTAACAGATCACCATCACTTAGGTTTTGAGTCATCTATCCTATATTGACATTTTGTTGATGTAGTTTGACTCTTTTTATATGTCTCGATCTACTGATGAGGGTCTTAAGTAAATAAAAGAATGAAATATTTACTAATACATACAATAATGCAATTAAAGCATAATCCTGAGCTATTAGCTCAAGTACAATTATACTCAAAAAGACACACCCATCTGTACGAATTATCTTTTTTATTAGAAGAATTAAAAAACAGTTCGAGCGTAGCGAGTGCACCCGCACCAGAGGGCCATCCAATGCTACGCTCTCCCATACCTCCCTCTGGTCGGAATCCTGTTTATACTTTCATACAAAGAAACCTTTCCGATCCCGTGAGCATTTTGTCCCAATGGGCAAATGACAAACTTGTGTCTAAAGATGAGACACTCTCTCTTTCGTCTTCCTATTGCTCCGATTATACATATCCCTCAGTACCTACAGATGCCGGAGTTTATGTGTGATCTGTTGGAGAAAAAGGAAAACAGTATATCGCTCGGAGTCTCGCGACGAGGTAGCACCATAAACCAATATGCTCGATTTTGTGATCATGTTAGCTGTTTTACAGGAGACAGCTCTAAAAAGGGTTGTTCAATGCACAAATGAGTATTGGAAACAAATAGCCTTCATTTATGCCATTGACATAGCGTTTACAATTGCTTTAATTTTTATTTAGAATTCATAAAGTTCGAGCGTAGCGAGTGCACCCGCACCAGAGGACCATCAATGCTACGCTTCTCACATACCTCCCTCTGGTCGGACAAAACCCTACTTATGAACTATCGCCTCAAGAAATTTGAGCATTAAAATGTTTAACTGAATTTTTCCCACGAATACTGGAGCAATCTCTTTTATCTCAAAAGTCCTTTAAAGGTTGAAACAAGCAAGACAAAGTGCAGTTTTATTTTAATGCTCGTTCGGAGGGCCTCACGACGAAAAAGGAAATAACGAGAGATCCTAAGTATCTTCTTGTGGATGCTCAAACAAAAAAATGTTTAGTGAAGACCCTTTATTTTTGTGATCAAGCGGCCGCTGTTATAGGTACTAAAAACACACGAAGGCTAAGCCAAAAAATAAAAGAGAAGGCGAGC
>Ga0181471_100409_pt1 | contig 13972 bp, 12 predicted proteins | sample InSIn5gowninarea_FD_119083 | JGI IMG/M metagenome (GOLD analysis project Ga0181471, IMG submission 119083) | Clean room microbial communities from NASA Spacecraft Assembly Facility at Jet Propulsion Laboratory, Pasadena, California, USA -... ...
GAAGTGACATTGCTGCTCGCGTTCAAAGGACGAGCTCCAGAGGAAGATGTGGATGGTAAAGCATCTAGAGTACCCACTTCACTAGCCAAAGAAGGACTCCATACTCCATTAGCGGCTTCTTCAGCCATAGCGAGCGAGGCTGCTTCGGCAAGATCGAAAGTTACGAGATGGGCATGTACAAGTGTAAGATCTAGAGTGTCTCTCTGCGATCTGTTGGGAGTATTGTTGGAGGCAGTGGGTCTTGCAGCTGAGGCGGATGATGTGGATGAAGATAGAGCCTTGGCGTCTGTTGACTGTGTAGGACGAGGCGCACTAGGTGTAGTGGACGTAGCGAACGTGGAGTCGAGGAGAAGAGGACTGGAGCTGCCGAAGTCATAGTCGGTGAACGAAGGCGATGTGGCGGAATGACCGGTAGCAACAGCGGTAGCCATAGCTCAGGTTCACAAGAGGGGAACTGCAGACAGCGAGAGTGTGTCAGCTGTCTGGCGTACATGCAGAGCTGTATGTATACTCACTCACCTTCTGCCAGGTCGTATGCGAGGTTACGCGACTGCTATTCTGACGCGTTGATCGATGGAGAGAGAGTGGATGGAAGTAACGAGAGTGAGGAGCTTCGAGGTAGAGCCAATCTAGTGAGTGCACGTCTGTGCTGTGTGTGTATGTGGGATTGCCAACCAGTAGCCAGTCCAAGTATCCAGTGTTCTACTGTATTCAGCTGAGGAATCCAGATAGGGATTGCAGCTCTTTTGGCTTAAGAATGCAGACAGTGGTCGACGAATGTTAGCTCTCTGACTGACCAGGTTAGGCACGATGAGGGAGTATACAGTCAAGGGAGAGATGGAGAGGAATGGCAGAGTAACACAACACAACACAACAGACAACACTACATTAGTTACGTTCCCGCTAGTTACTCCATCGCTGGCATGTCCATTCAGCTAAGTTAGCTCCAGCTCATTGGCTGCCGACGCGATCGTAATGACAAAAAAAGAAGAGAGAGTGGACCGCAAGCATGCCAGTGGGTGAGTGCATCAATGGAGGCTTGAATGGGACACTGCTGGCTAGTGGAATATATGTGATTGTATATGTAGTACAGTACCGTGCAAGTGGAATCTCCCATCGCAGTGTCGCAGCGTTGCAGTCTCTCTGGCGTCAAGTGAGGGCAGCAGTGAATAGACCCATTCCGCCAATGCCGCAGTATATACTACCACAGTCTCGCAAAGCTGAGGTGTCAGAAGGAAGAAGGCTCGGATAGCACGGCATGACTCGTATATTACCTATACTGCAGCTTACATACCGTCGTTGCTGCTTTTGTTACTTCCACTTGACCGTGACTGATATAGATACAGTACATCCGCTCTATAACCCCTATTTTCATTTGTAATGGAAAAATAGCTATATATGTATGTATGGAGGAAGCCTGTATCGATATCGTTTGCTCTGAAATAACATTGGTGATTGATGACAACGATGCAGGAGATGGATAGAGGAGGCACTAACAACAATACTATCAACACTGACGAGTACGGCGATACAGCAATGTCTGGTATATTCGATGGGATCTTCACAACGGCCGCGGGAACAGCACAGATGCCCATGTTTGAGATCGTAGGACATGGACACCACGACAGTAGCGAATTCAGTAGTGGTGACGAGCATGAGCACGATGATGCCCATGCCAGCGATGCACTCCCTCATTCATCGACGATCCGTGGTCTTGGTGGTTCGACAGCGACATTGACCGCGGCAAAGACAGCAGCCAACACGACAGGAGAGGCAGTCGCTAATAGCAAGCGTAAACGTCCTGGTGGTAAAGGAAGGAAGAAGATTGCAATCCGTACGGGTCTTCTATTGATTTCCTCGAACGAAATGATGTCGATGCTGAGGAGTTTCTCTCCATGGGATCGCAAATAGAATACATCACAGAGAAGAACAAACGCGCAATAACATTCTCGAAACGTAAGGCTGGTATATTCACCAAGGTCAGTCTTGATTCGACACTCGCAAGTACGCGATTGTCTATGTACTGAAAATGCCACTTCTTCGGAAATACCCGATCCGTGCACTATATAGGCCAAAGAGCTTTCAACTTTGACGGCATGCAGTCTGCTTCTTCTGGTGGTCAGCGAGTCCGGTGTGGTGTATACTTACACTACCGATAAATGTAGGCGATATATTTGGGCCTCTATATGATCAGATTAGGTTGATCACTGATAACGTTCGCTTCCAAATAGTCCAACCTATCATAGCGGAACCAGCAGGCCGGAATATGATAGCTGCATGTCTCAACGGCAGCGCTACAGCGGCCGAAAGTAACAGCACTGCACCTGCAGCTACAGCAAGCAAAGTTCCGATACAATCTACAAAATCAGCACTATCTCCTGAGATCCCTTCAAAGCCTGCAGTGACACGAAATTCAAGTGATACTACTGCAATTCCAGCAAGTAGTACTGGTAATGCTACTTCAGTAGCAGCAACAGAGAAGAAGAACCGACGCGGAGGACAGATCATGTTGAAAGATGTATTTGGACATCATGCACACGCTATGGAAGTAAAGCACGCTAATGAAAGAGCGAAAGACCGTGATACTGCCAGCAATAGCGGTAGTGGTCTTCATGCTATCATCACGGGAGGAAGCTCCTCTTCTGCAAGTACCACCGCAGGTACTAGTAGGAATATCAGTCCAGTACCGGCAATGACGAGGAAAGGGTCAGTCTCGCCTACTACTGCTATGAATGCAAGTGCTGGTCTTCCAGGTGCCAAGAATGCTCCGGTGTCCAGGACTGTCACGCCATTGCTAGCGAATCTTGTGGACAATGTTCCCGATCCTTCTGCTATGCAACCCTTCACTTTCTCTATGGCTTTTCCAGGATCTATGGAAGATAGCAATGCTACTCTATTCGACACCAGTATTCCAGCTACATCCTTCCAGAACTACTTTGGCGATTACAGCAGCGTACCTGCTTCTCAAGCACAGAGTACTCGCAGTATCAGTACGGATGGGGAGAGTCCCGATGAACGAGCCTTCCCTTCGTACGGTACCTCCTTCATCAACACCGACATTTCCAACACTCAAATACCCAACAGTAACGTCTTCACGGCTCCTCCCCATATATCGGCGGCCCCTCTATCTACAGGAAGTGCGAGCGATGTAGACTTACACACTACTTTCCCCTTCGACTTCGCTACGGATGGAGCAAGCAGTTTCTTTGCACCTCCTCAGACTCAGACGACCCATGGTAACGCAGGATCTGCAATTACGCGAGCCAAGAGCGATAATACTCGAAGTATCGGTGGAGGTTCTACCAGTCCTATGCAGAGACTATCCATCTCGCACGGTGGCAATCTTGGATTGACGAATGATGAAAGTAGCAATAACGCTACGCGTACTCGCGCCTATACTACACCGAGCAATGCGGATGTTGCAGCTGTAAAGACTGGATCGGACAAACCGGTAGATCAGCAGCCTACTCTGGATCGAAGACACAGCTACAAGCAAGTTGTAGATCTGTGGAATGAGTGCGTCCACCGTCTACCTCGTCTAATAAACGATCCGAGACTGATCAATAGAATTTCACAGCATCTACAGCAAAGACAACACCTACTTCTCACGATCTCAAGCAGCCGAAGCTTTCCTAGCTGCGGATCATACGACTCTTAATGACACTACGGGACATGGCCTCTCATCCACTGCTCATACCAACGATGATCCTCATCATCACGATACAAGGAAAAGTGTCAGACACCGTGAGGTACAATAACACTCGTGGAGCGCCTCGGCTATACATATATAGACCGAGGTGACCTGCGAAGTCGGTGGGTAAGAGAGGGGAGATGACCGACTTTTGCAGGATGGGAGAAGGACGGAGAAGAAGCAAGGCGAAGCGTGTTGAAAGGTGGAGGAGATGGGAGAATGAAGAGGCCAGACGCGAGAAGAGAGATGGAGAAAACGGAGGCGAGAGAAGGGAGATGAAAGGAAGAACCGCGAAGATAGATCAAAGAAGAAAAGAAGGCGAAGCTGTACGGGGTGGACTGCAACGGAAGATTGGCGGCAGTAATGAGAGACGAGTGCGCAAGGGAGAAAACGTCGTCCGTCAAATTGGCCGTGAGCAATGATCTGATAACGGACGATTGCAAAAAATAGCGACGTATTTTGGCTAGAGATCAAGGTGAGAGAGTGGGCAGGCACATACACACACAAACACGCATTGGATGCTCGGTATGGATGATGCGGAGGAGGTGATACATAAAAAGTAAGAAAAGTCCCAAAAACACATATATAGACATGTAGTAGAGAGTGTTCAGATTGCAACAATATAGTTTAGTGAAGTGAACAGTCCTCAGTACTTGCTATAGTTTCTAGAAAGCTGACTGGATTTGCCTATTTTCGACTACCATTCAGCCTATTGTCCGTGAATCTGCAATGGCAAGAACGTCAGCTTCCGTCGAGCTAACCACAGAGTCGTATTGGCAGCATAAGACTGACCAGCAAACTCAGACTGCACCACTCATTTATCGACTTCGCATAAACATCATCGCCCAGATCGGGTAATGTATCGGGATGCCAGATGGTTACGTTATTGAAAGTTGAGATAGGGTGTAGTGTTTTCGTTGCATGAGGTGCAAAGCTCTCTATCGTCGAAGGTGCGGCGAAGGGAGATTGTTGTGGGATGTCCATGTCGAAAGCGGAGAATGAGGCTTGCGGTGTCAATGGTAGGGATCGCTTAACAGGCGACGAGGCGGGAGGTGGTGTAGTCTCGCGCTTGATGGGTGATATCGCAATCACATCCGGGTCGTTGAGATCTGATGAAGCTTTGACCTCCTCGGCATTTTCTGATTCAACGGCGTCTGGTTTGACTGGATCCGCGTTGTGGATTTCAGCCGTTTGCGGGTCCGTGACAGCTTCAGAAAGTCCCCGTAAGGCCGTGGTATCCGCTACCTGCTCCGCATCATTCAGTACGATAGGTTTAGATTCCAGCTTATCGAGTTGGATCTTTTCTGCAGTCCTTTGATCCCCTGTTCCGTTCTGCTCCTCTGTGACTTCCATCTTCTGTTCCTTGATACCATCCACATCTTCCTCTGGAGCTCGTCCTTTGAACGCGAGCAGCAATGTCACTTCCGCAAATACATCCACAACCAGCGGAGAGATCCTTCGTGCTATCAATGAGTCTGGATTAGTGGAAGATGAACATTCTACGGATGATGATGATTCAACGAACAAAGATATCGACCGTTCCGACATAGTGACGGACAACAGGAACAGTTACGCCAGTACCGTTCTAGACGATGACGATACCGAAGTACTAGGTAGTAATGGTACCCCATCACTACCCGAACGATCTTCAGTTGGCAGTGTACGGATGGCAAGTTATGTGACTCACAACTTCAGTACTGCACGTACTGTTCTACAGCCCGTTCATGTCAGCACACTTCAACAGCAGCGGGCAAAACATCAACAGCAGAATCAGCAATTAACTCTAGATCTAAGTTCACATGATCCAGCAGTCACCAAACGAGTTCTGAACGCTAGAAACCTGTCTATCAATACTACGGGAACTGTGGTAGCTGCTAAACACTACCCTGTCCATCAAGTCACTCCTCCATTGCAGGGTGCTTTCTCTGCTAAAGTCTCGCAAGATAAGACTGCTACTACTGTTGTCGTTCCGAACTCGGCAAAATCACTACCTGAGATCGCGACATCTTCCTCTTCTGTCGATAACAAGAAGGATAGTACACCATCAGCTCCTATCCCCGCGATCCCGCAGCATATCTATACCTCTGCCTATACCAATCAAGCTGCTTCTCGTACCCGTCGTACGGATTCTGTCGATTCCGTTACTTCTATCTCTTCTCCTACTTCCTTGACAGGCGAAGACGACGACACATATACCGGAGCGAATTCATCTCTGCAGAGAATGCAATCTTTCCTCGGTCCAAAGATGCGTCACGTATCACCTGCACCTTGGTCAATTGACGAAAAAAGTCTCGCTACGTCTACTTCCTCTTCTGCTACTTCTGCATCGTCATCAGGTACATCACTCATGGCGAAAATATCAGCTTCTACGAGCAGTTCTAGTCTACTCAGTAAAGAATCTGCTCTGAAAGGCTTAGGTTTAGGCATGAATTTTGGCAGTATGCGAGCTGCATCTGCTAGTTCAGCAAGCACTACACAAGCGAAATCAGACGCGATATCCCAAAATCTCCCGAGATCAGCCTCCTCCGAGAGTACTTCGAGCTTATCACGTCGATCTACCAATAAATCCACTACTTCTGCTTCTTCCTCGTCATCAACTGGACAAGCAAGGGAGATCTACAAGAAGCAGCGAGAATCTCAACCTCCACCACCTCTCGTACATCCTTCGAAAGGCGAGACTATGACTGTTACCAATATCATTCGCAGTCGTACTCCCGGACCGATACCTGCCATGCCGACGCGTGGGGTGGCTCTCGACAGATCACTTTCCGCAAGTGCAGCAGCATCTTCGGCGACAGATGTGAAAATGGAGAGGAGAAGAAGCGCATCGCTGCACGTCCCTTCTTCCGCACCGGTACAACATATCGTAGCGAACTCTTCACCTTCCATGCCCACAACACCCACCGAACCATCCTGTCCTTCACCTCTTACAATGTCACTCAATGGTAGAGTACATTCTGTACCACGCAAACGTCCACCTGTCTATCATCAAGATTCATCCGCCTCGATTAGTACAGTCGCTTCCCGTGCTACTCATTCTTCAGCTGAATCAAACGGTGAGAAGACTTCGCCCTCTACAGCACCTTCTTCGCTCGATGGTACTTCGCCAGAAAGTACAAAGATCGCTCAGATGCCTACAGGTGGTGGTGGTGCAGCTACTATGAAACTAGTATCGCTAGAAACAGCTAGAGAGAGGGAGAAGGAGAGATTGTACAATTCCGCTTCTGCTTCTGCTGCTCAGACACACCGTCCTACCGTTCCTTCCGCTTGGACTCCTCCGAATTCCGCTCCTCTCCCTCCACCTGTAAACCCTATTCCTATGCTACCATCTCCTAATACGAACACCTTCCCCTCACCTGTAGCACCCTGGACACATACTCTTCACGCTCCTCATCAGCAACCTACCTCATCAACCAAGCTCGTTAAAGCGAAGAAGAGCGGGTTCATGAAACTGTTCAAGCAGGGAAGAGATGCGGCTACACCACCTGTACCTGGTACAACATCTCGAGGGTCACTCGAAGAAGCTCCTGTACCCGGACCTTCCATCCTATTACGCAGCCAGCGTACTCGTACTGAATCTGGCGGTAAGACTATCAATTCTCCATACAGTGGACTCAGTCCAGTACCTATGAACGATACGCTACGCCGCGGTAACGGAAGTGCACCTCCAGCTTTTGCCGTTCAGGCTCCTTCGCCGGAGATGAGCGATTTACCACATTTCCATCAGACTGCCAAAGATCCGCACTCTCAGTCCTTACCTCCCTCCCAGTACCCACCTATGCCTCCCGTTCCTCCAGTACGACATCGACAAGCTTCAGTTGACGCCCCGAGTCTAAGTCTCCGACCAGTATCTATGATGTTCACGAAGATCCCGCAAGACTTCTTAGCCAACATCGAAAACGGCAGTAAAGTAGGATCATCGTTCAGCGACGGTGCTAGAACACCAGATACTCCTTCCTTCACCTTCTTCGATGCAGACGGTAACAGCAATAGCAGGTCTGCACCATCACCGCTCAAACTTTCATCCCCTACCATGAGAAGCCCACTAGTCGGCTTACCCACTCCTCCTCATTCCGCATCATCAGTCAAAACCTTCAACAGCTCGAGCAGCCAACCACCTGTCTCTCCTCTGTTACTATACGAATCAGGCGTAGAAGCTACCACTGCAGCTGCCTACCGAGCTAAGATATATGAACTCGAACAGATGGTCGGCAAGCTCCAGAAAGAACTGTCGATATACCGAGCTGGTGGTGAGCCAGAGCCGGAACCAAGTCATAGGAGCAGTAAAAGCTTTGCAGATGGACAGACATGCGATGCTTGTGGCTGCGCGTGCAAGAATACGCCTGCATCTATACTTGAGCGACCTCGTGTAGTAGGACATGGCAACATGTTCAGTAGTGGTAGAGGTTGAATCATGGCTTGCAAACCGTTCGTATTTCTACCATCAGTATCGTTGTTGTCAATAGTCGCAGCGGCGCATCCCTAGTAAGGGAGCCTAATGACCTGCTTGCATCACCGCTACTACCCTAAACGATTCTACATAGTACATTACGATCGCTGATGCTGCGCTTGAGATCAGTCAGTCCACCCAGCTGCTCCTTCTTGCAGTAACGAGAGGACGGTTGCCTCTCTTGGCGTTATTTTGGCCTTGAAGGGTTTGGGGTATCTGCATTCAGGAGTCAATAAGTGAAACTGCGATGTCCAGTACAGTGAACACATACACGAAAGTGATGTATGTGAGCCAGTCTTCGACATCGTCGGAGGGCAATGTTGCACCCCCATGAAGACCGATGTCGAGAGCCCAGACTAAGGTCGCGATATTGAGGAAGAGAATGGGGCTCGCTAGATATGCACCTGGACACCGTCTGAATCACACAACTCAGCTGTGTTCGAAAAGGCAACGGTATACGCGCCTACCTCTTTCCATACCCAAAGATGCTGATCTCCTCTTTCCTAGCGAAGGTTCCATCCGGATTGAGGTATCTCTCCGGCTTGAGCTGATCAGGATCAGGGTACGTTTCTGGATTTCTGCTCATAGCTGCTAGATTTGCCCATACTAGCGCTCCTTTCGGGATACGATACCCTTCATACTCATCGTCTTGAGAAGCTAGATGAGGCTGTACGAGTGGAACTACAGGTCTCCAGCGAAGTAATTCACATTGTAGTGCTCGTATGTACGGAAGTGACTGTTCATCATCTTCGTTGGGCAGACGGTCGCGTCCGACTACTCTATCGATCTCTTCTTGTGCTTTTCTAAGAACGTCTGGAAAGCGTAGCATTGCAACGAAGAACACTTGTAGAATGCATAAAGGCTGCAGTGACGGAGCAATCAGCTTGACTGGGGATGCTAGGATTACGCGGTCATCTCACCACAAAATTCGATCCTAGCTGATGTCCCATGATATAGCTCGTGTCGTCCTCGCTGAAACCGTATCGACGGAATGCATCAGTCTTGCATATATTACCCCAGAGGCTGCTCGGAGAAGTCGAGTTTGCCTGTTCACCAGCGGGCTCAGCATCATCGTCATTCCATCCGAAAGGACACGTATTTACCGCATTTGCCTTTACCTCATCCCGTATCCTATCCCACAAGCCTTTTGCCGTGTTTCTGTACTTGCGTGCTATCCGCTTGTATCCACCACCAGGAGCCCATTCTGGTATCGATTGCATTGAAGGGAAGAGATCTAGGAGTGGTGCAATCGCTGGCGTTGGCATGTTGTCAAGTTCCGCTTCGGTCCGTGTGATATCTTCCAACCTTTCAACCGATAATTGACCGCAGATCGTTCTTAGCGTTAATTGCTTTTGCGTTCTGTATTTCATCATCAGTACGGACGCTCGAGCTTGACGAGTAAGTGGTTTATGCACTTGTCTATGACGTCTGCAACGGTAGTTTCGCCGTCCATGCGTATCAACTGTAAAGCCAGGTGATAGGCATTCGATGCCTGTAGAGCTCGCCATTGTATGACAGACTTGGGAGAAATCTCTTCATGCAGTAATCGGCGTACTTTCTCGATATTCGGTCCTTTCGCCATAGCAACGAGATTGAAGCCGTTGGCCGTGAGAATGTCAAAGTAGTGGTTTGGCTGTTTTTCGTATCGGTGATCAGCACAAGTAATCACTCGATGGGGAATGTTCGCCTTACAGCTCGTTCTGAGTACAGCTGTCCACGCTTCTCGAGCAATACTTGTGCTGCCTTCGCATCGCTATTTCAGCTGTATCAGCACATTTACCAAGCAATCCTCCCGACTTCCTGCTTTGCGCGCACCTAATGATGATCTGTTTGCGAAACAGTGTTGGTATGCACAAGATCCCATTTGCGCCATGCTGTCTGTCCCAGTCTTCGAAGAGGGCAGCATGTTTCTTGGGAGGTGCCAGGACTTCAGCCGTCATGCCCAAGATTGGTAGGCCTTTCGGACCAGGCGGCAATGGCAAATTGGCCTTTGACGTTGCTTGACGCGGCGACACATAGTAATGGTACAGCAGTATCGCTACGAACGCGACTGCTAGCAGCACGGACTTTGACCCAGATATCAGCTTTTCAAAGTCAGCCATGGCAGACATTGTCGGGAAGAAGGATCAAGGAGGCAGTGGTCGTACGAGGTGGTGTGAGTAATGCAGAGATGGTCAGCTACATCTTGTCTTATTCTGTCGTCTTCAGCAAGGCCTTTTGAAGACAATAGGGATGCGCTACGACTGCAATCGGCTCCCTTTTCAGTCCGAATTGAAGCCAGAATCGATAGGAAAGCATCATGCTGCACCTTCGTACGCTCAATAGTATTGCCAGTGAACATTCTTTCAACTGCTCAATATAACAGCAGAAGAGAGCAACGGACAGACGTTCTTGGACATGTACTGCCAAAGAGAATGTGGCAAAAAGCGCAGGCGGGTGCGCAGAGGCATGAAGTTTTGACGAACTGGATGACAGTGACTCCGACTAAGGAGGATGCGGCTATACTACTGATGCTGAATGAAAAGTCGGAGGAAAATAGATATACTGAAGTAACGAAGCAGAACGGACGGATGAGGAGACTGCAGGCTATCCCATCGAAGCCATGGTATCCCAGTATACCTGATACTCCTCGGGTGTCATATCATTCGTCATCGCTTCTGTGATTGATGAGAAAAGCATCTCTTTTCCGGCAACTGCGGTATACCAAGAATGGATCAGTCCAATGCAAGTATACCCACATTTTGAAGAGTGCTCACCGGTAAGTATAGGATCAGCATCGTCAGCATACTCCTCCTCCTCTTCTGCAACATCTTCGGTATGTGTCCTGCTGACAGGTTGTTTTTGCTGGCTGAGCTTTTTTGCAAGCGCGACGACTGGAGAAGCAGCTCTCGTCCTTGGCTTCTTCTCATCCGCAACTTCGTCGCTGTCCTCCGAAGGTTCTCTACTCCGCTTGCCAAGGGAGCTGGGTAGACTAGCAGCTGCAGAAGGTGGGCGTAAAAGAGGATTCCGACCGTTACTACTACTGTTGCTCTGCGATAAGCTTTTCGTGTCGACTTCGGGAAGAGGAGAGAAAGCATGCGCTACTGATAGTGGACTAGCTGAAGCCGATAGCGAATGCTGATCGAATTCTTCGTATCCGCTATCGACAAGCTTGCCGTTTCCAGAGGAAGGCGATCCTTGTGCATCTTCGAGATGATGCGAGGATGTACTCGCTACTGCAGCTTGAGCAGCGGCAGTTACAGCAGCTTGAGCAGCTGCAAGGTTCGCGTAGTATTCATCGACATCGTCGTTATCCTCCGCTCTGAAGTCCCTCTTGCTCGGTGAAGACGGACCAGCTTCATTTTCTATCTGTACTTGCGTTCCACCACCGCGTGATGTACTGGCATTCTGATTACCCGCCGGGGAATCCGTTGGCCGTACTTGAGCAGCTCCTGCACTTGTGAGTTCACCAGTGATGGTACTCCTCTCGATCCAGGCCGGCAGAGCGTTCTGTACTCGTTTGCCCTCCGCTTCTGCTTCTCGCTTCAATCGTGCAGCTTCTGTGTCCTGCTCCACCAGTTCAATAGTAACTTTCTGCGGACCACTAGCTTGTGAGAGTGGAAGATCGCCGATAGGTGCTATAGGTGCATGCTTCTCCAACCATGCAGCGATGTTGAACGATTGCAGCGGCACCAATTCAGTCTTCTTCAATCCTTCAACTACAGGTTTTGTCTGTCCTAGCAATCGGTTCATCTGATCCTTACTCCTCTTGACCTCCTCCACATTCTCATTATCGATGACTTCGGACTGGCAGACGTCGCATCTCATCTGATTCGTATGAAAATCCAGTAGGTTACCCGCGTCGAGTGTGCTGAATTGTTTCTTGCATCTCGGACAGACGTAGCCTTGTGATTCGACAACCTGTAAACGAGTCAGCGCGCATATCGGAATGAGGTACGTCGTTGAACTGACATTCCGCAACTTGTCATCGATGACTTTTCGTATTCGGAACATCCGCCATTTTATCACGTCGATTGTTCGTTGATAGTCGATATAGTACCATGTTCGAGCACTCGCTTTCAAGGCTCCGGGCCGCAGCTCAGCTCGTCGGTGTCTGCGATAGATGTATGTGCAATGGCCAGAAACAGAATGGCAGTGCGTAGTAATATCAGCAATGGAGTTCATCTTTGCGCAATGGTAACCGTAGGGCCTCAATCAATCGTGCCAATTGCGGCTGATGCGCTGATTGTCACGCCAAACATAGCAACGTTGAACCATACGATATAGCGAAGCAGAGGCGATAGGACGTGTGACGACAGCCACAACTCACGTAGCCAGTAGACCATCCTCGCTGAGTTTATATGCAATCTTTGCGACGTCCTTTGTAGAGAGTCCGACCTTTGCAGCGAGTTCCTCGTCTCGCATCCTAAAAGTGAAAAGGAAAGAGGGAGGAAAACACAGGGTATGAACCTGGAATACTCTTCTCTTTTGCTTTTCATGCATGCATGGTCCAATGTAGATAGACATACGCCTCTTTACGAACAAGTTGGTCGATGAGAATGACAAACTTGTGCTCGTAGAATGTTCGAAGTGTCACTTGGACCAGCTTGAGGATCTCGCTGTCGACAGTCATTGTAGCCCTTCCTGTGTATGTGTCGTGTGTTGTGTACTCTAGGCGGACAGGCAGACAGACAAATCAATGCCTCTGGTTTCCGCAGATTGCTGCCAGTGGGAGTGAGGTTAAGAGGGCAAGGGTTGATTTCGTGCCAATTAGAGAGTATGGTTGGAACTGGTCGAGGAATGAGCTACTGCTGCCAGGCTACAGTGACGACGTGCAGGTGCTGCTCTAAGTACTGCTGCCTGTCAAGACACTGGTCGAATCGTATACGGTGTCAGGCAGTCTACGCGCTGACTCGAGCATGACAGCGCAAGGAAAAGCAATACGAAATGGCAGAGACCAGCAGACCCAAGTAGACACTTATATCGTATTGCACGATACAGCGCGGAATTTATGCCTCTACATGTCTCAACCTGCGAGGTGCACAGTGACTTTGGCCTCTCATCAGCCTGAGCCAGTCTGGGGGACAACGACAGCAGCAAGCGCAAGTTAACCAGACTTCTCGACGACGAATAAATATGCAAGCTATGGCATTGCAGTGATTGCAAAGAGTACACATAGTCTGTCTAATCATCACACATATGTGAAGGAAAGCATTCCTGTATAGCAGCGAAGAAGAGATGTGATGCAGTTGTATAATGTGGAAGTCACGGAGATATGCTGTGGAAACGATTACGGCTGGCTACTTATTACTTATATCGTGTGATGTATATGGCACTACTTGTATCTTGTGCATGCATGCCTTCGTCAAAGTGGTGTGTCGAAGGGTGCGTTGTTGGTGTGTTACTGCTGTCTACTGTAATATCGGGGTGACTGAATGATGTATGGCGTGAAAAGCTGATGTTACTGAATCGTGTATGCGATTTGAACGTGCCGGGTGTATCTAGTCGTGAATGTCGTCTCTACTTGTCGAAAGACTGTCCAGGGAGAGTATCTCTGAACACTTCGATCTTGCCTTTATCGTTGATGATTGCATCTTCATCGGTAGCGTCGATACCTTTAGCACGAGCTGAGCGGATCGCATCTTGTGAGAGGCCAAGTTTGTCTCTTGGGAGCCACTGCATTCGCCCAATGAAAGTTAGCAACAGCCTTCTGTAAGCGTCTCAGTGGAATGCACGCACGATAGTAGGTTGGTCTCTGTAGAGAGCAGGATGGTTGAACGTATTCTCTGAAGCCCCATCAAGTTCATCCATTTCGGCCTGTTGAGCACCAGCATTCTGAGCAGGAGCCTGCA
>Ga0181471_100416_pt1 | contig 13814 bp, 11 predicted proteins | sample InSIn5gowninarea_FD_119083 | JGI IMG/M metagenome (GOLD analysis project Ga0181471, IMG submission 119083) | Clean room microbial communities from NASA Spacecraft Assembly Facility at Jet Propulsion Laboratory, Pasadena, California, USA -... ...
CGATGGGGGGTGCGAATGTCAAGAGTGTGGGAATGGAGAATAAGGATGGGAAATAATGGGTTGGTTTGGGAAGAGGTTGGAAGTGGAGAAAGCTGTTGGTGCTGTGGAGAGAGCAATAGGTTCTTTCGAGGTGATTGAAGGTACTACTTTAGAGCTACTTGGAGCTGCTTGGTCTTGCAAGGTAATGTTATAGAATGATGCAAGAACTTGATTCATCTAGTCTACGTAAAATGCGCTGTAAACGTCCCTGCAAGAAAACCGTTTGGCTCCCAAATTACACCTTTCGTTCTATCTACGACAAGACAGCCAATCCCTTCAAGTCTATTCTTGGTCAAAGGCTGACCCTGTTTAAAGTACCACAGCCATCAATTTGTCTTCGATGTCAATTTGGACAGTTGAACCAAATGAATGGGAGGAATATCGGTAAATGGGAATCGAGGGGCAATGATGTCATCGGATCTTGTGGTGGGGTTGATTTGTTACGAGTCCCTTGCCCTCTTCAAGCCAAAAGGTTGTTTTTAAGAAATCTACAACATCAATCACAACAGCAATCTAGTCCGTTCGTAACGAATACATACGATACTCCATCATCCACTCTCAAGATCAGCATCAATCATACAAGCCATCATGTCGAATCCAAGCCATGGCACAAAGGTATACTGCACCCCCTTCTACAAGCTTCCAGAGCTGGAGAGCAATCTATGGCTTGTTCAAGCTAAAATACGGCGTTTAGGTGACGGACTCCAAGGCTTCTATAATCAACGAAGGTACAGGCTACGTTGCCTCTGACAGCCTAGCTGCAGAGTCCAACCAAGCAAATGAAAAGTTCTCTGAGAATCCCAGTAGCGACCCTACCGACGGTGGAAATCCTCGAGACGCAGACACTTCCAGGGCTATCCGTCTCGACCCAGCACAAGATGCCGAAAGTCGCGAAGCACAGGAAGACTGGGCTGAGGAGAAGAAGCTGTCCACTTATCCCGGCGGCTTAGGGGGTCAGTCCAAGAGTACAGCAGTCGAAGACACAACAGGCTCTTCTGTGACAGGTGGATCAACCAGCAATGCAGGCACGGCTCCAAGCTACGTCAACAGCCAATTTGTCGACAAGAAGGGACCGCATGGAAAGAATATTACGGAGGGTGGGTTCGAGAGCGACGATAAGAATAATGCCAGTATGAACTCGGAGATTGGAGGAGAGAATGATCCTGGGAGGTTAGCTGAGCAGAAGTTCGAAAATGCAAATTCGGATGCTAAGGGTAATGCTGGGATATCGAGACAGACAGGAGTGACTGGTGATAGTCAGTATGATGCTTTGGACAATGAGACGTCTGCGTAAGCGTGGTTGGAGCTAGGTGGTGGTGGTGGTGGTGGTGGAAAAAACGGATTTGGTGAGATCAATCTAAAGATTATCGTCCACATGTCGTATGACACAACATGAAGACTATCACACAAGATGCAGACTATGTGCCCTTTGAAAGATGAAATCTAGTCCTCTGATGCCCTCGATTCGAGGTCTGTTATCGACCCCACTAGCGTCAATCTAAGCGAGGTCCACCCCAACGCGCACAATCCAAATTTCGACATTCAGTGGGAGGACCTACATCGGTGTCAACAAATCATCACGATCAACATGTCGGAGCAATTAATCCTCAAGGGTACCCTCGAGGGTCATAGCGGGTGGGTTACCTCACTTGCGACCTCTCTCGAGAATCCGAACATGCTCCTGTCAGGCTCGCGCGACAAGACTCTCATTATCTGGAACTTAACCCGGGACGAGACCTCCTACGGCTACCCCAAGCGATCTCTACATGGTCACTCCCATATTGTCTCTGACTGTGTAAGAACAATCTTTCAACAGCGCTAGGCTGCGTGGCTTCAACTTGCGACCAGAAGGCTAACAATTGACCAGGTCATTTCCTCTGACGGTGCCTATGCCCTCTCCGCTTCTTGGGACAAGACTCTCCGACTGTGGGAGCTTGCCACTGGTACAACCACTCGTCGATTTGTTGGTCACACCAACGACGTTCTCTCCGTTTCTTTCTCTGCCGACAACCGACAAATCGTCTCAGGTTCGCGAGATCGAGCCATCAAGTTGTGGAATACTCTCGGTGATTGCAAGTTCACTATCACTGATAAAGGCCATACCGACTGGGTCTCGTGTGTTCGATTCAGCCCGAATCCTCAGAACCCGGTCATTGTCAGCTGTGGTTGGGACAAGTTGGTCAAGGTGAGCTGGTCTCTATATCAGAAAGCTCCAACAGTAATATGATGCTACGCATACAATGTATTTGCTACTTCAGAGCTTGGTCTACCTAGCCATGAGACAATCTATCACCAGTGCTCTGATCTATGACTTCAACGAGCTTCCTATCAGTCGATTACGCATTGAAGTCCTTAAGCTGATTATCCACCAGGTATGGGAGCTCTCCTCGTGCCGCCTTCAAACCGATCACATTGGTCACACTGGTTACATTAACACGGTCACTATATCCCCCGATGGATCACTCTGCGCATCAGGTGGTAAGGATGGAACTACCATGTTGTGGGATCTCAACGAATCAAAGCATCTCTACTCCTTGAACGCCGGTGACGAAATCCATGCTCTGGTCTTCTCTCCCAACAGATACTGGTTGTGCGCCGCTACTTCAAGCAGCATCATCATCTTCGACTTGGAGAAGAAGAGCAAAGTTGATGAGTTGAAGCCAGACTTCCAGGCCGTTGGCAAGAAGAGCAGAGAGCCCGAGTGTGTTAGCTTGGCTTGGAGTGCTGATGGTCAAACCTTGTTCGCTGGGTATACCGACAACATAATTCGTGCCTGGGGTGTGATGTCAAGGGCTTGAGGCGGTTGAGTGCTTGGGGGTATGGTAATGGATCCGCATTTGGGTGCTGGTAGTGAAGCAAGTGCTCTGAAATGGTCCTTCAAGAATTGCTAGAGGCCCGAATATATGCTTGAGGTTCCGATATGGAGTACTTCAGGTCATATGCTGCAGTGGGGGATCTGTTAGCTTTGCAATTGCTGGTCCGAGGCGCGATGATGTACACTTTACATCAAATAGAAGCATAGATGTCCAAATGAATGACAGACAAGTGCAAATACTCATGTACCAGGTGCAAAGCATGAGTGGAGAGTGATTGTCATTGTCGAGACTGAGCTCAATTGAAGCCCAGAGCTGCTTCTCGACATAAACCATGAAAACTGTATGTCCAAAAAAAAGCGCTAATGCCTCCCCATCCGAGGTTACACGCGTACTGTACTCCAAGTCGCGTAACCACATTGCCTCGTACAAATTCCGGATGCCCAAGGTTTGAAGGTCGAAAGGGCAACCTCGCCATGGTCGCTTGCCCAATTTGTAGTAAATCGGTCAAGCCAACAGACATCAATGCGCACATCGACTCTTCATGCCAATCTTATATACAGGAGACGAGTCCGCCTCCTCTTACACAGCAAAATGGAGCTTGGAAACCAGCAAGTACGCCGAAACCCTCACTGTCGAGCTTCTTCCAGACTCCGGCCGCGAAGAAAGCAGCTGCTTATCCCACACCGAAGGTAGAATTCAGTCCGATACCTAATGTAAAGGAGGAGGTGGTGAACGGCGCGGTTGAGACACCCAGTGGGAACAAGAGACCCAGGGAGGATGGGCGAGAGAATGGCGTCAAGGCTGAGCCAGACCCAGAGAAGAAAGCAGTAGAGGAACCCCCTGCGAAGAAATCTAAGACGAACGTCTTCCAGAAGGTTGCGCCGCTGGCGGATAGGATGCGACCAAGGACGCTGGACGAGGTTTGTGGACAAGAGCTGGTTGGGCCAAGTGGTGTACTGCGAGGCTTGATAGAACAAGACCGTGTACCTTCTATGATACTATGGGGATCAGCTGGGACTGGCAAGACGACGATCGCTAGAGTCATTGCATCTATGGTTGGGAGCCGGTTCGTGGAGATCAACAGTACCTCATCTGGAGTTGGAGAATGCAAGAAGATCTTCGCAGAAGCAAGAGGAGAGCTAGGACTATCAGGAAGAAAGACGATTGTCTTTTGTGACGAGATTTCAACGTAAAAATAAGTAAGCAAAGAGGTCAGACTTTGACACCTGTCTTTGCCGGTTCAAGTCCGGAAATCCGGTCCCATGCCTTCTGGAACCTTTTCTCCGATCCTTTGGTGTTATAGCTGCTATGACGTTTGACTTGCGATTCACGTGCTGGATGACGGATTGTTTAGGCAGCTAAAGCGAGTTTTGTCAGGAGCACGACGGGCAGGATCAACAATAATATAAAAAATTCGAAGTCAGGTTGAGAGACTGTATCATTCCTGTGGTATCATTACTCGATCTCATGAGCGTCTTTCCTGGCAGTTGCATCACATACATACAGCATTTTCCCTCGCTTACTATCAATAGCTCACGCTACTCGTTTGTCACTTGCTTCCCCAGCAGGGGCCTTTTCGCCATCCGCAGCGAGATAGTCCGCATCTTCAGCAGCTTCGTATTCTGCAATGAGATCTGTCACCACTTCCCTCGCTTCATCAAATTCATTCAGGTTGTCCGCGAAAGGAGCAGTCTTTTTGTAGCCTTCCATGAATGCATTTCGTTTCCGCATGTTATCGTATTGGCGTACTATACGCTTGAAAAGCTAGCGACATAGAGGTCAGTAAATGAAAAGTAAGTGAAGCCGTGAGACTTACAGTAGCTATGCTTGTATGGTTTGCCAGCATAAGGCCACTGACTCGATGAGCCATTGGAATATATGGGCTCTTCTTAGTTAATGCCACCTGTATGCTTGCTGGACCCCAAGGAATAAACGTTGCCAGCCTTCTCTCCCTAATCCGGAGGAGACTCTTGTGTACATCGGTCGGATCAACATCACCTTGTATAACGTTGAGTATTGAGATGTAGCAGCTCTTCTTGCCAGGTACCGTGGACACCATACGATTCTTCGGTTGTAATAGCCGGCGCATAACATCTAAGACGGTCGTTTTCCGAACTGTTTTGGCTTGCTCGAGATTATCGCCGGTAAATGGAGTGTATGAAGTCATCAAGAAATGACAACGAGGTGTAGGGATGAGGGACGCGATAATGCTGACAAGGTCGTTGTGCATGTATCCTGGATAACGAAGCGTTGTAGTACTGGCTGACATGACTGTTGAAACGAGCTGGTTCGTCTGCTGGAAAGAGGGCTCCTGCACATGTAATCGGTCTGCTGCAATGCGAGAGAGGGCTCCGTTGTCCAAAACCACTACCGAATCGGCATTCTGTGTTAACCTCCGCATTGACAGCAAGCTGTTGTAAGGGTGTACCACAACGTCCCCAGAATTGGTCGTGTCGGGAAACACGGAATATGTCTGTATGATCTTCTTCGGAAACCGGTCATTCAACCTCTCAAGGAAGAATGAGCCTAGACCTGAGCCGGTACCTCCAGCTATCGAGTGAAGCATCATGAATCCCTGCGACGAATACGTCAACAGTGCTCTTAGGTATTCTATGTCCAGGCACGCACCTCGAGGGAATCGCTTCCGTCTGCTTCTCGGTCTATCATCTCCATGATATCTTCATGGACTGACTCCCCCGTCTGGTAACCATCACCCCAGTTATTTGCAGCTCCAGATCCATTCTTCCCAACATAGAAATTCTCCGGATTGTATATGTTCTTGTAAGGCCCTGTCTGGATTCCATTTATAACCTCGAAAATCGATCAGTACATGTCTAGCTGGATTTGTCCACCTAACAACACGTACCCGAGGCTCCAAATCTATTAGTATGGCGCGAGGGATATATCGAGTGTCGTCTGACTGGTAGAAAAACACGTCTTTCCGGTCCCCTCCCTCAGTCGCAAACTCCTCCAGATTCCCATCTTGACTTATGCCATGTTCTTGGCAAAGTTGCTGCCAGAACTGACTCCCAACTAGAAGATTTGAAGGTCAGAGTTCGCGGCTGTGCGAAAGAAGTCCATGAGACGTACTGCTATTGCCGCATTGACCAGCTTGAACTGTTATGATTTCTCTGCAACAATGAATCAGACCATGTCAGTATACCAGCATCAATCTATCTGACGTACCTAGGCATGATGCTACCATTGGAATTGCATGATTCGGGAACAAGTCTTTCAATACTTCAAATGCCGTGAAATTAGCCTTGTGACACGACGTGGGGAGACGCGTGGGACAAGGGTTTTCGCGCTAAGGACAGTGATGATTTTAGACTTGGTCCGGGCGTGTTTACATACATCAAATCATAAATTGAGCTTCCATCTCCATATCTCTATACTTCAGGACAATCTATGAGGTACACGCAAATACTGCGCACCGAATGTAGAACGCCCAGTTCATGATGTCCTACTCCTTCAATCCCTCGTCGAGTCCGCCCTCCACACCAGATCGAACACCGCAGAAGGGGAGCAAGGGGTTCGCTTTTGGAGCTTCTAATCCATCAACTACCCCAGCTGGACCTCCTCCTTCCTCTACTGCATCTTTTACACCCGCAGGGCCGCCCCCATCTTCAATCTTTGGAAGTTCAGTCTTCGGTGCAACTGGACAGGGCAAACCATTATCCTTCTCTAAACAAAATCCTTTCGAACGCTCGACCACCGCACCGCGCTCTGCGTTGCGAAATGAATACAACTCATCTCCACCAACAAGGCGAGGCTATCAATCTGATTTGCGTGGAAGTGACGAGGAGGAGAGCTATACAGGAGAGCATGAGGAGCCGCCCGAAGGAGATGATTACTCGGAACCTTATGCGGAGGAGATCCAAGATGAAAGTCTCATTCCCGAGGAAGACATGATGACGGATGACGAAGACCCTCATTATGAAGAAGACAAAGATATGGGGGACTTGCCATCAGAAGGTCGATCCGACTTTGCGCTTTCTCGAGGCAGCAAAGCTGATTCCCTGCTTGATTCTTCAATACGAAACAGCGAGCGTGCTCTGATGTTACGTGAATCCATGAGTCAGTCCTACGGGACACGGTCGAAAGAACCTGCGTATGGCAGGATCGCCTACGACCTTTACACCCAGATAGGTGTGCCCAGCCTGGAAGAATCAGATGATATCATTCTGAAGACGGAAATTTGCATGGAGAGATTATATGCACAAGGCATCGGAGCTATAGACAGTGATGACCGTCTTCCTGAAGCTCTGACCATCACTTCCACGGAACTTATCAGGCTATGGACAGGCTATGACGAAAAGACAAAACGACTTGTTTCAGAGGAGTATGTCTCAAGGATTGGACCGGGACCTCAATCTTCGGATTTTGCCAAGGCCAACTTTGTTGCACAGCTTGCTTTGCGCATCTATCAGCCAGGTTCGATGGGTGACGAAGGATTCAAGTATACGCCCAGGCCCTTGCCAGCAATCATGCTAGAATGGCTTGATACCTGTCACAACCCGTTGCCAGAAGATCTGAGTGGCATCCTCGGGCAGTCGTCGAGCTCATCACAACATCAACTCTTTTGGAGCGTTATATTGCATACTTTATTACGCGGAAATGTCCCGTTAGTTATCAAGACTTTGAAGGCAGCTGATTGGAGCCATGATTTTGATCAGTCTGGCGAAAATGGGTTTGCTGGTGCTGCCTTAGCTAACGTGAAGAATGTCATGAGGTCGGCTATCCAGATCCTCGAGTATTGCCCAAGTATTCGTGGAGATTGGAATATCGGAAATAGCGATTGGACACTGTTCCGTGTTCAAGCTACCAGAGCCTTGGAGGATTTGAAGCGCTTTGCGGAGGGCAGATATCTGGATAAGGAGGAGAGCAGGGATACTTCACGACAGCCTGGGACTTTCAGTCAGACTGCCAGGAAAGCGGAGAGTAGGGTACCTTGGTACCTCTATCAGAACCTTTCAACGTTATACAACCTAATTCTCGGAGATGCAACAGCTGCTGTGGCCAATGCTCAGGATTGGTGTGAAGCTACAGTGGGGCTACTGCTTTGGCGGAACGAGGACAAGCATCAAGACTTGTTCGCTTCCACTCGTCGAAGGTCTGTCTTGCTACCATCTGAGGAGCCGACCTGGAACAGCAAGCTCCGAAAGTGCTTCGAACGGGCCACAGCAGAATCTACAGAGCTTCATGTCAACACCTTGGATCCAATTCAGGTGGCTATAGCTTCATTATTCGAAGGTAACAACGAAGCAGTGATTGGATTCTTGCGGGCTTGGTCAGGTCCAATATCATCTGCTGTCGCCGAGATTGCTTCTTGTGGACATTGGCTTCCACGCGTTGAGCCTCAAAGTCTTATTGACATGAACAGCCTCGATCAGGATGACATGGCTCTACTGGGTATCAGTGCGTCACCAAGCAAGATTGACAGTGTAAAAGATCAGACTCTGATCACTTACGCGAACTCTTTGTCGCGGAAGGGCCTCCTCAAGTGCTCAACTTCGACCGGGCACGAGACGAGTAGACAAGGATGGGAACTAGCAATCGCTAGCCTGGGGAGGTTAGACTCGGCACAGCGTTCAGAGGACATGGTAGCACAGTTTTTGAAGAGCTTACCTCTCAGGGATCGTGGTACAGTCGACAAGTTATGGAAGTTGCTGATACACCTTGGTATGACCCAGCCTGCCCAGAGCACAGCAGAGGTATGTAAATAATCTCCGAAGTTGATGCCAACTAATGCATTACAGTTATATGCCGACAAGCTAGCCGAGGATACCCACGAGTACGGACAAGCATTGTGGTACTACTCGTTATCACAGAACGCCCATAAAGTCAAAGATGTACTGGATCTCCTCATATCGATTTCGTTGACACAGTCCATCGCGTATCCTGCAGAATCAGAGCTCGATTCTCACCTAAAGCGACTGATCACCTCCCCAGCCACCACCCTCGCCGAGCTCTCATCTCTGGATATTGATGCCGCCAAACTTCTTCACAAACACCTAAGCGGCTACGCAACCCTCCGACACTTCTACTTCCTCCGCGACGAAGCTCTCCTCACCAAAGGCCGAAAAACCCATGCCGGCCCCATCTTCCGCAAACAAGAAGCCGCAACCGCTCTTCTTGCTGTGATCACTAGTTCAGACGACAACATCCGTGGCGGACTCTACGACGAAAGTCGTGGCGCGATCGTGAGCGTCGATTTCCTCCTCGCTTTACTTGGAGAAGCTATGATCTTCCTTAACGATCGCGACTTCCTCTTCACAATCCCGCAAATCGAGCTTCTCCTCAGAACTATCGAAGATATCCAAGGTGTCACTCCAAGAGTGTACTCAGCATGTAATGACTTCTTGCAAACGGTCTTGGCATCGACGTCAGGTCTTAAGGGCTCTACGCCCGCAGATATGCTGCGCAAGTCGACGTCGAATCTTAGTGGAAGTAGCTTTACACTGACGGGGAGTTCGATGCTTGCTTCACAGCTGCAGAAGTCGATAAGTAGTGGTGGGTTTGAAAAGGGAAATATTAAACGCGCTTGGGATTGGAGGAAGGGTATGACCGCTGCCATGAACGGGGAGGAGCTGTTGCGGATGCTGAGACTGGGATTAGCGAGGGCTCTGGCGAGTGCCTGGATCAGGGAGGCGGATGGGAGGATGGTGTTCTGATGCTTAAAACTGTTAATGCTGAGTGTGAAATCTAGGCGTGGATGTTGAATGCATCGGATACGGTGTTGAGTGAAAATAGCGAGATAGCGAGATTAATGATACCCCAGACTTGGACAAACAGGTCTCTGTGAAGCTGCGAGGTTACATACCCTGAGAGTGAGCACTGTCCCTTTCATAAAGCGTTGGGCACTTGGCTAAACAAGTGCTCAAAGTCCATGTTGTTATTACAAAAGTCAAAGCAATACCCACGATATCCAGCTTAGATATTAAAGGATCGATACATTATTGCTACAAACTATTGAATAAGTACCGAAGAAGCAGAAAAGTTTGTCCTATTTGTGAAGAACACAACGATCAAAAGCTGTAGAGATGTAATATGTGCAGGAACCGCATTCTGTGATATCATCCCTTATGTTGGACTCCTTTGACTTCTCGACTCGTAACGAGACATATCAACATCCTAGTAGAAAGTATACTTGTCTAACGATCAAGAAAATCAGCACAGGCAAGGAATGCCATCAAACCCTAGCTGCACCCCCATTCAGCTGCCCCCTTCCTCGAGAAATAGCAGGCATTGGCTTGACAGCAGGAATGCCCTCATCGTCATCGGAAGACGAAGCATCATCGGAATATGACCTCTCCGAAGCAGAATCCTCATCAAAAGACCCGAGACGCACAACAGTAGGACCTTTCTTAATCTGCGGCTGAGGCTTCTTGCTTTCCGGGCTCTGGACACGAACGACGGTGACTGATTGCTTGATTATTTCGGCAGCAGGCTCAGCGCTATTGCTGAGGCGAGTGGTAATCGATCGGGACGGTCCAGAACTTGGTGAAATGGCAGAACGGGACTCGGTGGCTTTCGGTGAAGGAAGCGTCACCGATGGAGAGGAGTGGGCTGGAGGCATCTTGTCTTCAGCTGAACTTGCCGAGTTGATCTCTGACGGTGTCGTGCGTCCATTAACAGGCCCCGCAGAAACAGGTGTACTTTGTGCGCTAGAGACTGCCTGCTGAGCTTTCGAAGCCACGATCTTGACGGACTTGCCCTTGAGTGCAAGCCTTTCTTTGAGTGAGAGCATTTTGGAAGAAGGCGGAGATCGAGCGGGGGATAGAGATGGAGATACATCGGGACTCTCCGCAGCGGGCTGCTTCTTAGGAGGTCGTCCTCGTCGCTTCTTCTCTGGTGCCATATCCTGTCCTGGTAGTGGTCGTCCAACCATGACTTCCGGATTCTCGTCTGATTTTCGCCATTCTATGTTTCTCTTCCGGCTGCTTTGATAAGAAATGACTTCTTCGGGCTGCTCACAATCATTATCCACGTCCTCGTCGGAGTCAGCTATCCCATCAACCTGAAGACCAAGCGTCGAAGTAGCCTTGGTGACAGCTTTACGTGGCCGACCACGTTTTGAGTTCCTTGGAGGTGTAGCTCTCTCATCTGATGAAAGTTCCGGAGCTGGGGATGTTAAGCTACGGCGCGGTCTACCTCGCTTTGCTGGAGCTTTCGCTGGAATCTCATCGTCCAAACTATCACTTATGGGTGCAATGGATTCTTCTGGTGCTTTGCTCTGAAGACCCTTACGCGGTCTTCCTCTCTTGGGCTTATCGGCTGGTGACTTTGCCACCTCTTGAGCTTCCTTCTTTGCGAGCCATGCCGAGTGACGATTAGGCTTACTCGAGGAGGTCGGCACTGGTGATTTCGTAGGGCTTGAACGCGTTGGTCTACTTCGTCTGGCCGACGAAGCGCGTGATGCAGGCTGCTCTTGTGCGGGTGTCTTTCTCAGGCGATTCATAGCTTTCATTGCCAATTCAAGGTCAGTCTCCGCAGACTTTGGCTCGTTGGATATTAATATATCCTCTTCAGGAATCATAGCAACAGCATCAACATCTATCACATCCCCAAAAATTTGTCGCTGACCTGCGCTTGGTCGAGAAGGTCGATGCAAGGACATACTTGGATCTTCATCTTCGGTCGGCTTGGGCGGCTTCGGTCGATCTGAGACTACACGCTGCTTTCTGGACTGTGCTGCCCTCCTCTGCTTTTTAGATGTGAAGAACTCAAGATCTTGATCATCGACGTCCTCATTGCCATCTTCATCCAAACGTTTTCGCTTCTTCGATTTGTTGTTTTGTAGCAAGGCTTTCAAGAAGTCGGACTGCTCGACAAACTGGGGCTCAAGAGGACCTTCGACATTTGGAGCATCATATAAAATACGGTCGATGGTGTCGCTGTTTTGCTGATAATAGCCGGCGCCCATCATACGACCCTGGCCCATAGTCGAGGGATCTGGGTACGAATATTCCGCTGCCATATTAGCAGTCGGTGCAAGCAACCTTGACGGATATTCAGTTCCCCAATGACCGTCATGAGCGACCGCCGGGTAAGTGCCCATGTCCATATTATGCTCATCATCGAGCAGATCATTTGGTGGATAAATAGTGGCTGGTTGAGGCGCATCACTGTGACCATTGGCCTCGTGCCCCTCAGGCCCATTAGTCTCAGGGACACCATCACTTCGTGGAATAGGTCGTGTAGATATGCTATTGCGTAAGAACGGATCGATCTCAGCCATGTTCTCGTCATCATCTCCCAAGTGATTACCAGCGTCCTTATCGCCAATCGCGAGTGGCTCTTTCTGACTGCTGTCTAAGTAGCTTTCATCGATTGTATCTTCTTTGGCTTTTTCTGCTTCAGCCTTCTCTTTGAGCTTCTTCATTCTAGCCGACTCTTGTGGGATCTTATCATTATCGCCACGGAGCCATGTCAGATTAGTTTTCGAAAAGTCTACAAGACTTTCCACACTCCTGAAATCAGCTACCTTCCGGGTGTCATGGCCCAGAAGGGTACCTTTCGGTGAGTATGAGTGCTGCAGGGGGTTCTTTCGACATTTACTGCAAGAGCAAATCTTTAAACACTTCGGGCATTTCCATTCCTTTTCCTCCATGACAGTCTGGGGCATCAGATCGAATGCTCTGAAGAGAACGCCATAACAGTATGCACTGTTGCAACTTGTGCAAAAGGCCAGTTTCCAGTTCCAGTCATGATGAAAGCATATATGGCAGGTTTTGGTCTTGTTCTTCTGCGGCTTGACTCGGTTCTTCCACTGCCTCTTCGGCTTTTTCAACCGGCCTTCATCGTCGACTTCAGGCTCATCATCGGAATCGCCTGGTAAGATTTCCGGAGCAGCCTTCTTTCGAATGTCATTCCAAGGTCTGATAGCAAGCTGTTCTTGACATATCTCGGCAACAGGCTTTTTGCCATAGCGTTTCCTTGCAATCTCAAGTGGCTGTGGAGAAGTTTCGAGGTCAAAGTAGTTATCATATTGCACTACAACATTGCGCCATTTCTCGTAGTTCTGCGTGAGCTCACTCTCTGGCCATTGCTCGACCCACTTCAGCTTAGAGATGCAAGCGCAGGATCGACCCATGGCGTAGCACTCCATGCAGATGTCATATGTGTCCTCAACACCGTTGTCTCCGCGTTCTATACATGATACACAGGTCAGAAACCGGTTGAAGATGTTGCATCGACAGTATGAGCAGGTCACATTCGAATCGTACGGAAGATATTCCACATTCTTCTCTCGTGGTCGAGTCGGTGAAAACATCTCACTAACCAGAACCTTGGTATAAAGGACGAATAAGCGCTTGAAGTCTTCCAACAGTTGCTTGATCCGACCATACTTCCACATCTTTGGCTCTACGGTATCGCGCTGTAGAAGATCATAGTATTTGTTGAGCGTGTAGTAGATGATGGCTTTGTTCTTATACTGCTCATCCCGACAAACCAACCGAGCACGTGGCAATGCTTCATGAATTGCAAGCTCGAGGGTGTCAACAGTAGTCCGATTCCAAGCAGCCTTCATGGTCCGAGTACCGCGATTCCAGACCTGATGTGGTGCCAAAGGTGGGATCAAGATAAGGTCGCCAACTTTCTGCTCCACGACCCAAACATTGAACGGGGCCTTCTTCCAAGCATTGACCTGTGCGAAGTGCTTCTCCACTTCGATGTCGTGACCCAGCATTGACAGAAAGTATTCCGAGACGACTTCCCGCTCCTTGGTTTCTGTCATGAACCATATCGAGCTGCCAGACTTTTCGCCTTTCTTGCTCGTTGATGCTTCAACCATGATATTGTGCCCAAGACTTGCGCACATCTCTCTATGAGCAGGTGTGAAGGTACCTTCATGGCCGATATAGCACATCATGTTTTGCGCCCTCATCTCCTCAGGTAAGCTACTCATAAGGTCACCTGCTGGAGCTACACCCTTCCACGAAGCAATCACTTTTC
>Ga0181471_100417_pt1 | contig 13803 bp, 11 predicted proteins | sample InSIn5gowninarea_FD_119083 | JGI IMG/M metagenome (GOLD analysis project Ga0181471, IMG submission 119083) | Clean room microbial communities from NASA Spacecraft Assembly Facility at Jet Propulsion Laboratory, Pasadena, California, USA -... ...
TGATTTTGGTCCAAGAACTGAGTGTAACAAGCAGGGAGAGTTTGACTGAAGGGGAGAGAAAGATCGAGCGGTCGGATCGAGTGATTTTGAAAAGTAGTTTCTTTATTGCGAGGAAGGGGAAATTATTTTTAGTCAAAGAATGGAACAACTCCAATGAAAAGATGTAATTGAGATACAAGTCGTGTAGTTGGGAGTTTTCCAGCCAATTTGGGGAATGGAGTTTCCTTCCTTCCTCCTTTCTTTATTCTTTTTACCATAAAAATATATCACGGCCAGGGCACCCGCTACCACCACTTACTTTCTAGTACTACATACCATGTACAGCAACAGCATTACAATGGGAAACTATCAAGAATGCAGCTCCTGTGCACAAATACATCATGTGTCGTCTCTCTCATCTCGGTCTCACACTGTTCCGTGCCTCCTTGCTGCTCCTGCGAATGGATCGAACAAACCAAAACCACTCGCCGAGATATTTTATTACATAATTCAGGTATAAAAATCCTATGCTTTTCCCTTCGTCTAAATCACGAGAGAAGCAGAACCAGTTGCAACAACAAATAAATAGAAAAGACGAAAGAAAGAAAGAATAAAGAATGGTCCTCCGGTGTTTTGAAGAAGGAGGAAGCAAACATTAAAAACCTGTGTGCGTTTTGATACTGAAGATGAGGAGATGTTGGATATGTGATGTAACAGTTTTGTTGTGAATGGTTTGAAACCCTTCGTTTCCCCTTGGAGGAAAGGAAGGAAAGGCCTTAGTGAGAGAGATGGGAGAGAGCTCCGTTTGCAAAGTGAAAAGATGAATGGAATGATTGACACGTTAGTGGCAATCATGTTCACACCACTTTGTAAACAGGGGGTGGTGCTCTATCATCTCGTCTTCCCCACAAGAAAGTCCTAAGGATCCAGTTTCCTCATTCACATTGCGGCTTCAACCATTAAGCACGATCGTCTTACACACCGTCTCTAAAGGCTGTTTGCCAATGGGTTTGGAAACAGATTGAAATCGTGTTTATTTGTGTTTGAAATTTGAAATGCAATGTAGTCTGGTTTTTAAACCACAGAGGAAAACGGAGAGATGAGGGGGAGAGATGAGATGAGTGAGTCATTTACAACAATTCCCAACCAACCGACGACAAGAAATTGCTATAAAAAAAAGTGTTTTTAATTTCGTCACGTTAAGATCCAACGACCTGACGTAATGTTCTGTCTGGTCTGGTGTTTGCTATTTGGTTACTTACGAACCCGTTCCTAAGTATTTATAGCGTATTGTTATTCATAAATAGTGAAATAGTAGTTGCGAAAGCTGATAAGCGAAAGCTGATAAGCGAAAGCTGATAAGCTAGACTAAGCCATAAACGCTGATTTTAATGACTTTATTTCCTATCTCGTAAATCGTGGTTGTTTTCTTCGTGTGGTGTGATGGTCAAAAATTTGAGATGAAATTCATAGCGTCTAAATAGCCATTAACCCTGCACATTAAACAAAGAATGCACGTTTCCATCAACGCCTTTTGTGTTCTTTCTTTTCCCAGCAGACCAGACGATGACTACACGCATAGACTCGACATTTCCTCATCCCCAAATACATACTTTGACTGCATGCATGTAAAAATACTCTAGGAAAGTCCTCGGTTTATTGCGTCTAAAAAATTACACGAATTCAAGGGCAGGTGGAGCATCGACGCTTTACATCTTGTTTGGGCAATTAGTCAACGTCGTGTCCTTGTTCTGTAAATTCTTTCGTGTTGGTTGAAGTGAAATAATAGAAATATCTTTCTCTCTCCCTCTCGAAGCTTGTAGCTTGTGTGCCCCCGACGGTAGTAGAGCTTAGGAAAAGGTTGGATGGAAGAAAGGAAATTCTAAAATTTGTATTTGTATACCTCGCACAACTAATTTGACGGGACGGGATGTCAATGCATCCTGGGCTTGGAAGTCGGACGCGGTTACTTGACACTCCCATTCCCCGTCATCGTACTCCAACGCTGCATTCATCACCCGCAAACTGCAGTCCCCAACAGCCGGATTTCCAGCCCATTCGTACTTTCCGAGGAAAATTCCAACAGGCTGAAACACACAAAAAATCAACGCATGATATTTTTAAACACTTTTTAACAACCTGAAAAGAAACCAAAATTAACGGAGATTACAACACTGGTCTGGTTCGGATTCCCACGATCGCGAACCACATTTACATGAAGTAAGCAGGCACATCATCAAGCTGTAAAGGATGGGATGATGTAAAGGATGGGATGAGAAACTCCAGCCAACTTTTACAACCCAACATTTTATCATGACACAATTTTAGACAAATGCGGGTTGAATTATTACAGAGAAACGCACTGGTACAAAGTCGTTTCCTCCTCCAGATCTGGGCCAAAAGGGCTTGGCGGCTATGAAAGTGAAACATGAAGATGAAGATGACTACAATATGCATAAATAAATATGTAATAAAGTTTGTGGTACGGATGGAATCGGTGGAGGTGGGTTGAGGTGAGGTGAAGGGAAAGGGAGGAAAGGGCGAGGAGGGAGACGACGAGCATCTGCTGAACGGAATTAATAAAACTTGAAGCAGAGAATCTGTGGAGCGAAGAGTCTCTAGTCCTTTCTGCTATTATTATTTGTCTTCCTTCTTATCCCATTCCAGTCCGAACGGAGCAACTCATGCAACAACCGAGAGAGAGACCAAGGGAAAACACTGGCTATGTACGATCAGAGACGGAGAAAGCGTAGAAGGGAAGTCCATCCATGCCAGGCCATGCCACCCATAACGTCGTGAAGAGAGACGATAGTATGCAAATAAGGTAAAAGTGGTGGAAGTTGTAGCCGTGGTGGAAGTTGTAGCCGTAGTGGAATTTTGAAATCCGGGTTAGTTGGGCCAGCAGAGAACAATAATGGGAGCGGCTATCTCCCTCAATTATTAAGAAGAAATGACTCTTCAGTTTTGCCAAAGAGAGAGAGCAAACTGCCCGTGTGGGATTTCATCCACTTCTTCCACCGGAAAGAAGGGTCGGTGAGTCCCTTGTCCTTTCCTTCCCAATGCTGGGTCGGGACAAGGGATGGAGAAAGCAGGAGCCCATCCGTACACAAACAGAGGCAGAGAGAAACTTGGAACTGTTTAGAATTCAGGTGGTGGAACTTAAAATAATCCCATTGCAGGTGCAAGCGACCACGACCAAGACAACTGCCAAGACAAATGATCAGAGCAAAGCAACGTTGCATAAACAAACATTCTTCTCATCCTCAGTTGCTTTCATTCAAGACGATTTTGATTTTGATCTGTTGAATGTTGAATTCGACTACCGACGAAGAAGGAAGTCATGAAGTCATGATACATGAAGTTCATCCGTGGAGTGTAAATGATTCTAAGCACCACGAAAGCACCAGGCACAAGCTCAAATGATGAAATGATGTATGTAATGATGATGTATGATCTGAGAAGGTAAATTATGAATTGGCCCCGTTTGTACGTACCTTGCCATCCTTTTGCCAGGAGCACTCTCCTTTCTTGTTGAAAATCTTGCAACTGATTATTGACTCCTGGCCAGGGTTAACTTCATTATACTCGGGTTGTTTCTCGAAGGATTGGGCTGCTTGGCAGTCTGCAAAATAAAAAGAGACGTGTTGTTCATTAAAGTGTTTTTCTTCAATAAATCTCACATTGCGAAGGAAGTAAGTGCTTGTTGAGTTTCCATATCTTAATCAAGACACTGAGATCAGAGCGGCTAATTATCCACGGATTTAACACTGTCATCATTCATTCGCATCCAACCAACCGATGCGATAGTGCGCACCTTATAGACGAGGAAGTCGTGAGCAAGTTTATCTTTCCAAGACGCGACTAGGAGGAAACCACATTTTTCAACGAATTTTAATTGCAATTACGCAGATAACCAGTTGCAGTGGAAGGAATGCAAATTAGGCTTGGATACTCTTTGGTGAAGTAAAGGGGTTAAATCGGGAGAGAATGGTAATGAGAAACCTCAGCTGTCTTCTTTCCTTCCTTAGTAACCACAAGGCAAGGAAGACAATAGAATCCTTCAGCAACAGCCGATGTCACATTCTACTCCATATCACTTCACGTACTTACGGTAGAGTAGAACTCAACTTTCATAAGTAAGAGCACAAGGCAAGGATAAAGTTTGATGACACAAGGAATCTTATCTTTCTAACAATTCATGAAAATAGTTTACAACGCGATCAACTCAACTCTGTTCTTCTGGTTGATGGTGGAAGGGAAGTTTTGGAAGGGCTGGCGAATGAGAATCAATGCATGCCTCCTCCTCTGGGCACGAACGAATTCCAGGGGCTCAACACTTATCTTCGCTTTCTTATTACAACCAAGGAACAAATCCACTCCACATTTGATGAATCCTTCGCCAAATAAGTGCCGGCGTCGTCAATTAGGAGGAGACTAATACCGAAGTACGGCACGTCTTTCACAATTATACACATCCGACACATACGACGCTTTTCTAAATCTGAAGTGAAGATGGTCCGAGAGTGTCTAAAAGGCGTGTGTCGTTCTTGTGGAATTGAAATGTCTTCAACATTCTTGTTGTATCGTGTGTTATTGGAAAACAAGAAGGAAGACAAAACTTCTCATGTTTCAGCCCTAACCGATGTATATTGTGGTATGTTTTGTCCTGTATTGTACGACACGATATGATAAGTGGATCAGCTTCTTAACGGATTGGAGATTTTTATATTGAAACCTGAACCTAATGGCTGGAAAAGTCTCATTATCCCTAAAGAGCCCTGTTCGTCCCTGCCTACTGCTTAATGCTTTATTTCTTCCGCCTTGTGGTTGCAGCTGGAGGATGAAAGAAGGACCCGGCAGGGAAAGGAGATATGAGATGAGATGGAGATGGGGAAGGTTGATGTTGGAATTTCCACACAAAAGTTTTGAGGGTTGACAAAGGCGAGCATATCTCGCTGGCTGCACCCTAATGTCAGATCCTCAGAAAATGAGCGTAAATCATTGTCCACGGCATAAATCAAGCGACTTTTAAGAATCCCCATGCATTAGGGATAACCTAACCAATCCCGACCGGCAGAAGTCATTTCGAACCCTTGTTCGCCCTCACCACTCGACAGTACAAGACCAAACATCATTTTCTCTCGTTACATTTAGTAATTTCCATGTCCGATCCCCGATTGCGGACATGTAAGTGTAATTCGATTCCTTTTCTCGACTTGTTCAAAAGTTTAAACCAGAGCCAGCGAGCAGTGATTGGGTGATTGCATTATCGGAGGAATTAATTCCATCCCGTATCACGCGTTTGTTGATTAGGGCCAAGTCATGAATTGTGGATGCCATAACGTCAAAGCGGTATAATTGAGAAGTCTCTCTCACAATCAAAATCCAGGCAGATACAAGAAAACAACATTATTGACAAGAACCGGTTCCTCTCGCTAAATGACTGAGACATCTTTCCTGATTAAAAATTAAGTAAACATCATCAAAGTCTTGTATTCAGGAATTCGACGGATAGGGTGGAAAGGAATGGAATGATCCCCGCACGTCCAAGGCATGTATGTGTGCGGGGAGAGGAGGAACTTGTTGGTTTTTTGGCAAAAGATGTGTGAATTGTGAAAAACTATGAGGAGTTAGGACGTTTAGGGACAGCGATCTTAATGAGAGTTGTGGATTGTGTTACAATGAAGATAAACATCTTCCCGAATGTTTAGACAGTCGAGGCGCTTTTCTGTGGAATTTAGGTAGGAATACAATTCAGAACAATTCAGACTTAGATAAACCAATTTTCAGATTCTTAACTGTCGCAATAAATCTACCCGTCTGCCATGAATTTTAGCATCCCTGCCTCCTCTTCTTTTACTTGTTCTTCATGCCTGCGAATAATCACAATGCAATGCAATGGTGCCTGGCAATCCCATGCTCTATATCCACATAATACCATCATTTTGGCTGGATTCCCTAATGACAATGGAAATGTAGTACTGAGGGACATCATAACAACGATCTACATCGACATGACTTCGACTTCGACATGATGACTTCGACGGTCGACATAACTCTCAGACTCAGGCCTAGTTTTTATTCGACCTCAGCAAAAGGTAATGTAGCGTCGCCCGTGTTCGTTCCTTCTGCTCTGTTTGTGATTTGATTTTGTAAGGCGTGATCGGTAGAAGACGCCCAAGGAATGACGAGCCATGAAATGTCTCATGTGATCCCAGCCTGATTCCACGTCATGTCTGCGTTGTAAAGGGAATCTCACCTAAAATGGCATCGCCTTCGGTCTCACAGCAAAGTTTGTCACGCAAAAACGCTCATACTTGTCCATTATAATCTAATTTAACAACAAAAGTTCACCGGACGTGGACGTCACACCCTTCCGCTCCTTCCTTCGAACTTTGAAGCCTACCGTACACACTACACCCTGTAGTTGTATCCTTCGTGTTGTGATCAGCAAATCCGAGAAGGATTCACTTGACTGGGAATTTGAAGTGAGTGAAAAGTATGAAAAAGTGTAAAAGAGAGTGAAACGTAGTTTGATACTTGTAAAATATGAGGCGATAGTTATTGAGTTTCTTCGTTCCTCTTTTTGAATACCGCCTGCCTGAGGAAGATGCTTTCTCCCAAGTGTCAATCACACATAACACCCCATCCCCGAAGTGTAATATCAATTTCCTTTATGGATTTTGGTCATTTTATCCTCAACAAGATTGACAACAACGAATTCGTAATCCAACACAGACACTTAAATGACAACTCTCAGCTCAGATCGACCATTGCATAGGATTTACAGATTATGCGAGGAGCAATTGCTTTGCTCAAAATGTACGAGTCGAACTACACAAGAGGAGAGCCTGAGAGGGTCTCATCGTGATGGTCCTCGTCGTTGCTTCCATTCGTGTTGTTGAGCAAACAATAATAGCTCTCCTACATATCTGCTATTATTACTAAACGGCATTTTACCCCTTTTAATGCCATCGCATAGTTGGAAATAACGCGATTGGAGTCACACCAGCGTGGAACCCTTCTTTACAAACAACACTCCATGACATTGGAATTTTGCAATAAATTCCATTGTCAACCGCCATTACTTATTACAAGCTCCACTCCACTCCACCAAGCCCATGCTGACAGTCACTGCTACCCTGCGATGCCACATGACAACCTGCCCTACAGTCATTACGGTTGCAAAATCATGTCCTCCTTCCAACGTCGCAACAATCAGGGCACAAAATCGTTCTGCTTGGATCAACTGAATCGAAGTTCACATTGAGATGAAAATTCGGAGATCGACAGGCAGGCAACAACGTCCTGCCTGATGGCCTGAAACGGAGTCAATACCAAAGCGCCAAGAATCTCATGGCAATAATCGTCACCATCCCAGCGTGCCATTTTTGTAGTTTGACTAGTGTCATTCCGTCGTTGTTCCTCCATTATACAGCTGCCAAACACTTTCGCACATGGCGAGACGACGGAACGAATGGTTGTAAACTTTTGATAATGGGGAGTTGATGATGTGATGAGATGACCAGACCACATGAAATGTAGGCAAGGGAAGTGATTAGGTGGGGCTCACCAACCACTTACCCTTCCAATGCAGTGGGCAGGCAGAGGCAGCCTTGCTTGTTGAAAAATTGGATGAAATTTTGTTAATTTTGGGAAATGATTTTGACCACAAACCTTTATGAAAGTTAGTGGGTAACAATGGGTTCCAATTGGGGCACTTTTTCCCTAAAAACCTAATCATAAGTAACTGTAAGCCACGGAAATTAGGAATTGATGCCATCCTTGCCACCAACCACCAGCCAGCAAGTCATCCTCATCCGACCATCTAATTTTGCCAAGTCTTGTTACATTAAACCCAATTCCACTTTTGTTGTTTTCTTTTCTTTCGTTCCTGTGGTTGTCTACTGTGGCTCTTGTTGCTGTTTATAAAATGAGATGAGATGAGACGAGATGAGACGAGACGAGATGGCTTAAAAACTGAAATCGTGCCTGGCCCTTATTAAGATCCTTCGTTATAAGAATATAAACTTGGACTTCGTCAATCGTGAAGGATCCACCCATTCGATCATCACGTGACATGGGAAGTCTGAAGTTAGAGTTAAGTTTGAGTTGTCTCTTGCAGTGCAGAACAGAAGACCCAGATTCTGTTTACAGGGAACAAAAGGGGAAAAGTAGATTCGCACGGATTTCTTTGTCATTCTCATTTTATATGCCCGTCGCATCAAATTTGTCATTGAATGACCACAGGAAAATATTTGCACTAGTCGTTTCATTGTGCTGATTAGGAGAAGAGTCCGCACCACGAAGGAATTCTCGTACTTGCAGCAATTTGCGATAGGCGCAAGCAATGGTGCCAGTTTCCTGTGTTGCGTTACATTGGGTTGCTCACTTCTGTAAATTTCGTGCAAATTTCATGTACCTCAACACTTCTTTTTTCTCCTGTTGCTCATTTAATTTTGCCATCAATTATCAATTGCCCATTCCTTCACTATTTAGGACTCGCTGCGTTGTTGTCTTTGTTTTCCCGTGGGGAAAAAACCCGAGACTGTTAACCAACATTGCAAATTGAAACTGCAGTTACTTATTGGAGATTGGAGTTGTAATGTGACTGACGAGACGAGTTTTCCTCCCGTCCCAACTAAATGAGAAAGGAGGTGAAGACAGGGATCATTATGGGAATAATTGGCGAGTGGCGCACAGGCATTGGTTATACCACCGTTTTTGCACCTCATCTCGTCGTCTCGTCTCATCATCGTGGTTGTTGGCGATGGTGTGGTGGGTGGAATGGTGGTTACTCAGTGATTGAGGGCAATTACAAGCCTGAAGAATCTACAGTTGGAGTTGTATTGTAGTTCCTTTGAAAATTAACGCCTGTCTTCTTGATGCTCACTCGGCTGTTGTCATGATGTCATTTTTCATCAAATTTTCTTGTTTCTTTCGTTTGTCGAGCAAGAGGAGCCTATAAACCTTATTTTCGCTTCCATTATTCACCCAGTCAGTCAGTACACTACCTACATCCACGCTCCTTCCCTTTCCAAACACAAATACAAGTTGGCCACAGCCGAAATCACCACCGTCATCCTCAGCTTCTGGTCTCGTGTACCATTTCATTCCGATGCCCTGCAAATTCATCCCATCGTTTCCGATGAAAAGAGCAAATGGACTTTTATGAGAATGTTTTGTCCGATTTCAATTGAAGACTTAAGAAGATTGAATCGTCTGATGCTCATGTCTGTTAACTTTTTTGCCCGGGATGGGAATGGAAGTATGAATGATTTGGATTGGATTGAAATCCCTTGGAGCCATTTAAAAGCCTTGGTTGCATTTGATCCTCCCGTAGAATCCAGTTCAGTCGAAGATCCATTTGTGGAAGAAGAGCACATACGCACTAGACACAACTACTCCTGCACTGGGATTATATACAAATCGGAATTGAGTCAATCGGCTCCGTCCAAAGGCACTTGACTAACAGTTAATTTGTTTACTTAAATCCAATGTATCTGTTTAGTAAGGCCAGCTTGTATGGTTGTGAATTAGCTTCGTCCTTCCATCCCTCATGTCAAGTTTAGAAGAATGGTTGGTTCCTTTACCCTCCTTGATTGTATCCACTTTGTAGAATGAGATGATGCTTTCAACTATTCAACTTCAACCCCATCCCAAGGCAGGAGCTGAAGTGGAGTGCAGTGCGTCTCAATCTCGATCTCGTCTCGATGCGTGTCTTGAATGCGTCAGGAGCAAATGTTTATAAATATGTCAGTCGCCTGACGTTTAAAAGGAAGCGCAGGCTTCAATCCAACTTTTTAGTTGACTTAATTTTTTCTTTAAAATTTACAACTCGGTTGTTTCTCACACTTGCATTCTTTGAGTTTGGTTTCTACCTAAATTCAGGTCTCACGAACGAACCACCAGTTGTGCGAAGTATAGTAATTGGTGACATGCGAATTCATTTTCAGTTTATCCTTTCTTCTTCCTCGTCATCCGAATCTCATCGAACTTCGCCTCACACGCTCGCATGCAACGCAATGCAACCAAATACAATCAAAAGTTGGGCAGAGCTTTCTCAAAACATTACAAATAATAATTTAACTTGTAAAATTATAAAGTTGTTTTTTGCCACGTTGTCGTTTGATTGGTTGAATGTGAGTGAGAGGCTCGCCCTGATTCTGGGATGAAATGATTAAAGTTTAAAAATGTGTTGGTATAATTTGAAAACAAAAAAGGTAAAGGAGGAAAACGCCCTGCTTATAAAGAACGAAGAAGGAGGACTCACTCAAACCGTTGGGGATGTAATGCTTCAATACTTTTCATCTGATCCACGATCCATTCTTCAGGTTCATAATTCAGTTTTCATCTCATACTATTGCAATCACTTCTCAGTCAGTCACAAACAGCGAGTTTTGCTCTTCCATTGCCATTTACTATTCTGTCTTCATTGTTTGGCATGCTACAAGGATCCGCATCGGTTGTATAAATATGTGTATTGAATTGGCTCTAAGCTGTCAATTAAAGGATGAACTTTTGAACCGAGCTACTAAGTTTAGAAGAGAGATAAATGTTGCTGTCCAATTGTGGTCAATATATTACATTGTTGTGTCGATCTACGACCAGGTTCAAGGAGGGGAATCGTATATCTTCTTTCTGTTATCTTGAATTGATCGGATTATTGGGAATGGAGGGAGGAATCTTCATTCCACACAGGGTAAACCAAGCCACTACATACAGCAGCTCTCACACCTTTAAAGTGTTGGCCCAGACCTGTAATTTCCCTTGTACGAGTTTTTCTTTCTGCTTGATCGGAATTTCAATCAGTTTGGTCGGGAGTTGAATTGAAATCAAAGCCTTTGGTCATGTTCCGCGTGGCTTCATGTGCGGTAAGTAAATGACATTATTAGGCAACTCCACTGGGTGCTTCTTCCTTATTCCTCCTGGGTGTCTGTGACTATCTTGTGGTGGCAGTTGTATTGCATTGCAGCCTTTAGACTTAACCTACCATAATAATCGCATTTCGCTAAACACGTAGAATAATCTACTCCGCTGCAAGGAATGGTTTGTCCTGGATCTGGATATCACGGGAGGCGAGAGTTCGTGCGGTAATAATTGTGGGTGATGATGACGGTGATCATCATCATCCTGTTCCTCATGATGTCTGGATGAGTTCCACAAACAACTGTTTCTTCCTTCCCTTGCTTGGCAGGCATTGTTTGTACTTCAAGACAAGAGGGTACAGACTCAAGTCAAGTCTTGGGTCCCATCCCAGCCAAAAGTCAGAGAGAAGAGAGCAGGGATAACCGTAATAATGACTCCTTCATCTCCCTGAGAGAGACTTTAGCTTGAAGCCATGAAACTGTGTCTTGTGATTGGGTAAAGTGAAGGTGTGTAGTGGATGGATGTATAAATTGTTGTAAACTGAGAGTAAAAATAATATGAATCTGATGCAGGTTGTGAGCGTACTAGCATGAGGATAGGATTCACCACGTGGGAAGTCTGTCGACTTTGGTGGGCATCGTGCCGCTTCGTGGGAGTTCTTTCTTCAATCTCTTGTTACGAGACAACTTCATAGCCTGTTCCATGACTTGGCTTGATTGGCTTCGTCCCTGCCTTTCTTTCTCTCTTACCTGTTGTACAACACAACAACAAAACAAAAACCTTCTTCTCTTCCCGTCACAAACAGAACAGACCAGACCGAAGGAAGGCTCCATTCCGTCATTCCTCTCGTCTTCCACTTTTTTCCCTTCACCCGAAAGTTACATGATTGGATTGGCCTTGGTCGAAGGAGTAGAATAACAGTAACCCAGAAGAAGTGAAGTTGAGGTCTCATTTTCCGAAGTTGTTGTAAGAAGGTGGTGGTGGGTAGTACGGATAGAATGATGGTAGGGTACAGAATAAGGTGGGGAAGGTGGGCAGATGTCTTAATCTCCAGCAAAAGATTGAGAAGCATTGTTGAAAGTTTGTTTTTCATTTCACCTTTGTCAAAGGTGCAACAACTGAATCATGAAGCTGGGCCAAGTTTTTCCAGGTTATGACTCGAAAGACGGAAAGTTGCGAGGAATACGGCACCGACTACATTGTAATAATGGATTGTCGTCGCAATACTTTGTGGAGGAAGCGCGTTACTTTGTATTCATCTGTTGGGAGTTAGGAAACCCATGAGCCCTAGCAGTGAGCAGTCCATTAACGAATGTTGCCTTTGAATTGAAAATGGACTTAAAGTTCATTATGGAGGAGTCAAAGTCTAATGCTATTGAAAGAAACCCAAATCCACGACAATTTAGACCGTAGTCTTCTGCACGGGAACAAACTCACTTCACTTTCTTCCGCTCTTTCATCCGTTTAGTAAAATTCTCCTTTCCATCCTTTGTACAGAAGACACTCTTCTCAGCTTAATATTTATAAGGTCTAAATTCTCAACTCTAAAAGCTTATATCAAAGGCGTCGTCACTGATGCTGGACAAAAAATGAAGGAAACTTTTCATCCAGTGACATTGAGTTGAGAGGAAAGCTCATTTTCATAAACTTGAGGTTCAGAGACTCTGAATGGTTGTTATTAATAACGCCAATCCGGATGATTCGATTATGAGATGCAGGGTTCTCTTGTCGAGAAAAAAGGAATTGAATAGATGAAATCACTTGATCCGAGCCAAGGCAGTCAAGCCTTGCAATGGACCCAAACGAGGCCCAATGGCACTGATGCCTGTGAAAAGTGAAGGCTTATAGTTTAGCCGGAACAAATGTTGAGATTAGATGAATAGCTGTGGCAAGTATTCGAATAGTTAGGGCAAGCATGTTAAGCTACGATATCTTCATTTAGCCAAGCCAAAAGCTCAGTCCTACTCTTTCCTATATCATCAACTCACCAGAGTCTCTCTTGGAGGATTCGGAATTCTTGGATGGAATTACGACTCGTAATTATGTCGAGAATGAAGAGATCCTTCATCGTCCCTGTAACTGCCACCACTACTGCGACTGTTGGGTGATTGGATTCTCAAAGGCTGGGTTTGGAAGACCCTAATAATCGTCTGTATAATAACGCAGCGCTTTTCTCTCTTTCTTTTCCTCGAACATAAAACGGTTTCATTTTTTGCTCGGGCTGCACTACACGATTCGGGATTGAAAAGAAGATATAAAACTGAGATGATTCGAGATATCATGTCGTATCATCGCCTTTAACGAAACAATGGCGTTGCGACTGTTGCTTTAGCTTGATGTGGGGTGTACTACACCCTTTCTGTTAGTTTCTAAAAGGTGTAGTTCCGTCCTTCATCCCCGTTCCATTCAGATCAACGAGCTCAATGCTCTGGTTTTTCTGGTCCCATTTCCGTCTCACATCCAACGCTTTTTTACACCGAGCACGATATCAATTATTGTGCCTGTGAATGCTCTTGGTTCAGTTGGATGATGAGGGGATATGATACATCATATCATACGTAACGCAACGTCTTTTCACGCTTGAATCATCATTATCATTGTGTATACAATTAATGCGAGGTGGTACTGATTTACAGATACTGAGACTGACTGGTGGTGGTACTAAGCATTGGGTTGGGAGGGATGGATACTACCCCAAGGGGAACAAGTGAGGATGAGTATGGTTTGGTAACGCTGATTAAACTGAACTTGTCTTCTCAATCGAGAGAGTCTTTGACTGGACTAATAAAGACATCACCTGCGATGCGAGGAAATGCGATGAGACCGTCTTTGGAGTATTTTTAGACTTGACGAGAGTTGGGGTTGTCCATAAGGTACAAGTCACGGGCATTCTTTTCTTGTTCTTCCAGCACCTCATCTCGTCGTCTCGTCTCATCATCGTGGTTGTTGGCGATG
>Ga0181471_100421_pt1 | contig 13770 bp, 7 predicted proteins | sample InSIn5gowninarea_FD_119083 | JGI IMG/M metagenome (GOLD analysis project Ga0181471, IMG submission 119083) | Clean room microbial communities from NASA Spacecraft Assembly Facility at Jet Propulsion Laboratory, Pasadena, California, USA -... ...
ATAGACAAGCGAAGGCGCACACGTCAGTTAACAATTAGCATGCGGACCGAGGTTGCAGACACCGTCACACAGAAAGAGAGCGTTAAAGCTAAAATTTACTATGCTAAAGTAGACGATGTTGTAAGAGGGTACTAACAGCCACAGATCTGAAATCATGGTGTGCCAGCAGCGCTGCTATCTTTACGGAATCCACAAAAAAAGTTACTTCTGAATGCTGCATGTCTTTTTTCCAAAATGATGACCGAAGATACTGATGTTCTTCTCTGGTCTCTCTCTATATCTCTAAATCTCACAGCAGAAAAGCATATCTCTTATTCTGGGAAATCTAAACGATGACCAAGTAGCTGAGTGCCTTCCTGAAAATGTTCTCCTTTAACGATATGGGCTTTTATTTTTGCTAGCGAGTCTCTATGTATTTTGGCCCAACTGTTAAAAGAAATCTTTGCGCGGTATATAAACTAACGTAAGTGCATAGCGAGTGGACCAGGCAGTTTTACTAGAGAAAATCAATAATCTAGAGCTTAAATACTCTCTAACTACTAGACAAAATCTTTTAGAAATTTTAGAACAGACTTCTTTATTTAAAAAGACTTTTATTCTAGAGTTTAGTAGGCCTGGCTATTATAGATAAGGAGATATAAGAAAGTAGGACAAAATTGTCAGGCTGGGCTCTGCCCACTCAGCCATCCAAACCTCCAAAAGGCATCACTATCGCGTATTAGGCGATAGCAGGCAGAACAGTACTGATATCTGCCATCTCAACTCACTTGAGACGACTCCGCCTCGCACACGCCGCGCAAGGCCTGACATTATCCCCCTTCTTTGAAAGGTGACACGTCCCGGGGCACACCAGCCTACCCCGCGCTGGGTGGACCAATCCCAGACTCCCTTCAGTACTGGAACCTCCAGCAACGGACATTCAGGTATCACCTGACCTATCTTACCTGTCTAGACTCAGAGGACTACGTCATGGACCACAACAGGCCGTTTTTGGCTGAACCTGGACCCGTGCGGGGCAAAGGCACACTCTGTAAGGCGTCGCTCACCAGAGTCGAACCTAGGCCTGCACGCTTCAGGGCAATACGCGATAGTGATGCCTTTTGGAGGTTTGGATGGCTGAGTGGGCAGAGCCCAGCCTGACAAAAATAATCCTTGTAATTTACTTTTTCTTTAATAACTTCTAGAGAACTAGTAGTAGAGCTTAGTGCTGTAGATATTAAGCTCTTATATACTTACTACGCCTTATATTTAATTTGCATTAAATACCATCAAAGTCCGCTGGAATTATTAGAGCTCAAAATCTTGAATTTTACAAGCAAAACTGCCTGGTCCACTCGCTATGCACTCACGTTATTACAAAGGAGTTGCAACTCTTGCATGTTTTGTTTGCCCGGTTCTCTAAATTATAGAACAGCATCGACAAGAATCGTATCTTTTGTCCGAGAACCAAAACAAGACAAGGGATTCAGGATGTTCTTTTTACAATTTAGGAGCTTTTGCACTATGTTAGGTGTCTATATGTTCGGTAATTCTGTATCCATCTCAGATGTTCAAATATCGTTAGCAGAACGTGCCTTTCTAAACGTACAATTCAGTCTCTAATGTCTGTTTTCCTCTGCTATTTTCTCTGCTCCAAATCACTATCATAAAAGCTGCATGTGTGTAGTGGACGTCTTTTCTCCGAATAGAGTCCAGATTTACTTCAATATTTAAGCTACGACACAGTATCTAGATGCGTGCTGTCCAAAACAAAGACAGCACTTCTGCATGTTCTCTTCTCTGCTGTTCTCTCTTTTTATAAATAGATTAGCAAGACCTGTATACTTCTTGTCTCTAGACAACTTGGTTTACAACAAAACGTTAATGATGTACTGTTTTAAACGTTGAAAATGTGACAGATGTTGCAAATTTCCTCTCTTTAGTTCTTATTGTGTTGCTAAAGTTTCTCTCCTTCTAAGTAAGCTTGTTTTTGGTGTTATCTTTAAATGTCCCTTATCCTCTGCTATACATGCACTCTTCTAAAATAACATGAACCTATTAGATGTTCTGTTTTGTCTGCTGTTCTCTCTCTCTCTCCTAAACGCAACGAATCAAAGATAAATCTTTTTCTTTCTTAGAGCCCTATAAGATAATGTTAATCTTAATAAGAGATCTGGTGTGTTTACTGTTCAAATCAAGAGATATATAGGCTGTGCTCTGTTCTCCCTGCCTTTCTCTCCTTATAAACTGTTCAGAGACAGTGTGTGTATCTCTCATCTGAAAGTCTAGAATATAACACAATTGTTGATACTAGGTATTAACTCTGTGCACTGTCTGTAGAATAACTGTGAAGGTCCCATGTTCTATTCTTTCTGCTTTGTCCTCCTCTCCAAAATTATTGAGCAGCTAACTTGATGGGACGTATGGCCCTCTTCCTGTCAATCTCGGGTGAGATATGTCGAAGTCTAATACGTCTGATGACATGTCTCGGTGTCCTTGTTCTTGTGTCGAAGGTACAATACTTCAAATCTGCTGCGGATACAAAAGCATCATGCACCGCCACATGTGCGCTGTTCAAATCTCTAGATGACACCCTAATGTTCTCCCTGCTTTTCTTTCGAATTAAAATCAGACGCCTCAATTATGGACTGGCGGTATTCTCTCACACCGTTCGTGGAAAATAACGGGGTTTCAAGGATACTCCAAGGTCCTGACATGGTTCTGTTCTCTCATCAAATAAATGTGGCATGCTTTAAAGTGGCTGCAGGCTCAAATTATAGATAGTAAACCTCTATGCATGTTGTTGATGATAGATATGAAGGTAGCGACCAAATGTTCTATTTTGTCTGCTCCTTGTTCACCTCCACCAAATAGAGATTGTCTCAGTTCTGAATAATTCTACTCTCTCACATGTCGTATAAGGGCTATCAAGTTTCAAAAGAAGAATAAGGGGAAGAATGTCTCTGTTGTTTGCTTAGACCTGTATAGACTGAAAATATGTTTCTAGCGTACGATGTCTTTTCTTACTACCAACTCTTTCTAGACTGTATTAAAAATATGCAGGCATTCTACGAATGCTCTAGGAGCGTGTCTAAACGAACAGTTCTGCTCTGTTATGTTTTTGTCATCTCAGGATCAGAACTAGTCTTAATTGATTTACTAATCTGGTTCTTCTCAATTTTGTAAATTCTTTAACATAGAAATGAGTTTTTTGGCCTTTGATTAAAATATACACAAGGCTAATCCTATGTCTAGATATCTTAATAGACTGTAAAATCTAATAAACTTTAGGACCGAGGTTCTTCTTTCACCATCCTTCTCTTTCAATGATTATGAAAGCCAAGTCCAGAACTCAACACGTCCCTAGAGGCTGACAGATTATCAACACGACTGCTGAATGTCTGCTGTCCTGCTGCGCTTCGGATACAATCAGACATACGAAAAAGCACAAGCATTACGGTGTGTACCCTATTTCTGTTCGAAATGTACAACAAGCCCTGCATGGGTTTCTCAGGCCCGAGTAAGAGTGCACTTGTATCAGATTTGATGGATGTTCAATTGGTGCGATCAGATGGATGTAATAATTGATAAAGTAGGTCGTCTGCGGTGCTCCGCAGACTGTTGATGTTCTTCTTCTGTTCTATGTTTGGATAAAAGGTGCCTTTTCTCTTTGTGTGGTTGCACCCGAGCCCCTTGTGTAACAATTGTCTCGCACGCCAGCCTCAGTCTTATTGGGTCAATCGCATCGATTGCCGGCCTTCGGCTTATAGGGTCATGGATCTGACAACTTGACACCACTGACTTGTTTAAATATTGAAATATCTTACGAATACTGCTCATATTTGCAAGGTTCCTTAAACGTTAAGAGAAATATAGTTCTCTGTCCAGACTTTTATGCAATCAGATCAAGTTAAAACCTACTTATTTATGTAGTCGGCTCTACACACATATTCAATCTCTACTATGTTTTAATACCAATATTACAGATGTTCCTACTATACCTAGAGTCTTGATCTAGAACTCCAGCAAATGAAAGAATGTAGCGTATCTTAAAGGGGCTAAAAAGGCTCTGAAGCTTTTTGATGTTCTTGCTTAACCTCTGCGCTCAAATGACACCTTTAACGCTATGTGAACACCACATGAGATGTGTATAAAACTCTCGACTTGATACTTTCTTTGCAGAAGTGTTTTGCTATTCTGATTGAACTTATATTATGATCTCAAATAACATGCTTGTGTGCCTTTAAAATATAGAACCAATCAACCATAGGTTTTCTCTTCGCCTCTGCAATTTTCAGTATGCGGGCTCACTCGACATATAGTGCTTGTTTGCCTAGAAGTAAGATCATTCAAGGCTCATGTTTCTTTTGTTTGCCCCCCAGAAAATAAACTAGTTGAAATACGTGAAGTCAGTGTAGATGAGCAGGCCTGGTATCTGCTCATACTCATGCTTTATTGAAAAAATGGATTATTCCTGTTCTATTTATGTTCTGAGCTGCGCTCCGAAAAAGCCAATGCTACAATAAATTGCGTTGCATTAGATCAGGAAGAGATCCAGTATTTATGTAGCTCTCAAAGCCTACAGGTGTGAATTTTCATGAGTTCTCAGAGTGTTGAAAAAGCCCAGATCTAAATCTGAATCTTGCTATTTCGGTTCTGCGTGCATACATGACAGATTGGCAGTCAGAAGTTGCAGGGTTGGGAGTGGGGCCATCGATCGTAGATCGGATGCTGCGCCACAATCCACAACACCGCGCATCGACATATCGAGTCTCAGACACACCACTATTCCCTAACGTTTATTGCGGTTCATAGAAGCAGATGCGAGGTTTGTATCTCTACAGCCAGATTTGCAGCCAGGCCGACACAGTTGAGTCCGCCCGCCGTCTATCCAAAGCATTAGGCCTCACAACCATTCGAGGCGCAGACTAAGTGCAAAGCAATATGGACACAAGCAACAGTGGTATACAAGTACGCGCTTGGACCGCAGTTGGTGCCATGGAGATTGAAGCGATATTCGAACGACTTGACCAACGCATACTCGAAAGCCCCCCTTTCCGCGATGAAGAAGTGAGCGCATTGGAAAGAAACATTGAGACAGCCCGCGACGAGAGCGGCCTTGTGTCCAAAGCAGCATTCACAGAGCTATTCTTTGCCAAGACTAATCTTCCGCATGGACTTACAGAAGCTGCTGGACTTCTTTTTGACAGCCTTTGCTATCTGAGCACGGCACCGCTGCAGCCCGCGTCACCGCTGCAAGACTCTCTGAGTCTGAAAGAGCTAAAGCGCGCTCTAATATGGTGCTTTCCAGACATGACTCGTTCGATTATCACAACAACAGCTGGGTATCGCGAGAGATCCCCAGCTGATCACCGGAGGATCATATTCCAGAGCCTAGCAAACTCTTACAACATCGTCTACTTTAGCATAGTAAATTTTAGCTTTAACGCTCTCTTTCTGTGTGACGGTGTCTGCAACCTCGGTCCGCATGCTAATTGTTAACTGACGTGTGCGCCTTCGCTTGTCTATCACAACTCCATTTCTTCACACACCTCCAATGCTTTTTTAACGTCTAGAATCTAAGCTTACATCTGCTAATAGAATTATTGCACAGCTGTTCGTCGAGAAACAGCAGTTGCGTCTATGATGCGCTACGCTCAAAACGGCATAATCTTTTTTAAATAGCTACCCTTACTGGCATCGCAAGTCCTCACTAGACTCCTCACCATCCCATGTCTCTCTGGAAATTACAGAATAGTTTCGGATAGATGCATATCATCAGACAGTATGCGGTATAGGCCTATGTAACACAGCCGCAATCCCGTCAGCACGATTGCCTCAGCCGTCCCGGGCTGTGGCGCAGCGTGTCTGCCTGGTAATCCGCGCTGGAGCATAAGACATCAGCCCTCACGTCTCTCTGACATCGCATCTTACAAACTCATATTCACACTCGCGACCATGGCCCACCTCACTTCAACTTCCCCCTCGCAACACCCCTTTGTGAGCGCAACCACCGTCGACAAAATCTTCGGCTGTATAATCGGCTCCGCCCTAGGCGACACAATCGGCCTCTACACCGAGTTTCTCTCGAAGAAAGAATCCGCAAAAGCCTACCCCAAGCGCACTTTCAGCCTCTTAGAGCCAACAACAAAACCCTATCCGGACACCCACCGTTTGCAATTCGAACCCCGTGGCTGGACGGACGATACCGACCAAGCCCTCCTCATCTTGCTAGCATACCTGCATCTCAAAACCACCAATTCCGACGCTCGGCTATCCCAAGAGTTCGCAGCGCGCCTAAAGATCTGGGTGTCGAGGGGTCTCCCCGCTCTTGACCGGCCGTCGTTCGACGTTGGAATCCTCGTTAATGCCGTGGTCAGCAATCCACACTTTGAGGAGGATCCATTTCGCTGCGCGACGGACCGCTGGATCAAGTCGAGTCGCCACGCGGCGCCGAACGGCAGTCTGATGCGCACGCACCCGATTGGCGTCATCGGCGTCAATCAGACAGAGGAGCAGACGTGGCGGCTGAGTGCGCGCGTGGGGCGCACGACGCACGTGGATCCGCGGTGCACAGTCGCTTGCTGTATCGAAGTGGGCATGATTCGCCAGCTACTGCGCGGACAGATCCGAACGGAGAAGGCTATGGATGCGGCAATTGAGCGCGCGTACGAGTGGGTGCGCAGGCAGCCAGAACTGATGAACCCAGGCGGTTCTATTGATCTGAGTGAGGCGCAGATCAGGCGCCATCTTCAGCGCGAAGAGTTTGAGAAGCATGTGTATGCGCAGACACTAGAGGAGCTGAGGCTGGATGAGGAGGGCAAGATAGGCTATGTGTACAAGTGTCTGGGCTCTGCTATCTTTTGTCTTCGAGTTGCTTTACGGCGCTCGGAGAGAAATACGCTAGCAGCTAGTATGGAGGGGAAGGCCAAGGTATTTGAGGAGCTTATGGTCAAGCTGATCATGGAGGGTGGTGATGCTGACACCAACGGGGCGGCTGCTGGTGCGCTTCTCGGTGCTTATCTGGGGTATGCCAATCTGCCTTCGCATTGGAAGCTGGGATTGGCGCACAACGAGTGGTTGATGGCTAAGACGGAGCGTTTGGCTATTGCTGTGGGCGCTGTTCCTGGCGAGCTGAAGCGTGGTTGGGATGAGACGGCTGACGGAGGTAAGAAGTATAAGAAGTAGAGAGCAAGATTCAAGTAGGGAACGAATTAGATCTGGGAAGATGAAAGGTCTTTGTCATATTGTCATCTTCCTAGTCTATACAGTCATATGTATCAGCAGAGACCATAAACAATTATATACATCCCCAGTGTTTAAGCACCCGCAAGAAGCGCCTTGTTAGCCTGAGCAACAGCATTGACCTCCTCCACAATCTCTGCCCAATCATAAGGGAAGTGAGCGTACTGATCAGTCGCGCGATCAGTGTAGAACATGCTGTGGAAAGCATCACGATCTTTACCCAAGATGGTGCGCGTATCCCTCTGGATGATCTCCGTAGCATTGCTAGCTGTGTGAATGATGATGGACGACTTGGTGGCGTACTTGCCGTTTCCGTTGCGAACACCAATGTCAGCAATGTCTTCGTACTTCTTCTGTTCGGCTTCGAAGAGGACGACGACGTCGGCAACGTCAAAGTAGGACAGCTCGGTCTCTGCACCAGCGTTGAAGAGCACCTCACCACCCGAAGCAGTCGTCAGGACGGACTTGGCGTAGTTGGTGAGATCAGTCATGTATTCGAGACAGTCGCCACCATCTTTTCCGGGCGCCTCGTCGATGAAAATGCTGTTGATATGAATATCGGCATTCTGGGTGCTCCATCCAGGGCAGCTCTTTGTCGCCCAGCTCGCGTACGTGCTGATGTTTGCCTTAACGTCGACGGCAGGTGCTGTGCAGACGCAAATGTCTGTTGTAGTGGTGCCGCAGTTCCACGCGTTGGCTGTGTGGACGTAACCCATGGTGTGGATGTTTGGGTATTTGTTTAAGGAGGCAAGACCCTCGACGTAGTCCTGGTTGGGGCAGCCAGTTGTTGCGTTCGCATCGGGGCCGGTCGAGGGGTTGATGACCGCGGTGAATGTGATATCAGGGTATTTGGCGGCAGCAGAGGTCAAGGGCTCCCAAGCATTGTTGATAGGGTAGACGTAGAGGGGGAAGAGAAAGTTTGCGTATTGTACCATGATGATGTTGAGGTTCTTGGTGAGAAGTACTGGGAAGTCCGATGTTGTGTGCCAACTACAGGTACGAGGTCCAGGTTTATATAGCTTCTGGTCACCCAGGGCTCAGTAGAGTGCAGTTGGAAACTAGAGTTTGTCGCTCGTATTTATTTTTGCTCGGCCTAGTCCGTGGTCCGTTAGCGGTGCCTGGCTCTGGATTAAGAAGTCTCAAAACGCACCTATCCAGAACGTGCTTCGGTAGCATGTGGAGGCCATTAGTTGCATGCGGCAATACCAAGACTAGGCGTACCATCATCGATGTTACGTGGCTAAGAGAATATTTCAGGCTCGTTGTTAGGCTGCCAGCACTAACTATTAAGGTAGCAGCAGCATGCAGGATCCCGAACTGCTATTCGAACGGAATTGCCGCTTGGCCCCTGTGTCTGCATGTTCGAACGTGTTCTGCTGTGTAATACGCTCGTGGGAACCCAGGAAGAGCAACATGTTGAACAGATGATTGTAGTAGTGCTTGGCTCGAACAGAAAGAATGCATTCGAGTGGTGGGGGCCAGAATTACGGCGCCAGATCCGTCAGCCGTGCCGCGGACCGTACCTCATCGCAGATGAGCCCTGGAGCCGTTTGTCGCCAAGAACTACGGAAGCCCAGACTTGCGGCTGTTTACCAGAAACCATCAGGCGTCTCGTACACAGGGAAACATCTCCACACCGCTGTTGGATGAAGGCCTGAAGGCGACTCGCTCAAAATCCCGATTCTGACGTTCGCCATCATCACACGGAAAAACTACCCACGCTACCACCTTCCATTACAATTTGGCATTGACGAGCAGCATCGATTGGTTTATTTCAAAGTGTCATTGCATTTGAGCGCACTTCCCAGATCAGGTCGAAAAGCGAACAGGAGGTGTCAGACTGACCCAGGAAACGAGTCCAGTAGCTTGGATGTCAGCCCACATGGGGGCTTTCTCGCGTGTACCGCCCGCAAGGTACCTATCGTGTAGCCTTGGAGAGATGTTTCGCGGTGCTACAAACATGTTGCAAGAACCTAGGGTCGATCATCACCGAACCCCGGATGTTCATGTGTCAACTCGGCCAATCGCATTCGACCGCGATTGCGAACCGATGTGGCGTGTGCCTCTGCGCGTACTTCCGCAAAGCTTCACCGGCGGCGCACCACACGCGCCCAATCGTTCACGGCGGCTAGTCGAATGGGAACATAGCGACACAGCCTGACCTTGGCGGCAAGGCTGGCGCTGGCTGTGCAACGGTTGGGAGGTAAGGACCGGCTGATTGTACGGTCTTAGTGATCGTGTTGGCATGGTATAAATTGTCTCGGTAAGATCTTGTTCGACAGTAACAACAGACGAGGTTGTCAAAGTTATTGGAGTAGATTCTCGTGGGGCTGCAAGACAATCGAGGTCGATATTGCGGGGGTACTGGTGATGATGAATATCCTCGTTGCAAAGATTGTATTTTAAAATATGTAGAATCTAAGTAATACGTAAGCAAAGCCTCCAATGTCTCACCGTCAGTATTTAACCTAATATTGCGAATGTCGAATAGCCGTCTTCTCAGGAAGTTTGCTCGTGACGCACAGGCTCAGTGTTTCCATTTGGGTCAAAACGGCTGTGGCAGTGCGAGAAAAGGTGGTAGCTGCCGTTTTTTTCCACATTGAGCCTGGGCAGAAAAGTTGTCGAAACCACTATTCAGCCTGGAGGTGACGATGTTGTCGCTTGATAGAGAGACTATAGCAATTCTGGGCGCAGGTGTCGGCAATGAGAGTGCTCACCTGGACAATTGTAGTTACTAAAGTCAAGCACTCGCTGATATCTGGCAAAATAGATGGCGTCTGTCGAGTTATATATACATGGACATTGGTCGCTGGCTGAGGTACCAAGCTTCCGCTGTCCTGTGAGGAAAGACTTCGAGTTCATACTAATGGGGAAAATATACAAAGTGTCCTGCAACACGCTGCCTCAATGCTACATAGGAAAGTTGCACACGTCTTGCGCTGGGGCTTGGGAGCATGCATACATACCTATGCTGAAAAGATTACCCAAACAGGACCAGCGCGACTTAATGTGCTTCACATGAAGATTGGTTTTGTTGCGAATTTCGTTGAGGTTATTCTGGTTGTTATAAACTAGAGAGCTGTGTAGCCGCAGCGTGGTAGTTCATTACAGCGATATTAATTGGTACAGACGCCTCGACGCAGTGACTTGCACGATGCAAGCTGTATGTTCGGTCTTATTGTCTATATTTATCGGTGATTAGTGGTGGATCGCACTGCTATGATGTATAGGTATTCGATGCTAGAAAGAAGGAAATGAATGTGGCAACTGCCAGCTTGAGAAGGCCAACAGCGATCGCCGACGGCTTGCCCAGCTGGTTGACTTGACAGTAATCTCGATACGTGCAGCTAAGCAAGAAGCACCCGACTGGAAGCACGATGGGTTTGCAACGAACAGCCTTGCGCTCGGCATAATGACTTTGTGAAGTCTGGGGTGCCTGCGAATCGCCGAGGGCTGGAGGTGGGCGGCTGTCAACAAACTACCGAAGACCCCGTGATTTGCAGTCCGATGAGCCGAGGCAAGATAGCAACGCCATTCACGTTAAAGCTCCAGGGCTCTCCGCTTTCCGCCTCCGCATCGTCCAACGTCTTCTTCGCTGATCAGTTCTTGGGGTTTATTTTTGTTCCTCACTTCTTTCACATCACACCCCACCGCCAAAATGACAGAACGTCTCAAGTCCATCGTTGCGCAGATCTCGCCCTCGACCAGCGGACTGTCCGCTATGTATGCGTCCCAGGACAACCCCCCATCATGCCGCGGCTAACACAAAAACAGCACCACCAAGAACCCCGACGATGTAGTCATCACCCTCGCCATCCGCACACCTCTTACAAAGGCCCACAAGGGCGGTTTCAAGGACACAACACTCGACGGTCTCCTTGTCAAGACGCTGAAGCAGGTCGTCGCGCAGTCGAAGCTTGATCCCGCCGTCGTTGAGGACATCTGCTGCGGCAATGTCTCAGACGCCAAGGCTGCCTACTATGTGCGCGCCGCCATGCTCGCCGCCGGCTTCCCCAATACCACATCTGGTTCCTCGCTCAACCGCTTCTGCTCGTCTGGTCTGAAGGCAGTCCAAGACATTGCCAACCAGATCGCCGTTGGCGCCATCGAGTGCGGTGTTGCCATGGGCGCCGAGAGCATGACCGCTGGCGGCGACAGACTCGAGCGCCCCTTCATCGACGAAATCCTTGAGAACCCCGAGTCCCGGGATTGTATGCAGCCCATGGGCCAGACATCCGAGAACGTTGGCAAGGATTTCAACATCTCGCGTGAGCGCCAGGACAGGTACGCTGCTGAGTCCTACCGCCGCGCCGAGGTCGCACAAAAGGCTGGCTGGTTTGACGACGAGATTGCTCCCATCAAGACCACCATCAAGGACCCCAAGACCGGCGAGGGGAAGGAAGTCATTCTCACAAAGGACGAGGGTATCCGCGCCGGCACCACATTCGAGTCGCTGCAGAAGGTCAAGCCCGCTTTCTTGCCCCACGGTGACAGGTCGCACGCCGGTAACTCCTCGCAGCTGACTGACGGCGCCGCCGCCATCCTGCTGATGAAGCGCTCCAAGGCTGAGGCCCTCGGCCAGCCCATTCTCGCCAAGTACGTCGGCGCTACCGTCGCCGGCCTGCCCCCCAGGATCATGGGTATCGGCCCCTCGGTTGCCATCCCCAAGCTCCTCAACCAGTTTAAGCTCACCCTTGATGACGTTGACCTCATCGAGCTCAACGAGGCCTTCGCCTCTATGGCCGTCTACTGCCTCGAGACCCTCAAGATCGACCACAACAAGCTCAACGTCAGGGGCGGCGCTATCGCGCTCGGCCACCCGCTGGGTTGCACAGGTGCCCGCCAGATTGTCACAGGTCTGAGTGAGTGCAGGAGGCAGAAGAAGAAGGTCCTGCTCACCAGTATGTGCATTGGTACTGGTATGGGTATGGCTGGTCTGTTTGTCAACGAGCAATTGTAAGCGCTTTGTAGTATATATGTTTCTTAGCGAAAAGCAATCAAGTATTGTTATGACCAATCATTTCTTGTTGCGTGAAAGGTCACGTGTGACGTGTTTTCATGGCCCAGACAGTATATAAGTTTTCCGCTCACTGCCTGCGTACACTTTTGCAATCATCTCTATATCTCTACATTCCAACTTTTCAAAAGATCGAAAAGCAAGTACATGTGGCTGTGAGAGTTGTTCAAAAGAGACGCACGGGTACTCGATGCTTTCTTCTCCTCCGCTTTGCTCAACCCAAAAATTCAAACCCCCCCTTCTTATCTATGTATACGACACAAAAGTCGAGGAACTTGACCAGCATAGTCTCTCGGCGAATGAACTATCTTGGATATCTTTTGTTTCTCTTGTGACGGGAACTCACCCTCTGTCGCTCTCAAATATTCAAATAACGACATCACCAGCGATGTTTTTTCTGGACGCCAAAATCATTCAAAGTAGGGATCCTCGTCTCCGATGTGGAGACTCTGTCTTTACTGAGGTCTCAAAATTAAAATCAAGAGTACAGTTGCATCATGTGCGTCGCTCAAAATAAGATGAATGCTGCCCTATGTTATCTCTCATCAGTTTTTCTCTCCCAACTCAAAAAATCTCGAAGAAATAATTCCGTGTCTATATTCCTTTGGACTTCTCAAAACACGGTTTCAAGCTGCTCATATCTTTTCAATGGTCCAAGAACTCTCAATACCTCGACTTCTCTTCTTCTGTAGAAAGTTTGTCTGCTGCGCCTCTCCCAAAGATTAGGCTGAGGCTCAATGTGCGCTGTCAAAAAATAAGACTACAATTTGGAGATGTCCTGTTCTTTCTGCTCCTCTGCCTTAACCTCAAACTGTTGACAGCATAAAGTATGTCTCCTGCTCTGGATGCTCTTAAACATGGTGAGCATCAACGTAATGTCTCTTGTGAAGCCCAGTCACTCTCAATATGTTCGACCTGTCTCTTTCCTTTCTGCATGGTCATCTCCGTTGCAATTCTCAAAAACACACAGACTTCGCAGAAAGATTAATTGGTCCATCAAACCCTGGTTTGGCTTCCGACCTGTTCTGTTCTCTCTACTCTTCTCTGTCAGCCCGAAACCTCTGTACTACTTAAAGATGTCTCTTGCTTTCTGGCCGTCTGAAACCATCAATCTTCCCATCTGGATCAATTCAAAAGAACGCGCCCTATCTGCCACAGAGGGCGACTCTCTGCCTGTGGACTGTCTATGTTTCCTGCAATCCTCGAGAAGTCGATGAACACATCGCATATGTGCCGTTAAAAACAAGTGGCGCAAAGCTGAATGGTCTGCGTTTTCTCCGGGCTCCAAAACAATTCGATAGAACTTTCATGTCTCTCGATTTCTGGCATTTTGATGTCTCTACATCCAATTGTCGTCTAAAATGTCGTCTCTTATTGGTCATGTGGATTGTCTCTCCAGCATCGCTGCTATCTTTACGGAATCCACAAAAAAAGTTACTTCTGAATGCTGCATGTCTTTTTTCCAAAATGATGACCGAAGATACTGATGTTCTTCTCTGGTCTCTCTCTATATCTCTAAATCTCACAGC
>Ga0181471_100423_pt1 | contig 13761 bp, 16 predicted proteins | sample InSIn5gowninarea_FD_119083 | JGI IMG/M metagenome (GOLD analysis project Ga0181471, IMG submission 119083) | Clean room microbial communities from NASA Spacecraft Assembly Facility at Jet Propulsion Laboratory, Pasadena, California, USA -... ...
AGGTCTGGCAGAGGATTGGGCATCTCGTACTGATCCAGCAAGCTGCTTCAGCAAGGTTCTTCGCTGCATGACCGTTAGCAAATCTGACTTTGTTATATCGAGGAAAGCTAACCTTCAGTAAACATCCTTGAAATCACCCCAATTCTGCGAGCTGGGATCCAGCGACAAGGTAGATCTGTTTCAAGAAGCTGCAAATAATCAAGAAACACGCATCTTTTGCGACGTAGCTCAGCAATTCGACCATGTCCGCGCCTACCACGCCCATCCGGCAGTCTGCGCGTCCAACAGCTGGTGCAGAAACGAGCGCAAACGGCCATCATGGGCGCAGTGCAATCCAACAGAACTCAAATATAAGAAGCGGACAACCTATGGTCTCTGCGATCCCGACAAGACTCCAGCAGAATCCCGCGAGTAATGGCACCGGAAGCGAATTGACGGTTCAGCAGCTATTGGCTCAGTCGCAGTCGCCAGCGAACATGCATACAAGATCAGGCGATGACAATAAGCGCGAAACAGGTGCTGGTGCTGCGAACAACACCGGACTCGCGTCATGGAGGAAAGGACAAGGTTTCAAAGCATGGGAGACGGAGCTGCTCAGAAGCGCAGAAGTGAAGCGTAAAGCCGATGTAGCACAGCTGTGTAAGCCCGAAAGAAACGCGTCTTTCTGATTAGACCTGCCCAAGCCATACTAACCTGATTTACTTTGTTCGAATCGCGCAGACTTCCTTGAGTAAGCTTTCTGAGCAGTCTACTGTCGTACATCTTCTGATATTTAGCCTGCAGCTACTACTTCGACCTCATTTCTTACGTTGGAGCACGGAGAAAGCGGTTACAGACTTTCAAAGATGATGTAGGGAGACGAGAGGTAAGACAGTGCCTCCTCACAATATGACGCCAAGCTGAACGATATACTGCTCAGCTTTCCGGATCCGCACTCCAATCAGAATGGTCTTCCTACAGCGGCCGTGAACGCGCGAATCTTCGCAAGCGACGCACAAAACTACGTCTAGAAGCTTTCCATATCATTGTACAAGTTGGTCAAGGTGGTTATGGCGAGGTTTTCTTAGCACGCAAGAAGGATTCAGGAGAAGTCGTTGCACTCAAGAAGATGAAGAAGAAGACATTGGCGAAAATGGATGAAGTTCGCCATGTACTGGTCGAGAGAGATATCTTGACGAATACGAAATCGCCGTGGCTGGTAGCTCTGCTCTATGCGTTCCAAGATCCTACGGACATTTACCTAGCCATGGTGAGCTTGCCATACAGATCCGCTGCGAGATTAGCACTTACGCGTCCCTATTTAGGAATATGTGCCTGGTGGAGACTTCAGAACGCTGCTCAATAATTCCGGTGTCCTGAAAGAAGAGCATGCCAAATTCTACATCGCGGAAATGTTCTTGTCAGTAGAGGCTCTGCATAAGCTTGGCTATATCCACCGAGACTTGAAGCCTGAGGTAAATTGAAGCGAGACTTTATATACACTCATCAGCGCTGACACAAAATTGCGCTCGCAGAACTTCCTGATTGACAAGACTGGGCACATCAAGCTTACCGATTTCGGGCTAGCGACAGGCAACTTGAATCCAGGGCGCATAGAATCAATGAAGCACAAGCTCGACGCCGTAAAAGACACCGATATCATCTATCGCAGCACGAAAGAAATGAAGGATATCTACAAGAGTTTACGGAAGGTAGAGGGACGTACAGCCGATTCTATCGTCGGTTCTCCAGACTACATGGCGATAGAATGCATGAAGGGACAGTCATACTCCTTCTCGGTGGATTATTGGTCATTAGGGTGTATTCTGTTCGAGTTCTTAGCTGGTTATCCGCCGTTTTCGGGTGCGACTCCTGAAGAAACTTGGGCGAACCTCAAGAATTGGAACAAGACTCTGAGAAGACCTCATTATGAACGACCTGAAGATCGAATATTCAACCTCAGCGACAACGGGTGGTCCGCAATCACATAGTGCGTTCCCTCCTGACCCTTCTGCCAGACTCTAGTATAAGCTCTACTACTGATGCGACCTTTTCGTTTACTCTCTTTCCAGCTTGATTGCAGACAAATCGCGTCGAGCGTCTAATCTTGATGAAATTAAACGGCACCCTTTCTACGAAGGAATCGCATGGGATACATTGCGCGATACACCAGCGCCTTTCGTTCCTGCACTAGACTCCGAAGTTGACGCTGGCTACTTTGATGACTTCTCGAACCCAGGTAAGCTGACGTTTAAGGCAATTGCGTAACCAATATACATCGCTGATCATTGATCTATTCTTTTCCCCTCAGCCGATGCTGCCAAATATGCCGAAGTCTTCGAAAAGCAAAAGAATGTCGAGAAAATCAAAGAGCAAGACGAGCCATTCAACCGCGGGGTCTGGGTCGGTTTCACCTTCAAAGGAAGAGCTCCTAACAATACTGAGGAGGTAAGTCCCGGAGCGCCTGTGATCGGCGCCCATCTCGACTCACGCTTTTCTTAAACAAACAGATTCTTGGACATGCTCAATCGGCGGATGAAGACGATGACGCTTTGAGAGTCATGTTCTAAAATCTCGTTCATGGTTCCTGCTCTATTCTTGGCTCGTGCGTGTATCCGGTTTGTTCGGTTGTTCCAGTCTGTACCTGCCATAGGCTCTAAGCATTCCCTCAGCTCGTGAGTTGTCTGTCCATGTACATCACGTACAACGATTCTATGTACTCTCCTTCAAAAGTTGGTCCTAGCATTACTATCTGGACCTAGCTCTTCTCGTCTGATGCAGCCCATATTGCGCGCTCTACCATAGCTGCCGTCCATCCTTCGCCTTCTTCATCCCCTTTCGCTTCTTCTTTGTTCAGCTGTACGGCTTTAGCTGTACACCTCGCTCGCACTTTCTCCCAGTTCGCTGCGGTGTAATCCAGCTTGCCGCTTCTGGCGTTCTTTAGACCGAAAGCAAGCATGACTTCGTCTGATAGGAAAGGACAAGAGCCTTCGGCACTTGCGAGCGATAGAATCGCAGATGCAGTTGCTGGCCCCACGCCCCTCAGGCTCGTCAATGCCTCAAGGGCCTGCGGCAATAGTCAGTAGCTGCGCTGGGACAGGGAACAGTGATGATGTACCTCGGTAGGTTGGATACCCCGCGCTGCTATAAATGCTTTACGCGTTGCGGTCTTGACTTCTTCGGGCGTTAAGGCGTTCGCAAAGCGCATGAGCGGTCTGCAGCATATTTAGCATACTATACTGACTGAACGGTATTGCAGATGCTCACCTCTGCTTGCCTCTCTGGTTTCAGCTAGCAATTAGCATCTTTGGCAAGTTAGTGGGTCGTTACATAGGAGCATCAGCACCGTGATCTTCCATTCAACTATGCGACATAGTTCATCCTTGAGGAGATAGCCATAGAGAGCTTCCTCCGAAAAGCGAGATTGCACAAGAGCCGGCAGCTCCTTCGTCACAAAATGGTCGAGAGCAGGTAGCTTGGCGCGTCGTTTCGCAGTCTTCGCATGCTCTTGGATAGCTGAATCATATGCAGCATAAGCGGTCTTCCAGTCTTCCAGGGAGTCTGACTTCGCAAGTTTAGACATATCACATCGTGTTCGGGAGACACAAAGCGTTGAGAATGATACAACAATAGCTAAATCTTCCGATAAACAACCATCATATGGTACACTTCTAGTAGAGGTCCCGGCTACTGAGGGGATGGCTCAAACGACATCCGAGGTGATCGTCTTCCCGTCAGAAGCCAGCTTGTAAGTATAGACTTGATCTGGTCCATAGGCATCATCGCATTCGAGGGTAAGAGACTTGATGAATACTTCGAAGGAGGAATTACTAGCGATATAGCGAGGATCATTCCAATCAATTCCGTTTGGCGCGCCTGGCAGAAGAGTATCGTTAGTCTCGCTATACTAGAGAAGCTCGGGGCAAATATACTGACCGGCCCAGTCTCTTGTCCCTGGTGAAGCTGCGCTACCTCCTGGCCAGATACTGTGTCGAGCGTAGTGAGCGAATCGGTATTTGGTTGGAAACCAAGGTGACGCGACTGACCTCATTTGCATGAACATGGGGAGTTCGGGTACGTGAAAGTCGGAAGATTTGACGGTGCGTACATGATTTCCATCGATAGACCAAACAAGAGCATCTTTAGACCAATCCACAGCATCTAAACGGGACATATCAGCACCATCCACGGTATTGACCTCGCCGGGGTCGCCAACGAACTGACAGGTGTGCATGCTAGTGGAGGTGTCTTTGTCGGCTCCATATATTGCTTGATCTCCGTCCCGTGCATATGAGAGATCCCACGTCGAGCCAGACGCTTTGTAGTCCTGCAAGATGATATTCTCAGCTTATATAGTACATAAATATCGGAGCCTAGCTCACGTAGAACAAATTCGTCTGCATCTGCGTTAGTTTCGAACCAACAAACTCGACCTACATGAGACAAGTCAGCTCAGTTTCCCGTTGTTCGATGTAAGACCCTCGCATCGATTTCTTCTGTCGTCTGCCCCATCAGGATAGCAGCTGAAACGACACCGCCCGACCAAGCAGTTTGCAATTCAACAGACATGCGGCCATATCGCATGGCTCGAGTAGCCGCCAGAGCTGTTCCCGTCAATTTTGAGTCGTTGTTAAGTGTGAGCACTAGTGAATCCGAAGCTTGTGCGATATTGCCTGTATACCGAAAGACGTGAGCTATCGTTTTCAGAAGAGGAACACCCAACACCTACCGTTCATGATAACGAAATCCACGTTGTCGGGATCAGGCACTAGGTATCTTCAGCCATTGCAAGGCGTACATTTCCGCCGACCCCGAAGTTATACTGTAATCATGATCAGCCATTGTCGACAACGTTCGATGTGAAGGTCTAGCTCACTGTCTTGGTTTGACATACGGGAACCGCTTGACACGCGTTGAGGGTATTCGCGAACTCGACTCGGCAGTTGGCGCCGCAATGAGCGCTTGTTGAGCCACTAAGCAGCGATGTCAGCCCATAAACGAAATCCGGAGGGTCACCATACCAGTAGCCTGCTGACCTAAGCTCAAGTCTAATCAGCGCAAAGCCTTGCATAGATCGTGAGAGCACCTCCACTCACGAGCAGCATGGCGCCTCTGCTGGGCATTTCTGATCATTATTATCGTGTCCGCAGCGCGGTCCCTCTTGAGCGTTCGCTATGCACAGAAATAGGAGGAACAGCGCGAGGAGAACATAGTTTAGAGAGACGGAGGTTAAGCGATGTGTAGGGAGGGACATGGTAAGAAGATCAAGGAGTCGCTACGACAGGCACGCGATGCTGCGATGTGCAAGACCAGAGGGACATGTTGCATGAAGGGCTTAGGGCTGGAAGTGTTGCGTTCGTTTGGCTGTGTGCGGCAGGTGAAAGGGAATAATTTGGACAAAGGGGAAAGTTCAGCTTCATCATAAAGTGACGGAAACTCTGTCAGTAGCAGTCAAGAATCAGATGGTCGAAGTCAGTGTTTTTGTGTTGCCTTCTGCTCCTCTGACAATCGAGGCGGACCTCGTCAAGTCGGAAGACGAGACTACTCGTTAATGCTTTAAGGGAAATGTAACTGAAATGTATACTTCGACGACGGGTGAAATAACAGAGACACTTCTGCGTTTGCGATTGCGAGGTTTTGCCGAATTTTGGGAGTAAGCCTAGACGAATTCAGGAGGTCTTGGACCCAGTCCTGCCATGTCAAAGACTAGAGCTGAGATTTTGAAGGCGAGTTCTGCATATGCACACATCAGCTCGAAGTCGCACAACACCAGGGAGGATGATGAGAACTCACCATCCGCCTCAGCTCTGCCCGAAGCTTCAGCATATACTCTGACACAATCTTCCGTACCACTAGGTCTGACAAAAGCCCTTCCTTTCGGGTATTTCTTGACCGTACTATCAATCTTCCCTTGCAGACCACTCGGCGTGACGAGTGTTCTTTCCGCATCCGTCGTCGTAAATGCATTCCTATCTTGCACTAGTACTTTTACTAATCTATTCGGTAGATCCGTATATGCAGCATCCCATTCTTTTGGTCCCCATCGCCGATTAATTAATATAGTCTCGACGAATAACAAATCGGATAAAGCGTCTCCGACTGTTTGGTTGATTAGTTCTGTCAAGGAGTAAAGGTCGTCGAGAGCTTCTTTTTGCCCCGGGGTGGAGGGGGAAGTGGAGGAGATTTGTTGGAGAGCTTCAGGGGCAAAAGTCACGGTGCCGTGTCCATTGGCTTCGAAATAGACACCGATGTCATAGCGCTCCGCGGCGTGGTGAAGGTATTTGACGCCAGTGGGTACACATGCGACTGGGACGTTCTGCGTTTACACAAGATGGGGTGAGTTCTGAATCGTCGACTCGGCAAAAGTACACTCACCAGCACGTTATCCAGATACGCCGTCGAGCTACCATTCGCATACGCAGTCTGGACCACCCCAACTTCCAGCTCCAAACCAGCCTGTTTGACGAGATCGATCAAGAACATGGCCGCCAATCCCGCAATCTTATCTCCATCCAACAATCTGAACGTCCCATCTTCTGTCGCATAATAGAAGACTATCCTATCTGCATCTCCATCAAGTGAACAATACCTTCCTCCAGGCGTTAGAGAAATGCCAGGAGGTGCGCGTTGACCTGTTTTTACGTAGTCGGCGCCGCAGTTCGAGTTGAGAGCGCCTGCTGTTGTAGTGTCGTCTTTCACGACTTCAATGTCGATACTTCCTTTCCCGATTCGTTCGATGAGTTTACGAAGTTTGGGTCCCCCTACTCCGTTCGCACAGTCTACTGTCAAAGTGGATAGTCTTGGCTTGCCTTTTGTCAGAGATAAGTATGCTTTGGCCAGTTTGTCGTAGTACCCAGCTTCGGTCGGTTCGCCGAAGGCTTCTTCTGTTCCTTGTGTATTGATAGCTCGAACAAGATAATGCAATTCAGGTGTAGTTACGAGACCTGCATTGACAGTCTTGCCTTTGAGACACGCCAGACCATCTTCGAGCGCCTTGACCAAACTCGGGCACGAAGGTCTTGTGTCATGTCCATATACGACTAGGGAAGGTTGTTTCAGGTCTACTTTGGTGGATGTGATGACTGTGTGAAGAGAATCTTGTAGTGCTTCAGGTGTAGTCGCGTTGGCTAGTAAAGTCGCATATGCCTCCCAGCTGGCTTCGAGCATCTCGCCTCGCGGGTCAACGAGCTTGACGCCATTGTCCTAGTACATCATTAAAGTATCAGAAGTTTGATATATCTCAGCTTGATAGGGTTTTAGTGACCTGCCTGCTCTGGGTTGTGCGACGCGGTGACCATGACGCCTATTGCTTTTCCCGCGTGTTTCTTGCTGCGTAATGCGGCCAGTAAACCTACTCTGAACAGGACGCTGTCTAGCTTGTCTGCCCTGCGATAATCGCAGCTTAAACATCAGCTTAAAATCCCAGTAGCATTGTTTGGCCATGACCGGTCGTCGTCGTTGTTGTTGTCGCGTACTTTGTTCTGAATCCAGCTGTTCCATATTGATAGGCCAGTGTACTGTCTGGCCGTGGATGATGCTCCGAAGCTGAAAGGATGTCATCCATCGTATTAGTCGTTGTTATTTAGTCGTCTTGAACGCGACCTTTCAACTTGATTCAACACTTTAAACACTTTTTCAAGGCTTTTTCCTTATGCCTTCTGATAATTCTGATGGTTCTACACGGACTGCTCTGGTGCTCTATCCTGCCTCTGAAAACTACACAACAAGTGCATTGCTGCAAGCTTTCAAAATCATCTTACCGAGCTGGACAGTCCATACTGAGAAACAAGCTGGCGTAGAATATGATCTACAATACTGCGACTATGATATGATAGTCTGGGATGACGCCGAGCGGCCGACTGCACTGACTAACTCCTACATCCTGCGAAAGGTTTGGCCTAACTAAGTTCACACTGACTTGATAGAGGCGCGTTGTTGATGCTCTTATGCAGGCCCTCATTCGCAAATCATATCTGTGCACCACAATCTCGCATCACCTCTCCAAAAATCCGAATTCCATCCTTTCCAAAGCAGTGCCCAAAACCTATCCTTTCCAAATCACGCATGCAGATGAATTAGACGAATTGTTCTACGATGAGTTATACGAGCTCGATCAATTCTTCCAAAATGAGGCCAAGAAATGGTGGATTCTGAAACCTGCTATGGCGGATAAAGGACAGGGAATACGGTTGTTTGACAGTAAAGAAGTGCTGCAGGATATATTGGAGAGTTTCGAGCATGAGAGCGATGATGAGGAGGAGGACGCGCCCGAATCGTCAACGAGAGTCAGTCTCAGTACGATGCGAGACTGGGTTATTCAGGTAAGCGCGCTATCATTACTTAATCGCCGATAGAGACTGACGCGATTGCGCAAAGCAAAGGAATACATCTCGAACCCTCTTCTCCTAGATCCACAAGAAGGCACTAAAAGTACATCGTCGCTTTCAGGCCGTAAATTCCATCTACGAGTTTATGCGCTCGCAGTAGGCGTTCTGAGCGTCTATATCTCCACCGATATGCTAGCGCTCTTCGCATCAGCTCCCTATTCTCCACCTGCATCTACTTTACAAGAAGACGCAGAGCAGGATCTCTCTTCTCATTTAACAAATACATGTCTTCAATCCGAGGAAGAGGCGGACAAGAGTGTATTCTTGCTCTCTGATCTACGGGGAAAGAGCATACTAGATGAGCATGGAGATGTAATTGGGACGATCTCGCAGGATCAAATTGATAGAGTTATTAAGAGGATAGGTGAAGTGATAGGAGAGACGTTCGCTGCGGGTCTAGGCATGCCCAACCATTTCACTGTATGCCACTCCCCTCTCTGTCTACATCTTCAGGGAGAAGCTGACCACGCTTTGATGTATGACCAGGTCGCCGAGAATGCCTTTGAAGTATTCGGTGTAGATATCATGCTCTCCACTCCTTCTTCTCCCTCTCCCTCTACTGAAATAGCAGTCCATCTCCTCGAAATAAACGCCTGTCCCGATTTCCGACAATCTGGCGCAGGTCTACATTCTGTAATCGAGAACCTCTTTCAGGGTGTTCTGCAAATTGCTGTAAAGCCTTGCTTTGTGGAAACAAAGGAAGAGAAGGAGGAGGAGGAGAGTTGGAAAGTCGGGCAGAGGAAAGGAAGCTGGTTGAAATGCCTTGACGAGAAAGTAAGACGTGTAGCTAGACCTTGGTAGCTTCGTACCATTTTCTATTGTCTGTCTTCTGCGACTAGACGAGTGCATCGTCCTTCCAGCGCAATTCGAATGTCCAGACTTGATTCTTCATCTCCGTCAAATCACTCTGTCTGAGATTTCTCCGCGTGCTATTCTCTCCTTCCCACCATACATCGCTTTCGCCTTCCCATTCCGATTCCTTCCAGCTCTCAAACTCTTCCATCCAACCAGATTTCACGCAGGGATCATCAATTGACAATTCCCGATATATGAATCCACGTTCTGCAGCTTGGTTTAAGAATATACTGATTTGTGGGCGTTTGACATATTGCCCTGTAGCTACTAATATTCTAGCTTCTTGCGTCTTTTTAAGCGTCTTGCACATAGTATCTAATAATGCTTCATGCGCGTCCGTATACCACAACAGATCCGCTGCTATGATCATACCATAGCCTTCTCCTTCATTAAGTGATAAGACATGGTCTATCTGTTGACTATCATACCAGTCGAGGCCGACGAGCTGGACGTCGCAGGTAGCTATGCGGGAGGGATTGGAAGTGATGTTGGATTGTAGAGCGGATAGTATTTCGGGAGATGGATAGTCTGTGATTATACAGCGTGAGATATCATATTTAGAGGGTTCTTGGAGGATCCGAAGACTAGGTAGACCGGTTCCTGCTCCCAATTCGAGGACTGACATAACACCTTCAGAGATGATTCTTGCTTGAGTAGTAGACGTGTAAACGCACTTGATGCCTTCTCAGGGATGTCCAATAAACCTCTATCAATCCATTCCGCAAAGACGAGGGCAGAGTTGAATACGGCATTCGCGAGTAATGTCAAGGATTTGCCCGTCTGAGTAGCTGTTGTTAAGATTAGAGAAGGACCATAATGCAGTGCTAGGGATTGGAATGTCTGTTCTCCGAATAAAGCGTCGACGGCATAGTCTGGCTCGACCTCATCAGAGTCTATGGTAGTAGTGGACATGTGTGGTTCCAGAGCATATGGTAGACTTGAGGATCTCAAGCTTGTCTCAGTTCAAAGTGAGATGTTTCAAGTCAATCTGATTGCTCTCTCGTTTCTGCCTTCACCACCATCACTCTAACCATGTCTGCGCATAATACATTGGAGGACTACAGGGGTAAGATAGAGCTTCCATTCTAGTATAGCCAGCATACGCCAATCTCATCATCGCATGTCAATCTCCAGCCGTCGTCGACGCCCGCGAAGCCAAGATCCGTTCAGACTGGGTCAAGACGATGGAAGCACGGCTAGTGAGGGAAGAATTGGCGAAATGCTGGAGGGAAGAAGGCGTAAACCACTATCAATCATGCCATGCATTGTCTGAGAAATACCTCGACATGGTCCGGACACACAGGGTGCGCTTTACTCTGGCTGGCTTGAATGTAGATGGGCTGGGGTAGCTGATGAGATTGATCTCTTGTGTGGAATGTACAGGTCACTGGGTACAGGAAGCTCGACTACAGCTCGTAGGGACACCAGCTGGCATGGCATGGCATGGCATTTTATCCTCAACTGGCATATGTCGTCGGTGAAGGAAGAATGGATTCAGTCAAGCAAGATGTATATGTATGCAACATGTATAATGTAGGACTAGACTACGCAGACGGCGGGAACAAGCGGCAAAGGAGCAGAGTAGTGACGCCTGGTCCAGGCTTTCGAATCCATTACAAGCATGTCCCGTTTGATGGATCATTCGCTCATGCTATCAGATATAAGATATCTTCATCCATGATGCTTTGTGTACTGCAGCTTCAGACTTCCATTCGGTTCATGAAGTCCTAATTCTACATAGCTCGCAGTCAAACAGCTCGACTATCTACACATTATTACCGTATGATTATGCTTCGTTCGTCCTTCTCTACAATTACTGGATCGTCCTTCCTTCTACTTGGTCTTCTACATCTCGAAGATCTGGATGTCTTTACGCCAGTCTTTCTTCTCACGTCGTTCCCCTGCACATACACGATCAGCTCACTTCTCCTCATCAGTCGCTACTGCAGCTATTCTCTACTCACAATAATCACCCGAGTAATGCCAAGCGCCCTCGCCATCACTTTTGAAGAACTGAGGCGGTTTCGCATCCTCCGGTTTCCCTTCCCAAACTTTTCTTCTTTCCCTCTGTTTAGCTTCCAATTTTTGTTTCCCATCTTCCGCTTCGTCCATTTTACCTTCTTCCAAAGCTCGTTGATCAGGTCTCCACCTCGTATCCGTAGGCGGCAAGCTATCTTTAATATCACTCGTAATCTCATTCAGAGAAATAGCCCATGATGATAATCCATAATATTTCGGAGCGTCGTTTGGGAAATCGTTGATTGTCCATAATGTCTCACTAGATTTTGAGCCCGTCTTCCTCGAAATACTTTCATCCCATTTACCCGTGATTTCAATCTTTGCAGATCCATTAGAGTCGTATAATTGCCCATCTATCTTATTGCGGGACCCAGCTCCACCCCATGATGAACCTTCTTTGAAATTCACTTTGGCTTCTTCGCCCGTCGATTCGTTTGTAACGACCATCTCGCCTACATGTTCGATATATTTCTCTCCACTCATGATGTTGCGTACGAATGAAGGCGGGCGAGTGAAACTGAATACTTCATCTGTCTCCTTTATCCGGATTTCAGAAATGCCTTCGGGAATGACTGGAATAACAACCACGCTAGTCAGTAGCTAATATGATTCACATCGAGTAGGGGGCCGCTCACGCTCGAAACTTCTGCCCCAGAATTTCTGCAGTCCAGAGGCAGTCGCGGTGTAGTCCCAGCCTCTACCTTGTGCATGACAAGCTGTCCAATTAGGGTGATGCACAACCTTCTCCGCAATGAACTTGAGGCCTGTACGAAGGGACACATTAGAGCTCGTCAGATCTGCCTTCATGTTGCAAGAGACATGGATGAGCACAGCACACACCTTTGTCTGGTCTGACCAGCTCATACGTCTCTCCAAGCAGCGGATTAAAAGGTTTTCTCGACGATCTATACTTGACGACTGAATACGTCGAGACCGCAAAGACTGTGACAAATAACAATCTCTCCATTGAATCTTTTGTTTTAGCAGCTTGATCCAGTAATTCTAGGTATTCAAGCGCTTCTGCCATTGTTTGCAATTGAGATAATGGTTCATTGAGCGAAATTGGCATGCTGATTTTGGAAATGTCCTTGCCCATATTCTTCTTTAAAAGGCCGAAGAGGGACACTTCTTCACCTGCTATTGGATGAGGTAGTTGTTTTCTTCTTGTAACATTATCGCTTGCTCCAGTACTTAAAGCCTGATCGCCGCCTTTCGCAGTAGAATTTGAATGCGTAGAACTAGCATCATCGAAATTATCTTCTTCACCACTCGATGAAGAATGATAGTAACCACTAGAAGAACTAGTAGCACTGGCTGTATCTCCATCATCTTCCATATCGTAAGAATACCCATTTCCATCATCCTCTGCATCGTGGTATTCTGAAGAAGCTATGCTCTCTGCGCGCTCTAATGAACGGATGGAAGCTTTGTCACTTGCTAGATGAGTATCTTCTAATAAGCTTAGGATGCGTTTATGCTGTTTCTTGAGGTTTGTGACGCTCGATTCGAGGAGTTTCGTATCGAGTGTTGGAGTTGAGCTGGATCCGAGGACAGCGCCTAGTGCTTTGCCGACTGTAGATGTGGACGCATTTGGATCCGTATATGGCGCCTGGCCTGTTGCCTGTTCGGAAACCGTCTCAAGGGCCGCTATTGTCTGATACATCAAGAAGGGCATCAGTACATGTACAAAGCACATCGTAGTGTCAGTCCCACCGATGCCATTTGCGAGATAAGCGTCACAAGCTGCGACGCATTTCTATCCGTAACAAGATGTTGCCCTTCCTCCTCAAAGCCCGTCGAAGACTGTCTTTTCTTTAATAGATCCAACGAAGGTCTACTAACAGGTACATCATCCGACTCTCGGACAGATGCAAAGTTGTTGAGAGCTCCAGCCCAGATCTCAAAGTCTTTTGTACTGAGACAGCGGACGTGCCATACTGTATTCCCGGAATCGAAGACGAGTGCTTTGCGTTTCTTGTTACGGCCTGAAGTAGCATCAGCAGGGGATATGGAAGAGGGTGAGGGCGTGGATCAGGTCATCATGCGTCAATTCGAGATTCTTGGTTCTTGATAGGTAATAGGGCCAAGACACACCGACAGATGTCTTGCGTAAATCTATAGAATCTCTGAACTTCTCGCCCTGCTTGCGCGAATATGACAGAGTCCCTCGCGAGTCCAAGACGAAGCTACCGGCACACACACAGTAAGCGATAGCAATGGATAGACATTGCTGTTGTCTGCGCTTACTATCTCTGACTGTAGCCTTGTAATGCTTTACGGCCTTTCTTCTCGAGCTTGCCTTGTAGAATCACCTCGGCGACAGACATGATGCGTCGATTGTGCTAAGTTCGCAAGATGACAAAAAGAGCGTTAAATCCGAATGAGGATGAAAGTGATTCATTCTGTGTGCATTTCATATAGTAATAGCAAGCAACAGTACTGAGGATTCTACACATATAGCACTAATCTGCGTGGATAGGTCTAAGAACGATGACATAGATAGGAGGAGAAAGTGGAAGCT
>Ga0181471_100426_pt1 | contig 13698 bp, 22 predicted proteins | sample InSIn5gowninarea_FD_119083 | JGI IMG/M metagenome (GOLD analysis project Ga0181471, IMG submission 119083) | Clean room microbial communities from NASA Spacecraft Assembly Facility at Jet Propulsion Laboratory, Pasadena, California, USA -... ...
TTCCCAGGAGTCAGAATGTGATTGCAGACACATTTGCAGTTGTAGCCAGTACTTTCAGGATCCCCATTCATCCTAACAATAAATACACTATAGAGGTGAAGCACGGGCCAACAATTCCTGATAATGTCAAATACTGGCAAGTATTTGAGGATGATGATCACATTGAGAGTTTTCTGACACTCTTAGATGATTATGAGAACATGGCGATTAATGAAGAAGAAGAAGGTGATGAGATTACTGAGATCTCATCAGAGAAGCCTAAAACTGAAGAAGAACTCCTTACTCACTTAGGTGATAAGGAGATTATACAATTAAAGAATAACTCCTTCCCAAAGGGTTTGGTCCCTTTAGAAGAACTGTTTGACCATAATGATGTGGCCAAAACCCCTAGGGTTGTCCCTTCTGAAACAAAGGTGGAGAATTTTAATATTGAGACAACCAATGATCCTAAATATATAAAGATTTCTAAGAACTTGCCAGACAAGGCAAGAGTGGAATACCTAGCCCTTCTGAAAAAATATACTAAAGTTTTTGCTTGGAGGTATGAAGACCTCAAAGTGTATGACACTTTTGTCATACAACACACAATTCCTATCAAAGAAGATGCCAAGCCTTTTAAGCAGAAGCTTAGAAGGATTAATCCTCTTCTACTCCCTCTTATTGAAACAGAGGTCAAGAAATTATTCGAAGCAAAAATCATTGTGGCTTTATGGTATTCCAGATGGTTAGCCAATGTGGTACTAGTTAGGAAAAGGAATGGGGAAATAGGAATTTGTATAGACTTCAGGAACTTAAACAAAGTTTCCCTGAAAGATAATTACCCTCTCCCTAAGATGGACCATATCTTGCAAAAAGTAGTAGGGTCCTAGAGGATGTCCATGTTAGATGGATTCTCTGGGTACAACCAGGTATTAGTTCATCCTGATGATCAGGAAAAGACAACATTTACAACACCATAGGGTACCTTCATGTACTCTAAAATGCCTTTTGGGTTGATGAATGCTGGTGCAATGTTTCAATAGGCCATGGACATTGCTTTCTCTGAAGAGAAGGAAAAACTTGTGGTGATATATCTTGATGACATTATAGTATACTCAAAGACAGATGAGAAGCACCTTCAACATTTGGAAAGGGTGTTCCTTAAATGCCTTAATTTTGGGGTTTCTTTGAATCCCAAAAAGTCACATTTTGCCTTGGAAGAAGGAAAACTTCTTGGGCATATAATTTCCAAGAATGGCATCAGGATAGATCTTGCAAGGTTTGAGACCATTGGGCAGATTGATTTGCCTAGAAATAAAAAAGAAGTACAATCTTTTATAGGTGAAGTCAATTTTCTAAGAAGGTTTATAATTGACTGTGTTGAGAAGATGAGGACCATCACCGAGATGCTTAGAAAGGGTAGTGAGATAAAATGGAGTCTAGAGGCTAAGAATTCATTTGAAGAAATTAAAGAGGCACTGACAAAAGCTCCTGTTCTCATAAGCCCTAATTTTGAGAAAGATTTTTTGATTTACTCTTTTGCATCTGAGCACACAGTTGTTGGTGTCCTTTTGCAAAAGAATGAAGAGGGCTATGAGCAGCCCATTTCCTAATTCAGCAAGACTTTAAGGGATGAACCTCTCAAGTACAACATTCTAGAAAAACAAGCCATTGCATTGATAAAGGCTCTGAAATATTTCAGAGTATATATCATCCATTCCCATATAGTGGCATATGTCCCATCAGTTGAAGTGAAGGACATATTAACTCAACCTGATCCAGAAGGTAGAAGGGCCAAGTGGATTATTGTCCTGCTTGAGTATGACTTGGAGATCAAGCATACTAAGATAATCAAGTGTCAGGGACTGGCCAAACTAATGACACAAGCAGGGGTTGAGGACATTGACATTAATTTCCTAGACATTTGTGATATTTCAGATTAGGCTCATCAAGAGCCTGAGATATCTGAGGACTTTTTGGCATCACCCTGGTACAGGGACATCATATATGTCATCAAGAACCTACAAGCTCCTCCTGAGCTAACTGGTACTAAAGAAAGGTTAGCAAAGCTTAAATCCTCCAGGTACTGTATTATTAATGGTTTTTTTATACTGGAAAGACCCTGGAGGTATTTTATTTAATTGTTTGTTAGAAACTGAGGTCAAAGAAAAGATTAATGAATTCCACAAAAAAAGATTGTGGAGGTCATTTATATTGGAAGACCACAACATACAAGCTTCTCAGAGTTGGGTTTTATTGGCCCACTCTTTTCTCTGATGTATACAAAGAAATTTCAACTTGCCATGAATGTCAGATCTTTGAAGGCAAGAGAAAATTGAAACCTCTTCCACTTGTCCCTATTTCAGTTGAAGCTCCATTCCAACAATGGGGACTAGATTTTATTGGAGAGATAAATCCTATCTCTTCAGGACAACATAAGTGGATCTTAACAACTACTGATTTCTTTACCAAATGGGTTGAGGCGGTCCTAACAAGACAGGCCACTAATGCGGTGATTATTGACTTTCTTTTAAGTCATATTTTATCAAGGTTTGGCCACCAAGAAGGCTAATCATAGACAATGCTCAAGCTTTTTCTTCTTCCAGATTAGTAAAATTTTGTAATGATTACAATATTATCTTATCTCACTCCAGAGCTTACTACCCCCAAGGTAATGGGTTGGCTGAGTCATCAAACAAAAGTTTGATGAGAACTATCAAGAAATTATTACAGGATAACAAAAGAGCTTGGAATGCCAAGCGTGGTTTTGCCTTATGGGCTAACAGGGTTAGCATAAAGAAATCAATAGGTACTTCTCCATTCCAATTGGTTTATGGCACTGATGCCATTTTTCTAGCTTCATTGGCTATGCTTGTCATGAAGTATATTCAAGAAGATGAGAGTGAACCTAATCCTACTCAAAGAAGGATTAATCAGTTGGTGGAGGTACTCAGGTCAGAGAAGGACTCTGTGACGAAGCACAATGTTATCAAGACAAAGTAAAGCAGGTGTTCGATAAGAGGGCTAAAGTTGATTGCTTTAATCTTGGAGATCTAGTTTTGAAATGGGATACCAGATACAAGGATAAGGGTAAACATGGTAAATTCGATGAATTATGGAAGGGCCCTTATTCCAGTTGTTCTTTTTCAGGAAGAAACGCCTACTTTTTGGTGGATTCAGAAGGTAACAGAGTGGGAATTGGGCCTATCAATGGCAGGTTCCTAAAACATTACTTTTCCTGAGTTTTGTGAATGACTCAAATTTCATCGTTGTATAAATATCATTTTATTTTTCAAAAGGCAATTGTGAACAATTTCAATTGGATTTGAAGCCTGCAGAGAAGGCCATAAGATCCTATTGTAATACTGTTAAGATATTTTCAGTTTCTTTATTTTAGTGTTGAAAAGCAAATTTCTGGAAATAAAATTGGCCCAATGGAAATGGCACCAATATGCCAGTTCTTTGCTACCTCACAGGGAGGTCAACATCCCTAGTTGGAGCCAGATGTTAGCACCCAAAAAATTAAGTGTGAATTTAAAGTTTATACTTAGCATTTTTCAAATTTTTGCAGCAATAAAATATTTCTAACAGACATGCTACGGATGGTTAGTGATGTTCCAATTTGGAAGAGGACTCCAAAATAGTCGGACGGCCTTTAAAAATAACAGAGGGGAAATTCCCAACAAAGCTTGAAATATAGTTATGGATAAACAACAGTTGGCAACATTCTAAAACTAGTGGTTTTCCAAGAATAGCTGAAGTATGGCGGCAAGTCTCTAGATGTAGGGAAGGCATAAGAGAGTTGTTAAGTGGCAATTGACAAAGGTAAAATTGGCGGAAAGGATAGTGGAAATATTTATTTTCTGCCAGGAATGGCAAAAGGGTACAATGTCAGTGATGTGACATCCAAATGCACCTTTCTTTTTCATCTATGGTCGATATCCTTTTGCGTCGGAACAACAGTTATCAAACGTTAGATCAAGATCAGGCAGATCTTAGATTAACGGTTTAGGTTATTTTGCACTGCAACAAGTGTAAGTTTTAAACAAATTTGCAATGCCGAAATAGACCGTGGAGGTTATCAGCATGACATGCACAGCTCCAAAATCTTTCTCATTGCTACTGCGGTTTAGGTTTGGCGGTTAGTTGGCAGCTAAAAAACCCATAGTCACCACCACGGTTAAGTGACCACCGATGTATTAAAACATGTGAAAAATGTTCTAAAAGGCATATTTTGTATGTTAGCAGGAGCTGTTGTTTTCACCCAAAACGCTGCAGTCAACCTTCGAACCTTCTCTTCTACTAGAACCTATTTTTAATTGTCAATTTCATTACCTCAAAGTTTTGCTTCAGCTAGGTAAAGCTAAGGAGAAGAAATTTAGTCTGTTATCCCTTAGAAAAGTTGACCTAATTTCAGTAATTTATAGAAATCGACATGGCGTCTCCCGCCATTAAAACATGTAAGTCAATTGATCCTGGAGAGGACTTTTTAATCGATTTAGATGCTTTTATTTAAGAGACCAATTTAATTTTAGGTCCTTTAAGTAAAATTAAACAGACCATGTTGAGTAATTCAAATATGATATCAGAAAGCTTCTGCTCAACTCTATCACAATTTTCCTTAGAGCCCACTCTCCCTCATCCAGAGCTTGTTCATTGGGTCATTTCAAATTATGTCCCCTCTACCAAACAGGTCATATCTTACAATGGTAGTAGAATCATAGTTTCCATAAATTCACAGACATTGAGAAAAGCCTTATGCCTTCCACCTCCAAGTACTGAAGTGGTTCAATTTACTGAAGAAAAGATTTTGGCCATTGTCAAAGCCTTAAGTCCAGACCAACTGTATACCTTCATGTCCAAAATGTTCAAGCTAGACATTAGTCCTTCAACTCATGCTTTTCCTTATGACAACTCTTTGTTTTCTGAACCTCTACAAGCGATCTTTTATATTTTAAGTCAAATCTTGGGCTTAGAAGATGACAAGACAGTGACATAAATTGTGGTAGGCATTCTTTGCCTAGTCAGCCAGTCTTCCAAGGAAGTTAGTCTGAGTTTTGAGCAGTATTTGGCAGAGAAGATTGCATACCAGCTAGAACATTTCCAGTTTGATGGGAAAGTGTTCAATTATCAAACATTACTTATGTTAATGATTATTACAAAAAATTTGAATGAGTTAAGATAGATGGAGCCAATCCATTTCTTAGATGATACTGACTTGTCTCAGAGGAATGCAACTATGTCTTTCTTTACCTTTGCAAGTTTAGTCATCCCTGCACTATATAAATTGATTTTTGGCTCTACTATGCAAAGAATTGGTGGAGATTTGAAGTTGCTATTAAAGGGTCTTGTGGAATTAGTAGGAGACTGGTTCTATTTTGAAGATTATACACTAATCAAGGTTTATGGATTTGAAGGAGAGCCTTTCAGGCTGCCTAAGTTCACCAGCAGAAGGTTTTTTGCCTTGGAGTTTCTCAGGCAGAGGTTAATAGCAGAAAATGACAATTTTGTTAAACATAAGAAATCCTCCTCATTAAAGTTTTTTTTCACCCTTGAGCCTTTTGTTGTTAAAACTATCTTTGTTGCTAATGTTATTGATCAAATTATGAGGAGTATGAGCTTTGATACTGATAAAGCTCTTAGGTATGATCCTAAGGGAATCATGCATCAAAGAAGGGTAGAATGGGGATCCTGAAAGTACTGGCTACAACTGCAAATGTGTCTGCAATCACATTCTGACTCCTGGGAATGATAAAAATTTGGTACTCATAAAAACACTCAAGGATATCCAATGCTAAATTTTTATAGTCTCTCATCCTTGGATGTTTAGCTTGATAGGTACCTATAACCTGTCTCAATACAGGCTCAAAGTCTCCATATATATACACCCTCTTAACTTTCATCTTTTTCAGAATCTGAATCCCTAATAGTAAAGCCTCATATTCTGCCACATTGTTAGTGCAATTAAAATAAAATTTATAGGAAAAGTTTGTCTGCTCTATGAAATAAGGGGCTAAAATAGTGATCCCTGCCCTAGCACCTTCCTTACTGCATGCTCCATCGAAATGCATGGTGAACCATTTAGCCTTTTGTTCCATACTGATCTCAGGTTCTTCTTTAAACTCTCTGTTGTCTCCCTTTGCATTTATCATTACAAAAGGGTTTTTTGGAGGCTCAGGAGAGTTAAATAATATTTAGGAGCCCATGTTTGTGTCAACAACATATATGGGATGATTTTCTGGACATTCTTTGCTGCTAACCATATATTTCAACCTATTTTCTCTTGATAATATTCTTTGTTGATTAAAGACTGGGATAGTGGCATAGCTAAAATCCATTTGCATGGTGCCTTTCAGTTTTGCTGACCAAGATCTGGAAAGCAACATACCAAATTTTGCAGGCACATCTACCACTACTATGTCCATTACCACACTTTTTTCAGGGATTTGATGTAATGAGACAACTAGGTCTTTAATTATTCCCAAACATCTAACTCTTCGAGAGTCAAAAGAGTGTAAATCTTTGTATTGCCTGGTTATATCTAAACCTAGAACATCCATTATTTCTTTGGGCATAAGATTATGTGAGGCTTCTATATCGAACATGGCATTATGTAAATTTTGATCATGGATTTTCAATGTGACATAAAAAGGTGGGATTTCATCTTCATCGTTGGGTTCCATTCTAGGACCAAAAGGAATTGTAGGACTATCATCCTATACATTAATTGAATCTGAAACCTTAGAAACATTATTTGATTTCAGCATTTTACTCAATTGTTCCCTGTATTCAGAATTCCTACAAATTTCATTGAAGGGTAGAGATAACTTCATTTTAGCCACCTCTGATTCAAAACTGAATGGTCTTGTTGTTGATTCAATAGGTCCATCTCCCTTCTGCTCTCTAAAATCCTTTTAGGGGGTTCTTGTGTAAGGACTTTGTTCTTTTGTTGTTCTTTGTTAACAACATGCTTGTCTGGTAATTTCTCTTTATAAATTTTAGGTTGATTAACAATAATATTTTTCCCTTTCCCTGATCTAGGATTTATTTGGAACTGCTCTTTATTTCCTTCTAGCATACTAGTGGATGCCTTAGTTTGATTTTCATTTTCCTGAGGTTTAGAAATAATGACATCCCTATTTCTTAAACTTAATTGCCTTTGGAAGGCAACCATAGCATTTTGAAAACCTAATTGATAATCATTTGTTTGTATATTCAATCCTTTCACATGATCATGATGTTGCTTTTTAGTGAGAAAACACTTTTCCTCCTCTCCACCTACTGAATTTATTTATTCCTCCTCTGTTTGAAAGAATCCCTCATCAACAAGATTTTGTTGGAAAGGTGGCCTAACTTGATCATTATTTGGATTATTTGGATCATTAGGTAACTTTTCTCCTCTCTGAACTATCCTTGGAGGAAGAGGATCTTGCTGCCTGGGAGCCCTATAATTTGGGTTTCTAATTTGAGGAACATTGTCCCTGGAAGGTGGCTTGTCTCTTATAGATAACTTATCTACAAGTCTTTCCATAGCCTTCACCAATGAATCGAACTTAGGGTCTGATGAGGTAGAAGCTTGGGACTCCTCTTTAGGCTTTTTCTGCTCCCTTGGATCTACCCTATATCTTCCCCTTTTGGAAGACATCATATTGATTTCGACTTCCACAGCATCAGACATCATCTGTGCTAATGTTTGTGACCTCCTTTCCCTTAAGAAAAGGGCAAATTCATCATCAAAGGCTTCTGCATAATGAAGCTTAGCCATACCCTCAAGAGGCTTGCAATCTGTAGGTAGAGAGTTGTAAATGGTGTTGAATCTCAAAGAAAAGTTCTTTATTGATTCGTCATTTCCTCTTTTCAGTTGATTGTAAATTGTGAGCACTTGGACAAAGTTTTTCTTCTCTTCCCATCTATCTAGAAAAATAGTGTAAAAAACCTCAATACTAATAACACTTCCAGTTGGTAATCCTCTAAACCAGTCTTTAACATATGTTTTTAGACTTTGTGCAAAAAGTCTCATTTACATCCTCATGGTCAACTTCATTTAAGTCATAGAAATCTTTAAACCATTGAATGTGTTGTCTGGCTGTGTAATCATCATCACCCCCAAACTGTCTAAGTTTGGTGCTATAATCTATTGGCATAGCATTTAGATTTGCAGGGAGAGTAAGTGGAGCATATATGTTAGCCATGGATGGAACTGTCTGGCTAGTAACTAAAAGTACTTGTTTACTTTTTACAGGAATAGGATTTACAAAATAACTTACAAACTGACCTTTACCTGATCAATTTGGAATCCTTTTTAAAGAATCTAAGAGATTAGACTGTGGTGATTTCTCAAAATAATCTAATTTCCTTTTAACTTCCTTAACTGGTGAAAACCAAAACCTGCTCTTGGCTTCCTGAGATAAACTTTTAGGAATAAATTTATTCAGTCCACATGTTCCTTCAAACAATTTCTTTAAATATGTATCTGATTTAGATTTAATTAGGGGATAATCAAATGTGTCAAATTTGATATCACTAGATGTCTTATCTGAAACTGTGTTCAAAGAATTGGATCTTTGAATATTTACCGAGGTAGACTGATCTTTATATCTCCTATTCTTCAAAATCTTTTCAAGATCTTCAAAAGGAGATTTAGGGTCAGGATCTAGGTTGCTTCTAGTGTATCTTTTGCTACTTGAAAAAAAAATTACCTAGTGGAGTCACTCAAAAATCTCAATGGAGTCATCAGGAAAAAGATTTCAACTTTCTGTATCCGACAGGCTGTTTGTCCTCAACTATCAGTCTTTATCATTGTCATTCTCTATGGGGATGATATTACTTTTGTTCTTCAGCAATGACACCAAGATGTTATCACTTGGATTTTAGCTGCAGTTGTATCAACTAAATGAACCCAAGGTAACCTACAAACCAGACTTTAGGACATGAGAATCTAGCCTATTCTAAGTCCAGAGAGGGCTCTCTCAAAGAAAAGATCACCATCGATAGAGTGGGTGTCAATTCAATTACGGGAGGGTCTTTTTGAAGTGCAGGGCTAGAATAGTGTAATGGTAACTGAATAAGAGTTTGCTTGGCTTGATGAACTAGGAAGAAGATTCAAGGCATGCGCTATGGAGTCATAAAAATAGATCAAAGTAGGGCTTCAAGTGACTGGGTCTTTACAATTGTATAATAAAGGCGGAGTCTCCAAAATCAATTAGAAATTTGAATTGTAGTATTTCAAGGGGTGAGAAAGTGAGATAACAAATTAAATTATTAATAAGGCATCAATCTTGGATGAATCTTATTATAACTTAGAAGAAAAATTGTAAACTGTTTCGAGCACTAAGCAAGAGTGAATTCCCACAGTTTTAAGTTTCTTGGCAACCTTATGAAAAACAACTGACTATGATTTCTTCAATATCTTAAGAAACCTAATTAGCCATCTGAACATAATAGACGAATTTTAATGGAGGAAAGGGAAACAAATACATGAAAACTCACATAAGAAAAAAAAATACATCAACATTTCAGATATCTGAATCTTTGAAACAATTGCATGTCCTTCTGCAAGTGTGAAGCTTTATTTGATCAAGAAAACAGTGTACAGAGCCGTCCTTCTTTCTTAACAAAGATAATTTACATAAATCGACCAACCAACCCATTTTCTTGTAGATAAAGGGAGTACTTATACAAAATTGGAGGTCTCTAATGACCTCTTGGATAACTATAAAGCCTAATAAATTACATACTACAAAAGTGGATTTCTCAACACCTGTACAATAATCAGAGGATAACACTTCGACAAGTCTTTCCTAAACAAACTTATCCCAAAAAATGCTCCAGGAAAATTGCCTTCTAGGATGAGTCAAACATATGACTATCTTTAGCTGCCACATCCTGTTTGCCTTGAAGAAGGTTTTGAAATGAGGTGTCTTTGACATGCCACCTATTGCAAGCTTTATTCTTTTATAAATGTGCCTGGTCATCCTGTGCTGGAATCTTCTGATACTCTTACTATATACCTGATGATCTTCTTGTATAAACTTTAATGACATATTACACTTTCTCAGGAAGTTAAGGGGATTAAACCCAATGGTTTGATTGCCATTTTGATTAGCTCCTTAAAATGATTCTTTGTTGGAAGCATCAAATCCTTCATTTGAATTGTCAAGATCTCCATATTAATATACTCTTCAACTTTTGTTTGTGGAAGAATAGTTTTTTTGATCATGTTCAGGAGTTCAAAAACATCTCCAAGTTTGGCAACTAAGACTTCTCCCCTTAGGTTTCCTTCCATGTCTTCAAAACTGGAATGATCATTTCTCTTGGCCACAATAAGATTATCATAATGGTCTTTCTTTAGCAACCCGTTCTCACTATCCCAAAAATATGGCAAACCTTTATCCATTAAAGGTTTAAAAATAACATAAATTGCCTTAATCTCTTCCTAAAGAGCTTTGCTTTTATCATGCACCTTCTGTATCAACTCTTCTTTTTCGATCACTCTTTGAAGTAATAGAATTGTATGATACCTATCTGTGATTTTGAAGGCTTGTAAAGCTTCCTCTAAGGATAGCTTCAAGAAATTTATTGCAATTCTGTCTCTTTCCACTGGAGATTTATGTAGATGTGCTAGCTGCTCAGTAGCGAGCTTATGCTTGTCTAAGGTTGAATAAATGTAAGCCTTTTTAACCTCCATCCTCTTCTAGTCTTTCCAAAACTTACTGACCTCAATTGATATCAAATCCCACAAAGAATGTTGTGTTGATTTCAGTAACTCCTTACCCATGAGCCTATCTTTGAGCCTGTTTATCTTTTCCAATGTTTCTTTGTTTGACTTATCAAGCTGATTTTTATTATGTGCCAACTAGCTTTCTCCTGTGATAACTGATTTTTCTCCTGAACCAGCTTGTTCTTCTCTTGGATTAGCTGAGAGATCTCTTTTTCTTTCAATGACATGCTAGACATATAGTCTGCCAATTTAGGAGTATCTACAGGCTGTGAAATTGCCAAGGGTTCATAACTTGCTCTTTGACTAATCAAGTCTTCCTTTTCTTTGATCAGGTCTTCATTCTCTTTAGTTACTTGAAGCAATTTGGCTTTTAGTTCTAATACTCCGTTACTCAATTGTTCATTTTCTATTTTAATTGCTATAATCTCCTCAGTTTAAGGATGATCAAAAGGAATTCCTTTCAACTTCTTCTGCGAGCTCTCAATGAGCTTGTCCTTCTCCTCAATTAAATTTTTGTTTGCTTTCTTCTCAGTAGGAACTAGACTCAGATTCACTAGATCGACTTCTAGCTTCTTGTCCCGTGTCTTCCATCCTTTGGTGGTTGCTCTTTTCCTTTTTATCTATTCTTCTAATTTAATGGCCTTTTCCTCCAACTTGATTTTGCTTAAGTATGAACTGAGTAGATTAGAATATAAGACCTCAGAAGCTTGTTTATGAAAGTTTATTTTATGAGGGATTCCCACCTGATCCATCTGAAGTTTAACTTGGGAAACTCCTGCCATATCACTAGTGGAAATTCTAAATACATTTCCCTGTGCTTCCCTTACTGCCAATAAAGAACTTTTACTTGGGATAGATTTTATAATCTGTTGCATCAACCTGTAATTATAGTTAGAAGATTTATTCCTTTCTTCAGTGAAATCTTTCACTAGATCCTCTTGTGAAGGAATTTGTGAGGTTTCTTCTTCATTTGATATATATCTTTGCAAAATCATAGATGACATTTGAGAACTTCCAGCCATTGCAGGGTTTGATATTATCCTTTCAGTATTAGATACTGACTGGGATTGTTCTTGGGATTCTTCCTCCACAATAGTAGGTTTACCTTTATTTATGGACCTGTCATCATTGTCTTCAATATCTACAACTTCTTTACCTGTTTATGCCAACCTGGGCCTCTTAACAGATGTATTCTCATGCACTTCCATAGTATCAACAAATGTTCTTTTTAGAGATTTCTTTGCTTTAAGAGGAGTGGGTATCTGTGTCTGTTTTATTAGTTTTTGATTCTGACTACTTTGATTCCCATTGCTACTGCTTCCATTTCCAAGTTCTACTTGTTCAAGAAGATCAGTCTTGGCTAAGGTAGCCAACACTTCATCATGCTCAACATCATATCCTTTGAAATTCATTTCTACCCTTCTCTAATGCATGATTCCCTGAGGATCATATCTAAGAGCTTTATCAGTATCAAAGCTCATACTCATAATTTTATTAATAACATTAGCAACAAAGATAGTTTTAACAACAAAAGGCTCAAGGGTGAAAACAAACTTTAATGAGGAGGCTTTCTTATGTTTAACAAAATTGTCAATTTCTGCTATTAACCTCTTCCTGAGAAACTCCAAGGCAAAAAGCCTTCTGCTAGTGAACTTAGGCAACTTGAAAGGCTCTCCTTCAAATCCATAAACCTTGATTAGTGTATAATCTTCAAAACAAAACCAGTCTCCTACGGATTCCACAAGACCATGTAATAGCAACTTCAAATCTCCACCAATTCTTGGCATAGTAGAGCCAAAAATCAATTTATACAGTGCAGGGATGACTGAACTTGCAAAGGTAAAGAAAGACATAGTTGCATTCCTCGCAGACAAGTCAGTATCACTTGAGAAATGGATTGGCTCCATCTATCTTAACTCATTCAAATTTTCTGTAATAATCATTAACACAAGCAATGTTTGATAATTGAACACTTTCCCATAAGACTGAAAATGTTCTAGCTGGTAGGAAATCCTCTCTGCCAAATACTGATCAAAACTGAGACTAACTTCCTTGGAAGACTGGCTAACGAGGCAAACAATGCCTACCATGATTTCTGTCACTATCTTGTCATCTTCTAATCCCAAGATTTGACGTAAAATAGAAAAGACCACTTGTAGAGGTTCAAAAAACAAAGAACTAACATAAGGAAAAGCATGAGCTGAAGGACTAATGTCTTGCTTGAACATTTTGGATATGAAGGTATACAGTTGGTCTGGACTTAAGGTTTTGACAATGGCCAAACTCTTTTCTTCAGTAAATTGAACCACTTCAGTACTTGGAGGTGGAAGGCATAAGGATTTTCTCAATGTCTGTGAATTTATGGAAACTATGATTCTACTACCGTCGTAAGATATGACCTATTTGGTAGAGGGGACATAATTTGAAATGACCCAGTGAACAAGCTCTGGATGAGGGAAAGTGGGCTCTAAAGAAAATTGTGACAGAGTTGAGTAGAAGCTTTCTGATATCATATTTGAATTACTGAACATGGTCTATTTAATTTGATTTAAAGGACCTAAAGTTAAATTGGTCTCTTGAATAAAAGCACCTAAATAGATTTAAAAGTCCTCTCCAGGATCAATTGACTTACAGGTTTTAATGGAAGGAAAGGCCATGTTGATTTCTGTAAAGTACTGAAATTAGGTCAACGTTTCTGAGGGATAACAAACTGAATTGCTGCTCCTTAGCTTTATCCAGCTTAAGCAAAATTCTAAGGTAATGAAATTGATGATTGAAAACAGTTTCCAGTGGTTGTAATAGGTTCCGGTAGCAGACAAGGTTTGAAGGCTGACTGCAGCTATTTGGGCGAAAAGGACAGCTCCTGCTGACATACAAAATATGCCTTTTAGAACATTTTTCACATGTTTTAATACATCGGCGATCACTTAACCGTGGTGGTGACTTTGGGTTTTTCAACCACCAACTAACCGCCACACCTAAACCACAATAGCGATGTG
>Ga0181471_100073_pt2 | contig 13688 bp, 7 predicted proteins | sample InSIn5gowninarea_FD_119083 | JGI IMG/M metagenome (GOLD analysis project Ga0181471, IMG submission 119083) | Clean room microbial communities from NASA Spacecraft Assembly Facility at Jet Propulsion Laboratory, Pasadena, California, USA -... ...
AAGAAGGAAGAGCAAGGAGAAGGAGGAGGAGCTTGGAGCAAGAGCTTGGAGGACTTCATCTATAAGAGCTAAAGAGGTAAGTTCAAACCCCAAACTCCCTTATTTTTTGTGACAATTTTTTTGTGTTTTTCTCCTCCCTCTCCTACTCTTTCCCATTGTTTCTACTTGCTCCTTTATTTACAGGTTGTCCACCACCTATATCCATATTCCAAGATGGTGTTCTTTTGGCTTCTATGTATCATTCCACTCTTGGTTCTAATGATGGAAAGGGTGAGGAATAGAAGGGAAGAAACAGAAGAGGGCAGTGGTGATGATACCAATATGAGTGACCCAATGTATGATGAGGAGGAAGGGTTTGAAGAGGAAGGGGATGAACTTGAAGGGGACACTGAAACACAAGATGGGCAAGCTACATCAACACCCTTGTGGAACTATGTGACCAAACTTGATGGGGGAAAGGGTGGTGGATCTTACAAATTTGTGTGCCCTCATGGTTGTCATGGAGGAAAACCATATTGTGGTTCATATACCCGTCTGAGGAGGCATCTTTGTGGGGTGCTAGACAGTGATGAAAAAAAGGGTTCAGTGGGGGTACAAATTTGCCCAAACATTTCAACTAAACAAAGAAGAAAATACATCCAAATAGAGATGGCTACACAACAAAAACACAAGAAACAAAAAACTCATTCTGATTCTCATTCAAGTGCAACCTCTAAATTTGGTAGTTGCTCAACTCCTCATGGTACTTCTGCAAGCTCTGGAGGTAGAAGAACAATAGGGGATTTCCTTAATGTTGCTGGGAGGGATGATGTGGATGGAAAGATAGTCTGTTTTCTTTGTGCTTGCGGTGTACCATTCAATGTGCTTCGCTCTCCCTATTGGCACGACATGGTAAAGGCCATCAATGAAGCCCCAAAAGGATACAAGGCCCCCAACTATGAGAAAGCTAGAACAGTGTTATTAGAAATAGAAAAAGCAAAGGTTCAAAGAGCTTTGACACGTTTTACTCATGAGTGGGTAGATTCTGGGGTATCCATTGTATCAGATGGGTGGACAAATATTAAAAACCAACATTTGATAAATGTTCTTGGTGTTTCTTCTAGTGGTGCAGTATTTATTGCATGTCATGACTCCTCCTCCGTCGCTGCAACCGCACCAAACATTGCAGAGCTCCTATTGAAATCAATCAAAGATGTTGGTCCGAATAATGTGGTTCAAGTGATCACAGACAATGCAGCAAATTGTAAGGCAGCAGGAAGAATTATTGAGCGTACTCATCCACACATCTTTTGGTCTGGGTGCCTGGTTCACACATTGAACCTTTTGATGCATGATATTGTGAAGCACAAAGAATGTGGGTGGATTACTGAGCTTTACAAGAAAGGGAAGCAGCTCATTAAATTCATCACAGGGCATACAAGGGTAAACCACTTCTATGGCACTTACTCCAAGTTGCAATTGCTTAAAATTGCAAAGACAAGATTTGCTAGTTATTACCTCACCTTTAGGTGGCTAGTAAAGGTGAGACAAGCTTTAACAAATATGGTGTGTGCTGAAACATGGGATGAAATTAACACTGACATAGAGGGTGCTAATGCAGCCAAGGACACTGTTCTTGACAGTTACTTTTGGTCACAGGTTAAATATGTTTTGCAATTCACCAAACCAATTTATTACATGATCAAGTTTGCAGATTCAGATCGACCAGTAATTGGGGAGGTGTATGAGCAAATGGATAGCATGTTGGGGCAGATTAAAGACATTGTTGAGCCTAGAGATACCACCTTGTACAATTATATTCGTATAGAGGTGCAAAACAGATGGGAAATGCTAAATATTCCATTGCATGCATTAGCATATGTTTTGACACCTAAATACTATCATCCATCATGGCTTTCAACACCAGCACCTGGGGGGAGAAGCAGGAGAAAACCACACCAAGATCAAGAGGTTCACAAAAAATATATGGATGCATTGAGTAAATTAATCCCTGATGAGGAGGAATGCGCATTGGTACGGAGACATTTGAGCAACTATACGCTCAACACTAGTCCATTTGCGAGCATGTATGCAATTAAAGATCGAGAGACTTTTTCTGCTCTTGAGTGGTGGAACATGCATGGAGGGGGTACTCCACTTCTACAGAGTTTGGCATTGCGGGTGCTATCACAGGTAGTAAACACTTCTTCTGCAGAGAGGTGTTAGAGCTCTTATTCTTTCATCCACAGTGTTAAAAGGAACAGGTTGAGTTTAGACCGAGCAGAGAGCTTGGTTTATGTTCATTACAACTTGCGATTGTTGTCCCATTACTGTGAAGATGCAAAGTCTAATAAAGACTTGCTGATTTGGGACAAGAATCCAGAGGAGCCTAATTTGGAGGATGGAGTGCTGCGATTAGAGAAATTAGAGGATGCTCTTATTGAGGTATGTCCATTGTGGTATGATTGTATGATTTTTCCTTATAAAGCATTTCTCTAATTCATGTTTTTAATTTTTTTGTTAACTAGTGTTTTTTTTTGCATGAATTTTTTGAGCGATTCTAGGATGATGATGACCGTGTTGATATGCCACCCCCACCGGGTCCCTTGGTTCCTAGCCCTAGGTTCCATGGTTCAACACCAACAACAGGGGGTTCTTCTTCATCAGTTTCAGTGCCACTACTTTCACAGACACAGGCACCATCGTCTTCATTGCCACCACGTGGAGGCCTGCCACCACGTTCTATTCGTGGTGGAAGGAGGAGAGATTAGTAGATATATTCACAATCTACTACTTTTTGTCATAGATTACTCATTAGACTTGTGAATTTGAATTTTGAACCTTTTTGGCTTGGTGGTGACCAAGTGACATATTTTGTAAACATTATTATTTGAATTTTGGACATGACAAATGTTGACAGTTGCTCACTTGCTAGATAAATCATAATATGCTCTATGTTTTATGTCTTATAATATGCTTAAATGTTTTATGTTTTATAATATGCTTAAAAATTTGATGTATGTTTGTAATAGCTAGAATATAGATGATTGTTGTACATACTAGTAACTACAATGGAATCATGGATGCCATATCTATCTTGATTTATGCAAAAATATGCATGTTTTCATGTCTTCTACAATTAATTTGGTATTTGGGATGTTTGTTTTGAGTATAAATGCAAAAAAATATAAAAAAATATATATATATATATATATCACAGACGCTTCACTTCCTAGATTTTTGGAAAATGATGCTTCCGCGTCCCCGCTTCCAAAAGATGTCCCCGTTTCGTCCCCGCTTCATGCAACATTGGATAGGATCAATGGCAAGGTAAGATGTGATTTCCAAGGCCCATTCAAAGGAGAGACTCAAATAATGGCCCTGCTTCAAAAAGAAGCTAATCCCTCTCCAAGAAAGGCTTACGAGGATACCTAAACCTAGGAGGGAAGGTTATTCAATTATAAGGGATACTCCAAGACCTAAGGCTTCCTAAGGAGGCAAGACCGATTAAATTTAGATAACAATGGTATGTTCTATGCTTAGCACAATTACTTCAATGTTCCTTTAGCAGCCCAATGCCAATTTCCAATTTAGATTTCCAATAGCAATCACATTGACAGTAAAATTACATAGAACATAAAACAATATGTAGAAGACAAGCCAAGACTTGGCGAATGCCTAGAAAAACCCCAAGATGGGGAAAACCCTTTGATCAAATATTCTTATTATTATATCAAATGTTCAGCGGAGAGAGAGAGTACAAATACAAGAGTCAAAGTCAAAATTGACTTAACAAATCACTATTAAAAAAAACCTATCAAATCTGCAATTTTCTGCAGTAGTCAACATCCCTAACAAGAAAGTCAATGCTAGCCAAAGCAACAATAGAATGTCCTCAAAACAGTTGTCTTCCCCAGTCAAACTTGACCTAATCAGGAGGTCAAAGTCATCCAAAAACAATGACAAAGTCAATAGTCAAACTGATGTCACTGAAATCTGCGATCAACGTGCAATTTTGGTCTGTGGTCAAAGTGCTCAGAATACCTCGATTTTTGTGCCAAAAGATGTGCCTTGCCCAAATAGATAATCTCCCAAAAAAATCGAAGTCAAACTCTCCTTGGAAGGTTAAAGTCAATGTTGGTTAACTGTAGTCAACTCTGTAATTTCAACCCTGTAATTTAGCTCTGAAATTCATCCTCCTTGTGCCACAAGTGTGAGAGAAAAGAAGAGCCTAATAGTTGTACGAACCAACGAGAGAAGGAGAGAGAAGAATATGAATGTTGATGATGATGCCAAATGAGGTGAGAGGTCACTTATATTTATACAAGTCGTTGAGGATGAAGTGACACATCCATTGGGCTTTCTAAGCCTACATGATGATGTGGCCAACCTTGACAATTTGCACATGTGTGTGCATAAATTCAAAATCACACTTCTGCTTGTCCAAATGAGACGTTCTTTATATCAATTTTGGTCCTCTCAAAAAGAGGAATTTAATGCAATCATCATCTCCATCAAATGCTGACGCGAGGTGGAATTTGGCCCTAGTTGCCCATTTTAACACTCCCTCTCAACTAGGGAGAATTCCACCTAATAATCATCGATCATCATGCCATCCTGTCGCCGTGTACCATCTCAGTGTCTCATCTCATCTCTGCTCTATTGAACACTCGTATGAATAATGAAGAAGAATCAATCGACAGTGAGTCACAAGACCTTACCACTCTCCACTGACAAATGTTAGTGTTCATCCCAAATCATGTTGTTGAACACAATGCATCCTAGACATAGGGAGTACGGTAGTACACGATGCGTCCATCAGTAGTGTTATGTTCCCTATCCACATTTCCCAACACATTGGTCAGATGAGAGGTACTTCCCATGAGTCTCGGACTACATGGTTAGGATGTATGTTGGGGCATCAGCAGGAGAAGGTGAACCACTCATCCTACTCATATGCCATAGGAGAAGGTGAACCACTCATCCTATGCATATGACAATCGTAGGGGAAGGTGAACCACTCACCCTACACACAGCCAACCATCATGGGGTATCACAGGGGTGTTGAAGAAAGTATAACTAGGTTTGGTCTTCATAATGATTTGATCTTTGAAAATGATGTAATAAAAGAAAATAAATTTATTTTGTATGCCTTGGTGCATGGGTTTCATGAGCAAGAAGTGTCATAGGTCAAAGACTTCTTCTTGATATCTTTAGGATTTATTAATAATGTCAAAGAGTCAAGTCATGTATGAAGCAGCTCTTCTTGAGCCTATATTTAATGTATACTAGTCTACAAAATGTGTAGAAGCCCTCCAAAGACCAAGCACAATCCTCCAACTACTAGCACAAAGAAGTCTACAAGCAAAACGAGAAGGAGATCATCATGTCGGCCTCAAAATTAATTAAATAGCAAAAATGGCAGTCATGTCAGCTTAGAGAAATAGACACAAATGTTCATTTGTGAAGTCGACTCAAATATGGAGACAAACCACTATAAATACCTCGTCAAGGTCAGCGCAAAAGGTAGAAGAAAATCTCGGATTTGTCTGCATCCTCAGATGGGCATAAGGTGCAGAACTTCGGAAAAATATCTTTGTTTTTCGGATGGGCACCACAAAGATAAAATTTTGACCTCCTCACAGTCTCGATCAATCACAGTGCTATGATGAAGAGAAAGGATTCTACGATGGGTATAACAGTCTCCACGCAAATATGATTTCACTGCTCTATCTCGGTGATACTCTGTCTCCTTCTCGAGGTATTGATCTCAGTGTATTGAAATCAAGACATAATATAGTTGCAATATATTTCGGTAATCCCATCAGTCTCGGCACATTTGTGATGACTTCGCAGATCTTACAGGAGCATGGGGAATATCACGATCAGCCTCGGCACAATTGGGATGACCTCGCAAATCCTACAGGAGCATGGACAGTATTATGATCAGTGTTGGCATGCTCTCTAAACAGTTACATTCTTCGTATGGTTGGATAAGAAGAAACTCGGTGACCCCACAGTGACGCATTCTCGACACATCAAACACAGTCATGATTTTGGTAAAGTAGTAATCATGGTCTCGGTCACCGACTATGATTTCAATGCAGCTCTCACACAGTATGGAAACCTTGTTGACATGGTGAAGATCTCAAGTGAGAGTGCAGTAATAACCTAAGTAAAGAAGCAGCTATGGTGCAGCAACAATGATCTCTTTGTCATGGTAAAGTCCTCAATGAAGATGCAACAATGGTGTTACAGCAATCATGATGATCTCAGTGAAGGAGCAGCAAGGATGATCTCAATAAGGGTGCAACAATAGTGCAACTGTGATGACATCAGTGTAGCAGCAGTGATGATGATGATCTCAACAGTGACAGAGAAGAGGATTGGTGGCTTGGTCTTGGAGTGGCCTAGTAGGTTAAGGGTCATGGTCTTGGTATTCGTCAATTGGAATCTCTATAAGAAGAATTTTGTGCAGGTTTTCCTCTCCAAGAGGGGGAGGTTTTGGCCCTAGCAGAAAGCCAAATATCATGTGTTCTTGTCTCTTTGTTTTTTATAGCAGTTTGATGAAGTAATCACACACACTAATAATAATGAGAAGATCAAGCTAAGAAAAATTGCAAAAGAACTTCACAAATTGTAATCATGCTAAGAAGAATCACTTTAATTTTGATTGCCCTAGATTATTCAATAAGAGGAAGGTGAACCACTCACCCTGTACATAGCGCACCAATAGGAGAAGGTGAACCACTCACCCTATGGTCACTCATAGCTCCAAGAAGTACCCCAAGCCCCCAGGAGCTCCCAGAGCTCAGTGTCCAACTCAAGCAGGACCCTTAGGAGGGTCTTTCCATGACTCCAAGTCTCTCTCGGAAGGCTAAAAATTTGACCTTCCCTAAAGGATTCGTGAGGATGTCTGTGACCTCCTCATCAGTCTTGATGTGTTGGAGCCTTATTGCTCCCCGTTGTACCATATCCCGGATAAAGTGGTGCCTGATATCAATGTGCTTAGAGCGGTCGTGGAACACGGGATTCTCTGGAAGGCGAATCCCACTTTGGTTGTCGCAAAAGATTACGGTAGTATCCAGCACGTGCTCAAATAGCTCACTAAAGAGCTTCTACAACCTAATAGCTTCACAACAGGCCATACTAGCAACAATGTATTCGACCTTGGCGTTGCTTAGAGAAATCGATTTTTGCTTCCTACTCATCCAAGAAATTGAAGCAGATCCTAATGAGAAGCAACATCAAGACATGCTCTTACGATCCACCACACTGTCAGCCCAGTCAGCATCAGTATATACCTATAGCCTCAAATTCCCGGTGTTAGGGTCCTATATTATAGGAATGTCAGTCATTTATGTCTTATTATTCATTTGAGGTCATTTTTGTAAATATCAGTCTTGGTTTCATGAGTGATATGGTCTAGAGGGGCCTATTGTAAAAAAGGGTCTAGTTTTGGATTGAGTGTCATAGAAAAAAAATTGAGTCAAAAGGGGTCTATTTGTCATAATTCAAAGTGAAATGTCATAAAGGATCATGATTTGAAAGGGTAATCATCAGGGGTCATTATGTCATCATGGAAGAGTCTAGTGGTCATGTCATGAAAAATTTGGTCATCATCAGTTAGTTATGTTGATGTCACATCAGTTATAAGAGTCAATTTTGAGAGTTAGTTATGATCAGTTGTGTCATGTCATGGTCATCATTGCAAAGATACCCCTTACTCATCTCTCACACCAACAAGAGGGCCATCATGATTTCAAAGAAGGCTCTAATGGCATGAGGAGTTTAAATCTGCTTATGGCTCCTAATTTCCCCTCATTCGAAATTCATCTTGGCTCTGGAGCTGTGATGCAGGAAAGTGTTCCCTCTGCGGACAGAGACAACCCCTTTAGCCCTAGAGTGGGTCTAGTCACAGCAAAGACAAAACAACAATTAATTCCCTTAAATAGTCATCGTTGGAGGTCTACCTCAAACCGGTGGTCAATGAAGTTCCATTGCGCTGCTCCAGCTTCCATTTCCTTCTCCTTAATGAACGATCAACCTAAAACACCGCAAAGAAACAACAGAGCACGCAACCGAGAAACAACAATGATCTATTTACTCATAAAGTCAAGAAGTCATGAGCTATCAAGTAAATTACATACAAGACATAGGAAATCATCATTGATTGCATTAATAATAAATCAAGAGCAAAGCTTACGACCAAGTCTTGACGTTGCAAGCTTTCTTAGAGGGTCCAACCAGTGTGTTTCTTCAAGCATTCACTCTCAAAGATGGGTCTCCCAAATAGCAATATATATTTCTCTCTTATTCACAAGCTTTAACACAAGGTTAAGGGCACTCCACACCTTCTTGCAAACTATATAGCAATTCCACACTTGTCACACTCATACCAAAACTATCTACCAAACTCAAAAGCAACAGCAGCACTGTACAACCAAAAGAACTAGCAACTAAGGAACTAGCAGATCATAGCAATGGTGAGTGATTTTATAGGAAAAGGAGTCTCCATGAAATGAAGGAGAGGGAGCTTATCCTCAAGGGAGGTTGCACAAGAGGCAGAACCACCATCCTAGAGGCGGAAAGGCGACCCAAACTGACCCAACAACCAGCTTTAGAAACATCCAGAAGGCTGATTGTTTGAACTAATTCGCCAAAAGCTCTCTTTTTTTTCTGGATCGTCGCGGGTCATGAACTAGGGAATAGCGATGACGTCGCAACAATACAGTGCATGACAGAGAACTGTCGCAGATTTTAAGGGTTTACTAGCGACGATGCAGGAACTTAGTAAAAAAGGGTCAATCTTCAGTATCAAAGAGCATTTGCTTAATCTTCTTACATGAGTGGGAAGATATGAACATGTTTATTTGACACATGACACAGCAGAGGGACTGAGATGAGGACAGTGACAAATTACTGTGTAACAGATGCCCCCTAAAGCATGAAGCTCGAGAGAGTGGGAGGGGTGAAATGCTTTACGAAAACATGACCGAACTGAAACACCACCTTGAAGAACCCGCAAGCACAAGTACCACTGATATCTCTGATAGTGAAATATATGTAGTCTAGGCATGGACGCAGCCATCCAAAAGACATGAAACGTGGTCTATGGTATGGACGCAGCCATCCAGCTGATAAGACCATGATAATGATAAAGGTATGGTCGCAGCCATTCGTGAAGACTCAGGTATGGTCGCAGCCATCCATCAAAGAGTCATGTATGTAATCACGAACCAATCCATGCAACCCGAACATATGTAATCTTAGTTCGGGGTCTTGAAACCCAACCGATCATAGTACAAATTCTAGCATGCGAACATATGTGTTGAAGTCGAGCATGATAGAAAGTCGCTTGATTACCGGTCAGTGATGAAAACCGTTAACAAGCGCGAGAGAAACCACCAATAATGCCAATGGCTCTCAAGGTACTGTCCAGTACAATCCACTAAATGTGAAAAAATGAGCTGAAATTGAACACTCGTGGAATCACCCAATCAAAGACCAATGATGAAAGTCTATCGTCAGGTGCGAAGAACTTGCCATTGAGGCATGCAAGCTCCAAGGTACCGAAAGGGATCTCTAGACCAATCTCCTAGATAATGAGCTGATGTCGACAGGAGACGATCCGTCATAGGAGGGCCATAATGTTTCCCTCATCAACGACATGAGATAAGGAACAAGTGGTAGATGGTGAAACAGAGTATCAGAGGAAGAGGTAAGGGTGTGAACTGCAGAAGGATTATACTCTTGAACATATCGGCGACACGACTCCGGAGGGTGGCAGCATTCAGGTACCAATGGATCGGAGGCTTGACAGAGACAACATGGATCAGATGGAATGAGGCTAAATGGCAACCCAAAACCCCGGAAGGCCAAATGACGATGTATGGATATCCCAACTCGACAAGAAGCGAAAGTGTCGATGTTCAAGAGTGACTAGCTGCCACAGGTAACCAATGACGACTTCCAAATTTTCCCCCACCGTTGCTGACGAGTACCCCAATTATTTTTGGAAACAAGCTTGAAGGGGATAGCATATGCTTGTAATATAAGTTCAACCTTCGGACGAATCCAACCTAGTGATGGTTTAACGAGCCCTAGGGAGGAGAAGCTCGAGTCTTGTCATGGTGACGAGTCCAATGTCGTCAGGGTTTAGCGAGTCCGACATAGGTAAAACTCGGAGTCTTTTTCATGTTTAGAGAGTTTGAAAAAGACACGGAAAAGAAAACTCCAAGGGAGTCCTTTTTCATAAATTTGTGTTCCTTGACCCCAAAAAAGTATAAAAGAATACTCGAGAGAACCGTTTGACCATTACGATCAATGAGTATTTTTTGTAATTAGTGGCCTCGATCTGAAAAAATAGAAAAGCGATCGAAGACACGTCGTTTCGTAACCAATATCGAACTCGAAACGACAAAAGTCCAGCGATCTTTTCATGTTTATACGGTTAGAAAAGAGCTGAAAGTGGACCGCCTTTGTTCCATTTAACGAGTTAAAACGGAAAACTCGGCAATCTTTTCGCCTTTTAAGTCGGAAAAGAGCTTAAAGAGGACTTGTCCGAGAGGAACGAGTGGTACAAAGGGTAGCAACTGGTTCCGAAAATGGTGGAACTGCTCAAAACATGTAATGGTCAAGAGGCTGGCTAATAAAACCACTCATCGCTGCGGTCCCTCAGGAAAGGAAAAACAACCAAGTGAAAGCATATGATCGGCCAAAGAGATGGAAACGATGGAATGAAACAACCAAGGCTCATCTAGCAAAATTTAGCGGATAAAAATGGCAATCACGAGATGTAAATTGGGTATGCGTTCATTTTTACACAAGCTTGAACCATGGAGAACTCTGCTTGGATTCGGTTTCATGTTTACACAAGCTTGAAACGAAAAACTATGCTTGTTATGAAGTCGCATGCCCCCAGCATAACGACGCAAATCGAGGTACATGCCCCCCAAGCTTCATTGCATTCAATGAGGTAGATGGAATGAAGGTTCTCTTTCGAGATCTTGGAAAGACTCGACTTGGATTTTACGAGATCTTAATCAAAGACTCGATTTGGAAAGGGAGTTGTTTCATTTCTTAATGAGGTTGACACAGTAAAAGAACTATCCTCATAACCCTTGTTTCATTTTTTAACGAGCTTGACACAAGACAAGGAACTATGCTCGATGATCCTAGTTGCATTTTTTAACGAGGTTGACACAAGATCAAACTATCCTCGGAACACCCAGTTTCATTTTTTAACGAGGTTGACACAGAAACAAACTATCCTCAGGACACCCGGTTTCATTTTTTAACGAGGTTGACACAAGAACAAACTATCCTCGGGACTCCTTGTTTCAATTTTTAACAAGGTTGACACAAGAAAAGAACTATCCTCGGACACCTTGTTCATGGGCCATATGACAACATGGCTCCCAAGAGGACCTCGCAGGATGGAAGAAACATACTTCGGGAGAAACACATGTCATTAGACCTCAAAGACAGATCAGGTTCCAATGCCCCCAGTACATGGTGTACCAGACCATCTGCATGATCATTAGTAGAGGCGGAGACGGAACGGGTAGCCACATAATTAACCTGTGGCAAGGAAGGTACTGCTTGTGGATAAGAACCGATAGGGGACGAGGCTGCACAAGAGGTACTGGGGGACTAAAGAACAATAATTGATCTATGGTCACCATTCTTCCGTCGTGCGGAAAACAAACCACACAGAGAGCATTTGCTTAATCTTCTTACATGAGTGGGAAGATATGAACATGTTTATTTGACACATGACACAGCAGAGGGACTAAGATGAGGACAGTGACAAATTACTGTGTAACAGGAGCAATTTTGGAGATCGAAGAAGAGCGTTGCAGGTTTGGAAAGAGGAGTTGTTCCCAGATCAGAGACTTGCTGCGAAAATCGAGTTGTTGCTGTGAAAGTCCGTGTTGTTGCGCATTTGGAAAAAACGTCATCACAGCTCTGAGTAAGGTTTTCTTCATCTCCTGTGGGGTTCTGTACGTTGTATGTGATATTTATTTTATCCCTCAATTGGTCTGAGTTTGAAAGAAACCCGAACTATTCAAACTTACGAATGCACTGACTTTTGTTGCGCAAGTTACAAAGTCCTTTATTTTGATGTAGTGATGAATTTTTGAGGCTTTGAAATGGTTTGTGAGGTGTTATAAGGATATCATAGTAGGCAGGAATTGCCTCAGCCACCCTGTATCAAAAGAAATCATCACATGCTCAAAGTTTTGAAGTTGTTGCGAAAGTCTTCTACACTGCCAGACAAAGGGGGTCAGGTGATATGGAGGCCTACAATCATTTTGAAGGATGTTTCAAGAGTTCATTACCATCACAAGGATATTTTGAGACTACCCATTTGCTCCATTTTGTCAGAGGAAAGCTGCAAATATTCAGAACTTAGAACGCTACTCTATTTGCTGCATTTTTCACTGTTTTTGTCATCATTTTCAAAAGCGTTTCTGACCAAATGGAAATGAATTTTGAAAAACTGAAAGAGGTTTTTGTCAAGCACAGGCCAAAGAACAAAAACATCCTTCAATTTCTACATAGGTGTCATAGATTGGAAGATTCAAGTTTCATATTTACAGCCTATGATTCACATTTTGTTATTTTATGTTTTAGTTTCTGAAGGTAGGTAAGAAAAGAAAGACTCACTCAACATTGAACCAACAACAGCTAATGATTTCAAGTGAATAGCGATAGTGAAGGTGATTTAGATAGGGGCAGGATAGGCAGTTTTGCTGATAATATAACTTGATTTCGTTGTAGGAAGGGTGAGTGCAGAATCATAAGGATGACAATCAGATCATTAAGTCACAGATGAATTCAAATTGCCATTAAGAGGAAAAAAACAGATAAGTGTTTAACTTATATAAAACAAAGCACAACAATGAATTCTACAAATTTACTCTTAAGCTAAAGCATGAAGACATATGTTTGAACAATGGAACCATAAGATAAAGCTGGTAGCACAAAGCACAACACACCAACAAAGGTTTGACACAAGAATCCCTGTCAAACTCCTCTTGCCTTTCTTTTATTCACTTGAGAAATTTTAATACAAAATAGCAACCTTCTTCTTTACACTCACCAACAAAAGAGATTTACTATGTTTTGTACATCTTATATACATCAAAATATTCCACTCCCAACTAACAGGGTAGAATTTTTCAAAAGGAAGCTAGTCAACAGCCAGATACATTGCATTTTCACCTACTCTTCTGAAAATTAGGAACTAATTACCTACTACCAATCTATGATTAATACATCATCAAAGTTGGAATATTTACAACAAACCACTAACTACACCTCCTAATGCTTAATGACACCTATTCACATGATCCAAATTACTTCTAGAAATCAAAAATTCGAAACAACAAGTCAAAAGATGATGTCTGTCAAAAACGCAACAGATCAAATTTCTAGACAAATAGGGGTCAAAGACTAGATCATATCTCTTGAATCCTGACATTTGTTACAAAACCGAAGGAGGTTTTTGTAGATTAGATTTTCCTTGAGAGAAACCTCTGTCAACTTCCAAAAATTCTTCTCCAACTTCTCACAATTTGCACCTAAACATCATAACTAAAACATAAAATAACAAAATGTGAATCATAGGCTGTAAATATGAAACTTTGATGATGTATTAATCATAGATTGGTAGTAGGTAATTAGTTCCTAATTTTCAGAAG
>Ga0181471_100427_pt1 | contig 13646 bp, 11 predicted proteins | sample InSIn5gowninarea_FD_119083 | JGI IMG/M metagenome (GOLD analysis project Ga0181471, IMG submission 119083) | Clean room microbial communities from NASA Spacecraft Assembly Facility at Jet Propulsion Laboratory, Pasadena, California, USA -... ...
AAGCTAATAAATTACCTTATTTAGTAAAAACCGTATATTTGAAATTATGACCAATATCAAAGACTACATCAGCATCGACCAGGAAATTCTAAGCGGACAACCTGTTTTCAAAGGTACCCGTGTTCCCATAGAGACATTATTTATGCATTTAGAAAAAGGAGTTTCACTGGACGAATTTTTAGAAGATTTTCCTTCCGTAAGCAAAGAACAAGCAATTACTGTATTAGGAATTGCCGAAAAAATAATGACTTCTAAAAATATAGAAAAGCTATAGGAGACTGCTGCTTGACGAAAATTTACCCAAGCGGCTTAAACTTGACTTTCCGGAACATGAAATCTATACAGTTAACGACAGGGGCTGGAACGGAAAGAAGAATGGAGAATTGATGAAGCTGTTAATAGCAGAAAACTTTGACGCTTTATTCACCTTTGACAAGAATTTACAATACCAACAGAACTTTAAGAAATACTCTATTCCAGTTTTAGTGCTTCATGCAACTGACAATACTTATCTGACTTTGCGTAAACTTGTGCCTAAAATTAAAGAAGCACTTAATAGTCAGTTTATACCAGGGCCGACCATCCTAAATGAATAAAAAGAAAGCCTGTCCCTAACACTGTGTATATAAAATCCTCACTTTGCTGCGGGCTATGCATATACTAAACGCTTACCAAGACCAGGAAAAACTCTTGTTTACAGGAGTGTGTTTCTGCGCGTTAATCACTGTCCACTTCTTATGCCGTGTAGTCTTTGATATTGGTCATAATTTCAAATATACGGTTTTTACTAAATAAGGTAATTTATTAGCTTGTGCCTAACAAATAAGATTAAATACCTCTCGTTACGCCACTACTGCCTTTTATGATTTACGATGCCGCTAAATTCCCCGCTCCTAATTTTTAAACACCTTCTAATTAATGTACTTCACCAGGATGGTTACTTATATGGGGTAGCTTAACGGTAATGGTCGTTCCTTGGCCAGAAGATTGGATTTGTAAAGTTCCGTTTAGTAGTTTCACCCGGTCACGGATACCTAGTAGGCCCATTCCCTTGCCTGGAAGTGGTTTCGCCTTAAACCCCTTACCGTTGTCCTGAGCCTTTATTAAAATACTACTATTTTCTTCCCGCACGGTTATGGATGCACTGGTAGCGTGCGCATGTTTAACAATATTAAAAGTCAGTTCCTGAACAATCCGGTAAATAGCCGTTTGCAGGTGTTTTTCTAAAATTGATTTAATAGAAACCCGGCAATCCAATGGTAAGTTTTTACTGCTTAATTGCTGGCATATATCCACCAGAACCGCCGATAACCCAAAAGTTTCCAGCACGGTCGGGGTAAGTTCGTGGGAGATGGTGCGGGTAAGTTCAATGGCATTCGTCAATAACTCATCGGTTCTTTGCCAGAAGGCCATTGTTTGGGTAGCACTGGTTACGGACTCCTCCGGGTTGAGGCCGTCTAATTGCATCTTAACGGCAAAAAGAACCTGCCCTAACCCATTATGTAAACTTTCGGCAATCCGTTTTTTCTCTCTTTCTTCCGCTTCCAGAATGGCATGCAGCAATTCTTGTTGCTTCTGGAGTTCCCACTGCAGGCGTTGCTCTTCCAGTTTTTTGCGTGCTGTAATATTCTGGAAAGTTAGTACTACGCCGTCTCCCAGTTTTACCACTATAAACTGGAACCAATGGTGAAAATCATCGTAGGGGTACCAGACTTCAAAGTGAGTGGTTTGTCCACTTTCGTTCACTTGTTTCATCTTGTCAAAAATTCCGGCTAGTGCCGCACCCGGATATTCTGCTGATAATCGCTTCCCCCGTAAATCTTTTTTCTGTAAGAAGTTGTTTGTTACGCTATTTGTCAGAATCCACTCGAAATCAGTAAGCTGGTTTTCTTCGTCGCGAATGGCCCGGAAAGCTTGGATGCCATTAATGGAAGCATCTAAAACAGCTTTGAGCAGCTGCCGGTTTTTCCGTAACTTTCTTTCGGCCATAACCTTTTCGTGGATGTCCGTTACCGTACCCGCCCAAAAAATAATGCTGCCGGTGTGGTCTCTGACGGGCTGGGCAATGACTAACTGCCAGCGATAGGCGCCATCCCAACGGCGCATCCGGGACTGTTGCCGGTATTCTTTCCCCGCGGCGATGGCTGTTTTCCATTCGTGTTCTACCTGGGCGCGTTCCGCCTCCTGATAGGTTTGCTCCCATCCATACGCCTTAATCTGCTCAAAGGTAAGCCCGGTATAATCGTAGGTTTTTTGGTTATAATAGGTACTGCCCCCATCTACCGATGCGGTCCAGGCCATCTGAGGCAGGGAATCAGTAAATTTCCGGAATTGTTCTTCGCTCTCCCGCCGTTCCATTTCCGCTTTTTTGATGGGAGTTATATCCACGTTCCAAACCAGAATACCACTGTTTATTTTCTCGTAATGCTGTTCGAACCAGCCATCTACGCCATCAGTACGGTATTCATGTATTTGTTGAATAGTTTCACCGGTTTCCATTACCCGGAGCAAACACTCCCACACCCCGGTACTTTTTATAGAAGGGAAAAAGGCAAGAACCGTATTACCTACCATTTTCTCCTGAGAGATATTAGCGTACCTGGCCTGTACCGCGTTAACCATCAGGTAGCGAAAATCACTAATCTTCCCCGCTTCGTCCCGGATAGGCGCTAGTAGCGCCATGCCGCCAAAAGCCGTATCTACAATGGTTTGCAGTAGTTCCGCCTTTCGGATTAATTCTGCTTCTGCTTTTTTCCGGTTGGTTATATCCGTCCAGGTAACAATTAGCCCATCCTCAAACGGCACCGCCATGGTCTGAAACCAGGCCGCAGATTCTTTATACGCATCAAAGTGCTCATCATTTAAAATTTGCCCGGTTTCTACTACTTTCCGGAATTGGTCAAACATGCCGGTTTGTTTCACCTCCGGGTAAGTGGCTAGCCATTTACGCCCCCGTAAGTCCGTTCGCCCGGCGTAACGCTCCGTGGTATGATTCACCAGTAACCAGGTAAAGTCTATTATTTCCCCGGCGGCATTGCGCACCGTTTGGAGTACTTCGATGCCGTTTAGCGAAGCATGAAAGATAGCTTCCAGTAAATCTTTGTTTTTTCTTATTTCTTCTTCTGCCCGCTTCTTTTCCGTGATGTCCTGGACCGTTCCTAATATTTTGAGGGCCTGACCGGCTTCATCACAAACTACCTTTCCATTACTAAAAATGTAGCGCATTTCCCCATCCGGCCGGTAAATTCGACGCAGGTATTGGTAGGGTTGTTTCGACTGAACCGCCTGATCAATTACTTGCCGTACCTGAGCGGCATCGGCCGGATGGGACATAGAATCAATAAAATCCAGATCCGGGTCAAGGCTTTGCGGTTCCAACCCCAATAATTGGTACATGTTATTTGAAAACCGGAATTTCAGGGTAGCTAAATCTCCTTCGTAACTACCCATTTGTCCAATGGCTTCGGCTTCCCGTAACAAGGCTTCGCTCGCCTCTTCCCGCTTGTCTAGGCTTTCCGGTTTATGGCTTTGCCGGATCAATTCAGTAACATCTTCTACCTTATGTAAAATATAAAGCACTTCTCCCTGGTCATCCAGTACCGGCGTGTTTAAGGGTTTCCAGTAACGTTCCAGCTTCAGGCTGGGCCTATCCGGAACGGTTAAGTCGAAGGGCTGCACCGGCATGCTATCCGGCTTTTTGGTTTGCAGTACCGTTTCAAGAGATTGCTTCAGGTGCCGGAGCGTTGCCGCTTCCGGCTGATTATCCTGGCCGGTAAATACCGCAAAAAGAAAGTTACCCACTACCTGTTCTCGGCTCGTAGAGGTAAATTTCAGATAGCTATCCGTAACGGCCAGGATAACAAAGTCCGGGGATAATACCAGGTAGCAGTCCGGCAGAGCTTCAAAAACCCGGGGCAGGTTCAAAGAAAAATTAAAAGAGGCAGGCATGGCAGTAAATAAAAGTGCCTAACTTGTAAAAGAACACCAGCAATGAAGCAAGAACCAGAAAGCGTTTTAAAGTTAACCAGCCATCCGTTCACCTAAGAAGATAGAAAAGTCTAAAAAAGACTTGAGGAATATCGTAATTTGTTTAACAACTGTTAATTAAACGTCCGGCAGAAGTAAACAGTGTGTACGTAAGTACCCTGAAGGATGGACATAAAACAAACAGTTTCTTCTAGGAGCCAACCGTTGGAAAATGCCGTAGTTGAAAGTTTTTTTAAAAAACCAGGAAAATCAAGTTGATCTACCACCAAAAGTTCGCTACCAGGAAAGAGGCCTGACCGGCTATCTTGGAGCATATCGAGGGCCAGTATAACCGAAAAAAGAAATCATTCGACTTGGGGATACCGTACGCCCTGTTATTGGGAAAACCTATGCCTTACTCATACAATAGCTGCCTGACAAAAAGCCTCCGGTAAACTACTGTAATTCCACTTTTTTACTTATACTTACTTTCATCCAGCCGGAAAAAACGCACGGCGTTGTTAAATAATATATCCCGCTTTTGATCAAAAGATAAATAGTTGGCATTTTCAATCACCCCGATGGAGGTTTCTAACAATTTCGGCCATACCATCAGATCGGTGCCATACAGGATGCGTTTGCCAAAACCCGCCTGCACCAGCCGTTGGATATAATTGTTTACTTCGGCCAGCGGGTAACTCCAGATCATTCCGGCTACATCCACATACACATAGGCATTGGCGCCCATCAAGGCCAGCATTTCGTCTATCAGGGGGTAGCCGGCGTGCATGACCCACACTTTTAATTTCGGATGACGCGCCAGTAAGTCTTCTAATAAAAACGGGTTGCCCATGGAAGCGCGGTATTTTGGCTGGGTAATGTTAGCCATTCCATTACCACCGGTGCCCAGGTGAATACCCACCGGAATATTTAATTTTTCCGCCGCCGCAAAATACGCATCCAGCGACTTATCGCTGGGCGACATGCCCTGGTACTGCGGCGCCACTTCGCCCATAACTTTATAAAAGCCTTTAGTTAGGGAGTCGGTAAAAGCCACCACGGTCATGTCCTTGGACGAGCTGATGCCAATGCTCGGAATAACCCGGCCGGGTGGAGCTGCTTTTTGCCAGTTGCGGATAATTCCGGCATCACCACTCGCGATGATCGTCATGTTCAACCGCTTCATGGTTTCTATCAGCGCGTTCTGGAATTCTTGGTCCGATTTAGCGGCTTTCAGAGGCTGGGCACAATCCGTGTTAAGTAAGGGCGGGGGCGGGCTGTTCGGATCACCACCCGGCATATCGCTCAAAAACCAAGGGCACATGTCCTGAGCGAAGGCTGGGTTCACTTTCATGGCATGCACGTGGACATCAATAATGGGCAAATGTTTGGGATTTAAATTCTGGGCATAGGAAGCGTTATTAAATAATAAAGCAAAGAAAAAGAGTCCGGCAAAAAGTAAACTTAGTTTTCTCATAATTGATTGGATTAGACTTACCAAATGGGTTGATTAAATAATCTCATTTTGCTGATTGTGTCACCACGGGGCCGGTCAGACCGACTTACAGGAATTAGAATTCTTTACCTTCAAGTTGTTTTCATTCGTCCTTATTGGCTGTGTACCTGATTCCATTCAGCTGCCTAGTGCCACTTTTTTGAGCATTTTCCTTTACGTGCCATCCTGATTTTTTATTTTAACAAAAGCGGCGCAAAATTATAAAGATTATTGCGCCAAACCGGCCAGGTGTGTCCGCCGGGATATTCCGTATACGTGTATTTCACTTTCATATCATCGAACTTGGCGAGCATTTCTTTACAATTATTGTAGGCAATATCTTCTTTGCCGCCCATGGCTACCCAAAGCAGTTTCAGGTTATTATTAATAGTAGCTGTATTGTTTTGAATAAATTCGTACTGGGGATTCGACAAAGCGGGTTGATTGCTAAACCAGCCCGAGCTGAATACCCCCAGGTAGTTAAAGAGCTGCGTGTTCCGCATACCGGCGTGCAACGTTTGCAGACCACCCATGGATAAGCCGGCCAGCGCCCGGTTTTTAGCATCCGGTAAGGTCCGGTAACTTTTATCTACCTCCGGAATCACCACCTGCTTTAGTTCGTTTTCAAAAATCCTGAAAGCGTTTTCATTAAACCCAGACATTCCCATATTGCCATCGAGCATCACTACCAGCATGGGCTTGGCTTTTTTCCCAGCAATAAGATTATCCAGAATTAAATCAGTTTTACCTTGCGTGGCCCAGCCTCTTTCGTCTTCGCCGCCCCCGTGCAAGAGGTACAGTACCGGATATTTCTCAGAGGTATTTACATCGTAATTGGCCGGGGTATAGAGGTAATACCGCCGCCAGGAATTTGTAACCGGAGAAAAATAGCGTTTGATGCGTACTTCGCCGTGCGGCACCTCTTTCAGGGCATAATAATCACCTCCACGGAAAGGTATTTCGATGCCACTAGCCATGCGGCCCATGCCGTAAAAAGTTTCGCTCGCGGGGTCAGCTAAGGCAACGCCATCAATGAGTAAAGAGTAATAATGGAATCCTTCGCCGATAGAATCAGTGGTTGCTTCCCAGAATCCATCGGCTTGTTTTACCAGGTCGTACTTTTTGCCTAAATCAATTTGTACTTTTTGTGCTTCCGGCGCTTTTATGCGAAATATTACCCGGTTGTCGGGTAGTATTTGCGGGTACTTCGCCGAACGGATATTGGTAGCAGCCGGGCTACCTAAAACGGTATATTGGGGCAAAGCGGCCACATTAACCGGCTTAAATAAGAACTGCGAGAACATATACAATCCGTTCTTCCAAACTTTAAAGTCATGCCCGCCCGGCTCGATGTAATACACGTGCGGTACATTGTTCGTAAACAAATAATCGTGGGTTAGTTTGCTGAAGGTAATCAGGTTATCGTTATCGCCGCAGGAAATCCAAAGGAGCTTTAATTTCTTTTTCGCTTCGTCGGGGTTAGGCACTAACGCTTCCGGTTTTTTGGTATTGGGCGCCGAGGAGAAGCCGCCGACCCAGGCAAATTTATCTAAATTACCTAAGCCAAAATTCAAAGATTGTCCGCCTCCCATTGACAACCCGGCAATAGCCCGGTTTTCCCGGTCTTTCCGGACCGGATACTTTTTCTCGACGTACGGAATTAAGTCGTTCAGCAAATCTTTTTCAAAAGTAGCAAAGGCTTGCACCTTAACGCTATCGAAAACATTGCCTACCGGCCGATCGTCTTTCATGGCCCGGCCGTTTGGTAACACCACAATCATGGGCTGCACTTTTTTCTGGGCGTACAAATTATCCAGAATTACCTGGGGTTGCCCATCTTTTAACCATTCTTTCTCGTCGCCGCCAATGCCATGTAATAAATACAGCACCGGGTATTTTTTACTTTTTGAATATCCGGGAGGCGTGTATACCAAAGCCCGGCGTTTGGTACCAACTATTTTGGAATCGTAGGTAATCGTATCTATTCTACCGTGGGCAATATTAGGCTGTACGACGTCAAAGCCTTGGGGAGCTTCTTTTTCAGTGTTCTGGGCTTTAGCCGCTACACTAATCAGCATAAAAACGACGAATAGGGTGTGTAAATGCTTCATTTTTTAAAATTTATTGATTTTTATCAGAGATTTTCTGTAGGCAACTTTTGGGTTAATACTAGTCTCAGCGTTGCCTGAAAGGCTTAAGCCCGTTAATTTTCAAATAATTGCGGTAAAGAATTAGCCAGAAATAATTTACAGTTCATCCAGGTATGGCCGCCTGGTACAATGAGCGTTTCCAGCTTAATATTCTTTTCTTTGAAAAAAGCAATGTTCTGTTTTACCGGTTCGTACAAAAAATCTTCGGTGCCTACGCTAATCGTAAATAATTTTATTTGCTTGTTCAGGGCAGCTGCATCCGGAGTCCAGTTGGTAAATTTTTTTTGAAATTCTTCGGTGGCCGTGTAAGGCGCGTAAGAACAGACATAAGCAAACTTATCGGGGTTGGTTAAGCCAATATTCAGGGTCTGCCCGCCGCCCACCGAAAAGCCGGCTACCGCCCGGTTTTTACTATCGGTTAGCACCGGGTAATTGGCTTCGATAAACGGAATAATATCTTTGGTCACGTCCTGGGTAAAATCGGGCATCGGGGCCGGCCTTACGTTTCCGTAAGGCATCACAATAATCATGGGTTTGGCTTTTTTCTGGGCAATCAGGTTGTCGGCAATCAGGTTGGCCCGGCCTACTTTGGTCCAGGTTTCTTCCGTATCGGAGCCTCCGTGAATGAGATACAGTACCGGGTATTTGGTTTTTCCATTGGGGTTAAACCCGGGCGGCGTATAAACCAGTAATTGCCGCGTAGTTTTTAAGGTACCCGATTTATAATACCGGTAACTCACTTTACCGTGGGGTACATTTTGTAGTGAATGCACTAAAGGCGTATTCCCCGGCACCTCCACGATGCTCCGTTTAAACCGTTCGTTAGCGAATATATTGGTGTTGTTCGGATCGGCTACCCCAATGCTATCTACCACAAAATTGTACGGGTAAATATCGGGTTTGATGGGGCCCACCGTAATGCTCCAAATACCCGCGTTATCCTTGGTCAGGGATTGACTAGCCGTTAAAAATTCGCCGCTTAAGCTTACTCTTTTAGCGTTGGGGGCATAAAACCGGAAAGTAACGGTGTTATCAGCATGCACATCCGGTGAACTAATGGCCGGTGGTCTTTGGGCGAAGGCAGTAATTGCCAGAGAAAAAAGCAGAACTATTATAACGAGATATCTTTTCATGACAGGCTTATTTAAAAAGTAGTTGGGCCGTTTGGGTCAGGTAAACTTTGGTATTCATCCAGGTATGGCCGCCGTCCGTCACCATGCTTTTATAATTCACGTTTTTGGCTTTCAGGAAATCCATAAACTCCACCGTGGATTTATACAGGAAGTCGTCGGTACCCACACTAATCCAGAATAATCTTAACTGCTGGTTCGTGCGGCTGGCATTTTCGTAGATGGGTTTATAACTGCTTTCCATTTCCTTCGGGCTCAGATAAGCGCTGTAGCAGCATACCCAGGAAAACTTATCCATATGGCTGAACGCGGTCCGCAAGGTTTGTCCGCCGCCCCGCGAAAAACCACCAATGGCCCGGTTATCTTTGTTGTTGATGGTCCGGTAACTTTTCTCCATGTAAGGCAGCACGTTTTGCAGTAAATCCGCTTCAAACGTTTTTGCCCTTTTCACCGCTTCTTCACTTTCCCGGCCCATGGGGTCGGCAGGTTTCGTGCTACCTTTCTGCGCGGCAAGGCGGGCTTCTACGTTCCCGTAGGGCATTACCACAATCATGGGTTTGGCTTTGCCTTCGGCAATCAGGTTATCCAGGATCAGGTTGGTGCGGCCGACTTTAAACCAGGTTTCTTCGGTATCGGTGGTGCCGCTAATCAGGTAAAAGACCGGGTATTTTTTGTTGGCATCTTTGTCGTAACCCGGCGGGGTGTACACCACTAAAGAACCGGTGGTGCCGGAAGCCGAAGGATAATATTCGTAATTAACAGCGCCGTGCGGCACCTCCCGCATGTTATGAATAAGCGGCGTATCGCCGGGAATATCCACCAGGCTGGCTTTAAAACGTTCGTTGGGGAAAAAGGCCACGTTCGCCGGGTCCATTACCGATATACCATCCACCACAAAATTATAAGGGTATATATCGGGTTTCACCGGACCAACGGTTACACTCCAGATTCCGGCAGTATCTTTCGTCATAGCTAACGGTGCCTTCTCAAATTGAGCGCTAAGCTTTACTTCTTTAGCCGATGGTGCCTGGTAACGAAAAGTCACTTTTTTATCGGAGTGAATTTGGGGCGAAATCACCAAAGGTCCCCGGGGTGGCTGGCTAATCGCGTAATTGGAAATACAAAGCATTACCAAAAGCAGTAATAACCGGTTTACTGTTTTCTTTTGCATGTGGATTATTGATTGTTAGGCATTTATAAGAAAAAATATTTTAAAAATTATATTTGACAGCTCCAGAACAGAGTAAATTTTTAATTATTCCTCATATTGACTATCGTGAAAATGAGATTATAAAAGTTATTGTTCTTTATCCAAGGCTGCATTATAAGCTTTGTTTTGAGGAAAATACTCCAATAGTTTTCCATCATTTTTATCTAAGTACAGCCTTCCATATTTCACGCATTCCCAAGCTGTTTTAAATAAGTTTTGTAAATTTAGCTGTAAGGGAACTTGTCGATCTGTAGGGTTAGGCTTCTCCATTTCAGCATCAATGGTATCCCAGAACTCATTCCATTGCGTATCAGAAATAATGTAGCCTTTGTATTGAAGATTATCTGTCTGGTCAACAATAATGTTGTCACAAGTACATCCTATTTTCATTTTATAGTTTTAATCAGTTACAACTGCCTTATTTAAAGAGCTTTTGGGCGATGGTGGAGAGGTAAAGTTTACAATTCATCCAGGTATGGCCGCCTTCCGAAATAAACGTTTCGTGTTTTATTTTCTTTTCATCCAGTACTTTCAGGTAGTCCGTAACCACCGGGTACAGCATATCTTCTTTTCCTACCCCAATCCAGAAAAGTTTTAATTGTTGGTTGGTCTGCGCCGGATTAGCAAAAGCCACGGCATTGTTGCGGTCAAATTCTTCTTTGAGCATGCCCGGCGCAAAGCCACAAACCCAGCCAAACATATCCGGGTTATTTAGCCCTAGGTACAAGGTTTCGCCCCCGCCGCCCGAAAATCCGGCAATAGCCCGGCTGTTTTTTTCTTTCTTTACGCGGTAATTTTGCTCCACAAAAGGCAGCAAATTGTTCAGGAAATCTTTTTTAAATTCCTGCAAGTTTTCCCAGTTGCGCAGGCTACCCGACGATTTACTAATCACCGGATAAGCCCGGCCGTAGGGCATGACAATAATCATGGGTTGTGCCTTGCCTTGAGCAAGCAGGTTATCCAGGATAATGTTAGCTCTTCCTACTTTGCTCCAGGTTTCTTCGGTGTCGGTGGTGCCGTGCAAGAGGTAGAGCACCGGGTATTTTTTAGCCGGCTCTTTCTCGTAACCCGGCGGGGTATAAATCATAACCGGCCGATTACCTAATTCTTTGGAATAGTAATAGCGGTAAGCCAGGGTACCGTGCGGAACATTTTGCAGCGTGTGCACCAACGGCGTGTTACCAGTTATTTCCACTACACTATTCTGAAAACCTTCGTTGGGAAAAATAGCTGAATTTCTGGGATCCGCTACCGTAGTACCATCTACCACAAAGCTGTACGGGTACATATCGGGTTTAACAGGTCCAACGGTTATGCTCCAGATACCGGCCGCGTCTTTCGTCATCGTTACCGGTGCTTTCTCAAACTGGGCGTTCAATTTTACTTCCTTTGCGGCTGGTGCCAAATACCGGAACGTAACTGTATTATCCGGATGAACTTCGGGCGATACGATCGTGGGTGCGTTGGCACCTTGACCCAAAACCAAGCTGGGTAAAGCCCACAGGGCTACCCAACCTAATAATTTTACAAAAAGCTTTTTAGGCATAAGGTTACAAGGTGGTGTACAATAAAATTTTAAAAAACCGCGATGCTAGCAGAAATTGCCATTGACCATAAAGTAGGCAAGGCACTTGCTAAAAGAAGGCTGGCCTGGATTTTAATTATTTAAAAAGCAGCGGCGCCACTTGATAAAGGCTACGGCGCCAGGTTTGGAACTCGTGGGCGGTACCGGGTGAAACATAAGTACCCACTTTATAGCCGGCCGCTTTTAAATCGGCTTCCACTTTGGGCAGGGCTTCGGCCCCGCGCGTTTCCTTACTGCCGTAGGTAATATAGATAAGTTTTGGTTTCATTTTGCCTTCTAAATCGGCCGGCGTATAGTTACCCCCGCTCATTAATCCCCAGTAACCAAAAACTTCTGGTTTATTCAAGGTAATTACTTTGGTTTCGGCAGCGCCCATGGAAAGCCCCGCCATGGCCCGTCCGTCTCGGGTAGCAATCGTCCGGAAATGGGAATCCACGTAAGGAATCAGCTCATCAACCAAAACCGTTTGGAAGCCATTTTTAGCAATCATATCGGCCATGCTACCCGGACCAGAAGTAGGTCGGGGTGCTGGAGTTGGGGCCGCCGCACCCGGCGCAGCAGCCGTGGCATTAGCAGCCGGACGAGGGGGCATACCTGGTCTACCACCGGTATTGGTCATACCATAGGTCATTACCACGACAAAAGGTTTAATTCTACCTTCGGCAATCATATTATCCATTATCAGGTTAGCCTTGCCCTGAATACCCCACGAAGTCTCATTTTCGCCCCAACCATGTTGCAGGTATAATACCGGGTATTTGGTATTGCCTTTTTCGTACCCAGGAGGCGTATATACATAAGCAACGCGTGAGGTGTTAGTGCTTTTAGATGGGAATAATACTTGCTGCATATGACCATGTGGAACGTCCTTCAAGGCATAAAAATCCTGGTCCTTGGCCGGTATTTCAATACCGCTTTCCCAACGCTGGGAGCCATAGAAATTTCCGGTTCCGGGATCATTAAAAGTTCCGCCGTCCACTACCAAATGGTAATAGTGAAAACCTTCATCCAACGGTCCGGCGGTGGTACCGGTAAAAACACCATCCGCACCTTTGGTCAATCTGGTTCCGCCCCGTCCACCCAGGCCAAGGGTTACGCGCACGCTGTCGGCCTGGGGAGCTACTATCCGGAAGCGGGCATACCCCTGGGAGTTTACCTGGGGATATTCCTGAAAAGGCTGGTTAAAAGTAGACGGCTTAAAATCTTCTTTGACAGCTGCTTGGTCTTGCGCCAGAGCCAAACTACTGGTTAAGGCAGCGGCAACTAAGCTTGCTAAAATTTTAATTTTCATTCGCTTTGTTTTTTTAAGATGAAGGATTTTAGATTACATCAACTAGGTAATTATTTCTATTGGTTTTAGCCTGCCCCAATGAGCGCGATATCAAGGCTGAATATCGTTAGCAGAAGTAGCATACAACCCGATCAGTGACCCGGTAAAACCACCGGCCACGTTGGTAGAGAGAATATCACCGGAAACCGTACCGCCAATATTTTTAAAATTTTGGTTATCCGTGCTGTAATTAAATTGATACGCATCGCCTTGCGCCACCACCTGTAATTGAACAGGTTTGCGGGTATCTATTTTTTCACTGGCCAAAACAGTGGTATTTCCTTTTTCGATACGGGCTAAAACCAGGTAGTTATCGTTGCCTTTTTTAGTTATACCCAATACATAATTAAATTTTTCGCTCTGGTAACAAGCCAAACCAGCCAGGTCTTTTTCCGATTTTGGCGTGTATTTCAAGGTTACCGTGGTTTCAAAATTGTTATGCTGCTGCCGGTGCCACAGCGCCGAGATAGGCGTTATCTCTTTAATATTTTTGGCAAAAGGGATGATTTGCAAGCCGTTTTTGCTGGTGGCAATAAACTCCTCCCGCGGACCGCGCATGCCAATCCAGCGGTAATCTAAATTTTTAGCGGTAAAGTTGTCGGTGAAGGTAAAGTTGCCGTTCGGGAAGAAACCGTTTTGCCCGGTTTGGTTTTTTACCCCGGCCGGCATTTTTAATTTAGGTTTTAAAGGCACCAGTCCGTTCTCAAATACCGGAAACTCGCCGGTCCAGTCTACGGGCAACAGAAAGGTTTCGCGCCCGGCGTTAACGCGGTCTTTTTA
>Ga0181471_100428_pt1 | contig 13596 bp, 2 predicted proteins | sample InSIn5gowninarea_FD_119083 | JGI IMG/M metagenome (GOLD analysis project Ga0181471, IMG submission 119083) | Clean room microbial communities from NASA Spacecraft Assembly Facility at Jet Propulsion Laboratory, Pasadena, California, USA -... ...
ATTGAACTACTTGCTTTTATTACGATCACCTGGAAAACGAGAATCCACTAGATAACTTGCTTTAGAATCGAACCGCTAGAGATAGATCCCGCTAAGGAAACCGATGCAGATAGATAAAAACCCGCTATAGATAGAGCCCGCTGCGCGGAAGACGAGAGAGCCCCCCAAGTTTAATATACATATTCCAAGTTGAAGAGGCAGGCCCAGCAGCTTAGTCTTCGTTCCCCCTACCCACTCAGCGCAGCCAAGCCCAAGTATCATGAACTAAACAGCCAGCATTGTATTTCCCTGGCTGGATTTTGTATTTCCCTGGCTGGTCGGATACGGGGGCCGCTGTCGCAAAGAAAGAACCCGCTGGAGATAGAGACCGCGAAGTGCGCGTTGCAGCTGGACCTACTGCTTTCAATGCAAAAACAGAACCGGCCGATGCCCAAATAAACCAATGCACTAGTTTCTAGTGTGGTGACCCCTACCGGGGGGCATTCCTTTCCCAGGGTCGGGGGTACCCACCCGCTACTTAGAAGATATTTCTTTATTTGCCTAACCTAGCCTCTTTCTCTTGACCGCTACTTAGTTACCCGGCTCGCTTCATCTAATCCATTTATTTAACCTAAGAGTGCTAAAATCATATGAGTGGAGAATATCGTTAGTAACGAAAATAGAAAATCTTAGCGGTGAGATTGCAAGTTACTCTCAGTGTTATTTCTGTTGGTTGGCTTCTTCGCTATTGCAAGTGATAGAGAAATATCGTAAGTGAGATAAATCACTGAAGCACCACTTCATTTCGTGGCTTCGTAGACAAAACAACTTGCCTTCGGGATATGTCCCTTGTACCTTGGGGAGTGATAGAAGGAAGGGTTGGACGGCCAAGTGGGAGTAGGTAAAAAAGGGATGCTACGGACGGTAGGGAGGGCTGCATAAAACACTAACTACCTCTCACTCCATTATGTTTCTGAATGGCTGGGTCATGGTCAAATGAAGTTTTATCCTTGGCAAACAATCAGTCAGTCGTTGGCCCTGCACCTGATTGGTCAAGCAAGTGGGATATGGTGCCTGCCCGGGAAATGATCTAGTGGGATGGATGGTGGGAAGGTGGTATCAATTGAGAGGGCAGATATAAAGATATCATCTCTCGGCGGGTAGGTCTTCGCAGTAAATCGTCTCGTAGGTCGGGGTCGAGCAAAGCGTTCTTTCTTTCTGCCAAGCTCTTTGTAGGTCGGTATCAATCGAGACGGGTGGTATAAATCGAGAGAGGGCAGGCAGCAAGTTCGATATCAGGTCGATCTCAGGCATTCAGTCAGGGGGCAAGGTCGAAGCGGTAAGCCACGTTATTAGTGGATTGTGGCCGCAAGGGCTAGTAGGTTTATATCGAATCGATCAGGTCTAGATCGAAGCAGCAATCGGGCAGTTCTAAATCGATAATCAATGAGTCCCCCACCCCGCTCGCCTTGCAAGGGCACATAAAAAGAAAGGCAGAAGCGAAGCGTCCCGTGTTTTGTGTGCTGGCAGTGTTGGTGAAGGTGAACTGGTGTTTCCAGACTCACTGTACGATGTTGGGTGCCCAGGGTGGTCTGGTTCGATCGGTGGTTCGGTTGGCCCTTAGGGAAAGACTCATCCAGCTCCTTCCTCCTCAAACTTCTAAACATCGATTTCCTATGCTCCTCACCATGGACTAAGCTCCTAAAATTGTAAATAAACGTCTATAACGCCATGTGGTACATGCATCTTGGTGTTCAGGCTCTTGTAGTCCCACCCAGGTGGACTGGTTTGTGTGATTGATCTAGCAATCAAGACACAAAAGCAACTAGAAAAGATTCGGTTGAGCAGCATCTATAAAAAAAAGCAAATAGACTGGGCGTAGCAACGTATATAAGCAAGGATGTATAAAGAAAAGCACGGCATCCCTGTGAACTTTCGGTTCCACTGCTCGCTGTTGTGAACTGGGTGATGAGATAACTTCGGGGGCTGGCTGTTGGTAACTGGGGGCTTTCAGTGAACTGCATCAGGTTCCACTGGGTGATTCAAGAACCGAGTACTTTAGGTGAACGTCGTGTCTCATTCGGTGGCAACATGGTGGAACTAACCCATTCGTTCGTTCGTTGGCAACATGGGATAACTCTCTCCCGTATCGTGTCAACTTGGTAACTCAATATCTCCGTGGCATATGGGGTAACTCCTCAATAAAATGCATTCCATGGCAAATGGGGTAACTAACTCAATCTCGATCCGTGCCTCGATGGGGGGGTGCTGGAGATGACGGGTGAACTGTGATTCCAGACTCACTGTGGATTTAAGCCTTATGCATTGTTGGGAACTGTGGCTCCAGGTGACCTACTTCAGGTGTAACTGAGTGTTATGATCACTGTGAACTTTCGGTGAACTGATAGCTGTTGGGAACTGTGCAGTGGGTGGTTTGGCTCGTGAGGTGCCAAGGTCTTGGAGGTCTAGATCTCCTCGATCGGTATAGAAGCAATCGGGGATTTCTAAATCGATAATCGATCGGAAGGTCTCGTAGGTCTAGTTCTCTCTCAGGCAAGCAGTAATCACGTAAGTAATAGCATCCCACCGGTTCGTGTTCTTCTCCTACTCCTTTCTCGCCCGCCCGGTTTTATTCTCCCAGCGCGCATCCGTGTCCGTGTTCTTCAAGCCCGAAATCTAGCGAGCAAGCTAAAAAAGCCCACCCGCCACGATCCAAGCAGCCATCCCCCATCCAATCCAGCCATACCGTCCCGCCTATCCGTGTGAAAGTTGTGAAATGGCATTATTCCTCAATAAAAAAATCCCCTTCAAATGTAAGTTGGGTAAAGGTATAAAATAAGGTTCAAAAGATCGTTTCCATAGAACGAAAAAGTAAATAGAAATGTTTTATCCCGTAACTCTGTTTTGTAATGCCAATTGTCTTTCTCCACCAGCTTTCGAACCATAAAAACAATCGAAACAATTTATTCTATCCGTCGGCGTTCACGTTGTGAAATGCAATTCTGAAATAAAGAAAACGCCACTTTCTAATTTAAGTGGGTTCAGGGTTCTGAAATGTAAATTGACCAGGATAAGCCCAAGTGAACGACGGGAACATAACCAAACACAACGCCATGTTCACTATTTTTCAATTACCAGGTCAATGCTTCTATGGGCTTATAATCAATATCCCTTAAGCTAAGCTACGAGGTGATAAGCCCGATTCCCTACTTCTATTTGGTTGAGGTAATAAGCCCCTAAGCTACGTGTTGGGCTGGTAAGCATCCCGACCTCCATAGCTGGTTGTTGCGCTGGGTAGAGTAGGATTATTAATTAAAGGACCACTATACATTTATTCCAGCAAAATGCTTTACAGTAGGATTATACCAAAGATGCCCTGATAGCACTTTATATTATATTATTTTTCCCTTTTTTAAGCTTTTTGCGGTACGAGTCTTCGTCTCACCTCATCTTGCAAGTAGAGGGGACGGCTCCACAAGAGCTCTTGCAAGTATCAGTTGCCGGCTCTTCAGAGAACAGTATTCGGTACCGGCTCTTCATAACATACTGCACATTCTTTATAGCTCCTATACAGCGATGCTCACATATATAATATAGATAAATAACCGAAATAATAAGATTTAGTTAACATATGGATCTGGCCAAGCAAGTAGTTCTGGAAGGGATATGCTTTGACCAGCACCTCGTGCCGCTATTAGGCTGCAGCCCTCGTGCTGCTAGTTCTTGCGCTTATCCACCTGTACGATAAGAGTTCATGGCTGGAAGCTGAAAGCTAGAAGCAGCATACAAAGAAGGATAAGGATAAGGATAAGATAAGGAAAAGTTATATCCCTTCCATGAATAAGAACTTCCTTCAAGGTAAATAGATATCCAAGGAAATGTTTAACCGTGCGTGCCAAGCATTAAATAATTCCTTTAGTTCCGTCAATACTTCCTATAGAAATAGATCTTCCATTGCTCAAGCTATCTCTCTCTGTACACTACTGCTTCTCTCGCTAGCTATCCCTCGCTCAAGCAATAGATCCGTCCACTAATAGTCTCGCTAGCTATCCTACCCATACCAATAGTATCACTCGCTCAAGCAATAGATCCGTCCACCAATTAATACTTCCTTCGACAGCTCTACCACCCATACTCCCATCGATAGCTATCTCTCCGTCCACTACTGCTCGCTCACCATCTCCCCCGCTCATGCTTCCATCCAATAGATATCCCTACCGCTCATACTTCCTACTGCTCTCCCTACCGCCCACTACCGCTAGTTCACGAACAAGCAATCTCACCTTCCAATGAACTTCCTATGTAAAACGAACCTGCCTGAACCACATAGAATAGATATTTATTTATGATTCTTTATCTATTTTCTCCTTCTTATTTGAGCAAGGTAGATTCCTACACACCGGATCTTATCGCGCATTATTATTAGTGTACTTCAGATTTGGCCTTTCTGTTCGCTTTATTGTCCGCTTTTTAGTCTGATGTCCGCTTGCCTTTACCTACTTTATCCTGCAACTAGTCTTTGATGCTTAACAGGATAGAAGCTTCGAGCTGGGATTCACCTTACTGTATGAGGATGTGAGAATATTCTTTGGTAACTTGCTTGAGTCCGTGGGTGCAATATATTTCGGTAACTTGCTTGAGTCCGTTAGGTTGGTTAGGGAGTAGAGGTCACCTTCCCATGATGCCCTCCGGGGGCCGAACAATGAAGAGAGAAAATCACTCCCCCATTGATGAACGAGTAGACAACAACGAACCTGGCGAAAACAAGTGCACAACAACAATTGGTTGAGCGATAGCACAACGAACCAGTTGAAGTCGATAACGAGTGGTTACAGTGAGTGGGTCTGCTATAGCCAAGTGCACCATCTGGTGAGGTTTATATATGCTGCATAGTGTTTTATATATGCGTCGGTAGATATAGCGGCAGTGATAATAGATATGGTTACTTACCTAAACCCTTTCATTCTTACCCTTTATCTATAGCTATACCAATACCCTCTAGATTTCTTACCCTAGACCTTTGAACCGAGACCATGAACATGAATAAGTATGGAACCGGTAGGGAGAGGGAGGCCGCTATGGAATCAATAGGGCATTTATGTATGCACGAGATAGGGATTGAGTGGTTAAGAGGCGAACCTTTAGGCACTCTCTCGCCTGCCTTTCTTTCGGGCTGTTTATCTATCTACTATTCCTATTGAAAGGCGGACCGATTCCAGTCCCAGATCCCGTTCATGGCCGAGTGAAAGCATTAACTACTTATATATCGCTTTCCATAATTGTTAAAGTAGCTGCCCCGCAAAGGCAACATTACTCAATCGAAAGCAGGGGCTACAAGTTATCATTTACCTCACATTTCCCTTACGGTACTCCACTTAGGTGGCTAATATAGTACCTGTTGGGAAAAATAACGGGGACATCCGGAGACTTATCGAAGGTGCTGTAAATGCTCCGTTCTTTCCTCAGAAAAGCCCAACTGTTGGAGAAGTAAGCAAGTTGGCTCAGAAGTACTTAGCATACTTAGCCAGCTCAGAAGTACTATAGTGGGCGAGCCTCGCAGAGCACCTCCGGAGGACAAGTAGGTGGCTCCTCCTAAATAGGCAAGTACGATAGATAAGTAGGCTGGTCCGGACAGAACTCGTAACCCGTTCGTACACCTTCGTTGATACCCGCCACATAATGTCACATAATCTCCTCTTCGTCGATACCCGTTCGATACCAGTTCGTACACCTTTGTGTCAATACCCGTAAGAGGGAGGGTGAGTAAGTAACGCTATTTACTAGCCAGCCGACTGCCGCTATCGATATTAGGTCTACTGCCGCTATCGATCCAAGTCATGTAGCGAGAGAGAAGGTAGGCGTTAGTTGGTTAGGCTCGAAAAACTTAGCCTTCGGCCTCGAGAACACAAAAGAGAGAAGAGGTCGATGGAGTCACACCCTTCCTTGGCCTTCGGCCTCGAGAACACAAGCTTGGCAAGTAGGTGGCTCAATAAGGCAAGTCATGTAGCGAGAGAGAAGTAGGCAAGTAGGTTAGCAGGGAGGGATTGATCGCACATAATTAGGTCTACTGCCGCTAGCGAGGAGGAACCCGGCATTCCTGCACCCCACATTTTGAGAGGTAGCGTAAGAGAATATAGAAGGTAGGCGTGATAAGGACCCCACTTAAGAGCGGGGAAGATACAATATGGCCTACCCGAGCTCCGCGGTAACAAGTAGAAAGAGTCTATAGCTAATGAAAGAAAGACTTAGTTTCGTAAACCGAGTAAAGAAGGTAACGTTGGGAGTTGTTAGCAAGGTCCTGTACCGCTCAATAGAATAGTATAGCCCAATATCTTAAGCTCTGGTTCATAAGCTCTCGAGGAAAGACTTACATGCGACGCGGGATGTTGGAGTTGTTAGCAAAGATGGAGTAAGGTAGAAAGGGCTGGGGGATAAGGAAGCAAATGTATTCTTGAAGGTCTTTCACTAGCTGGCATGAACGATTGAGGGAATAAAATAGGCTCCTTGAAAGTCTCTGTCTCCCTTAAAGTCTCTGTTGCCACTAGTTGAACAGGGGCTCTCCTTATGTCAAGCGAGCAATAAATATACTAATAGTTTAATAGCTAAACCTTAATTCTTTTTGCCTTCCTCCCCCTTCCTTTGTAAGGGTCGCCATCCTTCCTCTATAGTACTTATTTTATTTCGTACGGGGCCGATGTCGGGTGAGCTTATCCTTCCTTATGACTAGCAGGAATGAGAGTCATTTACATTCACTAACGAGTGCTTGCCGGTCAAGACGAGAGGGATACGGTCAATACCTTTATATTAAATAAGTTGCCTTCCTTCACTCACACACTAACACTCACAAACTAACGCTAGGTTCGGGAACATAAAGCCAGTAAAGTCTTGTGGGGCCAGTAAGTAAAGCCGAGAGGGTCGGTACGAAACGCTAGGTTCGGGAAGGAGCCTTTCTTTCGGTATGGTTTTCTGAACCAGTCTTCTCCTCATTATCTATTCTGTACCAATCTGTAAAAAAAATACTATTGCTACTGCAGATGGATATTGAGCGGATGGATATTTAGAGGGATCGTGCGAGGGTCGTGCGATTGACCCTAGATACCTAATTGACCTAAAGCATCTGCCTAATTGACCAAAGATTATTGACCTAAGAAGCCTAATTGACCTAGTCTGCTGCTGATGCCTAAGTTGTCTCCTTCTTATCCAATCTGTTGAGGAAGTTGTATCCGGCTGCTTAAGACTATGGCTGCTGTGGATATAGAGTGGATATCGGGAAGTCAATAACTCAATAAATAAGGGAAAGACTATGGTATAGATATTGGGCCAGTGCGGGTGTGGGTGTGGGCCAGTAATGTGCAGTGGAATAATAAAATAAAAAAATGAAAAGTAAAAATGAAAATAAAAATACTTATGCACTTATAATAAATGGGAAGTCATGATGCACCTATAATAAATGGGAAGTCATAATGCGCCTATAATAACTGGGAAGACAGACACCACGAAGGACACACCGAAGGAAACAACTTACGTTACTGACAGTGTGAAAGGAGACAACTTACGTGACTGACAAAGGACACAACTGAACTGAACTTACTGGTGGTAAAGAAATAAGACTTCACGGAACTGATCTTAATGGTTGGTGGTAATGGCCAGGGCATCACACTGAGACATACTATATAACTCCTCTTACTAGATGGGGTAAACTTATATGAGACGTGCAGCTTGGGTCGTGGAGGCTCATAAAGAAATGTTATCACTTCTATGTTATCCCTTCTCACTTCTGAGCCATACGTGCAGCTTTGGGTGTGGAGGCTGGAGCCCATATATATAGACACCCTGTCACGATTCCAATCCAAGTGCGTCCAGTACTAGTTCTTATATAACGTGATATTTCGGCGGGCATCAAAGGCATGTATTTTAATTCATAAATTGTCTGATTTTGCATCAAATGTCATTTTGGTAAAACGCCGAAACATATATTTTATAATAATTTAGTCAAAAGAAGTGAGGAACGTCGATTCTCTTTCACTTTTATTTACAGGGTTTACATTCCAGAAAGAAAGGATAAAGGCAGCTTCAAACCCCAAAAAAGGGGGAAAATTCGACTCTACAAACTATCGCAATTCTTGAGAGATGAGGCACCCTTTTATTATAAATTAGGCACCCTTTTATTATAAATTAGGCACCCTTTTATTAGAGATTAGGCATCCGAGTGGATTGGGGATTCGCTATCCTTTTTGTTCTATTGATTTGGGCAATCCTCAACTCAGAACCAGAGCCTTCTAACATCGTAAGGCACTGAAACCTTTATTTGTACAATCCGACTGGTGGACCGCTGTAGTTCCCTTCCCTCATTAACACATTTATACTCGGGACGTAAGGGGGTGGGACAAGCATAGGGGACAAAGGTGCAGCATCCTGGGTGTGCAACAAGCTACAGATTCCGGGGATATGTAATCCGATCATGCTGGTTTACATTGAAAGGGAATCCCAGTTGTGCAGGCTACAGGTAGGATATTCTGGATACTAAGCACTGAGTGAGCCAAGCGAACTCAGTTACTCAAGTGAGCCAACACAACCCGTTTACTTAGACCCGAAGGGCAGAACATGAACTCAGTGAGACAAGATCAACAGACGAACCCAGGGAGGATAGACAAACGAACCCAGGCAGAAGGAGAACTACTGCCTTACGAACAGGAAGGCATATCTGCCTTCCTCTACATCCATCGTTCCCCAGGCGTTTGTCCCTTGACCATACTTCTTTCGTAGCGAGCGACGGCGAGCGGAGTCTGGAATATATATTGATAAATCGAATTGGATCTGTGGCCCGGAGGTAATAACAATTACTATTATCGGCTGGCTTGCTTGGGTGGGCGATGATGTTATTGACGAAGAGTAATCATCCATCATAGTAGATAGATCGTCGGTAATTCATAGTGGGTGGGCCAGGGCCGCCATCGAGTTATTTCGAGGGGAGGGAATGAAAATGGTAACGAAATAACCTATATAGAGTTTTGGAGAATAGGTAGGTTTCAGCTACGAATGATAAAATAAATCACTGAAGAGCGTTGCTTTTCCTTCCTTCCGTTGGATAGATGGATGTGTCGGTCGTGTCAACTGTGGTTGCGCTTTGGAAAGGCTCTGTGGTAAACTAGCGGAGATGCTGGTTCAAGGACATCCATCTGCTGAGTCAATTGGATCAATTGGAACAGGGCCTGATACCTGATATGCCTTTGTCGAATAAAATCTGTTCCCTACCCTGCAAAGGCTTAGGGAGAGCCAGAAGCACCCCCACTAACATAAGCATCCGAGCCAACATCCCTTCCATTTCTACTTCCATTTATAGAGCCACAGCCCGGCATTTCATATCGAGATCCCGTGCTAGTTTACCCTGTGAAAGCAACACCAATTGTAGTGGAACCAGTTTCTCTTGATTCAGTGGGCTTAGTTGTCCAAGTGAAAGCACCAACAGCACAGGTAGCAGACCCATTAGCGATTCGTTCTTCTCCAGATCGATATTGAGTTCCAAGGCCGGCCATAGGTCCTAGTGCCAATTCAAGTTCCAATGAATGGTGCCAGTAAATAAGCAACAGGAGTAGAGACGGCATCAGAGCCAATAGCACCGGGGGATGCGCCGGAACAAAAGATTATTAGAGGTTATGAATCTTCATCTGGGACCGGGACTAAGCGAGATAATGGGTATTTCACCAGTATAGGCGGAACTAAAGGAATTATTTAATGCTTGGCACGCACGGTTAAACATTTCCTTGGATATCTATTTACCTTGAAGGAAGTTCTTATTCATGGAAGGGATATAACTTTTCCTTATCTTATCCTTATCCTTATCCTTCTTTGTATGCTGCTTCTAGCTTTCAGCTTCCAGCCATGAACTCTTATCGTACAGGTGGATAAGCGCAAGAACTAGCAGCACGAGGGCTGCAGCCTAATAGCGGCACGAGGTGCTGGTCAAAGCATATCCCTTCCAGAACTACTTGCTTGGCCAGATCCATATGTTAACTAAATCTTATTATTTCGGTTATTTATCTATATTATATATGTGAGCATCGCTGTATAGGAGCTATAAAGAATGTGCAGTATGTTATGAAGAGCCGGTACCGAATACTGTTCTCTGAAGAGCCGGCAACTGATACTTGCAAGAGCTCTTGTGGAGCCGTCCCCTCTACTTGCAAGATGAGGTGAGACGAAGACTCGTACCGCAAAAAGCTTAAAAAAGGGAAAAATAATATAATATAAAGTGCTATCAGGGCATCTTTGGTATAATCCTACTGTAAAGCATTTTGCTGGAATAAATGTATAGTGGTCCTTTAATTAATAATCCTACTCTACCCAGCGCAACAACCAGCTATGGAGGTCGGGATGCTTACCAGCCCAACACGTAGCTTAGGGGCTTATTACCTCAACCAAATAGAAGTAGGGAATCGGGCTTATCACCTCGTAGCTTAGCTTAAGGGATATTGATTATAAGCCCATAGAAGCATTGACCTGGTAATTGAAAAATAGTGAACATGGCGTTGTGTTTGGTTATGTTCCCGTCGTTCACTTGGGCTTATCCTGGTCAATTTACATTTCAGAACCCTGAACCCACTTAAATTAGAAAGTGGCGTTTTCTTTATTTCAGAATTGCATTTCACAACGTGAACGCCGACGGATAGAATAAATTGTTTCGATTGTTTTTATGGTTCGAAAGCTGGTGGAGAAAGACAATTGGCATTACAAAACAGAGTTACGGGATAAAACATTTCTATTTACTTTTTCGTTCTATGGAAACGATCTTTTGAACCTTATTTTATACCTTTACCCAACTTACATTTGAAGGGGATTTTTTTATTGAGGAATAATGCCATTTCACAACTTTCACACGGATAGGCGGGACGGTATGGCTGGATTGGATGGGGGATGGCTGCTTGGATCGTGGCGGGTGGGCTTTTTTAGCTTGCTCGCTAGATTTCGGGCTTGAAGAACACGGACACGGATGCGCGCTGGGAGAATAAAACCGGGCGGGCGAGAAAGGAGTAGGAGAAGAACACGAACCGGTGGGATGCTATTACTTACGTGATTACTGCTTGCCTGAGAGAGAACTAGACCTACGAGACCTTCCGATCGATTATCGATTTAGAAATCCCCGATTGCTTCTATACCGATCGAGGAGATCTAGACCTCCAAGACCTTGGCACCTCACGAGCCAAACCACCCACTGCACAGTTCCCAACAGCTATCAGTTCACCGAAAGTTCACAGTGATCATAACACTCAGTTACACCTGAAGTAGGTCACCTGGAGCCACAGTTCCCAACAATGCATAAGGCTTAAATCCACAGTGAGTCTGGAATCACAGTTCACCCGTCATCTCCAGCACCCCCCCATCGAGGCACGGATCGAGATTGAGTTAGTTACCCCATTTGCCATGGAATGCATTTTATTGAGGAGTTACCCCATATGCCACGGAGATATTGAGTTACCAAGTTGACACGATACGGGAGAGAGTTATCCCATGTTGCCAACGAACGAACGAATGGGTTAGTTCCACCATGTTGCCACCGAATGAGACACGACGTTCACCTAAAGTACTCGGTTCTTGAATCACCCAGTGGAACCTGATGCAGTTCACTGAAAGCCCCCAGTTACCAACAGCCAGCCCCCGAAGTTATCTCATCACCCAGTTCACAACAGCGAGCAGTGGAACCGAAAGTTCACAGGGATGCCGTGCTTTTCTTTATACATCCTTGCTTATATACGTTGCTACGCCCAGTCTATTTGCTTTTTTTTATAGATGCTGCTCAACCGAATCTTTTCTAGTTGCTTTTGTGTCTTGATTGCTAGATCAATCACACAAACCAGTCCACCTGGGTGGGACTACAAGAGCCTGAACACCAAGATGCATGTACCACATGGCGTTATAGACGTTTATTTACAATTTTAGGAGCTTAGTCCATGGTGAGGAGCATAGGAAATCGATGTTTAGAAGTTTGAGGAGGAAGGAGCTGGATGAGTCTTTCCCTAAGGGCCAACCGAACCACCGATCGAACCAGACCACCCTGGGCACCCAACATCGTACAGTGAGTCTGGAAACACCAGTTCACCTTCACCAACACTGCCAGCACACAAAACACGGGACGCTTCGCTTCTGCCTTTCTTTTTATGTGCCCTTGCAAGGCGAGCGGGGTGGGGGACTCATTGATTATCGATTTAGAACTGCCCGATTGCTGCTTCGATCTAGACCTGATCGATTCGATATAAACCTACTAGCCCTTGCGGCCACAATCCACTAATAACGTGGCTTACCGCTTCGACCTTGCCCCCTGACTGAATGCCTGAGATCGACCTGATATCGAACTTGCTGCCTGCCCTCTCTCGATTTATACCACCCGTCTCGATTGATACCGACCTACAAAGAGCTTGGCAGAAAGAAAGAACGCTTTGCTCGACCCCGACCTACGAGACGATTTACTGCGAAGACCTACCCGCCGAGAGATGATATCTTTATATCTGCCCTCTCAATTGATACCACCTTCCCACCATCCATCCCACTAGATCATTTCCCGGGCAGGCACCATATCCCACTTGCTTGACCAATCAGGTGCAGGGCCAACGACTGACTGATTGTTTGCCAAGGATAAAACTTCATTTGACCATGACCCAGCCATTCAGAAACATAATGGAGTGAGAGGTAGTTAGTGTTTTATGCAGCCCTCCCTACCGTCCGTAGCATCCCTTTTTTACCTACTCCCACTTGGCCGTCCAACCCTTCCTTCTATCACTCCCCAAGGTACAAGGGACATATCCCGAAGGCAAGTTGTTTTGTCTACGAAGCCACGAAATGAAGTGGTGCTTCAGTGATTTATCTCACTTACGATATTTCTCTATCACTTGCAATAGCGAAGAAGCCAACCAACAGAAATAACACTGAGAGTAACTTGCAATCTCACCGCTAAGATTTTCTATTTTCGTTACTAACGATATTCTCCACTCATATGATTTTAGCACTCTTAGGTTAAATAAATGGATTAGATGAAGCGAGCCGGGTAACTAAGTAGCGGTCAAGAGAAAGAGGCTAGGTTAGGCAAATAAAGAAATATCTTCTAAGTAGCGGGTGGGTACCCCCGACCCTGGGAAAGGAATGCCCCCCGGTAGGGGTCACCACACTAGAAACTAGTGCATTGGTTTATTTGGGCATCGGCCGGTTCTGTTTTTGCATTGAAAGCAGTAGGTCCAGCTGCAACGCGCACTTCGCGGTCTCTATCTCCAGCGGGTTCTTTCTTTGCGACAGCGGCCCCCGTATCCGACCAGCCAGGGAAATACAAAATCCAGCCAGGGAAATACAATGCTGGCTGTTTAGTTCATGATACTTGGGCTTGGCTGCGCTGAGTGGGTAGGGGGAACGAAGACTAAGCTGCTGGGCCTGCCTCTTCAACTTGGAATATGTATATTAAACTTGGGGGGCTCTCTCGTCTTCCGCGCAGCGGGCTCTATCTATAGCGGGTTTTTATCTATCTGCATCGGTTTCCTTAGCGGGATCTATCTCTAGCGGTTCGATTCTAAAGCAAGTTATCTAGTGGATTCTCGTTTTCCAGGTGATCGTAATAAAAGCAAGTAGTTCAAT
>Ga0181471_100429_pt1 | contig 13583 bp, 8 predicted proteins | sample InSIn5gowninarea_FD_119083 | JGI IMG/M metagenome (GOLD analysis project Ga0181471, IMG submission 119083) | Clean room microbial communities from NASA Spacecraft Assembly Facility at Jet Propulsion Laboratory, Pasadena, California, USA -... ...
CACCCAATATTAACCTGATATGAAAGAATATCATGTAATCAACAACCCACAACTAAGGTGTCTTAAGAAGAGCAGTAATAACAAGATTTTATCTCAACATATTTTTAACCTAGTGAGCATGGATAGCCCAAGGTCTATGATGAACCTCTATCAAAGGAAGATAATAAATATATTTTTGAACAAAGAAGCACATTATAGATAACTTTGGAAGAACTTCAAAGAAGAAGCCAACTAGTGAAATGGATTTGAATACGGAACTCTAATAACGGAAAGGTGAGATCATATGAACACAAAATTTAAGATATAACTAATTAATTTAAGTTGTTGGTGGAGATAGGAAATGCTTAAAGAAGGTATATGGGTTTCTCAAGTGTTAATGATATGCCAATGGAGATGGAGACTCAAGTTCCAATGTGGCGAGAGAATGAAAGGTTAGCACCTTCTTTCAAAAGGACATTAGTTCCCATAAACTATAATTTATGGGTCTATGAAAGGCGCATTGGTCAATCCAAGTAAGAATATCAACATAATTTATTACATCTTTTAAGAGTTCCTCTAGAAACCTTTTATCGTAGGTAGTCTAGTGGCAATTGGAGTATAAAACCATAATACTTACAAGCCTATTGAAAGGCTAATTGCAATGAAAACTAACTATTGTGGAATAAATTAGTATGGAAGTTACCTTGACTTTATAATACATCTAAGCAGAGGAGACTAATTTCTCTAATTTCTCTTTGGATGTCCTTACATCTATTTTATGGTAAGCATGATATATTCTTACAAGCTAGCATTCATATTAGAAAAAGGAAGTGATTATCATAGTCAATAAAAGAAAATTCAAATGAGCCATCAATACCTACTCTCAACATGGGCCATTTGTATTTAGGAACCTCATTAGACATTAATCTAGAAGTAAGGATGATGTCCTACATATGTATGTATCATCAAGTAAAGATTTAAATAAAATATTTCCAAAAAATTATATGAGAATTATTATGTTTATTGTTAGTATCTTAAAAAAATATTTCGTAAAAAATTTCAAAAGATCAATACTATAATGGAATTTGAAGAAGGATAAGATCCAATCAAACATATAAAGAGTCTAATAAGTCCATGAAGTTATTCTATGATGAAGGATGGGAAAAACAATTTGTTATAGCACACAGGATGATGGTGTATCAATGGGCAACGTTGTTCATCATCTCAAAGCTAAAAACTACTTGGGAAAATATGAAAGCCTTGTTCTTGTATCAATTTAAAGCAAAATCAAAGGTGAGAAGTATTATGGGTATTATGGTGTAGTAAGGATCTAAAATTTTCAAGGTTTATTATAGATGAAATAGGGCCAAATTATGTGAATCCTCTAAAAAAGTTGCAATACACATTATTCATGTCTTTATTAATGGGATTTCCCACATGTTGTACTTACCATATCGAGATGCATAAGGAATCCCGATATCCAATTAAGTTGTTGAAACAATTTTTTACTAACCTAAATGAAATCCCCATCTACAACAATAACATGCTAGTGAAACTCCAAATAAGATGCATGATTTCTCATAAAAACATACTTTTGGAAACAATGTAACGGTTGTATTTAAGGTATCAACATCAATAGACACAAACCATATTCCCAATGCCTACACCAAGAAATAGATTAGAGATAGGCAAGATGTCAAGGAAAACCCTATCAAACAACAATGCATTGACGGGGAAAGAGCACTACCAAACAAGATCAATATCACCAAGGAAATCACGGAAGAATGTAATTTTTTTATAAATCGTCAACTATTGAGATGTGAAAATAGTTGTGGATGCCATCACATTACTTCAATATTTTGTTTTCATTTTCACTAAGAGTTATGACACGTTGAAGGGGACCTAAAACAAATTCAAAGATCTATGAATTTAGGTCAAGACTAATGTGAACTAGTTTAACAAAGTCCCTATATAATGAACATGAAATAGAAGGATAAGGTATTGGATGAGATTTAGAAGACATTGAATATTCAGATTATTTGCCCATTTTAAAATGTTGGTTGGGCATTATTAATAGTGGTGGCCAAGAATAAGATGGGCATTATTATTAATAGTGGTGGCCAAGAATAAGATGGGCATTATTATTAATAGTGGTGGCCAAGAATAAGAATGGGAATATTAGGATTTGTTTAGATTTTTGTAAACCAAATTAGGTAATCATTAAAGACCTTTTTTTAGTACCCTTTACTAATGAAATTTTAGGAGATGGGAATGGAAATATGATTCCTTCTTTTATGGATATTCAAGATATAACCAACTATTAATTTGAGAAAAGGATTCAGTGTTGACAACATTTTCAATTGAATATGGGGATTATGCCTATTGAAGGATGTGATTTGGTGTGGTGCATCAACATGTTTCTCCTAGACTATAATCAATATATTCAATGATTTTACTCATAAATCAGTCGAAGTGTACTTAGATGAAGATGGATTATTTAGGTGACTAATTAATATCATCTTTAACCTCTGAATGATGTTGAATAGATGTAGGAAGACTTGAGTATCTCTCAACCTTGAATAGTTCCAATTTCTACAACCTTTCCATAAACTTTGGGCATATAATGTTAAAACAAGGCATGATGGTGTATCTTGATAGGATTAACTTTATCCTAATATCACTTTTAATATCCTAGTAGGAGTATTAGCCAAAATTGAGATCGATGGCATACTTAGGAGACATGTGAAACCATTACAAACCAAAAACCTTACAATGGAAGCCCATGGGGTATTTTTGGTAAACACGTCTCCTAAAAAAAACCACCAATAGGTATTTTATTTAGGTTTATGGTAAACAACCATCTTCAAATATCTCTTTAAATGAATGAAGAACTGTAACAATGGAAGAAGAAAATGGGTACAAAAACTCATAGTGAAGATAATAATGAGATTCATATAATCCCCCCCTCTTTGTCTATTTGAACATTTAGAAGTATACATTATCCAACCATTTATACCCACAAATAAAATGAAATTCTATTATGTGATTGGCATCACCAAGTTCCAACCTCTTCACATATTGGACAAAGGCTAGGGAAGTCATAATGTTTGGATGAAGACCAACTATGGGCTACTTTCTAGTAATAATGGCCTAGCGTATAGTGAAGGTATACCATGTGATGCAGAAGCATCGCATCCTAAAATGTAATCAACCTTTTCCAAGTCTGAATGTGGATTCCTGAGAGGATGGGTTGAAGTTGGAGGATTCTATTAGTCAGTTCAATAAGCCATCGATTTTTGCAAAACCACCAAGAGGTTTTGACTTAGTTGAGTAGTTATAAGTTTCCTAATATGTTTTGTAATAAATTCCAACCATTTAGAAGTTCAAATAGACTCTATATAAGGCCACTCCATGCCTAATTGGAGATAGGATATAGATGTACTAGTATGCTATGAAACAAAGTAGATTTGGGTTGTTGTGTAAATTTATCTTCTTGTTCGCAAACTTATTTCTTCCTATGTTATTATGAATAAGTCAATGTGTATGAAGAACTAAATCCATAACCTCATAATCTGATAAGCAATAGTGAAATGAAATAAGTAAAGAACTGCGAGCATAAGACCCTATAAGATAAGACAGTAATAAAAGGATTGACCCAGATCGATGAAAAGTCAAAAGTTGACAAGGAAGTTGATAAAACCAAAAGTGTGACCAATGAGGAAAGTGAGAAAAATAGGAAGTCATCGAAGGGAGCTTCGATCGACACCCAGTGGGATTGGGAAGTTGTCAGGGCATAAACCGATGAGTTGCAGTCCAAGGGCGATCAAATGCAAGTGAGATTGGTTGGAGGGAGAAGTCAACCATTTGGAGGTTGATGAGTCCGAGTATTGGTCAAAATGATAGCTTTATGAAGTCAACACACCAACAAATGGTTGAAAAAGAGAGCGATGATAGAAAACCGACGTAGGAAGAATAGTTGAAGAGAGAATTGACTACAGTCGAGGTTCGATGGGAAAACTTTGACAAGACCAAGAAGAGTATTGGTCTCAGAAAAGGTTAGCTATAGTTAACCAGGGATCTGTTGTAGCTGAAGTCAACTAAGGTTAGGTCTTCCTTCATCAAGTGGTACCAAAACAAGAGAATCATGCAGATCGTGAAGAGTCAGTGAAAAGTCCTGTCGAGATGGAATTCAAAGTTTGATCCAAAGGATGTGGTCAAGGTAGAGGTCAAGAAGCTGCAACTGTAGAAGATTTGCAAGAGATCAGAGAAAGAATAGCCATGATGGAAATACATGGTATCCATCCAAAGGAGGTAAGTGATGATGGAGAAGAGTCCGCAAAAGAAGTATAACCTCAAGGAGACATCGATGCAGTAAGGTTTTTTAAGTCGGTCTTGGTAGAAAGTTCAAAACCTTGGTTGAAAGTACCAACATACAATGGGAGTTTGAATGTAGAGGAATCGATCAACTAGATCAACACATTGGACCACTATTTTGACTATGAAGAAGTTGATGAAGCTAAGAAAGTGAAGTTTGTTGTGATGAATCTGAGAGGACATGCATCCATATGATGGGATGAAGTACAAGCCGATATAAGAAGAAAAGGGAAGCAGAAGATCAATAACTAGATCAAAATGGTGATCAATATTAAAGGTAAGTTCCTTCCCAAGGACTATCAATTGTCTTTGTTTAGAAAGATGAAGAATCTAAAGTAGAAGCAAATTATTGTTAAAGAATATACTAACAAGTTTTATAAAGTAAATATTAGAGTAGGGCATGTAGAATATAACCCTGAAAGAGTAGCTAGATATATCAATGGGATGAGGTATGAGATTCAAGATGAGATGGATCTATTGTCCCCAAGTTCTGTAGAAGAGGCATGTCAGTTTGCCTTGAAGGCCATAGACAAGTTTGCTAGAAAGAGCTAAGGAAAAAGCCAAGGGTCATTGAGAGGTTGCGGATCTACAAAAGGCAAAGGAAATCCTATGGAAGAAAGTAGTTGTAGTCAATCAGAACAAACAAGAAAAAGTTGTGAAGATTAAGGTCAAAGGCCTTATGCCAAAAGTCAAGTAGGAAATAGAGGTTTCTAGGTAAAGTGTTTCAAATGTAATTAGGTAGGGAATAAGTCATATGAATGTCCAAAAAATGTTGTAGGTCAGAGGAATGTGTAGGTAGTGCAAGTTAAAGATAGAAAGGAAGAAACACATGCAGAGGTTCTAAGTTAGGGGAATCATTGATGTTGAAAAGAGTTCTATTAAAGCCATAGAAGGGAATGCAAGGAACTATTCAAAGGAGGAATATATTTAGGACTATGTACAAAGAAAAAGGTAAGTGTTGTAAATTAAGCAATTACAATGGGAGTACCGACAATTTAGTATCCACAGAAATGGTGGACAAATTAGGATTGAAGAGGATAACACATGTCCTACACCATATAGAGTAAGCTAGTTACAAAAAGGACATCGGGTGTTGGTAAAAGAATAGTGTCAAGTAGAATTCCATATTGGGGCTTATAAAGATCAAGTCATGTGTGATGTTATGACCATGGATGTTTGGCATGCATTGTTGGGTAGACCTTGGAAGTTCGACGAGAAAGTGATATATGATGGCAAGGAGAATACCTTCACTTTTGAGAAATATGGAAGGAGACATACTCTTCTACCATTGAAGAATGAGAGACCATAAGAGCAAGGCAATGCAAGGGTGATGTTGGTAGGTGGAAAATATTTTTTGCATCAACTTAGGGGAACTGAGGTAACTTTTGTAGTGGTAGGTAAACCAAGAGTTATCTTAACAAATACCAAGTTTGATGATCTTCCTGTTGAGGTTTAGGACTTGTTAAATGAGAACATTGATATTGTGGTAGATTATTTTCCAAATGATTTCCCACCAATAAGGAATATTAGACATCACATTGATCTAATTGTAGGAGCTAGTTTTCCAAATAAATTTGCTTACAGTGACACCCAAGGAAAATGAAGAAATTAGAAGCTAAGTGCAGGATTTGTTGGATAAAGGATTGGTGAGGGAAAGTTTGACTCCTCGTGTTGAACCTACAGTTTTGATCCCAAACAAAGAGGGGGGATAGAGAATGTGTATAGATTCTAGAGAAATCAACAAGATCACTATCAGGTACAAATCTCCTTTACCCAGAATGGATGATATGATGGATTGTTTAAGTGGTGCAAAGTATTTTTCAAAAGTAGATTTGAAGAGTGGATATCACTAGATTAGAATTAGAGAAGGAGATGAATGGAATACTTCCTTTAAATCAAATCACGATTTGTATGAATGGTTGGTCATGACATTTGGGATGACAAATGGACCTAGTAATTTTATGAGGCTTATGAATGAAGTGCTCAAATATTTTATTGGCAAGTTCATGGTTGTGTATCTAGATTATATACTTATTTATAGTCAATCAAAGGAGGAGCATCTAAGGGATCTAAGATTAGTTATGAGAAGGTTGCAGTAAGAAAATATTTTAATCAATTTGAAGAAGTGTTTATTTATGAAGACAGAATTGGCATTTTTAGGATTTGTGATTTCACAAGAAGGTCTAAAAATGGATCTTGAGAAGGTCAAGAAAATAGTAGAATGATCTTCCCAAAGAAATATTTATGAGGTAAGAAGTTTCCAAGGATTAGCAAGTTTTTACAAGAATTTTATCAAGAATTTTAGCAGCATATGTGCCCCAATTTTGGAGACCATCAAAAGGGACCATTATCCATTTTGATGGACAAAGGAAATAGAAAGGGGGTTAATTTATTAAAGCAAAAGATTAAAAAAATATATTGTTTTGGCATCACCACATTTTCAGAAGTTGTTTGAAGTGAAGTGTGATGCAAGTGGGATGGCTATTGGATATGTTCTTAGTCAAGAGGAAAGACTCATTGCTTATTTCAGTGAGAAGTTAAATGATGCCAAGAAAATATTCATCTTATGATAAGGTATTTTATGTTGTCATACAAGCATTGAAGAAGTGGAGGAATTATTTGATGCCAAAGGAGTTTGTTTTGCATATAGATAACCATGCTCTACAATTTATCACTAGGAAAAATTAAAGACATGTCAAGTGGATAGAATATATGTAGAATTTTAGATTTGTTCTCAAACACATTAGTGGACAAACTAATAAGGTTTCAAATGCTTTGAACAGAAGGTGTTTGGTTTTGTAGGAATGTCAGGTGACTATGTTGGGATTCAGCCATCTCAAGGAGATCTATGAGACATGTGAGGACCCAGTCAACAAGGATAAAAGTCCTTGGACAAAGTATATGTTGCAGGAAATATTTTTGTTCAAAAGAATCCAGCTATGTATTCCAATATGTTCAATGAAAGACAACATACTACAGAAAAAACATGGTGGAGGATTAGTAGGATATTTTGGTCAACATAAGACATATGCATAGTAGAGTTTTTTTTACTATTGGCTAGGTATGAGGGTAGATGTTAAGATATTTGTGGAAAAATGAAGAATATCTCAATATGCTAAAGGAAGAAGCCAAGATATAGGATTGTATTAGCCATTTCCAATACCAAATCGACCATGGGATGTTGTGAGCATGGAATTTGTTTTAGGACTACCTAGGACTCAAAGCAGTCATGATTTTGTTCTAGTGGTAGTAGACAGATTTTCAAAGATGGCTCATTTCATATCTTGTTTTAAGACAAGTGATGCAATTCATGTTTCTAATTTGTTTTTCAAATAAGTGGTGAGATTGCATGGATTGCCAAGTATTGTTGTCTCAAATAGAGACACCAGATTTGTTGGATAGTTTTAGAGGGCTTTGTGGAAGAAAATGGGAACAAATTTGAGTTTTATCTCAACATATTACCCATAGAAATATGGATAGACTACAGTCATAAATAGGAGTTTGGGAAACATTTTGAGAAGTTTGGTTAGTGAGCATCCAAAACAATGGGACCAAGCACTCGCACAAGCTGAATTTGCATATAATGGTTCACCTAACAAAATTACAGGATTAATTTCATTTAAGATTGTGTATGGTATGCACCCAAGAGGCATTTATGAACAAGGGGACATATGAAAGGTATAGATGAGAAGTGCAAATGCAGAGGATTTTTCTACAGCTATGGAGTCATTACATGAATAGGTTAAATAGTAGTTACAGGGCAGCAACAATGGGTATAAACACTCAGCAGATTTGAAGAGTAAATAAGTACAATTTGAAGTTGGAGATCTAGTGTTGGCACACTTGAGAAAAGAAAGATTTTCTAGAGGGGAATATAAAAAACTGAAGTTGAAGAAGATTGGAACTTGCAAGATCTCAAGTAAATTTTTAACCAATGCATATGAATTGGAGTTACAGTAGATATTGGCATCTCACATATATTTAATGTTGCAAACTTATATCTTTACAAAGGAGATGCTATATAAGTACTAGAAGATGTTTAGAAGCATACTAGGACATGGAAACAACAATTATCTACAGTCAAGACTTTGGAAATTGACAAGTTGTTGGACAAAAGAGTAACCAAGAGGATTAGAAACAAGGAATACTTTCAATACTTGGTGAAATGGAAAGGATATCTAGTCAAATATGCAACCTAGATGAATGAGAAAGAAATTTAATTGCGGGGTTTCAACCTTCCAGATATCCATAATAGTTATTTTGTTCCCTAGGAGTCTAATGCAGGAGCATCACATCCTGAAATGTACTCAACCTTTTCTAGGTTTGAACATGGATTCCCTAGAGGATGGCTCGAAGTTAGCTTTTGTTAGTTAGTTGAATAAGCCATCGATTTTCCAAAAATTCCAAGTAGTTTTGACTTAGTTGAGTAGTTAGAAGTTTTTTAATATTCTTTGTAATAAATTCCAACCATTTAGAAGTTCGGCTAGACTCTATATAAGGCCACTTTATGCCTATTTGGAGATAGGATATAGATGTAATAGTATGCTATGAAATAAAGTAGATCTAGGTCGTTGTGTAATTTTGACTTCTTATGTGTGGGTTTATATCTTCTTGTGTTATTATGAATAAGTCGATGTGTATGAATCACTGAATCCATAATCTTTTATATAATATTTTAATTTTTATATATTTTAAATCTTTTATAAAAATAATATAAACATGAAATTAGACTTTAAAAAATTATATAATATTTTTAAACCATTAAATATTAATAAGTTATTGTAACTAGATCAAGTAAAAAGTTTAACAATAATAAGAAATTATTTATAAAAAATAAGTAAATAATAATAATAATAATAGACTTTATTATTGTATCACTTAATCAAATTTTAAAAAAACTTATTTTTATAAAAACCTAAATTTTTAAATATGACTTAAAAACAAAGAAATAAATACATTTTACATTTCACTTCTTGTGAATGAATTAATATGATTAGTTTAATAACAATAAATTAATGTGATTAGTTTAGTAATAATAAAGAAACATATAAATAAACTATGTAACAATTCACTTCAAAAAAACTAACCAAATAACGACAAATTTAATGCAATTTTATATTTACATTTAAAAAAATAATAATATTTTCATTAAAAAATATAAGTATTTAAGTCAACAACATAAAACCAAACAAAACTTCAAAATTTGTCTTCATACAAACTTTATAATTAAGCTATATAACTATGTCTCCATACTTTATAATTAAACTATATAAACTTTACTTCATACAAACTTTATAATAAAACTATATAGCAACCATTTGTAATTATCCACCTCCTACTCAAAAAAATGCCATATCACAAAGCTAAGATCCAAAGAAATTGAAAGACAAGCAATTGATTTTTCATGATCTATCTAACAATAAGTAGATACTACAAAGGCATACCTGTGATGGCATTGTAGTGTGTAAATTTGAAAGATATACTCCCATGCTATCCAAATACCAACCACTTCGACCATGAAAGCCCGCTATCTTCCCTTCAACAATGGGAAATGAGAAGGGTGTGCCATGTTGCACACCATAAGGTCCGTATTTCCTCAAATTACTCTTAAAAGTCAATGACCTTACATAATTGTTGTAGTGTCCACTTATTGAAATGAGAATCTCTTTGGGATAACCAAATTGAATCTGTGCAAGAGCACAAAAATATATGTTAACGGAGACTTCATCGATTCTTACGTATACTTACATAAATTTAACACATTTTTCTTATTGTTAAACCATTACCTTTACAGTTTTGTTTCCTTTAGTTCCTCCATGCTTCAACCAAACAGGACTTCCATTGTTGTCATATTCAATAAAAATGGAATCTATGACGTCTCCATAGACCAGTATTATTTGGCGAATTCCTGTATACACTCCATCATCCCATATGTTCCCACCATTGCCTCCCCAGGGACCAATTGACAAAGCATTCATACTCTGCAAAAACAAAAACAAAAAAAACCTCAAACTAATTAACTTCGGCATTTATTTTAAATAAATTAAATAGAGCAATAAAGGTAACGTTTGTCACATTAAATATCAAACTTAAATATTTTTGCAGAGTTGATAAACGTTAAGACCTTACTTTGTTTTTCTTATGTGAATTGAAGACTAAGTTATTCATCCTTAAGCATGTTGTTAGATTGAAACTATTGTTGTCTAGTTGTATAAGGTAAGTAGGATAAGCTGACCAATTTTTTTCCTTCTAATATTCTCGAATCGGTAGACTGAGATATATGGAACCTATTTTTGAATTCTATAGATGAGTGCATGAATAATTACGCATAGACTGAGATATATGGAACCTATTTTTGAATTCTATAGATGAGTGCATGAATAATTACGCATAAAAAAATATAATTTTGTATTGCTATAAAATCTATGAACTTCGTTTATTGTTTTCTAGTTATATTAATAGAAAAAAAAATCTTTATAAATCTCTACTCAACCTAACTTGTAATACAACTACTATGAAATCTCCACCCCAAGTTATAGAGATTTTAGCTCATCTTGTTACACTTATTCTATTTAATAAAAGATTAAAATAAAAATCAGATAAGTTTTGATAGCATAAATAAAAAAGCAATATCAAAGAACCAGTAAAGTATGCATACAATCAAGCAATGTGAAAGGAAAGGGAAGTAGAATAAAGAGATAAAAAAATGTATTTATATACTATATAAAATTTAAAAGAATAAATGAAAAAAAAATAATATTAATATATATAGTAATTAAAATAATACAATGACATAAATGTGATGTAATAAGAAAAAAAGATGATATAAGAACCATGCAATATTGAAAAAGATGACACTAACACAATGCGGCATTCAAAAAAATGATTCAAACATGATGTGAAAACTTTAGAAAAATGACTTAAACATGACAAAAAAGTGAACATGCAACAAAACACAATGTAAAACATGACACAAAAAGTGATCATGAGATGCAAAGTCGACGCAAAATTCCTCATTACAATGCAAAAGTAATTCCTTGTTACAATGCAAAAGTCAACACAAAATTGATGCCAAATTTGGCATGTGTTGGTTCATGTCAATATGGATGGCAAATTCATGGTGAAAATGTGACACAAGGTTCGATTCCGCCCATTATGTCAGAAATTCTGCCATGAAAATAGAATTTGTTTTTGAAAAAAATACATTGCCATGTGACACAAATTACAACACTACAACCCTATATTCTAGTAGTGAATGTATTTAGCTAGAAGAAATAATAGAACATAAACAATATGTCCAGTCCTACTAGCACATCCGGTTGAGGAAAGGGTTTTGTTTGCATGGTGACCCAAGTTTAAACTTTTTGAAGTGGTACTTAGTCGAGAGGAGACACCCAAAAATCCAACCATGTAAGGTTTGGTGTGGCCCAAGCTAGGTGCAATCCCTGGGTGGCTTTAATGGCTTAAATCCCCCTAGGTTGTGGTTTCTTAGCCAATGGTTCAAATGCTAGACTAGCAAGTAACGAGCACTTTCTTGCATTTTGAACCAAAAAAATAGAACATAAACAATATTCAGAAAAATGTAAATGCAGAAAAGTAAATACAAGAGATAGTGAGGTTAAACCTACAAAATATAATCGTTTTGTTGTTAATTCCAAAAGAGAGAGAGTACCAAATCATTACAAATCATTACATATCCCTCTAACTCTATAAATAGTTTTTATGAAAAAAAACCTAACAACTTATGGTCCCATCATTAATGAGTACCAACCACCTAGAGGGCCTTATTTAATAATGATGAACCTTTTACATTAAATAACTACCCACTAACTACATCATGGGCCTTATTCAAAGAATATGGCTTCATACATAAATTGACTAACTCCTATGTAACCCAATGTAGGGATTTAAGGTAAGACCCTAACACAAATAATCTTGATTGCATGGAGGTATGGATAGAACAATGTGAAGTTAACTATAAAATATCATGGAATGGGGTGTCTAAATTGATTCTACAAACACCATTGGACAAAGATCCCAATCTTACATGGAAGGAAATTGATTTATTGTTTAGTACAAGAGATACAAATGCATGTATTATCCTTTTTCTTGATTCTATTCTCATTTATTTTCCATATAATGATGACTTGATCATGCCTTCTTAGGATGTGTGATGTGGGTGTAACATTAGAAAGATATGTGGTGCAATGGCCATAATATATCCACAAGAGTGATAAACATCTAGTCAGATATTATCTCAGATAATATAGCTATTTGTTCTCTTTAAGGTCAATTGGTACATATTATTACTACATGGTGTTGAAATATCAATTGTTATTGATAATGATAATGGTTTTAATATGATTAGTAAAATATGCGCAAATTAAGTATAAAGTCATATGTCCTTCTAAGTCAATGTGAGCATGCATTTTATTCTCTAGTTTTTAGTAGACTAGTTTGGAATTTTGTTGTTAGATATGATCCATGAGGAAGGAACATAAACTATATACCTAAATATATCTTAGAGTAGGAAGAAGATGGGGAACATGAAGAAGATGTGCTAGAGGAAGATGTAGTGGAGAAAGAAGGAGATGGAAAGAATGAAGGGTATATTCGTAATAAGATTGCCAACAAGAAAATGCTTTAAATTACATTGGAATCTAAGAAGTAGACCATTTAGACAATGAGACCTCAAAGAATCATGATTTTGATGAAGATGACGAGGTTCATCGTAGCGTTGATGATGATGCGGTAGACATCCCGAATATGTTTAAGTATAATTCATTTAATGATTTGGGAGGGTTGGATATGGATTTTAATCCCAATGAGTTAGATTATATTGAGGATGATGTTCAAGATCACTTTGATCAAGATATGTAATAAAACTTTCTTTAATTTGAGATCAATTTTAATATTTTTATGATTTTTACATCCAAGAAAAAAAATCGGTTCATTCATTGATTTTTCTTTTTGGCATGATGAACATAATTGTGTTAAATATGGGCATTAGATACTAACCCACCTAACTTATCTAACCCATTGCCTGCCTAACTGGCATTGATTCCCATAACATACCCCTAATATACCGAGCTAAACTACCTAACCTTCTAGTTTGTAAACTTGCACTACCTACACATTCCTCTGACCTACAACATTTTTTGGACATTCATATGACTTATTCCCTACCTAATTACATTTGAAACACTTTACCTAGAAACCTCTATTTCCTA
>Ga0181471_100432_pt1 | contig 13560 bp, 13 predicted proteins | sample InSIn5gowninarea_FD_119083 | JGI IMG/M metagenome (GOLD analysis project Ga0181471, IMG submission 119083) | Clean room microbial communities from NASA Spacecraft Assembly Facility at Jet Propulsion Laboratory, Pasadena, California, USA -... ...
TATATATATCTATATATGAGAATTGTAAGTTCATTGAAACTATGTGAGAGATATGAGCTAACCACGGTACACACAAATATCACTTTATCTTACGACTTCCTGACAAATATCACTTTATCCTACGACTTGCCCACAAATATCACGGTATCTTACAACTTCCCCACAAATATCACGTTATCTTACGACTTGCACTTGATCTCAGCGTACTATCTTACAACTCGCTAGCAAACGATCCACAAGCAAACGGCCAGACTGGCCAGGGCCAGATTTGCGACATGGAACAAGGAAAAAGCCCCTGTAAAGGTTGCTAGGAAAGATAAAAGTAGCTACCAACTACGTTCAGGCTATGCAAAAGCAAATACTAACACATACCGCTATAGGAAGTTGCAAGCATACCATGAAAGCATTGAGAGAGATCCAATATTACCAAAAAAGTCTTTAGTTTCTCATTCCATGTGCAACTGTCAGGCGTCTTGTCTTTGAGATAGCCAACGATATTATGAAAGATAGTAGATACTGGAAGGGATCGCAAGGGTTCACCAATGGCGTTCGGTTTTTGAAACTTGCTCTTGAAGCCATTCAGGAGGATCTCGAGCATCAAATGTACAAGATTTTTTGCGAGGTCGACGAGCTGGCATGTGCGACGGGTAGTAAGACAATCCTGTCGAGAGACTTCAAGCTTGCCAAGGAACTCTAAGAGTTCTAATTCAATGGGCATTACACTGGGCTGTTAGCAAAGAGTCCACAAAAGCCGCCGCAACCCAAACAAGCACAAATATTCGGCCGCCTGTTAGCACACTTCGTTCAAATGCGGTGGTTTAACAGCCTGATTAGTAGCATGATCTGGGTTTTGGTTATTGTCGCTCTCCCACGTTGGTCAGTCTTTTGCGCAAAGTGCGCCTTCTAATATTGACGTATTTTTGCAAAGTTTGATTGCTTGGTCTTTGTTAATACTCCTGCATTTTCGGCGTATATTTGCAATCACTCCTCCTGTATAGTTGTTCTATAGAAATATACGTCTCCATTTTGGCATGAGTCTAAAAGTGAGGTTTCGAAAAATAAGCCATGAGGTTTTGCATTTATGAATTACATTAATTGACATTCAAGTCGTAAGCTAATATAAAAACGAAGAGATAAACCAGTCAAAGTCTGTAGTGGGTGAGACATGCGCATTGCTAGTATTGCTAGTTGCTGGTTGCTAGTACTTGGGTGATGAATGAGGCGTCTCATATCTAGGGAACTTCTATATGATCAAATAGTCAGTTAAAGGCGTAAGATAGCATGAAAGTCATAAGTTAAGGGCGTACATACAGCTGATATCATTGAGATAGCTTGAGAAACAGGAGTCTCTGCCTCCATGATTGATACTAGTTGCTGGCTGCTTGCGCGCCCGCTAGCATTGATATCAATTGAGTTTTAATGAGAAGAGACGATGTATTGAAATTGATTAGTAACTAGTTGACAGTAGGCGCAATGGAAGTCCCAAGCATTAGCAGACTGAGAATTGAAAACAAAAGGCATTAGATTGTGTGCTAGAGGCTAGAGGCTAGAGGCCGAGAGATATCACCGGGAAAGAATTCAGAAAATGCAGTTAACCAACAAATCGATTGGTGATTGTGACCGATTGTTAAAAGAACTAGTATATTTAGTTGGTTAACCAATTGCAGTACCCACGTAAGACCACGTATTTCACAACCAGTCAAACACTGGTTGGGACCAATTAGGACCGATGAACTTTACCTTAACCACCTGGAGCAACCTGAAGGCATCTGCAGCAAACTGCTGCATGTGCACCGGAAACCGATTGGAACTGCCAAGATAACCAACTCAGTTGCAGTTAACTGATTGGTTAACTGTCACAATGTGAAACTTGATGACTGATTGACTCTTGCTAATGCAAGTGTCAAACGGGGGCCCCTTACCAAGTGACAGGGGTTTGGTAGATGATGCAATACTACTTAGTAAGGTAAAATATTGAATGAACATTCGATACTGGTATCAATAGTGGATTACTTGAAACAATTGCGCTTAAAATATTCTGATGAAAGGTCACAAAAGATCCCACAGGATGGATGAACTTGGCAAGTACAGCTTTGGTGATATGGTAGCTCATTCTAAAGTGAAAACCGCTTTAACACAAACACGGGACGCAGCAGCAGTGCTTTTTACATTTGAACTAAAAGTTATTTTGATACGCCTCGTCACAGACGAGGCAAGCAGCAGATCGACAAAGAAGACATGGTGCGCTTCTGCAATCGCACTCTGGAGAAACGGTTCTCTAATTGTTTTGTATCAGAGATTCAGATCGTCTGAAGAAGTTTTACCCAATTTGGGGATGCAGTTTGACACTCCATATTCAGATGTTTCTAAATTGTTGGATGAACAAACCTTGCGACTTTTTGCCTTTTGTCTCGTTGTCAAAGCACTTTTTGTGTGCCTGTCGACTTGTATATGGCCAAAAAGTTCTGTGTATTCTTTGTGTGCGCTTTCTTGTAGGGTACAAGATTATTTTGGCTAGAAAAGAATGATGAAAGATTACTATGAGAAGGTCTGCTGTCAGTGTCTTCGTTCTCTCATTTCCCCAACAAGCATCTTTTGTTTCTATTGACGATTTGGTACTATTGAATCATTCCACGCTGCTCTACATAGTTTCATTTGCTATCACAGTGTCGTCATGTCCTATTAGCATCACTCCCCTGTCCTTTCCACTTGATCATCCATGTATGACAAACGTTTCTTTTTGCTTTCTGTTGTGTTATATCATGTTCTTACGCTATCATAACCAACACATACTGATTCCTGTATCACTCGTTGCTATCTCATCCACATCCCTGTAAATCAGCATGGCCCCAACTCATCTTTGTTTCATTTGCTGCTGCCCAGTCATGATATCCCTGTTACTAGTTCTATTATGTACTGCACAGCCGCCTTCTCTCTTTACACTTGCCCCTTTAGGCTTGCCGCACACTTAGCCGCACACCCTCATAGCCAACTGTATTTCCCTTCCATCTCTTCACTGCTAGCGCTCACCCCTATATGTAAACTCAGGTTCCTACCCCTTCAGTTTGAGATAATAAGACATGTCAATTCTTCCATACATTCGAGCATATACATTGAGCCATCCAAGCCTTCGTCGTAGTTTGCTGTCCCCCCTGACCGTTACTACTCCTTTGCCTTTGATCTCCCTCTGTTTGTGGAGTCATCCCTCTGCGAGAGTCTTCCGCTACGCCTCCTGCTGTTCATTCAGCAACCCCTCTTGCTAGGCTTGCTCCGTCAAGTCCTTTAGATACCTCACTCCAGAGTGACCCACCGCTTTAACCCTCAATTGACTAACTTCTCCAATCTAGCAATTCGGTACCTCACTCCAGTGTGACCCACCACTTTGACCCTCAATCAGCAAACCTCTGAACTTGCCCCATTCTCCACACTTGTACAAATGCCTCCCAAGCAGTACAAGCAGTCCAAAAAGCCAAGAGCGGACAAAGTCAAAGCAAGAAAGCCGTAGAACCGAAGAGTACAGGGAGCAAAAAAGAAGAAAGAAGGACTGGCGGCCAAAGAAGCCAGAAAGCAAAGGATAACGTCTCTTTTGAAACTCCCCACCGCCCTAGATGGTATTATTCGAGCCATGCCCAGGGTAGAGATTGGATATTGAGGTCAAAAAAAACTGTTAGTTTGTATTTCTACATATAAATTTGTAAAGAATGGTACAAACCAACTGGTTTTTTTATTCCCAATTGCCAATCCCTAGCTTAGGGGAATAGTCAACGGCATCCTGAAAACTAGCCTTGCGGATATACAAAAAAATCTGCCCGCATTTCTTGACGAAATCAGCGATGCCAAACAGAGTAGGGTTCTTATTGCGCTTTACAATCATGCAATCCAAAAGTTGAGCACGCAGATACCTTGGGAGAAACCCTTCTAGATTATTTCCAAGAGAAGGACAGGAGACCGGTATGGTGGAGTCACCAGGTAGCCACCAAGGAGGTTTCCCTGAAATCGTTCAATATTCAGATCTTGGAGGTGATGGCAGTTTGCGCTAAACGATCTTGACAAAAAGCTGCAGAATCTATGCGGAAGGTAGCTGAAAGTTGGGGAGAAGCCTGGCAGCTGATGCTCCCTAAGCCAGAAAGATACAGGACGGATATCAGGCACACGAAAGCCCTCGCTTGGCAGAATTACGCCTGTATGACTAAGGATGAACCAGTCGTCGCTATTCGGGTGCTTGAGGACGTATGTCAGACAAGGCCACGAAAATAAAAGATCCGGCATAACTCTATACCGCTGCCGATATCAGGGTTGGCACAAAAAACTATCTAACCCTTTCAGAGAAGACGCGCAGCTCTGGTCGCATTCTGGGTGAGGTCAATGAAAATGGAAATCTTGTGGCCCGCAATCTAAATGGAAGCATCATCACGCTGCCTGCTCTGTCTGGTCCGTCTGGTCCGTCTGCTTTGTCTGGTCCATCTGCCTCCTCTAGTCTTTCTGCTCCATCTGCTCCGTCTGCTCCGTCTGCCTCGTCTGGTCCGTCTGGTCCGTCTGCCTCCTCTCATGCTGGCACAACAGGGAGCAACACGCAAGAACACCAGAATGTATTCACCCTTTCAGACCCTGTGAGTAGGCTCCTGCCAGCAACCCCTACAGCTAAGCTTCTGCCCCCGCAAAAGCTGGAAAAGATTGCTTGAGTGTTGAACGGAGTGCCTGAAGACCCTTTGACCCGGCCAATCCAACCAGAGGAACTGCCTGCTGATATCCTGCAGGTTCCGGTGAATGCGAACACACAGGTGTTCAAGCGGAAGAGGCACGCAGAAGACAGTCAAGATGGGCGCGCCAAAAGAATCCTCATTACCGCCCCGACGTACCAAAATCGCCTGGTTGTTCTGAATCCTCTCGCGTGGAATGCTCGGCCACTATTACACTCAAAGGATAGATCCGATTTGGTTTCGGCTGCAGATTCTATAAAAGTCGACCCTCGCAGGGCCCACGCATTGATAACGGCTTTTGATGATGCAGCGCAAGACGATGTTGACAACATGCTGAGTCTAGCGCATGCGGCATTTCGATACTGCCTGATACGGAAATGAGACCCGGCCCCTCCGCCTCTCTTCATTCCTGCTGTTCCTGTGCCTGGGCATGGCCCGTTACCGTCCGCATAACCCCGGGAGGCCCAACCCCCGCCGTTCCGCGTTCGACAATGTATGACAGCCCGAAAATACGACTTACCATCACTGAATCAAGGCCTAGAGCTCCGCGGACGACCTTGTGGACTTGGTTCGTGGCGCTCCAATGTTGCGTAGCGCGCAGCTGCAGGCTGGTCACCAGACTAGATTTGTGGTACGCGCAGGAAGCTACCACATCTGTTCCTATCATTCCTCCTGTCTACAATGCTAAATCAGCTTTGAATAAAGAGATCAGGCCTCCTGTTGTTCTCAATCAGAGTCTCTCTGAATGAATGACTAGGTGTGTGGTACGCCCAAGAACCTACCACATCTGTCTCTATCATTCCTCCTGTCTACTATGCCGATTTGGCCCTAGATGCAGAGAAAAGGGCTCCTGTTGTTCTCAATCAGATTCTCTATGGTTGAATGACTAATCCTGATGTCACCTACACTAAAATCATGGTCATGCCCATCTGCGATTCTAGCCAGAAGGAGTGCGGATCATTTAGGCAAATGGGTTTTCTGGTAGTGAACGGTGGCACTATTGCGGGAGTGATGGTTATCTTGATTGTTTAAGTTTGACTGTGTTTGATTCTGAGGATTGCTGGCCATGCTGTATTATATTGGTTGATCGCTTTTATATGTCTCATCGGCTTTATTGGGGGCCGTCGGGTAATTGTGGATGGGTTTAAATTGAATGTGGCACGTGAAGTTGTTAAATCGGTAGCTCACTCTGGAGTGACCATGTTCACTTAATATTATACTGAATCATTCCACTCAATTGTACTTTGTACATGTAACCTAATATACAAGCGGAAGTGTTTAATGAACTTTGGAAATCATACAAGAACATTGATTGCCCAACATGATAAAACCTTGGCATCCAAGCACCCGACGTGGAAACATGATACCTGACGCAGCTAGGAGCGCCCCACGCTGCTAAGAGCGCCCGACGTCCAGTCAAGTACAACAAAACACCATGGAGCTGACAGAAATTCAGTTTTTGCTGATGGAGTTGATTCCAACCGTTGCGATATTGCAAGTTTTTAAAAATTATTCCGGCCTCGTGATGGCCTGTTGAATCTCGATTTCTTTTGGGATACTTGGGCGCTGGGCCTTCGGCAATTAGAACTTCGATTTGCAACTCCCTGAAGCGAACACAGCTCAATCTCAGTGCCCATGTTGGAGACATCTCTCCCGCATGCACGGGGTCTGTAGGTCAAACCTTAATCTCCCTTATAGTTGCACTGGTCCGGCTGTCACAGCGCAGCCACCGCACTGCCACTACAATGCCACAGTTGACACTTGGCATTGCGGCCGCACCCTTGCTGTATTACCTTACTTCTCTTCCGCCTTGATATGTTGGTTTCTATTGTATTCTATCATGTTCTGTCATGTTATATCAGTTTCCATTTGTTGTATTTGTAATCGTTTGAGTTATGTTTGTGCTACGCATGCCGGTTGCCGCCGCCAAGAGTGCTCCTATCAGCCGACTATATAAAGAGGCTGTCAGAACCTCTGTGCTTGTTTTTTTTTCTCTTTCTTCTTTACGCAACGTCTTGTTACCCAAGCCGCCTTGTATCTAGTCAATCTATACTTTCTACCTTTCAAGTCATAGCTGTTAGTCAGCCTCTAGTCCACGTCTACCAAGTCCAAGTCCTCGCCAAGCTCCAGTCACGCCCACGCCTTGTCCAGTTCTGCTAGCGCTCCCTAGAGTCCAGCTTTTCATCACGCCTAGTGCCTTGCACCGTTACATTGTGTTAGACGGAGATTTCATGTTTATTTCTGGAGAATAGACAACTTGGTGTCAGGAATTTGGGATCATTCAGTCAATGTCAACAGCATATCACCCAGAAACTGATGGCCAGGCTGAGGCAGTCAACAAACAGATTCTTCAGATTCAGAGAGCCTTTGATCTTGAAGGAAAGAATTGGGCTTACACTTACCCCCTCATCCAGTCTATGATCAACAACTCCACTGATGCCTCCAGGAAGTGTGCACCTTCAGTTGCACTTCTTGGATACTACCACTCCATGAATCCCAAGACTGACCCCCCCATCCTCAAATCCTATATTTCCTGCCACTCTTTCAGGCATAAACAAATTCATGACAACTTGGGAAATGCCAAACTCCAACAAGCCAAACAAGCCAACAACAAGAGGAGAGCAGCACCTTTATTTTTCAAAGGGGACAAAGTGATGCTTTTCACCAAGAACCTTATCACCTCTACATCCAAACTCAAGCCCCTATGGTCCCTTCACAGTACTTGATGTTAACCATACTATGGACAGCTATAAGCTTGATTTCTCTGAAGTACCAGAACTTTCACAGATCAATCCCGTCTTCCACTGCACTCTCCTGAAACCTTACCAACCTAATGACCGTCATCAATTTCCTGCTAGAGAATTTGAGAAGCCAGCTCCGGTTGTAGGAGACTTTTGGGAAGTAGAGAAAATCATGGAATTTAGGCAGGAACCTAAGACCCACAAACCCCGGTATAAAATTAGAAGGAAAGGATATGGACCCAAGGATGACTCATGGACTCATCCAGATGATATCAGCAAGGAAATTTTACAAGAGTTTTGGAGAAGTGGTAATATGGCAGCTACTTACAAGAAGAGACCAGTTGGTAACTTTAATAAGAGGAGGAACACAAGGCAATCAACTTTGAGCATGATTGCTCAAGACAGAGATAAGATTATGGGATTGTACGATGGGAAAGTCATCAGAGGGAAAGCTTTCAGAAAGGGAGCGATGTAAGGGAGTGACCCTTACTAGGGTTACACACTGGCATGTGATTGTCCCAACAAGTTTTCTATTAGGGAACTTTGCCAATCACGTCATTTCATTTTGTTATCTAATCTTGTAATGACTCACAAGACCCAGAGTGGCCCATTCTATAAGTCACCTGTGAGTCACCTGTGAGTCAACAAGGCAGACTTTTGTATTTCAAATCAACTATGATGTCATAGCAGTATGACATCATAGGCTGGTTGCCATGAAGGCACCAACACCCAACTAAGAGGCCAGAGGAGTATAAATACCCCCCTGTTTCCCCTTAAGTTGGTTTCCTATTATTCAAGCTTCAAGCCACAAGCAAGCAACAACCAACAGATTAGATAGTCACTAGATAGTTACTCAATTTAAAGAGTATACCAGTTAATCTTTTTCACCTATTAACTTGAGATATGTCTTAAGTTAATCAAAGCTTGACTAAAGTTCCATGCTGCTGGACAGCTAGTGAGTTCATCCAAGCTTCAACACATTTACAGTATTTCCGTCGGAGAAGTCGTTGGTGGTCAGAAGGAGGTTTAGGCGGTTGACGAGGGGTTAAAGCCGAGTGCTGACCTGGTAGATCAGCCTGTCGGAAAGAACAGGAGGTGGCGGATCAATATTGGTGTCCGCCTTGATGAGTAATAGATAACTACGTGCGCTCAGTAGAGTAGGAGAGGACGCAACGTAATGTCACGGGACTAGGCATGACGATGACTAAGCTAGACTCTAGGGAGCGCTAGCAAGGCTTGGTCGAGGACGTGAAGATTCTGGACGTAATTGTGGAACGGATAAACGTGGACAAGAGGCCAACACACAGCCATGAGAAGAGATAACAAGAGTTCTATTTGACTAGATACTGAGGCGGGAGAATAATAATAGACTAGGCGATATGAACAAGACGTTGCGTGAAGAAAAAGAGAAAGAAAAACAAGAGAAGGAGGATCCAGCTCCTTATATAGGCGACTAGTCAATACAACCATAGCGGCAAGTAGCAGGCCGTTTACCAATTGACAGACAACAACAGAACCAAGTGAAAACACAAAGAACCAAATAGAACCGAACGGAAACCGATAGAAACCAACAGAAGACAACGGAAACTACTTGAACCAAGACATGACAAATGGACAGGCGAGGGACGGTGGAGCAGCCGCAACGCCAAGGCTTGGCGGGGGCTGTGCAAGGCTGTGACAGACTTGGCGCGGAGACTATGTAATGCAATCAGGATGGGTCGTGACAGCCTACAATTGTTATTGCTGAAAAAGTTAAATGACTGCTGCAGAATGATCGTTTTCTTTGTACTCAAAAGAATTGCCAGGTCAGTTGAGATGAAGGGACTTTGCATGCAGACGCTAATTGTTGCAACATGAAGGTTTGGCCCGACGCCAGGCCGAGTAGTTGGTTGCTTTGTTTTGGCAGGAGTATTTTAGAACCATGAAACGTGCTGATCAGAAAGACAAGACTTTCATTGCTAGCATTACCGTTGGATTTGTGGCTTCAATTGCAACGGCAGTGAAGTATGCTTTTTGGGAATGGGTAAGTGGTGAACAAAAGCGGGCTTCTTTAAACTTTGGTCCCCCGCATGACAAAAATACGTCTGTCTACGGAGTGTATGTGTCTGCGTTTTGGAACAACGCTGATATGATATAGCTCAAATGGACTCATATCTGGGGTTCCTAGACCGTCTCGGCATTATGTTCAAGAGTATGGTTATTGAGATAATGCAACTTGACTTGAACAGACGCATGAAAGCAGTTACTAGTGCTGAAAAATAACAGACCACTGAAATTGCCCCGCTCATTGAAGAAGACCTTGAGAAGGAGCTTGGACTCATGAAGAGGAACATGAGGACCTTGAAGAAGTCTCCCGCTTCCATAGGACTGTCGGCAGACGTTCCTACCGCCGCACCTCTGACCGCAGACAGCTTGCGTCCGTTGTTCAATATCTTTGAGGATCCCGCAGATGAGCATTTGCGCTCTTAGCTAGGGGCAGTCTCTGTTGCTCATGGTGCTGGTGAAGATGAGGATGATGTCGGTGATGCCTTCTCTGATACGACTCCTCGTGCCAGTGCTGCTCCACCTGCTGCTGTGACTTCAGCCGTTTCCCCTTCTGTTGCTGCTCCTGTTTTTATTTCTGCTTCTGGTCCTGCTTCTGTTGCTCCTACTAGCACTATCCCTGCTGGCAATCCTGATTCGTGTGCGTCCGCTACCTCCTGTCCCAAGGCGCCCGGCCCATCCCATCACTCTGCGCGTGTCTGTGCACAGACGGCGCCTATCCATAGTTTGCTGTCTTTTCCTCCGTAGAGAAATCTGCCATCGCCTCCATCAATGGATAGTCGCCCTTCCAGTCCTTTTCGTTTCCCTCCTTGCGCTTTGGCGGACCTACTGCCTAAATTGCACTCTGATGCATTTTATCCCAGCAATGAGGTGGTAAACGAATCTTTGTCACAGGACATCAATAGCAGTCGCAATTAGGATAATAATACACACTCACATGTATCGGCGACGGTCGTGGATGAACCAGCATAGAGGTTGATAGATGCGCAATGTTTGCTCGCGGAGCAAATGTGTCTTTGGGTGGCTTTTGAGACATTTCTTTTACCATGTTTGATATTGGTGTTGTTTTATTATCTTTATTATTTTGGGATTATATTGTAGAATGAAATGGCAATATGGGATGATTAGTAATGTTATTGGATTCCCGGCAGCAAACAGTAGTATGTGTGGAAATGAATTGTCTCGAAATAAGCTGGTGCTTTGACAAAGCACTATGTCTGAATATTTTTGAGTGTCACGACTAATAAGCTGACGTCAAGAAAATGTCAAGATAATGAGATGTTGTCAATACAAGGCCTGCATGTCTTGATAGAGAGGTGATATATTCAATCACAAAATTGACATCTGGACAATAAATACAAATGTCCGAACACGTACACGCTCTGCCTGCAAACAGACCCTGGTTGTTGTGAAATAACCCCGTCTTGTTTGAAAATATCTGCAGGGCTTAAAGTGTCGCAATGAAATCTAGTTGCCGCGCTGCCGGGCTTGTTTGAGCGTCAGGTGGAACACCCAAGCAAAATTGTTTTTTACTAATATAACTAGACAGTGTATTGACCAAATAATAGAAAGGAAGAATAATAAGACGTTATGTGAAAATTGAACAGAAAGATGTACATGCTTGGGGAAGACCAACTTCTTTTATGGATAGCTGGGCAATATGGCCTGGACAGCAATCTTCCAGTTGATTATGAATTGTTGAAAGAACAAAGAACAAAATGAAAACTGACGGAATCAAATGGAAAGATACGGAAACTTGTAGAAACTAATGGAACAAAAGCAGGCAAGACATGATAGAGATAAGACAAGGATAAAGCAGCTGCACGGTGCTTGGTGGGGGCTGTGCGGGACTTGGCAGAGGGTTGTGATGCGTGCGTCTAGTGGGGCCATGACAAATGATTGAACTTTTGGGTATATGGATAATCAAAAGTACACAAAAAAATTAGTTTATAATAGTATATCAAAATAAGTATAGCCAATATCAGTATATAGTTGATTCTAGCTATAAATAAACTTTATCATTTGAATAAGATTCAGTTCAAGATTCAATCTATTCCCTATGATGTTGGTTGAAATATTCTCCTGCAAAAATTTATTGTTTTAGTTATTTTTGATATATTTACAATTTGCGCTTCTGAGTGTGTTGCGCATGGGGGTGTATTATCATACAGTACTGCATTATAGCAGGACTTGGCCGTTACGACTGTCATAAACCTTGGTTACCGCTCTCTTGCCACTATCCTTTCTCACAAGGTTGCTGTATTTCAGCTCTATATACATTATTGTCAATCCATTATCTCATCAAACAAACGGATTAGCTACACTAGTTCGGCATGGCGGTCACGAGTAATAATTACAGTTTATCCACAACTACGAATTCCGATACCATGTCAAGTGGTCTTCTAATGAGTCAAACCAGACTCAGTCACTCTGTCCTCGCGAGCTGTTATTCGGTCAAACCGACCTCCATGTTGCTACGAGGCTTCCACTACTCTTCGACCGCCGAGGGCGGTAAGTATCCATCATCATCATGTCACGATCTATTGTTACAGCAAATCTAACTTGATTATCTAGGGGCGCAGTGGCGTCCCTGAGGCTCTTTCGCCCTATCAGAAAAGTCCTCCCTTGGCCGATAAGCGATCCTCAAGGTCGTTTGGGGCTCAGGAGGCATCGAACACCATCACGAAGGAGTGTGAGAGACTCCTTTGTAGTGTTATGAAGCGAATTTTCTTCGGTGCTGGAAGTCACAATTCGTTACGTAGCTCTGACATGATGGTGTCGGTTGATAACCCAGATATCAAGCTCAAGTCGAAGTGTCCAGGCATTGATAATTCTAGCCTTGAGACTGAATTTCTCGAAGTTTGGGATTGTGTGGGTGAGGCCTCGTTTCGAGGATTCATCTATCAGCTTGGTCGGAAAGACAAGTCTTTGTTTCTCTTTTTTGAACAACTTTCAAACCTTCCTTCTAAGGATGGGTCAGTATATATTCACCAATGTTGCAGCCTTTCCACTGACACTTTGTAGGCTCCTAGCATTGATTGAACTTGCATCGGAATGTTATGAGTGTGATCGTCTGGTTATATGCCTTGATAGACAGTCCAATGATTTGCGTAAGTCAAAACATACCCCTCATGTTCATCTTATCCTCATTATTATTTACTAGATGCCCTCATTCGTGACTTGGGATGGTTCGGATTCGAGTTATCGACCTTGCGATTCTGGATCGATGCTTGTCAAGGCAGATTGGCTGTGGCCAACGACAGCCTCGATTTTGTTTCTACCAGTGAACAGTGGTTGTTTCTGAGTATGGAATTGTGAATATACTGAGCAATTATCATAGGCATGCTTCTGTGGAGTAACATGGTCTAAATTGTTGCGCATAGCTATCATTTCCAAAATAGATGTCCTCAGACCCACGAACCATAAACCTTGTCTTTGCTTGATTTTAGCCAGTCACTTGGGAATTTGAGAAACTTCATTTCTATCATCATTATATGCCAGTAGTTGTAGTTGATCAGGGCGGGTTTGGGTGAGTAGAGTCATTACACATCGGTGACGTAATATGTATTTACATCAAAAAAATACTCCATCTTGTCCCTTCTCTCCTGGCTTGTGGATTACTTTATTCGATCATTCGAATACATATGGCTTTGAAAGTTTTGTTCCAGGCTTTTGACATCAGCTGTCAAACTAGCCATGATTTTAGTTGGTATGATCATCTGTGTTATTAATTCTGTACTCAAATCAACACTGACTCCACTCATGCTGTTAATACACCTCAACGCCAGCAAAACGCCCACAAAACAATTACAAGACCCAAGAAACTCCGTGGTTGTGTATGCATCTCTCATTCTAGTGATTCCGAGCAAACACCTAGGTGCATCAGAAACATAATTACCGTAGTGTAATATCCGTGCTATGTTCCAATAGTCAAACATTCATCAAGGGCATTAAACAACGCTCCATGATCGTCCAGGCCCGATCCCTCCCAGCCCCCAAATGCATCGCTTTCATTGATGTTATCCACTTCCATTATGTCATTTGAGATATCAGTGACACCAAGTAACATTGCCTAT
>Ga0181471_100232_pt2 | contig 13547 bp, 11 predicted proteins | sample InSIn5gowninarea_FD_119083 | JGI IMG/M metagenome (GOLD analysis project Ga0181471, IMG submission 119083) | Clean room microbial communities from NASA Spacecraft Assembly Facility at Jet Propulsion Laboratory, Pasadena, California, USA -... ...
CAGGATGCAAGGCTGGGCACAGCAGAACAAAGGCTGAAGGCGAAAAAGAACGTTCCATGAAGGAGCAAGGCCGAGTCACGAAAGAATGGCATGTTGTGGTTTGGCCCATCCACCAAGACTACCGCATCTCCCACGCGCAAAGCGTTGTGGGGAGAAACTCTTCGACATGGCCCTAAGCTAGAGTCGTGAGCTGGCTAGTAAGAAACATGGAATTGGCGGAGCTGAGTGAGATACGGCGGTTTCCAAGATTGGTCAAGAGCAGCTCGAAGCGAATGTATGGGCGAGACTTGTCAGCAGCGACGCCCAACGCGCCAACGACGATAGCATGAATCGGGAATTTAGAAACCGAAGAGAGATTGATGGCGCTAAGCTTGGCAAGACCAGGCAGATCAGCTAGAGCGCATCGGTCTTGAGAGGGTCAACGTGGGCACTACCTGGTTGGCCAGCGTTCGGAGGAAGCTGCGTTGGTTTCGCTTAGATCGGGACATGCACGACTGCCTTGTTTCAATCCCTGTCAGCACGAACACGATTTTGGAACAGATTCACTTATTGTGTTGCGCTGTACAGTGTGTTCTGTTCCCTTGTACCTCGTGATTTCGCGCAGCATACATGTACTGGATTCTGGTATAAATGACAAGCCTCGCAGTTTGTCCATGAAATAGAGATTCGTGAATCAGACTGCGAGGGCCAGACAAACCCATCGATCTCATTCCCTGATCAGCGTGTAGTGCCGTATTCGGGAAATTGCTGTCCAAAGGAGGACTAGCGGCAAGCCATGCGATGCGGGACCCAGATTCGTACTGTGGTCGCTCCACACTTGGGGGCCTGTCTTCCGATTACCAAATTTTGATCCAGCGTTCGAAGTTATCATCGAATTAGAAGCTGCGTCGAAATCATCACAGCGTCTGGCGAAGAGCTGGTGTCTCACATGTAGCACCACAGCGTAGGATGTAAGGCTGCCACGATGCAGAGCACTTGGCCAAAGACCGTTGTAACTAGCGCCACAAGTTGTTATCATTCCCACCATCTTGGTTCTGTTTATCTTCTGTTACCATTTCTCGTTCACTGCCGACTAAGGTCCTCATTGCGCAGGAGAAACTTACGCAGCAGAGTATTTCTCGAAGGTACCAAGGTCGATAATCACCACTACGCCAACGTACCAAGGTGTACAGTATACAGTAGTAGGCAAGATCACTGAGTTTATTGCATACATCAACTATCTCCAGTACTGCTGCGGAACGATTATTCGTTCCTACTGGGCGCCGTCCTTCTGCTTTTCCAGCGCCCTTTGGAGCATGTCTAGACGTTCTTGCGTGACTCTCACCGCTTCCTCCATTTCCCTCATGCTTTTCTTTTCTTCTCGAACTTTGCTTTCCATGTCCTTGCTTTTGAGCAACTTTTGTCGCTGTTTGGCTTTCTCTTTACTATTCTTGTCCAACCATGTCTGGTCTTTCAGTCGGTCTCGCAGTAAAGAGCCATCAACCCCAGCCCGATCTTGTAGCCAGCTCCAGAGCTCACTCTCTTCTCGTCGCCATAAGTCGTCATACACGTTCATGTGTTGTAGCCGGTGCGACCGTGACAGCGCCGTACTCGATCCCGCTGTCGGGCTTCGGAACCACATCCACAACACCATCAAGGTGAGGATGCTAAGGATGGTCTCAGTCGTCACAAAAGGTTTGATAGGCGCCACCACCGGCCCCAATATTGGCCTCACGAACTCGAGTGCCCCCCAGTTCTCTTCCTTCTTGGCTTCAGCATGGGCAGATTCAGACTTGTCCCTCTTGGAGCTTCGCTTCTTTTTCTTCCCTTTGATCGCCTTGCTACCCGCTGTTGCCGCTCTCGACCTGCCCAACGCCCCCTTCAGAGTCTTGACCAAGTCGTCTCCGTACTCTTTCTGTCCATCAAGAGCACCTTTCTCGATCGGTCCCTTCAACCAGGATTTCGCTGTCCACTCAATCGTCATATTCATCTGGAATCTTGTAAAGTTCCCAGGTGCCCATGTAAGGCAGTATCTGGTCTTCGTGCTAAATGCGCTGCCACTAGGGACATCAGGCGATTGGGTAGTGCAGGTAACGCTCACCGCTTTCTCGAAGTCGAAGAAGTCTAGATGCTCCGTTGTTATGCAGTTGGTCTGCTTCGGGCCAATACTCCCACCAAGCGGCTTGATGTACCGATATTGCCTGCTTTTCGTGTCATTGTCGAGTCCTTTCGGGTCTTCTTCTAGTTGGAGATCCTGTACTTTGCTCATACCATCCACCAAGAATTTCCGTAAAAATGTGCTTGATTGCGGTCCGAAAAGCAGAGAGTATACCTTTCCAAGTGGCGCTGGGATAACTTCGTCCTTGATGATCTTATCGTAGTGTGTTACAGAGTCCGCACACTCTGTCGGTGCGTGAGTCGCTGGGCCTGGGAAGTCTTGTACTACATCTGTGGCTGCAACCATCGGTGCTACAGCACTGATCGCCTCACCAACTGCTGGCCCTACAGGTGCAGCTACAGTCGGGCCAGGTCCAGGAGCAATGGTAGAAAGATTTCGGTTCATGCTCTTAGCATCAACAATTTCACTCCTAGCAATGCTGCCACCACTGCCGATGCTTTCTGCACTGCCATCGTCATCATCGGACCCAGACTCATCATCCGTCTCATCATCACTACCCTGAGCATCACCACCGTCCCCATCGGCGGTGATATCATTTGTGGCAAGCTCTTCGGCTGCAAGCTGCTTCCCAATCATGCTCTTTTGGAAACTGTCTGGATGGCTTACACGCCATATTCCTATCATAAGATCATATGTAGCCTCCCGGCTCAACAGACTTCGGAAAGTATGTCGTGCATGCAAAGTCTGCACAGCGATGGCGTTAGGAATAACAATGGCTGTACTCTCTTTTTCTATGCTGACAACCTCTTCGAACGAGATGATGAGAGTCGTGACCCATCCGAGAATATTGCTGGAAAAGCATATATGGCCCTCCGAGATATATATCCTGCCAGCAAGCAAAATCTCTTTCTGCAAAGCGCAACTATAATCTTCGATCAGAAAGTCGTCTTCAGGAACGCTCCGGAATTGTTGATGAAACGCCCGATTTCTGGGCTTTGGTGCAATCGCAAAACCTGATAGTTTAGGACCTGTTGCAGGGTTCGCCAACGTGGTAGTGCTAGCCCCGACTATAGCGCCTATAGTAGAATGCCCTGTAGCAATAGACGAGGTTCGGCTTCGATGATGTTGTATCTTATCCCTTAGACTGTTGGAGCGTTTGATCCCGTTGGCCTCGCCTTCAAAAGCACTACCAATCGATGGCGTGAGTGTCCCGCTATGGTCAAATGTCGATGCAGATACAGATGCAACGGGGTCCGAAATTTCAGCGATGGGGGTCGCCTCCCCAGAGCCACCTAGCCTTTCATAAGCCTGAGATACTGCACGCTTAGCGAGCAGGCCTTCCATTTTTACAGCATCGTCTTCACCTCGAGCGGCGGACTTCAAGGTCTCTGACTTTGCAGAAGAAGGGGCTTGACCACCGCTCAGCGCCTCTATACCTAAATGGCTGAGGTTCAAATCTCCAGAACCCAGAGTGTTCACAGCGAGCTCTTTCTTAGGTGAATCATCTAGCAGTTCTTCTTTCTCAGTGTCTTCTTCCTTCTCTGACCCTTCGACAACGGTTGGTTTAGATGGTTCAGATCCTACTGTTCCTGCACGACCTCTATTTTGATTCGTTAAGTTTGTGATGGAGTTCGCAGCGTTTTGAGCGGCCGACATCCATGAAGAGAAAAAACCACCTCCACTACTCACGTTCCGAGAACCAGGCGTGCCACCTGATGGGTCCGGCGTTCTGAGCTCCTCAATCGTTGGTGTCAGCGGTGCAGTCATTGAGGTAGAAAGCTTGCTTTTCTGATGCATTGCACCCGAGGCAGAGCGAACTCGTCTGTGAAGAATCGTGTTGGCTCCATTCATAACAACTGCATCACCAGCAGGTCCTATCAGAGGTTTCGCATCCTCAGGCGGCTTATGAGACTGAGGAAGGTCATTGTGCTCGTGGTCGGTCGGTGTAGGTGGCGTTACTGTGGTTAATGGACTGTCACGAATTGCACGTGGTGGTGTTTTAGGTGGCGCAGAGCTCTCGGTCTGCAAGATAGGTAGTGCTGATTTAGGCCCCGAGAGTGGTGGTGTCGGGACATTTTGCGCTCGCAATGGTGATGGGCCGCGTTGTGCCGGATTTTGCGATTGTCTCCTCTCGCCGAAGCCTATGCTTGATGGTTTCTTCAAATCCACAAACGTACTTGAACGATGTTCGTCAGGTCTTTCAGGGCTAGTCCTTGGGCTCTTGCCTGTCTTCGAGAAAACATCCTTAAATCTTCTCGCCGGAGACTTTCCCCGTGCGCCACTACTGCCCACGTCCGGCCGCAACATATCAGCCTTGTCCATCAGCCCAGATAATGGAGGGAGCAGTGGAACGTTCATTGTAGCAGGAGACTTGGGAGAGGGATTTTGACTAGAGGCGACAGAAGGCTCCATGATTGATGGAAATTGCTCGGTAGAAATGTTTTGACTCCCTGTGGAGATATTGTGGTTATGGCCGTCTCCATCTCCATAGACCGCAGTATTTATTGATGGGGAAGTTGTAGTAAGAAAGCCAATGTGAGAGTCCCGACTTATCAATCCAGGAGGGGATTCCAAGTCAGAATCGACTGTGACCAGACTGCTATGGCTGCGATTGAGGACATCAGGTCTCTGAACAGCGTCGGGAGCAGGCTGGCGACCTCTAACTGCCTCCTCTTGTGCTATTTTGGCAAGCTCCTCGTCTCTTACTCTTTTCCTCTCCCGTTTCGCATGGCCAGGAATAAGCTTCTTAACACTGCTGGTGCCAGATTTAATGCTTTCATCGTCTATGCTAGGATTTCGTGCCGCCGACACACTGGGAGGTTTTGGGCGGCCGATTGAGTCCAGAGAAGCTCGTATGCCGGAAGTGCCTGCCTCGCTATGAACATCAGATGAACGTCGTCGGCCAGCAGCGAGGACTTTACTCAATCGTTTTCGAGGAGGAGAAGGATTCGGTGAATGCGATATAGGTAGACTTGATGTAGAAGCTGCAGCCATTATGAAGATTGGCCGAGCAGCAGAAAATTAGGCCTAGCACATATGTTGATGTATAGAAGGTAATCAGTGTTCTGTCGATCTTGGCCTGCAAGGATGCTGCCTTTACTATGGGCGGGTCAATATCTGACCATTGCTTCTCAAGACACGGGGAAAAGCAACAACTAGTTGAGGAATAATATTCGTATAGCTGAGTCAAGCAGAAAACCGACACAGAGACCAAGCAGGCAATACAGACGCAACGCTCATAAGGATAGCATTCATGGAATGAAAGATTGAGCCGAGCCAAGAATGCAGGTAAAGGACGTACTGTATCCAGGCTGTTGCGTAGTCGCACTCGCAGGTCCGAAAGTTTTGTAGGGTCTGCTCCGCCTTCTATGCTTGTCATCAGCTTACAAGCCACAGTCGTATTCCGGCTTTCACCTCTCAAGACGACGAAAGTAACCGTTTCAGCCTCATAACCTTACCGTATTGTGGTAAAGTGTCCGACGGGTATTGTGGAGAGAACTTGTGCGGGGCTTCCGAGGGGGTTACAATCCTTGCGGATGAGCACATGGTTCCGGACCAAATAGGGTTTAACATTTCTAGCCTTGCAGGCATAACAAGCCTGTGGAAGCACCTTACCACGAGGCAAAGATATGGCAGCCTTCTATTAGACTCATTTCACTCCAAGGTGACAACACCAGCAGAATTGACCTTGGACGAAGATGCACGCTCACAGTGGACTATTGTGGTGTTCCATACATGCTATAACTTTATCGTCTTCGAATGGTTGATGAGTTACAGCAGCTATGGAAGGTGCGCCTTTGACGTTGGTAAGTCTACCCAGATCTTTACCTCGTTTGAGACCATAACGTGGGTATGCTTACCATATCTAGGCGTATACTCATGCCCGAAATGCAGCGCAGGAAACAAAGCGAGCTAATCCGGTCGCTGCGAGCGAAGAACACGATTTGGCTGCGGCGGAGTTCTCTGCTGCAGCACAGCAAACTACTGATCAGGAAGCCTTGAGAGTATTGAAATTACTTGAGCAACACCATAAACAATTGGGTCATATCTTGAAGCATGCGCATTCCAAGCCAGTAACCGAGTCCGAAGGGAAGAGAGGAGATTACATTGTTACAAACATTTCGGGCAATGCGACAGACTCGTCTTCAGCAAAGTCGACCACTATCGATGCTCCAAATCAGCCACCACGGTTAGTACGGACGGCGAGAAGTACTGCTCGAGATCTTTCAAGCTCAATCGCCAGCAACCTTGCTTCTGCCAGAGGTATCCCCGCTGTAAGACCAAAGAGGACGATCCCCGTGTCACCACTCGTCTCTACCGAGCATGCAGATGGAACATTCTCTCATGATGTGGACCAGACGATACACACCACATCTGTAGCGCTGTCGTCCGGCCCATCATGGGCACCTCCGTCAGATGTTGGCACACCAAAGATTTCTAACTCGACTCCAGACGTTACCGCCTCAGACGCTCCCTTTCAACAATTTTACAGCACTTTTGAGAGCCTCCTCTCAAAGCTTTCAGCTCCACTCGCATTCGCAGGCCTACCTCTAACTCAGCCATCAACTGAAAACAAGCAAGAGCCCAGCAAACGATCTCCCTCACAAAGTGACAAAAACGCTCCTACCAAGTCTCTCTCATCTCCACCAGCCATAACACCAGACTACTCCCAACTCATTTCCCAAGCAGCTCTCCGTGCAGTCCAGGACAGCAATCCCACGAGCAACGCGTTCTCTAACCCCCACGAATCCTTTCTCCTCGTTCCTACCTCCGGTGGCACAATGTCCTACGCTGACATAACCGCACAAACGCACATAGCCCGTCAACTCCGACAGCACCACCATCGAAACATCTCAAACACATCCGATGAATTCGTCGACGCATCATCCCAGATCCTGTCCTTCGAACAACCAATAACTAACGATCGACGAGCCAGTACAGTCCAAAAACACCAAGGCAAAACCATGGAAGAACTCCACCTCGAAAACACCGTCCTGCGCAAGACAACCAATGACATAACAAAACGACTCCAAGCATTCGAATCAGCAGCGCAAACCTCCTCCGCTGCTCTAGCGCAATCAATCCGCTCGCTACATCTTTCTCCAACCGTAACTCCACAAAACTCACGTGGAAAGCAACTACCCATGGCTAGCGGGGAAGCGGAGAAAGACATGAGGATCAAAGAACTAGAAGGCCTACTGCAAAGGAGCGACAAGAGGATCCTCAAAAGAGATGAGGAGATCGCCAAGTACCAAAAGAAATGGCAGGAATTGAAAGCAGGCGCGAAAGCGAGAAGGGACGCCGCCGGCTCTGCAGCTGGTAATGCAGGCGCAGATAAAGCGGGAAGGACAAGTAGGGAGGTTGTGCCCACAAACGGTAGCGCCGCGACGGCAAGGCACACCTCGCAAGGAGGAGATGCGAAAGATGAGACGTAGTCGCAACTCTAGCATTAAGGAAGCCCTTGGTTTAGTAGTGGTGGATTCTGTGCGATTCGAACACTATGTACCTAGACAGCAATATACACAGGTATACTACCTACGGTTGTTCAGCCTTCCTGATCCAACGCTGAAAGTACAGTACAGTACAGTTTATCTCTCTGTCTGTCCGCGACTCCGCATCATCACAACACTATTTATTGCATAAGGTACAAATCGCATACCTGTAATGCGCAGCATTCTCAAATCCCGAGGTTTTAATTCCAGACCGTGACTATCCAACCACAGAACCCTCAAATTGCATTTCAGTATATACTGTAGCTTCGCATGCTACCCTACAAGTGGGAATACTGCGCGGGCAACATTGAATACTGTACAGAATGCATGTGAGATCAACATTACGCCAGATACTGCGAGTATCGATTATACGGTTACGGTCCATATACAACCAACCAACCAAGAACGCTCAAGCATCGCTGGACACAGACAAAAGACTTCACAACTTTTTCCATCCTGGTATATGTGCCTGGTAAATACACATCAAGTTACATCCCCCTGCGTGGCCGGTCTACCACCACCACCGCTCCCATCATCTTTACTCGACCTCCTGCCCGTAGCGCGTTCCATAAAATTCGTCAGCGTCTCCGACATACTACGCAAGCGGCCCTTTGTTTTCTGGAGACGACCACTCGTACCCTCATCACTCGTGTTCGAGATTGAATTCAGTCTCGCTGACAGAGGAGGGTGTTCGGCTATAGTATTATCACGACGTGCTGATGGGCGTTGCGTCGGGGCGTTGAACATGAATGACCCGAAACCGGTGGACTCGATGTCGCCACGGAATCGAGTAGCTTCGCGGTTCGAGCGGTAGCGACGGAGCATTGAGCGTGGGGATGGTGTGCCTTCGCCTTTGAGGATGCTGTCTGCTGCTATGCCGGCGAGAGAGGAGGAGAGAGGTTGAAGGATTGGGCCGGGGAGGAGGCGGGATATGCTGTTTTGGCCGTGGCGTAGAAGTGAGATGGTAGGTTCGTCCGTAGGGAGGGAGGCTTTTGGTGGTGACTGCATTCTGCGACGAGGAGTTTCTGGTCTGGCCGGGGAGGATATAGTGCGACTGACTAGCTGAGGCGGTTTCAGAGTTCTTGGTGTGAAGAAGGCTGTTTGATGCGTGCCTACGGAGGATGCGCTGGGAATGGATTGTTGAGCTGGCGTTTGAGGACGAGAGCTCTGGTGGCTCGTTGTGCGATCGAGGTTGTCTGTGGATGAGAGCCATGGATTTGTGTCAAGGTCGTCTGTTGAAGCAGCGGGAGTCACTGCGATTGATGGAATCTGTGAGGAAGTGGACGAGCGTCTGCGGTCTGGAGTTCGGGGTCCATCGACCTGGATGTGCCCAATTTCAGTCCGAGATTGTTGCTCCTGCTCTTGCTTGACAGTGGATAGAGATTGATCCACCCCTTCTTCATCGAGCAGCCGAATTTGTTCCCCGGCTTCCGCTGTCTCACGCACTTCTTCGTCTTCGTCGTCATCGTCACGTTTGCGACCGCTCGTGATCAAGTAGACGCCACCAAAGGTCAAAGTACAGCCAAGTATAAACTTGAGGGCATGATCGACATCTGTCCGCTCGAAGTCGCGGTATAGGACAGCCGAACCGATAATGACGGAAAGTGTGAAGAGGACGAACTGAACGGGTATGACTTGAGTAGAATCAAAGTTCTGCAGACCGCGATTGAGGTAACGAATTTGCATGACTGCTGACCCAACAAGGATCAGTACCAAAACGTACATGATCGGGTAGGTGAATGCTCGGTATAGCGAAGCCGAAAGCAATGAGGCAACTCCTTTAGTCGAAAGTACTGTGTATCCACCGAACAAGCCAACCAAACCAAGATCAACCAGAATGGTCCGCTGACCATATTTCGGACTCGCAAACATAAGAACAACAATAAAAACTGTCGTGATCGCCACATAGACAAGAAATTCCCATCTCTTGATATCACCCCAGAGGGCGTCTGGACGTAGCTTCTTTTCTTGGGTATTGGCGGAAAGCACGACAGTTACCGCTCCGCCGATAGCGATGACAACACCCCAGAAGTCTCGTTGCCGAAAACGCTCCTTAAGCATGAGCGGTGCGATGAGGCAGTTTGAGATCAATGCAACAACTCCGAGAGGACTAACAATTGACGCCGGTGCAAAGCCGTAGGCCAGGAAATTTCCAGTTTCTCCAACGGTCATCATGACTATGCCTAGCCACCACCATGGTGATTTCAGGTATGACTTCCGTTCCTGCTCTTCTGCGTTCTGTTCACCTTCGTTGGTGTCATCCTGTATGCTGTCTCCCAAATCGTGCTGCTTTCCATTCGATCGTGGTTCATCGACGTTCTCAACGACTCCATCGTCGTTGAGCGGCGGAGCACTTTCATTTATCCTCGCACGCTCCTCAGCAACCTGTTCTTGCTGCACGGCAGCGCCATAGTTGCGCAGAGTCTTTGGTAGATGGCTCCGAGCTTGTTTCGCTCCTGGGTTTTGTCTGTCCTTGTACTCTCGGTCTATACGGATGTGAGCATATCTCTGCGTGTTCAGTGCGAAGGAGATTAGAATGTTTCCGACAATTGCTGTAACGATTCCAACTATTGATGACCAGCTCCGAATGGGAGTTTCAAAGTTTTTGACATAGTTGTGATATGGATCAGGAAAGACAGGCATAGATAGTGCGCAGCATGTGAATGCTCCGCAGTTGTGATTACAATGCCTTCTTGGTAGGATTTGAATTGCAACACTCCCGCTGGTGTGCCTGCGATTCAATAGCACACGATGAGCTAGTTGGAAGGATGCCGTCGATTGCGATACTCTCCCATGGTATGTTAGTTGTTAATACCAAAGAATATAACAATCCTCAAAGTTAATTTGCAACTTTGGTGGGGTCTGAATGAACATAAATCGCCTTGATGACGCGCTGTTGAACTTTCTTGTTCCAGCCGGTTACTTGGTATCGTGCCCATTGTTAGTTCCTTGGTAGCTCGTGAAGGTGATAGCAACAAGAACCCTTTTTACGCGTGTAACGAACTTACGGCGTTTTTTGTGTTCTTTCGAGAGCCATGCTAGACGCTGATACGTGTACTTTTAAGGCAGGAAGCATGTCATCCACCCTTGGAAACCGTTATCTCAATCATATATTTCAGCATAACCATACCATTATGATTCAGTTCAGCTTGCGACCATTTCGTATTGACCTAAACTCAAGTAAAATGCCAACTGGAGGATTTCTATTATCCTGTCTACAATCACTGATGGCATCGAGCTGACCTCCCCCCGGCCTTTGAAGCCCGAGGAAGTCGACCTAAGCATTACCTGATCTACGAGCATCAAACAATGTCCGTTTTCTACTTGCCATCATGGAACTCGCCTTAGGTAGAGACCCTATACTGTGTCGCAAGTATTACAAACCATACCTTGACAGGTATACCAAAGTGCTCGAAAGCACCCATGGGATGGTATCTCGTTCGGCCAAGTTCGCACTCAAGACCGATGGTTTGCCGATCAAGGATATATCCGATGGAGTGAGCAGGACTTGTATTGTGATCTCGCACCAGTCCGCGTACAACTAATAGTAACAGTCCTTGACCATTAACTTGAAACAGTTCTAATATTGATGCTGTCCGCAGCTCCAGGTCGTTGGTGTTTCCCGGGACATCGGGGTCCGGCTCCTTTGCTTCTGGGTAGGCTGCTAGATATGTGAATCTCGATTCGAGCATGGTGTGTTCCATGACTCCGCTTCGATCAAGATCGATCAAGGCTTCAAGAACTTCAGTCCTTGTGTCGTCGATGATACATGCGAAGGCTGCGGAGACCATGTTTATCGGTGTTGAGTACGCCGAAAGTGCTGTGTATATTGTTAACAACATCTGAAGACTGGACAACCAGTAGAGCAACGAACCCTTCTTTTTTCCGTGAGAGAGAAGTGTCAAAAATCACATTATTGCCTATTCTGGGCTCGGACGAGCGCATAGCCCATATCAAAGCGGCGCAAGCGTAAAACGTGTATGAGTTAAATTGTAGTTGATGAAAATGGTTTTGGTCAGCTCTAGAATGGTATCGTGTGCAAGCAGGGCATCATAGTACTGTGTCTCGACCCCTTTCTAGTGTTTAGATTTGTACAATTTCTAAGCTCTCTTGAGCTTGTCTTGTTGCTGTGGTGCTCGCGATTCAATGGTGTAGTCACTGTAGGTAAATCGTGTTATTGATTGTTATTAGGGTTGCGGTAGGAACGATCACAGATCATCCTGTGATTGTACAGTGATCCGTTGATTGTAAGGTTATCACAGTCAGCACTGCCTTCCTTGAGGAGCAGGCATCACTTTTCGATTCGAAGATTGGTGTAATGTTGAACGTATCAAGGCTCGGTCATCTCAGCTACTACTGTAGGACCGCTAAGTTCATGGACTCGGAAATAGCTCTCGGCCGAAGCGCTCGGCATTACTGGCAGTCAGTAATCTTGACACTGGATTGCACTTCGCAGCTCCTCGAACGCGTCCATTATTAATCACGGGACTGTCCTGTCATTGTGCTGACCAGGCCGGAACCTGAGAGGAACTCGGTTGCTCTTCGTCAACGAGATTCGCGATTCTCGCAAAGACCATAAGCTAAATGGCTGGTCCGAAGGTGGACTTGAGCTTAGCAACGGGCATAACCTGTGCTCAGTACTCTCAATCTACGATGCGACCACCATAGAACTGGTATGGATTGCCCCGAGGGTGCGTACGTATCATTACCTCCTTCTACAGAGCGAAAGCGGCTACGTACGACTGTTGATCCAACGCATGTTTTGGATTCTGTACGTTTCGCGCGTACTGACTCTAAACCCCGAGCTCGGGACGGATGCGTTTACCATCCTTGCAATGCTCACCAGCCATAAAACAGCTGCCTGCTTCCTAGGACTTACATGTATATCACAGACTTCATTGTTTAATCAGACAGAATCTCTTCAGTTTACAGCAACTATACCGCCATGTCCAATTCAATCTGCTACGAGAACAGCTTCGCTGACATTCACAACCACGGCACGATAACACGCATTTCATACATACGCTGTAGTCCACCTCGGCGATTACGACCAAAAGGCACACTGGTATTACTGCACGACTTCTTCAAGACGAATTATCAATTCAGATATGTCGTTGACCTCTTTGCAATGGGTGGTTTTGTAACCATCATCCCCAACCTACCAGGAAAACACATATCAATACGACACCAACCAGATGCAAGAGTCAGTCTTGATAGCTTATGCTCGGACCTTGCGAGCTTCCTAAGACTTGATATCATCAACGAGCGAGTCCATCTCGTTGGCATTGGGATGGGAGCACACCTAGCTTCGACTCTCAGTTCAAGACATGACAGCAAAGTAGCATCCATGGTACTCGTCGACGCTCAAACATCGCAAAAGAGCGCGGACGCGCTGAAATTCCTCTCGAGCATGCCAGCCAAAATTCCCTCAACCGTACGACGAAACGCATTTGCTCGATACCTCGACATCCAATCCGAGAACACATCCCTCCTCTCAAGTGAAGATATCAACGAGTACGCCGACTCATTCTCGGAGCCCAGGGTTCTGTTGAATATGCAGCAAGCCTACCACAGCTTCCAATCAACGGACTGCAACCTCAAGGATACGTCAGAACCCATGAGGAGTCTGGCGTGGTCACCAGAGGAACAACCAGAAGATTTCACTGTTGCGGTATTGAGTGTACTTAAACTCTCCACGCCATTGAAATCGACTAAGCAGCATTTCCAATTGCACACGTCGCGCCTATGAGGTTCTGCGAGCCTAGTTCGTCGAATAGGAATGGACTAGAGTAATTTTACATGTATGATCTCTTACCTCATCCTCTTCTTTCTAAGCTTGGTAGCGATGTAAGGGGTTACCTGGACTAATACATTGTGTTGGGAGCGAGGAGTACTGGTCTGCAATGGGAAGCGCATGTGTCATATGCCCTACTAGCTGTAATTCATACATACATATA
>Ga0181471_100433_pt1 | contig 13493 bp, 17 predicted proteins | sample InSIn5gowninarea_FD_119083 | JGI IMG/M metagenome (GOLD analysis project Ga0181471, IMG submission 119083) | Clean room microbial communities from NASA Spacecraft Assembly Facility at Jet Propulsion Laboratory, Pasadena, California, USA -... ...
ATCCACATACACATACACATACGCATTCATTTTTATTGTGTTCCACACTTTCTTCTATCGTAGCGTACATGTACTAATGGACAGATGAAAGTAACTGTTAACACGACCTGCCAACAAGGTGGAAGGGTGGAAAGAGGGAAAACAGGCTTGCTTGCTTCGTCCAGTAAGGTGAGAGAGTGAGTGAAGTGGAAATTCCACTCCAAAAAAACAAAAAGCCTTGTTTAAATGGTTTCCACATAACACTTCTGTATATCTATGCGGATATGTGCAGTACACATCTTTATCCATCTGCTGTCTTCGATGATGGATGATGAGATGATAAGGTGTGGTGGATGGTGTGGTGTGGTATATGAGAGACGACAAAGTAAATCGGCTTGATAGAGAATTGAGGGTCTGTGACTGCACACTTGTCGTTGTTTCTTTCATTCCCTGGGGAATAATCATGGAGAGAAGGTTATTTAAAGCTTTGCGTCTTTGCGTGCTGGCCTCGTTGTTTATTGAGCTTGAGCTTGAGCTTTGTTTCTTTGATTGGATTTCCAAGTCGTGATGGATGTGGATGGGTAAGGATGATGGAAATGCTGGGACGGAGGGGAACGAATGAGCTTCTGTTGCGGCTGCTGGGGATAGTATGAGAGAGTGGAGGAAGTGGGAGTTTGTTGGATGTGTTGAATCCAGTCATTTCAATTCAATACAACAATCCTCACTTGGGCACCATCTTCCTGTTTGTCAGATCACCCCCTCGCGCCCTCCCACTTCCTCGGCTCCCTCTCCCCTTCTTCCTCGTCCTGCTCATCACCACCACTCTTCCCCCTCATCCTCTTCTTCTCATGCCTATGTTCCTTTAATGCTTCAATAACCTTATCATCCTTCATATCCCTCGCCTCATCATACTCCGTATCATACTCCATCGCCACGCTAATAATCTCCTTTCTAAGCGCATTCGCCTCTTCAACGAGATACTCCCACCTCTTGAGATCCAAGCCTTTCGCTTCATACAATTTATTCTGGCGTCTGCTCACCGTCAAATTCATGGCGGAGCGGTACGACGCTTCTCGCTTGTTTAGCAGAAACCACAAGTATCCGCCGATCAAACCACCGAGACCAACAAGGTACGTCACGGGCTCCATGACGTCCCACCCCAGCTCAGTTTTAAATGTTAGGTAGTACACCAACCCCATCCAGCCCGTCATCAGACTGAACCCAAAGTACGCAACTCGCTGCCCCGCCAGTTCAGCAAGACGATCACATTCCTTCTTGATATCGGCGAGAGACGCAATCTCCTTTGATTTCTTGCGCAGGCGCATGCGCAGGTAATACGTCCTATCCCCGAATGACGGCACGCCTACACGGATTTCTCGCGGTGCCCCCTCGATTTCAACTGCGAACTCTTTTCCTCTTGCTGCGTCGCGGATGAAGTCGCCGATTTCGGTCGATTTGGACCACCGCACGAATGGAGTGTCTTCGTTGGTATTTTTTGGGGATTCGCGACCGAGAGCGGAGTAAGATTCTACACCGCCTTCACCCGGACCGCCTCGGAGCTCGTCGGCGCTGGCTTTGGTGCGTGGCCGGAGGTGAGTGTGGGAGGGGTCTTCAGGGCCTTCCTGTTCGTCTAGTTGCTGTTCTTGTTCATTGGCGGTAGAGTCTTCGTCGTTTGTTTGGCGTGCGTCGCTGTCGGCGTCGGCGTCGGCGTCTGCGTTACCAGCGGCTGCGACGTCTTCTGTCATACTGTCCTCTGCCTTGAAATGTATAACAGGTATTCTTTCCTTGCCATCTTCTGATTTTATCGTGGGTAACTCGCTTTGGATGAGGCGTTCGAGGTAGCTGAGTGGTTGTTGCGGATGGACTAGTAATGCGAGGGGTTCGACATCTCTCCTATCGCTATTCACATCAGAGGTCGTGAGAGGGAGGATAAGTTTGAAGAGACGGGTGGGCGTGGTGAGGAGTTTTCCCTTTGTCATTGCGCCCGCGGAGCGAGCGCGGTTGACAGGCGGAACATGTGAGTCTGCACGGTGCCAGGGCGTGCGTATTTGTTTGTCTTTGGAGGACTCGACGATCAGTGAATCGTAGTGGTCTTGTTCTTCCTGGGTGACATTGCGCTGGAGATCGGTTGCGAAGCGTGTGTTTGTGGTGGGTGTGTTTGAGCTGGATGAGGCTGGTGGGGGTTGTGCTTTGACTGAGACATGGCGGAGGGAAAGTAGGACAGGGCGTTTGTAGAGACAGCTGGGAGACGGCGGCGATAGTCGTGAGGCTGTTCGACTGAGACGGGCACCGACAGATGGGATGAAGGTGGTCGTCATGATTGACAGAGGACGTGAAGGTGAAAAAGGTTCAGAGGTGAAAGCAGCTACAAGGACCGCAACAGACCAAACCTCATACACACACAATCACACAAATCTGAAGCACTGAACCTGAATGATTCTACCAAACCATACTTGTCGCCGTCAATTCTTAATCCACTTCCAACTTGAAACACGAACACGTGACATGGCCATGACGTCGATCCATAAACAACAACAATCATCACAAACAACAACATTGGCCTTTGCATATAGATGGTAAAGTGGAGATTGAGTACTTTGAATCGTCTTGACTCTGCTTAGCTACCGGGCATCAAACTATCATCAGGCGGGAGCTCATCCATAATCCCAAAACCACCTGGCCGCGACGTCAAACTATCGTTTTCGTCTACTGTCAATCTCCTCCTCTTCCCTTCGATACCATTGCCCACATCTGTTTGCCATCTTTTCTCCTTTCTTCTCGTCGGTATAGTCCCAGCAGTAACAGCAGGAACGAACCTCCTTGTCCATTCCCTCACTTTTTTCGTCTTCTCAATCACCACTGTACTTGGTCCTACTGTGCTTTCAACAACACCCGTTCCTTCTCCGTCCAGGCCATCACTATCATATGCAGCCTCAGCAGCATCTCTATCATTCGCCTCCCTCATCCATCCAGCTCGCCACAACAATGCGACACTGGTCGCATTCCCACCTCTCCCACCACCTCCTCGTCTCGTACGTCCCAAGCTGTTCCCACGCACAACTTTCTGGAATTCACTGAGCGCGACATTCTTCAAAAGTACGACATCACCTTTCCTAAGGGCTTCCAAAGTTTCGCGCAGTTCATCCTTGATCTCCCGTACAGTGACATGGCTTTGCTGTCCTTGGGATTCTTCTTGCGTGACATCGACCCAGAAAGTGACACCAAACCCTGCTCTCGTTTCGTCGCCCACGAGCAGCTCCAGGACCCCTACTTGACGGCCTGTACGGCGGACTGTAACGATGCGGAGGGAAGAGGCGGAGATGATGCCGACTACAAGATCGACGGTCATGGTCTGGGGATGAATTGCGTGAAGATGGGAGGGTGTTGGTAAGGATGAGAGAGGCAGGAGGTGTGGTGCTGATGGTGGTGCGCGAGAGATACATGGCCGAGTCGGAGCGGAGTTGCGATCAGTCAGAGGGCGAATAGTAGATGAGAAAGTCGATGATGAGTTCGAAGTGGTAGATATGGAGTCGATCGTAGAATCTGCTGCTGTACCAATTGGATACGTGGACGTAAAACTCACGTCGTTAGTCTGACTCGCAAGGGGCTCTTGAGTAGATGTAGAGGTGAGGAACGTGGCCTCAATCTCGCTGTCGTCTTCATGCTCTTCCTGTTCTTGAACAGCTCGCGGGTGGAAGCTAGTCTGCTCTGCTGTTTGATCTTCCACTTTCAACAAGGTAGACTCGTCTGCTGGTATCACTTGACTTGAATGGATTGCATCATGGAGTGCGAATGATCGCTCCAGATATTGGCTAAGTAGCACTTCTTTCTGTTTTGCAGATTCTTCGGAACCTCGACCAAGAGGCGTCTTCGGTAATGGTTTTTTGAACGTCGATAGTCTTCGAGTAGGAGAATCATCATCTGAACCTTGCTCGATTGAAACCCGCTCTTGACTCGGTTGTGCTTTATAATCATGCTGATCTAGCGCGCGTTCGACAGGACTACTAAGACCAAGTGCTTCATTGAGCCAGCCTCTTTGCGAGAACCCAGTCGGAAGATGCACTTGCGCAAGTGATACTGAGCGCCATACTGGAAGATCTGGTTGAGTTGTTGCAATCGTTGCTAGAGGAGGCGTAATATGACTGACGGTCGACGAATCATTGTATACTTGATTGTGTTGTGTCAAGTGTAAGAAGGTAGAGAAAGCAGGAAGCCATGTAGTGATTGTCAGGTCGGATTTCGTGAAGGTGGTGAAAGCTGGCGCTCCAGCGAGCATAGTGATACGAGGCATGACGAGGACATGGCGAATCACGATAACCTAGTACTTTGACGGTGGGTTTAGGTGGGCAGTGGCAGGTGTATTGAAGAGATATAGTCGATGTTTCAGGTTTCTTTACAGCACGGCGATCTTCAAGTGACCATGACTCAGCTGCAATTGCAACTTCCTCTAACATTGAAACTCTGTCAACAATCATTGGACTCGAAGTCATCTCATATCTGTCCTAGTCCTAGGCAGAAAAAACCATGAACAGGTGAGACTCCCTAGATCTTGCGACGATACGCTCTCTTGCTTCAGTCTATATATACCTGTATACTTCTTACCTATACGTATACTCCCTTGTACGACTCGACTACTTACAGCGCTACCGCTCGACCATCTGCCGACTTACGCCGCGCATCACACTCCTTGCCAAATCTATCATGGTCATTTCGCGCTCTGATGACTTAGCGGATATAATTGCCCGAGTTCGAAGACAGCCGCCGAGTACTGATTTACCCCTTCGGCGCTGGGCAAGTATTGCAGCCATACCTCCGTCTCTCCCAAGCACGGTTCCGTTTCACTTTGCGTCTTCTCTCCTCACACCACCAACACCTGAACCAACAGAAGACGTTATACTACCACAACTCCCAATAGAGATTATTTGCATTATCTTCAAAAGCGTCATCAGAAATGAAACCTACGACGAGGCTTCCCCGGATTTTGCGGACAGCGCTCGGTTTTGGATCGAAACAGAGAAACCAATGTTCAACATTACAATGATTGAAAAAATCGCTGGACTTAATCGGTCTTGGCTGTTATTCGTGTTAGACTGTGTTTTGCATGAGAGAAAGATACTCAAAAGGAAAAAATTATCGACTGGGCTTACTGGATCCGGAGTTTGTGGTCACGGCATTGTTTGGCAGAATTATTCAGAGGGTGGTGGGGAGTATCAGCGGCGATGTTTGAAGTGCGCCGCGTGTGCTGAGATTCTGCGACATAGACGCACGGTAGAGCATTGCACTCATTTGGCTGGTAAACTTTTGCTTGTTAATGATGATTACTCTCGAGTCGAGGCAGAGGCTAAGCGGCTGGCATCGTTGGGCCGAGACGATCTAGGAATCTTGGATCGTGATAGTACGCCTTTTGGGTTGGTATATCGAAGTCCTGCAATAAAAATGGTCCCTGGCCACAAGTTGGAAGAAGTCGTCAAGGAATATACTGGTGAAAGTATACCGATAGCACAATTAAAGAAAAGGGAGCAGATTGTTTCTTGGCAAGTCTGAAATGAAACACGAGTAGATCTGAAACATAAAGCACTTTCCCCACATCAGACAACGCGGTTGGTTGCTGTGGTTGTCTCAGCCAGCTAATGATTCATCATTTTCTCGCCATGCTTCACACTCACTCTTATATCATCAGATCAACCCTTTTATTAACTTCATCTTTTCGCCTGATTTTCACTCTTGGATAAAGCGCGTCCAAACAGCCAGCGTCCGCTGGTAATCCTGCCGTCCAAAACAACACAAATGTCCTTCAACGATCAGATCTTGGTCTTGCGGCCAAAGACCTCCATCCACCTCCCCTCCGAGCTCCTCACTCCAATCATCACACACATCCTCTCCGACCACTTCACCTTCCTCCTCGACGAAGAAATCGCGTCAGCGCCCTTCTCCCTCTCCATCCGCCTCTCCGGCTCCTCCCTCGAGCTTACCGCCAAAACGCTCGCCTCCGTCTCCCACGCCTGGCTCCACCACGTCATCATCATAATCCTGCGCTATCGTTCCCAAACCCTCGCACACCAGCGCACCATCCGCACCACCAAAGTAATCGGCGCCAACGAGTACTGCGGCCATGGCAATATCGTTCAAAGTCGCATGTTCCGCACCTGCAACGATTGCACGGCGCTGGAGAGAGTCGTGTGTGATTGCACGACGCTGGCGGGCAGGCTGATTGCGTTGGAGAAGGAGTATGAGAGGGTGGAGAGGTATAGGGCGATGGGGATGAGTGCGACGAGGGCGTTGGGGCTGGTTTGGCAGGAGGAGAGGGTGGAGAGTGTGCTTTATTATAGTAGCGTTTTTGCTATAAGGCAGTATCAGTATGCTGCGTAAGATGAGATGGAAGTGTGGTAGTTGGTTGGACTGGTTTGGAGACGGAGGATTGGTATTATGATTCTAGTAGGATGGCGTGAAGTGAAATGAAGTGGTATGATTGATTGCCTTTGGATATGTGTTGTTGGCTGATCATTGCGTTCGAGGATGGGTCTGTACTCCTTACATAAGGTAGACATGACAAAATAAAGCTGCGTCGTATAGCCCGTCAAAATACACTACTATATTCAGGTTGCATTCTCATCTTCTTTCTTAGCCTTTTCTGACGCACACTCTGCCTCTTTCTGATATCCCATCATCCTCGTGTCCTTTCCTCCCTCATAGCCGCTATTTTTCCAAACACAAAGTCGAATATCGTTAGACGGTGCTATTAAGACATTGTCGATATCGACATCGATTTTGATTGTCATCCGAGCTTTGTTGACTTTGACTTTGACTTTGATTCTTCGCGCCTCAACTTTGTGGCTTTGTTATCATGGATGCTGTACTTGACAGCGTTATGATTCCATCCATGATCTAGGTAATTTTTTGTCACAAACTCTGGGATTTCTTCCTATTTCTCATGATTATTGGCAATTTTCACAACAACTTGACACCTCTTGTTTCTCGTTACTTTGGCTACGCAGGAATGTTTTGCTTATCTCGCATATTGAGCATGTTGTACGGCGTAGATACGCCGTGGAGTCTGATGAGTCGTGTTGTAGTATAAAATGCTCCAGACAATGACCCCCAATCTCCATCTTTCATCTTCAGTGTAAGATGTAGCCCGAAGACGTTTGCGGAGCCAAGACTATAATGCAACGTGCACAGCCATGAGTTTCTGCATACTGGCCCTGCGAAATCTGCAAGCTAAATACGCCGCCTGAGACGGCTCTGTAAATCAGCCCATTTGAATGGTGGTCCTGGTCGAGAACTGAACGATTGGTTGAACGACTGAATGTAGAGATTCCGGCAGGCATCTTATCGACATGCAGGAGCAGCCACCTTCGGAGGAAAATTTGGTGAACGTCGTTGACCTTCAAGCAGAGCCAAAACGTTTCTCAAACTCATCAAACAGTTTCGGCGAAATCTCATCACTACTATTGCCCTCGACTCTCCAGAGCACGCCAAGCTTGTCGTAATGTTCCAGTAATGGCATACTCGACTCATCAAATTGTTGCAGTCGCTTTCGCCACGTATCAGGACAATCGTCCTCTCTTCTCGTCAATTCTTCTCCAGTCACGTCATCTTTTCCTGGCGTCTTGGGAGGGTTGAAAGTAGTATTGTACACACGTCCTGAAGGTGCGTGCACCCATCTGTTCCGAATACGGTCCAGGATTATTTCGGTAGGAGTTTTCAGATGGACTACTAGGTTGATTGGCACGAGCTCGTCAAGCTTGGAAGCTTGAGAAGAGTTGCGTGGAAAGCCGTCGAGAATAAATGACGATGCTGGGTCTTCGTTGACTTCGTACAGCTCTTCTTGCGAATCGTGTTCGCGCCAGGAAGTGCTGCGGGCATATGTTGAGTCTGTGTTCAGTCCAGAGGCTCGAGGGACAGATTCTATGAGCCAACCTCGACCTGTCAGTTCGCCCATGATCAGTTTCAGGATCATGGAGTCTGGCACGAGCAATCCGTTTTTCATGATTTGCTGTGCTTCAAGGCCTGTCGAAGATGGTCAGCATGGTGGTGTCGTTTGTATTCGCGATTGCGTCCTTACCTATAGGTGTCTGGTCTCGGACGCTTTGTCGGAGGAGATCACCACTGCTGACACTTGCCAAAGCATACTTCTTCATAAGACGCTCAGCTTGCGTTCCTTTACCTGTAACTCAGATCAGCTCGATGAGTCCTAAGTGGCTACATGACAGTATCAGATGGTCACGTACCAACTCCGGGAGCCCCCACAAGTATCAGCCGAGCAGCTCTTTTTAGCTTCATGGTGATGATCTGAAGAGAAAGAAGAGATAAAGGATTAATTTTCTTCTTGGAGTTAGTTCAACTCTGCCTGCTTACATTCGCTCGACCTCAAGACGCGTACAACAAGAGTATGTACTGGAGGAAGAAGAGGATGTTGAGCGCAACTTGTACAGCCCTGTTCGGCTTAGACTCGTCTCGTCTCGGCTCCATCACACTTCCGATTTCGGCTCCACCACGCACGCGCTTCTCCACAGAGCTTCGTTAGAACTACATCGACAACATCCGCGTCTATCTATGCTTCAATCTTTCAGTGTTTCACCCTTCCTCTTGATTCGAAAACTTTGCGAAATGGTGTGACTAAACGCCAAGTCGGCGCGTGATTTACTAGTAACACCCAGGAAGCGGACAATCTATACCCTTGTCTACTCACAACAATGTACTCCTACTCGTAAACATGTATACCCTTCCTACTCAACCCCTCCTCGGCCACCGTCCACCTCTCCAGCAAAGCAGCAGCTTGCCGTGCAGACAACCCTAAATGCTACGCAACTCATTCCGCGCAATATCGAAAGGTTTTTGAGCGAGGCCTTGTGGCACAATGAGATGTGACAGATCTTCCTTTACGGCTTTCTGTAGGTTGTAGAGTGGTTTCGATTGAGGACTGCAATTGTCTGGCAGTCTAATGCTGTTCAAGTCGACAGCTATGTCACAAGAAGTTCGTGCAATCATGCAGAACATATTATGCTGCCTCTTGCAAAAAATTCAAGTTTCATCATCAGACGTGTAGTCTGGAATCATATCGTCAGACTCCTCCACTCCTCCCCAATCCCTCCCTTCTCTTCCAATCTCCGCCTCCTCGCCTCACCAATGCGGACGCTCCGCCTCATCATAATCCTCATCTCCCTCCCATGGTGCCCACCCCCGCCTCACCGTCACTTCCTCCCTCCCATCAACAGGCCAACCTCCCGAGCGCAAAAGCATTCGTCCACTGGCATGAAGCCAGGAATCATCGTCCGGATCGATGGTGTGAGTGGTGTCGTTGGGGCGGCGCCACCAGATGAAGGAGGAGAAGAAGTCGAGGAGTCTCGTGAGGGGAGACATTGGGATTTGTTTGATGTCTAGGTTGGTTTTGTTAGATATGTGATGGATGTGTGGAGTGCTGGGAAAATAAGAGGTGATGTGATTGCGAAAGAGAATGGTTTGAGAAATTGAGAAAGATGACGCGGATGAGATGATGAGATGGAGGTGTGAGTGGTGTCGACGGGCTAACGAGACGTTGTAAGATATCGAACAACGCTGCAACAGCCTGATCGCATGCTGATACATTCTGCATTGTCTTCAACAAACAACAAATCACAGGTGTGAAGGACACCGCCAAGATCCAAGACATTGTAAAGCAAACCGGAAGATGAAATTGCAACAAACAACAGTCAAGGACACCAACACAAGCAAGCTGAAAAGGAAAGCCAATCTTTAGGTGGGCAGAGGTCACATGCATATCAAACAGAAAACCGAAGAGAACGAACTAAAAACAGTCCGAAACAGCACCGTCTCAGGATGAAAAGAGACGAAGAAAGAATAATACCTACAATTTATACTCGTGAAGAGTGCTGATATGTTCTAAGAAGTTGTGAGGAGTTAGTGAACTGTTAGTATCTCAAAGAAAGCACACGGGAGAGCAGGTAGGCAGGTTGGCTAGTCAAAGGAAGAGGAAATTGGGGTGTGAGGAGTGCCCTTATATATTCGGGGTAAACGAATGAAGAGCTATTGCTGACAATCCTAATTATCAGCAGGGTGTTTCAGAGTAAGCACGTTCTTCATTCAAAAGAGATGATTGGGTAGTCGATCAATCCGTTGAGCCTTATAGGAGGGGCGTTCTGAAACCAATCTGAAACTTTGAAAATATTTCAGGATTGCTCGGCACAATGAGTATCGCTAACTGAATGACCCTACCGCCACTGGTTGACCGTCTATGCGCATATACCCTATTGCCAGCGCCTTATTCACTTTATCTTTATTGTCCCATTTATGGATCTTTCTGTCATTAACCGCACTATTGCCTGGTTTAAGCTGCCTGACGATAACGGGTCGAGTGTAGCCCTGCCGATAGACCCGTTCAATAGCTTGTAGCTCCTTAGGAGCATACCACCATACTTCGTTTAGAACAACTCGATTTGTAAAAGCTAAGTTCAAGCCTTCAGCCCCAGCACCTTTTAAGATCAAGAGAACCTTTCTTCCTTTGTAATGCTTAAACTTAGCTAATACTGCTACACGCTCTTTAGTGGTCCGCCGGCCGTTAAGACGAAGACACCTCACTAGTTCGACTATCTTCAGAAAGGCGATCTCGATGATGTCTTGAAAATAGACATACTCGGAAGAGATTACTACGTTGTCCTCAGGGTCCGAGTCTCTGTATCAATTGTACTCGTTGATCAACGAGTCAATTCTAGACAAACTCCAGTTGTCCCCAGTATTAAGGTCTGCCAGCTATTGATCGTAGACAGCTTTGGCAGTGTGAGGTACTGCGTCTATTGCAAGTACCCCTCCAGCAACAGCAACAGCGAATCCTTCCACTGTATGACTTGCTCTGAGGAAGTGGTCGTGCGTCGAGTGCCCTGAGACTTCCGTCTCCTCTTTGTCTCTACTGGCTTGTCCTCTATCTCCGAGTCATCCACTTCGGGATCCTCTGATCCAGTTCGTCTGAAATTGAGACAGATAGTGGTGGGTCGAGTGCTGGGGGGTTTCTGGCCACTACTCATCGCTAGCAGGTTCTCTGCAATCTTACGCTCAGTTGCTTCGGGATCTTGTGCGTCGACAGGATTCGAAGTGGTGTGACTGGTGGCACCAGTATTTTCCTCCGCGTCAAGCGCGAATGCATCCCATGCGGCCTCCCTCCACCTGTGCATCGTGGACCATGGCAGCAACCTTCGTAGTAGTACTGAGCTGCATATCTTGGATCGCTTGGATGCTGTAGTGGATGTTCTGGTTGAAGGTCGATTCGGTCATATTGTTTGAAAAGCTTGGATGAATGTGCGCGTGTGTACGAGTGCAAAGATCGGAGAGGAGAGGATGGAATGTGAGGAGTGCTGATTGTAAAGCCGCATGCTTGAATGTATGGATCTTCGAGCCGATCTCTATTGGCTACCTCAAAGAGCTCGAGGCCGGTCTGAAGGATTTAGTCAAATGGGGGCGCGTGTAGGCTGCCGGTGATTATCAAGGTCACCAAATTGGGAGAATGCTTGGTACTACTTACAGGTTGATGTTCTAGGATGTAGTAAGTTCTGCTTGGATGAAATCAGCGTATTCAAGTTTGTGACTAGTGTCAGATAGAGAATACGATTTCTGGTGTAGAAGATGATCAACAGAAAGTAGGATGAACGGTCGAGCTATTTGTACTGTAGCCCGGAGCGAACGTTGTGCAGCTGCCATTCTTGCTTTGTTGGTTTTGGAAAGCGCATTGTTGAGCTGCGAAGGAAGTACGATGCGCTACGATAGAAGGAAAGTGTGAAATAAAAATAGAAATAGAAATAAAAATGTGAAACGATATTTGTGTATTGTGGTATTCATGAGATCCCAGATTCTTTGATTTTTTGTATTGAACGAGTTGGCATGGTAGGACACATAGGACACGAACGGAAGATGGAGGGGCGGATGAAATGTCCTTTTTCTTTTTGGGATTCAGTGATAATGACAATGACAATAATATAAATGTTTTCATTGCACATAGAAGTTTGAAATGGTTTTATAATTTCGAATGTTTTCTTATTTCGAAAGCATCATGCTTGATAGCAGCACGACACTTTGTCATCGTCCTACCTAGCATTGCTTTGCTACATTCCATGCCCACTGGAATCCATCCATCCAGCCAATAAAACGCCATGAATACGCATCATTCAATCATTGCCTGCCTGCCATATACCTACAAACATACCCATATTCATTTTCCATACTCAAACATGTTCATCTTTTCTCTCATTCTTACATGATGATAGCAGGAGTGTCGACATTCTGCTTCAGACTCTTGTGCGGCAGCACACTAGCGCCATTAACATAAATCTCATCTCCAATCGTCACATCATCACCAAGGACAGTGGTATTCTCCAATCTCGACCAACGACCAACAGTGCTGTTCCAGCCAATGATGCTGCTCTTGACCCACGCATGCTCCTTGACCTTGCTGTTGGCGAGGAGCACACAGCGTTGTAGACGGACACCATCGCCGATAACAACGCCAGGGCCGATGGTGACATTAGGCCCGATCTTGCAGTTCTTGCCGATTTTGGCGGTTTCATCAATCATGACGTTGCCGCTGTGGATGTAAGATTCGCTTGTTGGGGTGAGGAGTTTGGATTTCTTTTGTGTGAGAGATGAGAGGTAGAGGCATGTACCGGCGATGAAGTCTTTAGGTTGACCGACATCCATCCAGAAGCCTTCGAGGTCGAAGGAATGCAGCTCGCCATCCTTGCACATGGCGGGGAATGTTTCTTGTTCAATGGATGTAGGGCGCAATTCGATGCGGCTGAGCACGGAGGGGTTGAGGATGTAGATACCGGCGTTGATTCGGTTACCGACGAATTCAATGGGTTTCTCGACGAAGCGGTCGATGCGGCTGTCGTGGCCGGGTTTGTGCACTACGACACCGTATTTGGAGGGCTCTTCTACTTTGGTCACGATGATGGTGCCTTCGTTGCCGTGGGCTTTGTGGAAGTCGGCCATTTGCTTGAAGGGGTAGTCGCAGATGACGTCGGAGTTGAGAACGAAGAATGGGGTGTCGTCTTTGCCGAGAATCTTTTCGGCGAGCTTGAGAGGACCAGCGGTGCCGAGAGGCTCGGTCTCGACAGAGAATTCAATCTTGACGTTGTATTGTTGCTCGTACTGCAGGTATTTGTAAGATGATGTCCCATTGAAGGTGTGATCTTGGTTTTTCTAGCGAACCTTTTTCAATGCAGCGGTCATGATCTCTGGTCGGTAGTTTACGGCGAGGACAATATCCGTCACACCAGCGGCGGCAAGAGCCTCGATTTGGTGGAGAATCATGGGCTTGTTGCAGAATTCAACGAGAGGCTTGGGGAGGGTGAGAGTCTGGTTGTGAATGTTGGTCAGTTGTGTTTAGACAAGATGTATCTACTCCAAACTTACAAGAGGGCGAAGCGAGTTACCCACGATAAAATCAGAAGATGGCAAGGAAAGAATACCTGTTATACATTTCAAGGCAGAGGACAGTATGACAGAAGACGTCGCAGCCGCTGGTA
>Ga0181471_100418_pt1 | contig 13448 bp, 15 predicted proteins | sample InSIn5gowninarea_FD_119083 | JGI IMG/M metagenome (GOLD analysis project Ga0181471, IMG submission 119083) | Clean room microbial communities from NASA Spacecraft Assembly Facility at Jet Propulsion Laboratory, Pasadena, California, USA -... ...
CCCGTGGCCGCTGCAACCTATCGGGCATGGTGCAAGACAGTGAAACACAGCTTAGGTATATATTGAAAGCGATATCACTCGGTTCTGTTTCCATGTCTCTTAGCAGGGAAATCGTCCCGTTGAACACCGGATGTTCTCAGGCTCCAACATCCAGCAACAAGACACAAAGCTCCTCCAGTAGTCGTCTGCTGTTCTTGACGAGCCATCCACAGAACCGCGGCTCCATTCTCTCGTCTCACTCCCACCTCCTGAACAAACAAATCATCCCACAATCCCCGACCGCCACACACCACTCGCCACCCGTACTCCACGCAACCTGCCTCATCGCAAACGACACCCTCGGCACCGTAATCGACTTGTGCGCCGCAACCGGCGCAAACGGGTCTCGAATTGAATACTTCTTCTCCGGCGGCGCGCTCGAATTCGAGCTGACAACCCCACTAGACGCATTACTCACGATACTCATCTCTCTCATCTCGCCCAGCACATCGCCGCCCCTGCTCTTCCGCTTCGGCACCTTGAACACCCCCTGCCCCTGCTGTTGCTGCCCTTCGTCCTTGCCGTCAGACCCCTCTTCCAGCCTCTGCAGGTCCCAGAAGAAGATCTTGCTCTTCTCGTTTCCCATCACGAGGATCGGGTGCTTGTGCGGCTGGTGGAAGAGGCCGAAGCGCATGTAGAAGAGGGTGGTGGCCGGCGCGTCGAATTGCAGGAGCAGCTGGAAGCGGCCGCCGAAGGCGGAGCGCGTGCCGATTGCGCTGCCGGTTGTGGGGGGAGGGGCCGCGGAGGGCGGTGGCGGGATGCCGGAGGAGGAGAAGCCGTCGATTTTCCAGAGGAGGATTTTATTCTCTTTGGCGGAGCGGGAGAGGATGAGGTCGTCGTAGAATCTGAGGCTGGGGAGATTAGTGTTTAGTCTAACGATATTGCATCTGAGGGGTAGATTTACCAATCCACGAAATCTGTGTGGACTTCCGTGCTTGAGAAGTGCGGGTAATGGATCATGGCAACTTTGTCTGTTTCACTGTCTTCGTCTGGGAGATCCGGGATGACCCACTTCGAATCGTCAGTCACGTACCAAGCGGTATAAGTATCGTAGAGCCACGTTTACTGACTAGATTGACCACTGTATCCATCCCGCCGGAGAGCAGATACCGTCCAGAGTCGTGGAAAGTCTGGAGCAGTCTGGTCAGTTGCTGATACATGTTATGTCAGGGTCTTCATCGTACAATTGCCAGAATCTCTTCCTGGTGACCTGCTCCTGCACATATGGCGGCGCATTCATAATTCTCGGGTTTGTCCAGGTTCCATATCCGAACCGAACGGTCCTGAGAACCAGACGCCAGTAGGTTCAATGATGCTGGCGAAACCGCCAAATCATTGATCATCTATATCAATGTTAGTGAACTAAGCAGCACTGAAGGGCTGTCGTGCTCACTCCGCCATGACCGACCAAAGTCTGTCTCTTTGTTAGTTATAAAACATTGATATATACGGCCGGCTTGGCAGTCTTACCTTGACTAGCTTCCCTGTTCGCACGTTGAGGATTTTGATGTTTGGCGTTCCACCAGCCACACATATCAGTGGATCACCCGTCTCCGGCTCTTGCATCCAAGCAAGGCTGTTGAGTGATGCCTTTTGAACAAGACACAGAGAATGAGCAAACCGCAAACATGACGTACAAATGAGATACTAACCGCATCATCGTCGTCCTTGAACCACCGAATAATCTCTATGGCGTTGTCTCTAGCCAGCACCACGCGGCATACTACTGTCTTGAATGACTCAGCACCACACCTACTTGATACGAGGGGAATACTGACGCTGCGATCACCCGTGACAGCAAAGACAGGATCCACGCCTGGAGGAGTGTATGGATAGAACTTGACATCGTAGAATGGAGCTGACTGTATGTAAGAATACAATATTCTTTGACCAGATTGAAGATGAATTAACCTACTGCTGATGTTGGTGTCTTTGCCCTAGTAGGAGTTGCTCACTTAGCGAGCATGTCTAGACTTGGGGGACCACGACATGGATGGATCACTACTCACGCCCAGACGGACGGACGCCCTCAAGTAGGGCAAGTCCGCAGCGGGAAGCATGGCATGCCGTGCTCGCGTTTGCAGAAGTCCGAGATGGAAAAGGTGAATTGATAACAAGTGTTTATGCGGGGTTTGTGAGGATACTAGAGCTGCAAGCAACAACCTGGAGACGGAAGCTTTTGGCTAGTATGGTTCCTTGGTAATCATGGGTGGCTTGGAGCATCTGGGATTGGATGTGCTTGGCTGTGAAGAGGCAAGGCTTGAGGAATGTCTTAGCGAGAGGGAAGTTCAGCCCCACACATGCGACTACGCGCGCAAACACGCAATCGGCGATGAGACGGCAGCCACAACGACTAGTTACCTAGGTGTTCGAGCACGGCGGACGAGGAGGTTCATAGATAACAGAGAGCATGCTGCTTCGTGACTCGCCCAGAGAGAGACGCACGCAACAGCAGTATCAAAACACCCAAAACGGAAGAGTCCAACTACTAGCGTGATAGAAGTACATGTATGATGCACAACTAGGAGCCGCAACACGCCCCACAAGCTGTCACGTCTGTCAGAGAGGACTGACGACTGGCACGTAACGGCATCGCAGAGCCATGGAAACAGAACCGAGTGATATCGCTTTCAATATATACCTAAGCTGTGTTTCACTGTCTTGCACCATGCCCGATAGGTTGCAGCGGCCACGGGCTGTATCGGCAGCGATAGCTGGCTGTCGCATAACGTTAAGGGCTCGGCCCATGTCTAGAGCAGACGCAGATCCCTTCTGGAAAAGCGCTAGCTGGACTCACTATGAGCAATTCCGTAATGCCTACTTCAACGGCTATCCAGCACTCGCCTGCAAGTGGTGTTTGTCCTCACTATTCTTCGACTGTCCTCCACAAGTCCACTCAAAGCCTTTGCCGCCTCTCGCAACGCCTCTATCCTTGTTGGAGCAAGGTGTGTGTCTCCCACTCTGTCCTCCACTTCTCCCAAGTACCCGTTTCGAGTACGTGCCTCGAGACTACGCCGAGTTGGACATGCATGGCATCGCATGTACAACCCAGACGGCGACCAATAGGCTCGCTTCCATACTTTTCCTTGGAATGGCTCTTCTGGATGCGCTGCGACTCTGCCATGCGCCTTGTAGAAAAATGACGAAGCTGACATGGAAGACGCGTGCAGGACTTTCGTCTCAACCCACTTTTTTTCGCTCCTCGCTCTCCACTCGCGCTTCCTTGCGACAGAACGGTTGTCTCCTCAGCCCGACCGACCAGGCACCTGACCTTGACCCTGCCATGTACATGGCCCGTCCATTCCGTTGCGTCTGAGTGGAACAGGCCACCACAATACCGACACGGCATTGCGCAGTGATTAGGGAACCAATTCCTTCTCAACCTGAAACCAACCGCTCGTGATAGACGTCGTACACTGCGCTGCTGGGGACTCGCGGTTTTAGCCGCTACCGTTGTACCAGCGGGACTCCTTCCAGTTGTGCCGTCTTGGTGTTACTGCGGGCATTGCGGCATACGCATTACGTTCAGACATAAGACGGTCTTTTCCTACAGTCACTCTGCATACCAGTTCAACAACTTGTTCAACTCCATTTGAGTCAACCTCGGCCATTCTTCGCAATGGACACCACGTTCATAACCATCCATGGTGAGAGTCGCCACCAAGCAATTCTAGTACCGCAGGAAAGTCTGACCATTCTTCCTGCTCAGATCTCACTCCAGAAGCCAAGATTCTCTACTCATCAGATTCCATAGTTGATATTCTTGGGTACACACCGGACGAAGTTGTCAACAAGTCATGTTGGGACTTCTTCCATCCGGAGGAGCTTCCTCTCGCCCAGGACTTCCACAATCGGGGAGTCAAACTGGATAAGGCGGCCGTGTTAGCATACTGTCAGATCAGGAATCGTGAAGGTGAATGGGTGGGGTGTGAGTGCTGTTTCACGGTCGTGTACGACGTGATGGTCGTGTGCACAAGTATATATCGTTGTGGGATGACCAGTCAGAGTACATGCACTTGCTTCCACCGTTGAGAATCTCAGCTGACACGCGCATGTAGAACGAGCCCAAGAGGCGCCAGTAGTGCGGCGACTGTTTTCTTCGTCTGCGAGCGATCCGCGCTACCACATGCTTTCGCACCTCTCGAGCAAGTTCAGTCAAAGCCAGAAAGAGCAGCAGCACGAGCCTCGCGCAGCGCTCTTCCTGAACCGCTTCACACGCACCTTGACGGTCATGTACGCGACCAATGGAGTCGAGGATATCATTGGCATTCCAGGCGAAGAGATGAAAGGCCGGAGCTTTTACTACTGCATACAAGAGAATTGCTTGGAAGATGCAGTGAGGTGCCTAGAGACGGCCAAGGGTAATGACTCGATAGCGTATCTACGATTCTGGTTCCGAGATCCTAGGCAGGATGATGTCCTCCACGCTCACCATGACTCGTCGGAAGACAGCGATGAGAACATGACGGACATCACAAGTGATGAGGACGACGAAGGTGGTGTGCAGCTCGACGCGCGGTCAAAGAGCAATTCTAATGGCATGCGCGAGTCATCTTCAATATCCGCTCACAGCTATTCCTCACCATCAGCCAACGCTATGGATACCGCATCACCTGAATCCGTTCGCAATCCTCACGATGCCACTTCGCGCACGCCTTCTGGTGACGGCAATCATCCCACATCCACCCACGAGGCCATCTTCGGCGAGCCAATCGCACCTACGTCTTCCACATCGTCACTATCACGGTCACCATCGTCCGACGGTAGCTCCTTCCACGAACCCATTGAGCTGGAAGCAGTCGTGTCTTGCACATCCGACGGTCTCGTCGTCTGCCTCCGCCGCGCACGACCACTTTTACCACCATGCGTGCAGGAACCACTCAAAGCGCAGCCCTACGTCTACGCGAACGGTCTCTTCGCTGCACCTTGGGCGACAGAGCCCGTATTTCTCCCACCACAGCCTCAACAACGGCCATTGCATCAGTACAACGCCGCTATGAGCATGGGTTTGGGACACGCGCCAGCGCCGTTTAGACCGCATGGCGGACCTGCACCTGATGACTTCATGAATTGCATCAGGGATGCTGCGGTCTTTGCCTGGGCGTTGACAGGAATCAACGGCAGTCTTGCCGACTATGCGATAGGGAAACCTATGGGGCAAAGTCTACCTCCGGATGGACTACCCATATGGATGCCTGATGGCGTGGATAGTGACCATGATCAATATTACAATCGGGGCCGGGATTCCGTGCACGAGAATGAAGGCTTCAACAGCCACGCCGACTCGTATGGAGACCCACACGCTCGGGGACAGCATAGTTATGCTTACGAGGACGGACCGAAGTACAGATGAAGATATTGTTGTAGATGTTGCAAGGTGTTGAAGAGGATTGAGGACGATGAGGATTCTTCAAATGGGGATGGTACTCCACCATACGAAATGATACGATGCAACCAACGAAGAGAGAACCAAGCAGAAACCTGCAAACTGAGTGGAGACATCGTTGCATCGAACCTACGGCTATTCACCGAGACGAGCTTAAGTGTAGCAGGGCACACTGACACTGGTATATGGCCAATTCGCCAGAACAGGCCCACTATTGCTGCCAAGCTGGTCGAGGGTGCCTAGAGGGGTTTTACCCCCTGGCTGGCGGAATGTTACTGAAAAGGAATCTAATTTTAAAGAAGAGAGAGGGCGTTCTTTTGTTTTGCATTTCTGTCATCTGTATTTTGCAATTTGGATTGAGCATTTCGAGAAGCAACGATACCATATAGTATGTTTGATGACTGTCCGCGTACAACCAAAATCTAACAAAAGTCTCTTTCTGCCAACTTCCACATACTCGTGCTCCAATCTTTTATAACCTTGTTGCTACCCCTACGTCCGATGTTCTACTCCGGCCGAGTAATGACCGTGGTCACCTAATCTCTCAGTTCCTCCTTCTAAAATCACTACGATCAGCTAATCACTCATTTTCTGTAAATGTATAGACTAGTCCACTTCTCCAAGCATACCACATACTCATACATCTAGTTGGCGGACTGTCTCTACCCAACACCTTTCCAGAAGCCGAAAACCGAACAAAAAGACTAGCTCTGCAAACACAATCTTGACGAGCCCGACAACCCAGGAAAAGTAAAACACTTCCCTAGCGGCAATTCGCGTTTCCTAGCAACAACAGGACATATGCCCGAACCATCTCCCCTGTGGTCAAACAGTCTTACCACCTGCTCACACTCTAGTGGCGCAAAAACCTTCATGGCTGAACAACCAGTCCACTCGGACACTCCTGATTTTCTAGAACCACGGTTACCTCCACAGTTCCCCCCGACATCATGTGCCTGGCCGGTCGAAACAGAATTGTGACCAGAGTCAAACGAGAGGTCGTTGAAGCTCTCAATCCGGAACTGTCAACTGATCCGGTCAATGGGGGTATGCGGAAATTGTGGAATTGAACATAACGCCAATCTCTTGCTTTCGCTCAACTAAAAACCTCCAACCACATCTCATCACATAACGTCTGGCTCGTCGCGTGCGGCTGCCGACGATGCTCCTGATACTCCGGTCGCTCCCCGCACTGTCAATGTGCCCTCTGTCCAGACGCGTCCTTATTGCGCTCGCTGTGCTCGGCGCGTTAATGTAAGTCGCCTTGGACACGCTGATGATGCGTATACTAACCGCTTTATAGGAGTAGGATAATTACACCGATTACAAAACAAATGTCTACTTATCTCGTTACACATACTCCGCTAAGAACAAGCCTTGCAAGCCGGCAGCACTTCTACAAGATCATAATAAGACTGGCCATGCTCCCGACGTGACACGTGTTGACCATGAGGGAGAGAGGCTATTGTCATCGTCAGTATTCTACACCGGGCTGGTATCCTCAACATGCCACAGTACTACCAATCTACGCACAGCCGGAGATTCCGCCGTCCTTCCCCCTAGGCGAACAACGCTGAAGGGATCCCTGTGAGCAGTACACATCCCGCAGTTAGTTATATGTCCCTCGTACTGACGTGTCGGTCGCTCTGCAGCGTCCATGGCTGCCATGCGTCTCCACGTTCTTCGATTGACACACTGACGCTGTGTGACGAAGACGGTCATCATTAACAGATACCAATGCTCGTCATCGTACCTTCCAACGGCACGTGTGAGCGCATGTAATCGCCGTATCGTGCTTAGTATGTCATTTGACATAATTCGAGAACAGCATTCTCATGGAATGCGGTCCAGAGCTTACGTGCCACGTCATGCGAACGATGGTAATTGCGACTTCGCTCTCTATCGTAGCTTCGGTCTCTGTCTGCGCATGAAGACACGATGAGCATACGAATGAAAGTGCTGGGTGCAAATTGATCCTTGAAGATCGACTCTTCATAAAGCGTCAAAGTGCTGCAATTTCGGAGTGATCGCGTAAAGCTGCTCGTAGCGCTTGATGTGCAATGACAAGTTGATGCATTTCACTGAAATCCATGGATTATGTGAAGCTTCTAATGGGTTCCTGATTTCACAGTGATGTAATTGTCCAACTGTATGGAGGAGCCGTGCAATGAGAACATGAGCAGAGAGCCCCGAGATGAAACTGTTGGGCTCTTCATTCGAGCACGTGAGTGAGGAACATGAAGCGAGGTGTGAAAGGTTGGGTTCGTTGTTGAAAGGATCACATGTATCTGCAAAGAAGAGTTGTAATGCTGTTCGCGGCCATGGCCGCGAAGTCGCTGTTCTAGGACAGCGGAACGTATCGGTAGGATGACAATCAATCCCCAGTGGTAGGTGCAGTCGCTGTGTATCTTGAGAGTAGGCAATCAACGGCAACGGAACTTGCATCGTCAGAATCAAGCGGTTTCTAAAGTGGTCAAGTCGAGGTTCTACTTGATCTGTAATGCTCTTCGTATTCTACGTGAAGAAGAAAGGCAGAGCGACGAGGAAGACGAATAATGCGCAACTTGTTCGTATTCAAATATAGCCAACTAATATATGCAAGAGAATCATGACCTACAGGCAAGGGTATAGAGCGCCAGCAATGCACATAAACCAACCCATGCTCGCACAAAAGCAACGACAATAAACAGCCGCAACCATACCGAGCCAATGTTCAGACCATCCAACACGGAATCTCTTCCCGGCGCGGCAAGAGCAGAGTGAACCTCATAAGTCGTTCACGGCATCCCGCGTCAAGCCGACTAGGCCTTTCACTTTCATCTCATCATCCATTGCACCTACGTGCGTTTCTTCTTCGGCGTGCCACTCAGCACACCCATCCCACTCATCTTCATCCCCTCCAGAGCCTCGTCAATCCCCCTCTTCTTCCTGGCAACCTGCTCGTTCCTCCTGAACACCTCTTCCTCGAACTCGGCTGCAATCCTCCTCTTCTCCTTTCTGGCAGCCTTCATGTTCTTCAGGATGGCGCTGAACTGATCCAAGAACCAGTCGCCCGCTTCTTCCCATTCGGACATCGTCAAGGACGCGAAGAAATCGTACTGTCTGGCTGGGTCTAGGTTCTGCACGTGCTCGACTCGCTGCTCCAGGGAGGAACTGACGAGATCGTCTGGGAGCACCGAGGCGGGTTGGACGGGAGCGTGGTCGAAGGATTCTTCATGTAGCTCTGAGTATGGCTTTTGGACCAGAACTTCATGGTCATAGTCCAGTATGTTCTGTGGCTCCTCGAACTCGGGGGCTTGATGCGAAACAGCCTGACCGGGACGAAGACTTGCGGCAAGTGGTGCACCAGTGGAAGCCGGTGGTGTGCCGTAAGCATGTGCAGCTCCTTGGTTTGAAACTCTATTAGGTTGAGGAGCATTCCCTACCTCCGGAATAATCACGCGCTCTTGTACCTGAGGTTGTACAGGCGCGGGTTGTGGTGGGGGTTGGCGTAATGTCAAACGCGGCTGAGACTGTGCAAGTTGCTCGCGCACAACTGCTGGCTGGAATACGGAACGTTGAGCGAATGCATTGCTCGCATTCCCTTGCACTTGAGCTTGTGATGGCTGGCCTAGCGACGGCTGCTGTGCTATACGTTGATGAGGTACATGCTCTTCGTTGTCACCGTGCTCAGTTTGTTCATCCTCATATTCTTCGCTTTCGTCCTGATCCTGCTCTTCCTCTACAGGTAATCCAGACGTTGTTGATGGATAGGAGTTGATAGATGGATCCAGCTTTGACCGACCGCGCGACTGTTGCTGCATAGCGGCCATTCCCTGTGCGAACATTTGGTTCCCTCGATCACCGTTGAACCCGCTGAGACCAAACATATCGTTTTGCATGGAGGCCCCTTGTTGATGAGTAGCGTTCATAACACCACCCTCTGCTTCAGCTTCACTTTCCCCGTCTTCCTCCCCCTCCTCATACTCCTCGTAACCGTGCTCGTCATCACCGTAGTTACTCTCTTGTTTTGGATGCTGACCGTAGGGGCGACCATGTGAATCTAGTTGGTTGTCAAGGACTTGGACCTCGCTGACTGTGGTGGTGGAATCATCAAAGTTCTCGACGTCCGTGTCGTAGCGGTCACCACGTCTGGTTGTTTTCACCAAGGCATTGGCTGAACTACCGGGCCTAGGAGCAGGTGGAGGCGCCATACTTCGCGTCTGCTGAGTTGAACGAAGAGGTTGTCGCGTGGCATGAATTGAACGCACTTCATGCGGTTGTATCTTCGCGTTCTGACCAGCCAGCGCCCGGTGTTGAGCTGCTGTTGATGATTGAGACTGGTGAGCATTTGCCGGACTGCCAGCTCTGTTGACGAACGATCTAAGTCCGGTCGCCATAGCGGCTGACCGTGAAAGGTTGATGGATTGAGGGTACAGTCGACACGACAACGGTGCCCAGGTGCTGAAGGAACGCGATGTCATGTGACAGCCATGGACTATTACGTCGTACCGCAGCTTATCATCCGTATCTCCGGGTCTGACAACCTTACACACAACACAACATCCAGCTACAGCTTGCAACAGTTGTTGTGCAGCTCGAGTTCATACAGAATGGCCTCAGTGGATCAATGTACCGGCTTGTACTCACTCCCGAACGAGCTTCTCCTCCACATCCTCACTCCGTTTCCGACCACCTCCCTTCTCCCTCTCACGACAGTCTCACACCGTCTACACGCTCTCATCCTTCGTATCCTCCACAACCGCCTCCTTCTCGCCGCAAACCTCCGCGATCACACCCTTCTGCTCGAGTGCTACCACCCTTCTGCTAAACTCACAGAGCCTCCTCTTTACTGCCGATATCTGGGTACAGATGGCCTGGAGGATGTGCTCGAGATGGAAGACTCAAGCTCATGCAGCGATATCAAAACAGAAGAAACTACTCTCGTCGGGCGTCTAGGCGACATGACAAATCTGTACTCTCGTTTCCGACCGCATAGGCGTGCGTCTGACCCACCAAGGGGAGCTAGACCAGGAGATGTCCCCGGCTCGAGAACACACACTTTGGCAGCCTCACGTGCGAAGCAGCATGCACTCAGCGAGCTAGGAGAAGAGGAGCGAGTGAGGCAGATTCTATCGCTTGACAGCCACGAGTTGTTCACCCAACTGTGCGCCGTCATCAATCTGGCAAAGGCAGGGCCGCGCAATGGCTTGTTCCTGAGCTTTGTAGAAGTCCAGGATGGCATTCTGAGGGTCTGGAGGGATTGGCTAGGCAGAACGGCAGGACCTGATGGAGGTTGGGCCGAAGCCGGAGCAGCAAACGGCGAAGGGAGTGTGCCGGTGACAGGAACGTCCTCACGACTCAATGACGAGGAACGGATCCTGTGGATTGGTAATTCCCAGAATGTGGGTATCAAACTGAGGACTAGAGAGCGGAAGTTCAAGCGCGACAACCCAATCCTCATTGCCGCCGACGAGGACGTGGCAGTTAGCTACGACATCGAGTATGAAGGTAAGTGCAATGATCCTGTCAGCAGCTCAAGAAACCATGTTGTAAACCAACAATTCATTGAGCTAACTATCTGCAGAACTGCTTGTCCGGACCTCACATCTGCTACTGATGATCGAGCGCTCACTCGTGCAGCAACAAAACCACTCCGGTAAAGCTGTGGTCTTTGGCTCCTTCGGCTAAGAGAGCGGCTAACCACTGCTCGTATGAAGTTGACGCCTCTGTTATTCGCATATACTTTGGCTCGTGAACAGATATATCAAGTCTTTGTCTTCCCTGGTTATGAGTACCGATACCTTTTACAGCAGCAGAGATCAGAGACTCGATTCACGTGCACCCTCGACATATCTTGTTCGATATAAGCAGACCGAGATCGTGTCATTCCCGACAAAGCCCCGAAACTCTGCGATTAATGCATCATCCGTGGCTTTGCGTGCATCCCATCGGTCCCTTCTCTGGAGACTGCGCGTTTTGCATTGGTCCGTTTCTCCCTCGTTTTCATCCGCAGAGATGGCAAAGTTTCCATGCTATATGAAGATTCGAGGACATTTGTGCACGTTTAAGGTACTAGAGGTGTCGGTTTTTGCGTATCTGAGTCTCAATTGCACATGCAAAGCCTCTGTGGGTTGCGACTGCTTTAGGAGGGTCGGGGCGTGTTCCGGTCATGACGGTCTAGCCTAGGCTTTTCCGGTTGGGGGAGGAAGTGCTGCATCATTCGATTGCTCGGCCCTCGAGCTTTCGACATGTAATGCAGAAGATGATCTCTTAACTTTGTCGTCTCACCTACAGATCTCACACACCCCTCGCCTTCACATCATGCGCTCATTTCCTGTTCCTTTGGTATTTCTATAGTTCTGCTTCTCCACCTGCGTGTCCTTTCGATCTTACGTGCGGAAAAGCATCTATCTCTAATCCTAGAACTACATGGCCTCGAGCACGGTAGCGGCGAGCTTCTACGAACAGTCGTCCCACTTTCCGCCTGTCTCCAGTTACCCGAGCCATGACGCTGAAGGCCACGAGGACGACGGAACGTTCTTTTCTCACCTGGAGTCGTATGTACTTCCGCGACCGAGCCCTGATGGCTTAGATGAAGCCGAATTGGAGTTCCTGCGTCACCCCATAACGCTCACGCCAGGTGGGATGCCTATTAAAATGGGACGGATGGATCGGCGGCAAGAATATCTATGGGAAGAGTCGTGTCTGGTGCCAGGGCGACGTCAGTCAATGCCGCTGATAATCCCAGATGGACGAGCATTGCCAAACGCTTCTCCATCACCGCTTTCGCAAACACAAACAGTACATCTACAAACTGTCGATGAGCGAAATGACTCGCGGTCCACTTCATCTGCGGAGCCTGTGCGGACGTCGCTCGATTCAATCAGCAGAAGTCGGTCGAGCACGGTCTCTATGCCCAGCAATACCGAGCTGCAGGACATTTCCGATACTTCGTCGAAGAGTAGTCAAGCAAGGAGAATAATGAGGGGTCTGCCAGAAATGAGGATCCTGGGCCCGCAGATCAAAGCTCAAAGGCCATCGCGGGCTAGCAGAACATGGAGTGAGCCATTCGAGGCGGTCACTGCGGTTGTGGAGGAAAAGACCCGTCGGAATGCACTTACGAGGCCAAAACCCGTCACTATCGTCTCTAGTCCTCAGCTGCCATTGTCCAAGCCTCGCCGCAAACTGAGGTCCTCCACCAGTGTTCGCACCCGCTTTGTCGAGGGATCAGACTCGCCCGCCGCAAGCCCGGTGGAACCTCACATACCCGGTGCGTATCCTCAGATATTTGATCACCCGTATACTCCGACAGCGCCAGAGGTGCCATCGCCAACAGAAGACTCGGCGGCCGATGATCGTATCTTGAGCCAGCAAGTGACCTACAAGTACACTTCCTACGCCGAGCCGCCCCGGCCTGTGGCGAAATCTCCTGGAAAAGGTAGACCCAGTCTGTTCAAATCCATCAGCAGGGATTTTCTCCGATTCATGGACGTTACAGCCAAACAGGACTATGGCGACAGAGGACACTCCCCTGCTCATAGCTCTCAGCCGTCGACGCCTTCTGGTCCCTTTCCATCCACGCCAACCGATGACGAAGAAACTGGACGAAAGAAGAAGCAGCAGCGGCTTCGACGCTGGCTCTCTTGCGTGAGTCTCAACCCAGTCGCTGATGAGGACATTCCGATTGTGCCAAACCCCACTCCAGCAATTGAGGTGCTAAAACCCTCTCCGGCAATCGAGGTTCCTCGCAATACAATGGCAGTTGTACCTGCAAAAACAGCCTTGAGGAAGAGATCATCAACGCCCGTTTTCCCCGGCCTCCGGCGAGTATCGACACCTCCCATGTGCACGAAAGGCGGCAAGCTTCAGGGGTACTTCTTCGACTTTAAACCGCCCGAGGACGAACAGGAGAAGCTCAGCAGATCTCCCACTTCGCCATCTTCTCCTTACGGAGGAAGCACTACTTATACACCGGGATCTGTCATGACCTCAGTGACTCGTCGTGCGGAGAGGGACTGGTTCCGGATACGAATGGACGAGA
>Ga0181471_100434_pt1 | contig 13438 bp, 17 predicted proteins | sample InSIn5gowninarea_FD_119083 | JGI IMG/M metagenome (GOLD analysis project Ga0181471, IMG submission 119083) | Clean room microbial communities from NASA Spacecraft Assembly Facility at Jet Propulsion Laboratory, Pasadena, California, USA -... ...
CGATGAATCAAAACGAATGAAGGCGATCAGGAGGCAAACAAACAAGATAATGCTGTCGCCGCAATCGACAAGGATAAACTGGTGGCATTCATCTTGAGCGGACAAGCCCCAGCGTTTGAAGAAACAGAGTATGACTTCCCCGCATTGCTTGCACGAAAACAAAATGGCGAAACGTGGATTAAGATAGCATCGTCCATCGGCACCTCTTCCTCCAAACTCCAAACGGCTTGGTCCAAATACAAGAAACTCGTTTCTGAACATATGGCGAAGCAAAACGGTGAGGAACCGGGGGCAGCGTAAAGCTGCTCCTCTCCCTTAGAAAGGCGAATCATATGACAACCGTTAAACCAGCATAAATGGGATGACATTGTACAAAAATATTCCTTCCGTAGAAGGAAGGAAAGGAAAGTACAAATTTCGCTGAAGAACTGTATCAGTATATGCAAGCAGAACCAATTTGGTTTTCATGAATAAGATGATTTCTCCAGTAATGTGATTCGGTCGATTATCAATTCAATCTGTTTGTACATCTTCAATCGATTTGGCCAATTCATATCAGCTTCAGGGCTCTTAATGCTAATGCTTCTCGCATTGTTTCCAACACAGTAATATCAGTAATGGAATGCAAACAGACAAAAAAATAGCCCCCATTCGGGAGCCCGAATATGCGTTCGTCAAACCATATTATAGCATGGGCTGCCACGAGGGGGAATTGGAAAGATGAGCGCACAAGAACAACTGTCATTTCTGGAACCAGTGAATGAGACAGAAGTCAGAAAGGCCGTTGTGAAAGAACTGAAAGAGTATAAAGCCCTCCGTGTTGCTGTACAGAATAGGCAGGAAATAAGAGCGAAGGGCATAGGTCAACTGTTCCCAAGGCTAAAGCCAACAGAGACAATAAACGAGCTGAAGGCCAAACAGATTGATCGAGCATTGCAATACTCGCTAGATGAGATCGAGCGTCGGATTGTTGAAGAGAAGTACCTCAGCACTTCACGCGTAAAAGACATCAATGTGTACCTTGATTTAGGGTTAACAAAAGACCAATACTACACAAAAAAGAAAGATGCAATAAGGCAAATTGCTACGGCACTCGGCATGATCTGAGTGCCCTTTTTTGTGCGAAAAAGACCGACAAAAACCCGGATAAAACCCGGATAAAACCCGGACAAAATCAGGGATAAAAGGCAGGACGATTTCAAATGTTATGGACGGTAATCTTGAGTCAAGAGCAAGTGACATCGGCTCTTGGGAGATACCGCCTATCCCTTATCAATGGTGTACCTGAGCGAATCTATGGGTGATGACGAATGTGACCTTACGAGAGGGGGACATTCTGAGCCTGAACGCACCAGTTGCGACGAGCGTGGCAGGGAACCATGCAATTATTTTTTCATTGTATGCATTACAGCGGTTTTCAAGTTTGGGAACCCCTCTCGGAGCTTTAGAAAATCGCGATTACTCTGTTGGGATATACCGGACAGGGGATTACATGCGAGACGTAAGGCTTCGGCCACTCGCCCCTTGTCCGGTATCTCTCATAGACGAATTCGAGGATGAGGAACCTTCTTATGTAATATGGCAGGAAGAATATCAAAGATTAGGAAAGAATAAATGTCGTAACTGAGACATACGGAGAGAAGTAAATGTGCTAAATAAGGAGAGGTGATTCGTTTGGATAAGGGGGAAGTGACTGCTTATTGCTACATGGTACATAGGGGAAAGCCTGCGGCTATGATACCATTCCAAGAAAAATATCGAGAAGATGTCATCACTTTCGTGACTACTCAAGAACTAAAGGTATATACCGAGCCTTTGGCAGAGGGCTGGTTTACCTTGTGGATTTATAAACATCCACATATTCTTGATGTCATACAAAGCGTGCCGCAGGTCCCTACGTCTGTTTTTGATCATTGGATACTTGGAAAGCTGTTTGGTTACGAAGAGTCAGCAATCCAGGAATTTTTGACTAAGACTTAACGATATTCTGTCCCATTGCATTTAGGGCATGGGGGCAGTGTATCTGTGTGATCATCAAGGGTAACGGATTGACCACAACTTGTGCAGGTGTAAGTACCTTTTCCAGGTTTTTGACCAGTGCTTGGCATTTTTGTCACCTCCAATCTACTTACAAAATTATACATCAAACATCTCTGTTCCTTCCTAATGTCGTAAAATGTCGGACGAAAGGTGTAGGATGATAGTCCCTTATGTTGAAAGAAATAATTAAGGATAGAGACAAATTTGGATCAAATTTAAAAATTATCTGAAGCTGGAGCTTTAACAGTGCTTGTGGATTATCTTACCCGTAATCGTCTTTTTTGCGATTGTATGGGGTTTGAAGTTAAAAGGGCATCTTTTCAGTCTCGTGTTATTCATTTTTTTATTTTCCGTTGGCTATGTATTTATTACATCCGGATTGCAAACGATACCCACGGTTTATCATGAGAAAGTAGGCAGTTAAGCACCCACGCGGTGCTTTTTATTTTGCAAAACGACTCAGCTTAGGGGGATATGAATGCCAAAAATCTTAAGTCTACCGACCGAGAGAAGCTTGTTTGCTGACCAAGCAAGTGAATTAATCAAGCGTAACCAAAAATCGGTTGTCATTGTAATGGATGATAATGGTGTCATAGAGGTAGGCGCGTTTGGTTGTAGCCATTTTGAAACCGTCTCAATGATGGAATATGGGAAGCTTACCTTTGCATCCAATGAAAAGTAAAAAGCATCCGCCACGTGAACGGATACTTTTTGCCAAACAAACTACTTTTCTCGACGGACGCCTTTAAACTTTCCGTCGGTCGTTTTCTGGTCCATAAAGCGTCCGGTTGTCGTATCTCGCTTCACCCAGTTGCCATTAGGAGCTTGGAATTGAGAACGGTCTTTGACCGCCCCGTCTCTATGGTTTTTACCTGTGTTGCCAGCCATAAGCATACCTCCTTTCGATAGGATAATAGTATTACGCAGGAATAGTAATATAGTTTCGGTTTTTCTGAGTAGTAAGTTTATTGTTTGCTGAAGATCCCCATGTAGTGCTTTTTCTTTTAGTAAAACAAAACAGCCGCCATTCATAGACGGCTGTTTAAACTTTGGTAAAAAACTTCAGTACTTTAGACCAAAAATCATCATCGTCGTTACGATTTCCACCGAATATCAATAAACCGAGTCCTGTAGAGATCGCGATAACGCCAGCAACAAGTTCCGCCTCATATTGGTAATACTTCCAAGTGAATTGACCAATGCTTACTAAGGAATCACGCTGGTAATCTTTTATTTTTGTTTCGAAATCATCACTAACATATTCGTCAAAATTTGTTAAGGGTGACATTACGGTACTCGTTGTATCTTGTATTTGCTTATGTAAGTCATATGCGTGTAGAAGTAACAGACATCCGATAAGTAATATTACCATCGAAATAATACTTTTAGGGGTTACCATGTAAATTCCACCCTTCGACATTTTTTATCATATATTTTTTTACGAAGAAAGAATTTGGAAGTTTCATAGAATATTCATACTTTTCATGGAGGTGGGTGAAATGTAGTGCGCCAGTATGTTGACTCAGTGACAGGAGAAATATACTACACGGAGGAAGTGCTACGCCGGTCGGACGAGATTGTTAAGGTTTTCCGTCCAGTAGGCCGCAGCTCAAAATTCGTAAAGATTAAAGCCAGCCAAAAGGCAAAGCGACGGCTCAGAAAGCTGTCACTCGCTGAGGCTGGCTTTTTGTTGAAGATCGCACCTTATGCCAGCGAAGGAACCAACCTCCTGCAAGGTGACAATGAGCGTGGGCAAAAGGGAATACCACTTACGGTTAAAGACCTTGCCCACATCGCAGACTGTTCCTATCCTACAGCACGCAAGATCGTGAAGACATTCATGGAGCTCCACGTCATGCGCCGAACCGACTTGGAAGGACGGGCAGCATTAGCAATCAATCCACTGTATTCTCTCAACGGGAAGACAGCTGAAACGTGGCTCCTTCACCTATTCAATCAGGAGATCACAGAGGCAGGAGAAGACCCCAATTTGGACTAGGGGGTCGCCAGAAGCCAACAGGCAGCCAAAGCATGAGGCTCTAAGCTTCAACCTCATTTTTTGCGGTGAAACAATACATATACTTTTCCGTTGGAATAGTAGTCGTTTGGTTTCACCTACAAAACACGGTGACAGCCCAACAGTATCAAGGCATACAGCAATTCAAGGGCTGGCAATATTCTTTATTCTTACTTTATCGCCACGAAGGAGCTGAACAGCTTGGACATACGTAAATTACCAGTCTCTAAAATCAATCCAGCCCCTTATAATCCGCGGTTAGATTTGCAGCCGGGAGACCCCGAATATGAGAAGCTGAAACGATCGATTGAGGAATTCGGGTGCGTCGAAACGCTCGTCTGGAATGAACGGACGGGTAACTTGGTCGGAGGTCACCAACGGTTTAAGATTCTGGTGAATGAACTGGGAGCCACGGAGGTAACAGTTTCCGTCGTTGATCTGGATGACACCCGAGAGAAGGCGCTCAATATCGCACTGAACAAGATCAGCGGTGCTTGGGATGAGGAAATGCTAGCCCAGGTGCTGGTGGAGCTGCAAGATAGTGAACTGGATCAAGCGCTTACTGGCTTCGATGCTAAAGAAGCAGCGGACCTCATTGCACAGTTCACTTTTAAAAGCGATGAAGACACGGAGTTTACCAACGAGGAACTCGACTTGGACGATTATGCTGAGGACAAATTCGATTGTCATTGCCCCCGATGTGGTTTCGTCTTCAATCCCAAAGACTCAAATACATCCTATGAGGATAACGACGATGAAACGGCCTGAGTGGGATTGGAGCTTATCTGATATTGCGTCCGTTCCCAAGAACGGGCGAAAAGTCTTTTCCTGCTTCTCGTGTGGTGGCGGATCAACCATGGGGTACAAACTAGCAGGGTACGAAATGTTGGGCAACGTCGAGATTGATCCGCAGATGATGGCACTGTACAAACGGAATCAGGACCCGAGGTACCCATTTCAAATGCCCATTCAAGAATTCAAGAATCTCCCGGATGCTCAACTACCGGCAGAGCTCTTTGATCTGGACATCTTAGATGGCTCACCTCCATGTAGCGTGTTTTCTACATCTGGAAAGCGCGAGAAGAAGTGGGGCAAGGAACATCATTTCAGAGAAGGTCAGGCCAAGCAAAAGCTTGATGATCTATTTTTCGATTTCTTGGACGTGGTTGAGAAGTTACGACCGCGGATAGTGGTCGCGGAGAACGTTAGGGGAATGATCATTGGATTAGCGAAAGGGTATGTGTCTTTGGTAGCCAAGCGGTTCCGTGAAATGGGGTATGAACCCCAATTATTTCGACTCAATTCAGCAACAATGGGTGTGCCTCAGAAGAGAGAGCGCATCTTTTTTATTGCTCGGAGAAGGGAATTGGAGCTTTCTGATCTGGCACTTGAATTCAAAGAACGACCGACTCTCTACAAAGAGATACGATCAGGAAGAGGAAGGCCGCTTGATCCAAATACGAGAACCTATAAGCGTTGGTTGAAGAGAAGGCCGATTGATTCGAGTTTCGGAGATATTACGGAACGAGTGGAAGGCAAGGAAAGCAACTTCAATTCTATCTTGGTTCATGATGATCGTGTACCTAATACCATCGCGAGTAATTCCTGCTTCATTCGCTACGATGAGCCATACTACATCAGCGACTCGGATATCATCCGAATTCAGACGTTTCCAAAGGACTACGACTTCCTGGATGCCGATGTGCAATATGTTTGCGGAATGTCTGTCCCTCCGGTAATGATGAAGAAGATTGCTCAAGAAATTTACAAGCAATGGCTGTGTAAACCTCCTGCTTAAATAGCAAAAGGGAGACGCGCGAACGTCCCCCCATGCAACCAGGTCACCCCGGCTGAGATAGTGGAAACCCGTGGCCACGGTGTGCAATAGCCACTATCTCGCTATCCATTCTATCATGGAAAGCCGAGGGTGTCACAGCTATGACTAACAATGAAATTGACAAAGAAGTATTGCTTTTACAACATGAAGCCGAAAAATTGCAGCAGGTCATGGAGTCGAGAGCTCAGTATCGTAAGGTAGTACAAGCAGCTATCGCTCAGTGGATCAAAGAGCTGAAGGCTGGCGAGATTAAGATAAGTACTGTAGACGATTTCCGTAAGCTCGTGGAGTTGGACTTGGAGTTGCTCAAAGGCGAGTGAGATGGCGTCATTCAGGTATTTACGTATCATACTAATGAGTACCCATTCAGCTACTTTGAGAATGACAGAAATGAATCTGTCCTTACCAGAGTCCTTAGTTTTAGATTGGTTGTTTTGCATAATAGAATCAATCCCCTTACCCTTATATATTTTTTTGGTCTTCCCGCAGTAGCAATCGCTATATGTCGGTTTTTCGTTGCGTAGAAAATGAAATTTTGTCTTCAAGACGATAGCTTGCCTCCTTCCAATATTGAAATGTCGCAACAGAGAGTCGTTTGTGACTTACAGCGGGAAAAAGATTTCTCTCTACTTGGAGAAGGCAAAGCCGGGCGGGGAATTCTACCGATTTGGCAAAAACAACACAGACTCTACCGCGTAGGAGGACGTCTGCTGGATTTTGGCAGTCGAATGGCTATAAGTGGGTGAATAAACCTACAAAACGCAAAAAAGAGGCAATTCTGACGGTCTGGCGACGACCTGAATTTGCCCCTTAGCTGGAACTTTTCTATGCAAGTTTTTATGCAGTTTCGACACTGGGAAATAAGCAGAAAGCTAATGAAATCAACGATGCATATTTATGTGATGCAGGGAACAGAGTGGAAAATTATACGGAGCCATTGGGAACTCAACATTTCCAAGGCTTCTTTCTTTTTAGCGCTGAGTCCGATAGCGGCTATTATGTCAACCCAATTCGGGCACAGATGCATGCGATATACATTTTCGACAAGCTATGGTTTCCATCCAAATCAAAGGCGGTGAGGTGAGATGTAATGGCAAGAGAACGAAGCCCAAACCGTGACAAGGCATTCAAACTGTGGCAGGATAGCGGCGGAGAAATGCCGTTGAAAAAGATTGCTGGAAAGTTGGGTGTCTCTGACTCTCAAGTTCGCAAGTGGAAGAATCAAGACAAATGGGATGAGAATCTCAAAGGTAACGTTACCAATGAAGCGAAAGGTAACGTTACTAATCGTGGCGGAGCGCCAAAGGGTAACAAAAACGCCCTGGGCAATCGCGGCGGGTATGGTGCCCCTAAAGGAAACAGGTATGCAGTTGGCAACAATGGCGGCGCACCATTACGGAATCAGAACGCCATTAAAACAGGTGAGTATGAAACCATCTGGCTTGATACCCTTGACGATGAGGAACGCAAACTGTTCGACCAAATTAACCTTGATCCTTTGGCTCAAGCAGATGAACAGATACGATTTTTTAGCATCAGGGAACGCCGGATGATGTTGCGGATTCGTAAGCTGACGGAAGGGTTAACAGAGAAACAACGTCGTGTCTTGCAAGAGAGATTAACCATCAAAGATCCGGTGCAAATTCATGATGAAAAATCAGGTGTAACGAAAACCTTCATACGTTCCCGTGATGAGTTGATCACGACTGAAATCGAAGAGACGGAGTATCGACCGATTGAAGATATCCTATCGCTTGAAGAAGCACTGACCAGGGTCCAAGACAAAAAATTGAAGGCTATTCAACTGAAAGCGCAACTGTTGAGCAATGGCGGTGGTACTGAGAAGGAGATCATTGTTCGGAGGTGGTCGCGTGATAAGTCTGGAACTTGACCTCGATCCATTCGCGGATTGGACACCTCATGAAAAACAAATTGAAGTCATGGAATGCGATGCCCGAAACGTAGTCATGAACTGCGGTCGTCGCGGTGGGAAAACGAACGTGGGAGCGCGGAAGTTTTTCGATAAAGTCCTATCAGATATTGAGGCAGACAAAGGCTTGCCATACAAGCCCCCTCGAAATCTGAAAGTGATGAAGAAGCCTAAGCCAAGGCTTGAATATTGGTGTGTGTCTCCGACCTATTCCATGTCAGAGATTCAGCAGGAAGAGCTGGGAGCAGTCATTCCAGAGGAAATGATCGAGAGTTGGGATTTATCAAAGAATCGGGTGTGGTTGAAAGGGTACATTCTCATTCAGTTTAAATCTGCCGACAACCCGAAGACGCTAGTCGGTAAAGGACTGGACGGCGTGTGGCTTGATGAGGCTTCCAAGATGAAGGAGCAGACCTGGAGTGGATATCTCTCTTATGCTCTCGCTGATAAAGGCGGTTGGAGCGTTTGGACGACTACGCCAGAGGGAATGAACTGGTTTTATCATGACATCGTATTGAACGGACAGCACACGCAGGCAGGCGGTCAAATGGACGAATATCGTAATGACCCTGAATGGTGCAATTTTTACTGGACGAGTAAGGACAATCCATTGCCAGAGTTGCAAAAGAATATTCAGCGCATGATTGAAACCATGCCGAAACGATATGTGGACCGGGAGATTTTCGCCCGGTTCGATGTGTTTTTTGGGCAGGTCTATGAGGAGTTTGACCGTTCGATACATGTCGTACCGCGCGCGCTTTGCGAGCAGAAGTTCAAAGACGGACATTTTGTTCACGTTGAGGCAGGTAAGGACTGGGGCTTTACAAACCCCGGTGTTACTCTCGTCGGGGCAATGACTGCCAATGGCGAGTTGTGGATCGTGGATGCGATCTATAAGGCTCAGATGGAGATTCTTGTTCCCGGCAGCTCAGATTGCTGGGTGGCTCAAGACAAGGAACTCATGAAGAAATGGAAGATCAAGTTGTTTTGGTGCGACTCAGAGAACGCCAGCAACATCAAGACGTACCTGACCAATGGTTTGCCAGCCAGGGCAGCACAGAAGCACTTGAAAGAAGGGATACGGGCTGTCTCCATTCTGTTCAAAGTGAAGAGTGACAACGGCAGGCCAAACATCTTCACTTCTGTCCAGATCTTCTGGGACGGTGAGAAGCATTTCATATAAAATTTGCTGGAAGGTTGAGCTTTCCAGAAAGCTAAGATCAGTTTCAGACATTGATACTCATCTCCAAGACCCCTTCCTCAGTAACCATCACGTTGTTTGGAAAGGAATACTCACCTCGGTACTCTCCATGGTCACGAACCGATACTCTTTCAATGCTAACTTGAAATCTATGTCAAACCCGTCCCATTCGTAGCTAAAATCCCGTATGGTCACTGGAACATTGATAATATCTTGTTCACTTTCAGTTACTGTAAAGCGAATCGGATAACCCGAATTTTTCCACCGTTTCAAAGTCTCCACAAATTCTTCTGGAGACGGAAAACCATCGTATTCACACAACCCCGGATCATATGTCTCAGGCCAAAACGTAGAAAAAGAATACTCTTCCAAGGTAGATTCTCCGATGATAGTCGCTTCCCCAATGGCAACCAGTTCAATATCGATATAGCTATGCCCGATTTTTACTGCTATTTTGGGTGGAATGACAGGAAGACGAAGCTTTTCAATGTTATTGTTCCAGGCTAACCAGAACTCCAGATGCTTGAATTTCATCTCCCTTACCTCCAATAAAAATGACGCCCTACATTTTTGTAGAGCGCCTTCCTATTTACTTGAATTTAATTGCGGTACCGTAGGCAGTATGTAAGGCACCGTTTAAATTGTATCTAAAGCAGATAACTGCATCTGCTCCTTGTTCCTGCGCTTTATCACCGAGCATTTTTACAATGAAATCAACATCATGTGTTACTTTAGGTGATGTAATAGTTACTGTCCCCAATGGTTCGTAATCCCTGTTAATTTTGTCGGAAGAGATTACCAAAATACTTGGTTCGTTATTCGATTCTTTTTTTCCACCCAAAAAACCCATGTGAGAATCCTCCCCATCAAAAAGCTATACGGGAATATTTTACCTTTTATTCAAGAACTATGGTACCTGTTCCAGATAAAACGTGTTTTACTTTCTCAGCAAGCATATTTGCGATTCTCTCACATAGGCTCTCTAACTCATCCTCAGTATTATCTTTTGTTGATTGCACAGTTAGTTGAATATTGGGACGGAAGTCAATATAAAGAGAAGTAGGCTGCTCATTTGGGCTTGTATACTGTGCCTGCGTTCCACTTGTTATAGAAGGTGTATAACTTGGAACTTGACTAAAAGTACCATCCAAAGCTGAAACTAATGAGTCGCTTGACGCTTCAACACCCATTGCCATAGTCTCAGGAATAGCCATTCCACTATCTGTAAGGCGAGAAAAAGGGCCAAGCTCAGCATCCGAATGCGGTAGGAATTGATCAGCCCATTCTAATGCACCGGCAATAGCATTTGCTACTTCGTCCTTAACAGATAATATCCCGTCAACGATTGTGAGTATGATTTTTTTGCCGCTATCAAACAAGCCACTTATCCACCCATCAAACCAGCCGTCGATCGTAGTAAAGGCGTTGAAAAAAGTTTCCTTTATTGTCTCCCAAGCCCCCGACCAGTCACCTGTGAGGAACTGAATAAATGCTGTGAACAGACCTTTCCAAAAATCAATGACCATCCCGAAGTAAGCAGAGAGTCCTTCCCAGGTTGCAATACCCGCTGTTTTTACCCATTCCCACCCTGCTACCAAATAGGCACTGACCATGTCCCAGTTTTCATAGAGCCACCAGCCGACGGCAATTAATGCTATCACTGCTGCTATTACTAGAAGAATAGGCCACAACGCACTTATTGATGCGATTCCAAACCCAGCCATTGCCCCAGTCATTGTTGCAAAGCCTGCTGATACTGGCATCCATATGCCAGCTAGGAAGATCAATGGACCTACCAATAAACCCAGTGCAGCTACCACCATTAAAAACGAAACAGCTACCTTCGTGATAAATGGATGCTCTTCTGTAAAAGTCCCAATCCCTTTAGCAATTTTCGCAAGAAGACCAACAATTGGTTTTGCCACTTCTAATACGGAGTCGCCTATCGGATCAATTGCCAACTTCATTTCGTTTGCCATCGCTTGCCATTCATTCGAAACTTGGCCAACAATTTCTGTTGTTTTTCCTGCAAAATCTTCAAGTGGACCAGCATTAAGCATGGCCATTAAAGCATCCCGGCCAACATCTTCATACTGAGTTCCAAAGACGTTTCCCAAGACGTCATCTTGTAGCTTCTGATCCTTGATAGAAGCAATCCCTGCGGTGATCGTCATGATCGCATTTTCTGCTTCTTTGCCACCGGCTTTAATCTGATCGAGCATTTTGAACAGTTTATCCTCACCGAAAATACCTTCAAGAGCGCCCAAGGCTTTCTCATCCAGCGCTTTGTTCAATCGAATACCGAACGACTCTTTGAACGCATCTCCCAGCTTATCAAAATTAAATGCCTTTTCAGCTCCTGCAACGAACATCCCCATCATTTTTTCAGCACTGATACCTGCCTCCGCGAATTGTGGTGAGTATTCCCAGATTGTATCGAGCAAATCATCTGCCTTGTCACCCACTCGTTGGTAAGCAGCTGTAATCATGTTCAATCCTTTAATTGGGTCAGTAGCCCATTGCCCTTGCATCACATCCAAAGCTTTTGCAATGCTTGCTTGATCGAGATTACCGAAAGAAGCCTTTTCAAGGGCCAGAGCTCCTTCGGCCACTTCTCCAATCTGTTCGTCTGTCCCCTCAAGTAATTGCCGGAGCCGTCCATAGGCCTCTGCTGCTTCCATTGGTGTTTCTACCAAACCTGATGAGAATACCCCTTTGGCGCTTTCTGACAGGCTTGACATCTCAGCGTCAGTAGCACCTACATTCGCCTGAAGAATACCAAGAGCTTGATCCATGTCATGTGCGGCAATAGCAGCCGTAGACAATCCTGCTGTAACGATCGCACCCCCCGCTGTTGCCAGCCCGCCAATTTCCTCAAGGTGTCCTGCTACGGCATCTACATGCTCAAGTGATGCTGCTGCTTCATCACCAGCTTTTGCAGCTTCACGAAGAACCCTTTCCAGCCTCGAAGCCCCTTTATCATCAACGGCATTGGCTTCTTGATCTACACCAGCAAGTTCCCGAGATAGTCTTGTCGCTTGCTGGTAAGCATCATCCAAGGCACTTTCCATTTCCCTAATCGCGCCGTCATCCATGTTTTCAATCGCATCTTCCACATCGCTTGCAGCATCTTCCACATCATCGAAAGCATCTAGGGTTTTGCCGAGCATACGTAGGAGAGAAGTGAGTTGCCGACTTATCTTGTCTTCAAAGGCAAGAGTTGTTGTCGCTGCCATTGGTTATCTCCTCCTCCCCTTTACCCGCCGACCCTTTTGCCGTTCAAGTTTCTTTGCCTGCTCTGCTTTACGCTCCATTTCCATCGCTGTGGAAACCAAGACGAACTGTTTTTCGCGTTCTGGTAGGCAAAGAATTTCTGTTGGCAGCTTGTTTTTTTCTTGCCAGATATAAGAAAAGAGAGCCAGCTCAGGACTCTCTTTTATGAGTTTTTTACTTCTTCCTCAGCCTCCTCATCATCAGTGAAATCGCTGATCTTTGAGATAGCCTCATGAAGTGCATCAATTTCATTCGGGCTGAAAATGCAAGGGACTACATCGACAGCAGCAATCTTACCGAACTTTGCTAGTACTTGTTGAGAATCGATGCGGAAATCTGTACGATCAGTGTCGATACCTGCAATGATGATCTCCGCCTTCAAACGCAAGTCATCAAACTCCACTTTCCGTTCTGCTTTACTCTTCTTACCGGATACAGAGACTTTCAATGCTGCCTTTCTTGCTTTGAAATACACTTCACCGGAAACCGATCGGATCGGCAGCTTGACGCCTTTCTTTTTCCAATCCCATACGTCCTTTACGACTTCTTCCGTATTCATGCTCAAAAAGTCTTCCATCGTCAAAAACTGACTCATTTGATATTCCTCCTTGGAATAGCCCTGGTATTTTTAAATAAACTCATAGTCATCAACTGTACCTTCGAGCGTTGTATCTTCATCCAGTTCACCGTGGCTCCATTTTGCTAATGATAGAGAGTCAGGGCAAAAGCCAGTCACTGCAACTCGATACTTACCAGCAACTTTGTCGTCGAGTTCCCCAATGAAATTCACTTTCTTTTCGGGGTTTGCTGCGATTTCCATGATGAGTTGCTGGATATCCGATGTACGTTCAAATGTAGCTGTCATGCTAACAGATGATGCCAGCACACGATGTCTTTTCCGAAGCTTCCCAGCCCTCTTACTTTCTCCCTTCTCAAATTCCTCAGTGAGCTCGAAGCCAATACACTCGGGGAGTTCCCTTCCATTCTGGTCGTAAAAATGCCCATGGGTACCGGAATACGTTTCTTTCATGCTGTATCACCTCACTTCGATTTGTTGTAGATATAAATTTTTTCGAGCGCATCTTGATGGCGGAAGTCAGCAATGAAATGGCCCGCATTACGAGCTGGCGTGTAAATCGG
>Ga0181471_100436_pt1 | contig 13392 bp, 12 predicted proteins | sample InSIn5gowninarea_FD_119083 | JGI IMG/M metagenome (GOLD analysis project Ga0181471, IMG submission 119083) | Clean room microbial communities from NASA Spacecraft Assembly Facility at Jet Propulsion Laboratory, Pasadena, California, USA -... ...
CCAACAAGGCAACACCACTCTACAAAACAACAACCGAGGATCAAGAAACAAAGGCAAGTAACGATCAAAGTCCAATAAACGATGGCAACAATCTATCCATCAATAAGAGAAAAGAGAAGAATGGGGGGTATTGTGTAGTCAAGAAGAAAGAAAGAAAGAACCAATCCCATCGATCATCAATCAACCCTCTGCTTTCCAATCCTTTCCGATGCTTCTTTCTATACCTTTCGCAAATGACCGACGCGATCTTGTCAGAAAAAGAAACCGCCCAAAAAAAAACTTGGTATCAATCAATCCACATCCACAGGCCCAAATTCCTGCACCAAAAAACATAGGAAAAAAGAAAGAAATAATTGCATCAACAAAGGAAAAGGAAAAGTAAAGGGGAAAAGGATGGTTTCCGCTGTCGTCGTCTTGGTGTCCCGGAAGCTCTGCGGTGTCTTTGCACTGCTCTGACGATGAAGGTGTAGTAGTAATAGGCATCTAGCCCAAAGAAACAAATGCAGGATTATCACCCTGACGGACCAGAATTTCTCCTTGACCTAACTCTTCCCTAGCTCTGTCGTTCATTGTTCCAGAGTTTAAAAAGTCGTTGCCGCCAGAAGATCCATTGGAGCCGGGGTGATTGTTGTTGGTGGGTTGATTATTGTTCATCGCCGCTATCGCCGCAGCTCTCTTCTTTTCATCTTCCGCCCACATGGCAGCCGTACTTGCGAACTTGATCGATGCCAAAATCATCAACACACAAGCCAGTAGTGCGAAGCCGGCGCGCTTGGTTATTATCCAACGCACGCCCTCGACATCTGATCTCGAGTCCGAATTCAAGAGGACGGTGATTCTGTAATTGAGTTCTTGGATCTTCCTCTCGATATCGCGTTGTTCGTTTTGAACGCCCATTTTGCGATCGTCGAACATTCCCTTTAGTTCGTCCTTCATGTTTCCGCTGTCTTGGGTCATGCGTTGGCCTAGGATGTCGACTTCGTGTTCGAGACGTGTGCGTTCCGTCCTTGCTCTTTCGGCCTCTGCGCGGCGTTTTGTCATGATTTCTGTGTGGAGTTCGGAACAAGCGGCGCGGAAAAGGTAGGCTTCATTTTCGACATTGGATTTGCTGACAAGGGCGTTGCGAGCCAAGTCGATGTTCTCGGAGAGGGTTGTTCGTGTGGCTTTCATGATTGTGATTGCTTGGGCTTGACTCCATCCGCCATCTTCTAAGCGCTTGACTAGGCCGTATGTGTCGAAGTGGTGGACGTAGTCGGGGGCGTCAATGTGTGGCGGGCGAGGCCTTTTTGCGGCTTCCTCCTCGATCTGCTTGCGGATCTTTTGGAGATCGGTGAGTGGTTCTTGCTCTTGTTTCGGAGATGATGTTGAGCGTTGTGAGTCGCTGGAGGGCATGTTCAAGACTGTGTCCAGGGCATTGGTATGCGGCATGCGCGGAGCAGGTGAAGGAGGGCCTGGAGGTTGTGATTCCGAAGCTCTAGTACTGGCGACTCAGGTAGACGTGTGGAACGGAGAGGCCTCTCGCCAGGCGCAGGACTGGTATCCTTTGGTGTCGCAGTGTCTATGTCTTTCTTGGTCGGCTGTGGTAGCGCTTTGGCGTCTGAGGGAGCTACATCGCCAGGAAGCACTGCGGCGATGCCTTTGGCTCCTGCCAAATACGGCGGTGGTTCGTTCGCCTTGCCGTAGCGGATTGGTTTCGTAGCAGTCTGACTCCTCTTGGCGGCGGTGCGGAAGATCTGTCGCCCTGTCCGGGACACCTCACGTGAGAAGGGTGTTTTGCCCACGGATGTGAACAAGAATGGGTAAAGGAATGTAAGGCGCGGTGTCGACATGGTGGGCGGCGGCGAGTATCACGATGGGTGGAACTAAGGAGAAAAGGTTCAACATTCAAGAAGGGTACGTTTACGTCTATCGACAGGGCAGCCCAATGTTTTGGCGGGGGTTCGGAGTCGTTGCTGTCCGACCGGCGACCGTGCCGGTTACTGCAGTTTCATCAACCTCGTGCCTGAAGAAGGTCCCCGCGCTAGTCATTAGTCCCTGCAGTTTCACCAACTGCCGTTAAACCTGTCAAGATCCAGACACAGGGGAAACCTGTCAAAACTGCTTCTCTCTTTCCATTAATTATGGCTGGCTACTCTACTATACAGACAAACACACTAGGTATCATCATCCACCTGCCATCCACCGTGCTAGATTCCAGTGAAGCTTGTCAACTTTCTAGCTTGACAAGTGATCGATAGCCTGTGATACTTTGATTAGCAGCTGCATCATCTCAACACAACATCTGTGGTACGTACTCTGTCAATATCATAATCAAACTTTTCCAAAGCGTCAAGAGCCTTTTCTCTTTGGTAGCCCATGCCTGTCAATCTCTTCAGGATAGGGTCATCGTGCTCGGTTCCCGTGCTGATTGCGCGACCCAATGGAGGCATTGCTGTAGTCTGTGCCGCAGAGGCTTTGGGAGTCGCTGCTCCGTCGCCTAGTCTTGAGCCTGCAAAGCTAGGCTCTACTTGAGGTGCCGGTGTGTCAAGACCCGAGAAGATGGCGTCCCAGTCATGCGGTTGCTGTGCTTGAGGTGCGTGTGTCGACGCGAAAGGGCTAGCAATTGTCGATTGTTGCTGCGACCCGCTTGTGTTGGTATCAAAATTAGAGAAGCCGTTGGGTGCGGTTCTCGTCACAGGTGTCTCTTGAGGCGAAGATACAGTGTGGATCGTCGATTGAGCGGGCGAGTCGAAGTTTGCATCAAACTCGTCAGTATTCTGATGGCCGGGGAAGCCAAAGTCGAAGCCTTCACCACTAGCTTCCTTGGCTTCAGCGAGGTCATCAAAGTTGTCGAAGTCGTCATCGAAGGCATCCTTGGTGGTCTCTTGAGGTGCAACGGGAGCAACATGCTGCGTAACATCGCCAACGTTGGCAAAAGAGGTGGCTCCCATGTCGGTGACATTGCTCATAGGACGGGAGTGAGCGTCGTGGAAGTGATCAGAGCCAGCCGTACTGGTCATTGGAGTCTGAGGTTGCTGAGGCTCCTGAGGTACGGAGTGTGGCACAGGAGACTGTATGGGGTCTTCGCGTGAAGGCAGCAGTCCGGTAAATTCGGGAGGGAAGTTGTTCGAGCCACTGCGGTGCTGACCTTCCTGAGCTGTTTCATAGGAAGGTGGGGACGTTTGTGCCGTGATGCTCGGGAGCTCGGACAAATTGGTTGCGGAATGTGTGCCCACAGCACTGGGACGACGTGAGTCGCCAACAACGAGTTCGCGATGCTCGCCAGAGGGAATCTCGGCTGCGGCAGCTGGGACATGAGACTCAGAAGCACCGAAGTCATCGCCGAAACCACGCTCGCTGTCACTGTCGTCATCACTGCTAGAATCCTCATGCTCCAGAGTCTGAATTGGGGGGAACTCGGAGTTGCCGTAGCTTGGAGGTGCAGCACTAACTTCTCTAGAGACGGGTGCAGCGTTGACCTCTCTGGAGACAGGTGCAGCATCGATTTCTCTAGATACCGGTGCGGGTGCGAAAGGATCATGAGTAGCCGAGTGATCACCGTTCTGTTGCTGTTGGCCATCTCCGAATCCGGCAAAGGCAGAATCGAAGTCGTGTGCAGGTGCTTGGGTAGACTGGCCAGTAGTTTGGGTCTCCATGGGAGTCTCGGGGAAAGCACCAGGAATCTCTTCTTCCAGTTGCTGAGGCACATCTCTGGATACGCTATCGTGGTTTCCGTCATGGTTCTGTGATTGAATAGCTGGACCAGACATCTGAGCAGGAGGAGTAGCAACATCCTCACCGCCCCATGGATTAGAGCTGAAAGTGTTGGTAGGTGGGTGATCCCACGGGGAAGTGACACCAGCATCTTGCTCGCCCATTCTGCTAGCAGGAGGTGCTGCACGGTTAGAGGAAGCAACGGACTGATCTCTAGTCAAAGGCTGGCGCATAGGCAAGATGTTGGGAGTAAATTGTCTCGACTCCGGGGGAGGCGGGGGAGGCTCGTCGTGAGCAGTGGCAGACAAAGTAGGAGAACCAGGAGTCAGACGGCCGTCAGAGGATACTGAGGGACCAGAAGGTTCAGATCTGAAGGACGTGACCGGAGGCGTGTGCGTTCCAGCTTGCTGTTGGGATGATGCCGAAGGTCCAAACAACGCATCGAAGGCACTAGGGCTAGGAGCACTTGACAAGAAACCACCAGGCGACAGAGTACCTTCTTCTCTAGGAGCAGTTGCCTTTCTGAAGAACGGGTTGGTGTTTGACGGAGCAGGGCTGACCACAGTGGATGGCGGTTGAGGCGAGACAACAGCTCTCGAACGCTCTTCCTGTGCGGCTGCGGCTTGCTGTCTTTCTTGCAGCTCACGTTCCTCGGCAGCCTTCTTCAAGTCTCCCATCTCAGTTTGGATCTTCTCGTGCTCTCCCTCGTTCGTCGCGAGCTGCTTCTTGTTGATGGCGACCATGCCCTTCTGTTGGCGAGCGTCAGATCTCATCTTGTCGAGCTGCGGCTTGAGCTGAGTAATTTCGGCGTTCATCTGCGAGATGCGTTGTTTGAGGCTGGCATTTTCCTGTTGATCCGCGGTAAGAGCCTGAGAAACCTGCTGGTGCTGATTCTGCAAGTCTTGATAAGTGCCTTCAATCATAGCATACTCCTGTTGCAACTTCTTGGTCTCATTGCGCGAGTTAGCAAGCTGCTCCTCAAGCGACTTGACAGTTTTAACTTCGTTTTCGTACTGAGCACGGAACTGAGCCAGGCGCTGTTCGAGCTCACGTTTCTGAGCACTCGAAGCCGCAAGATCACGCTCATTGGTAGTCTTCTTAGTCTGAACGTCTTGCATCTGGTTTCTCAAATTGCCGAGCTGGTTAGACATGTTTGCAAGCTCGGTTGTATCTTCGGTGATGTTCCTGGTCTCTTCGTCGTTGGCGTCGCCGAGAAGGTCGTCCATGGCAGAAGGAGGTTGGGGACTTCTGGTAGCATTGCTTGGAACGCTGCTTGGAGCGTTGCTTCCTCCAGTGTTTTGCGCTGCAAGAGTGGCACCAAAGGCTGAGGTAGGGATGAACGGCTTGAACAAAGACGAGGGGCCACCAGTTTGTTGAGGAGTGAAGTTTCTGGGAGAAGCATTGGGTGGAGGAGAAGAAGGCTTGCTACCTCCTGCAAATGGATCAGAACCGAATGCGTTTCCAGTGTTTTGTGTCGAAACAGGAACGGGGGCCGGCTGCTGAGCAGGGATTGGAGGCATGGGCTCATCTAATCCGAAGAGGTCCTCAGTTGCCGACTTGGGAAGTTGCGAAGAGTTGTTGGCGTTGTCAAATGCAGGCGCAGTGGTCTGAGGGGCAGGATGCGCTTGGTTACGCATGGTTGGGGGAATCAGAGCCGGAGGTAAGAAGGCTGGGAGAGGAGCACCACTACGCTGCTGGCGAATCAAGTACATGGCAACGGCGAATTCATCGCGGTTGAGTTGACCCTCGGAGTTGATGTCTGCCAGGTCCCAAATGGAAGCCAGAGTCTCCTCAGGCAGACCGGAGTCACTAAAGAACTTGACGGCCTGTTCACCACTCAGAACACCATTGTTTGCCGTATCAATGCTCGAGAAGAATTGATCGTACTTGGCCTTTTCAGGAGGAGCAATCAACCAGGCAGGACCTGTGGTTTGTGGGGCCATGGGTGGTGGTGCACCAAACGCAGCTCTTGCGAGAGGACTCTGGGCGCGAGCCTGAGGACCGGTGAATTGACGAGGCATAGCTGATGGGCCAGCGGGAGGCACCGACGAACGGCCTGTAGGGTTGGGACGACGAGCGGCGGCCTCGAAAAGTGCTGGAGGAAGGACATTCGGGAAGCCTGCCAATGCGCGACTCTTGTAACATGTTATGAGGTGCATGGCGATGCAGAACTCGGTCTTGTCGAGGGAGCCCTTTCCTTCACGGTCGGCCAATTGCCAGATGCGTCCGAGGGTCTCGTTGGGCAAGCCCGCTCTTTCGAAGATGGCCTTTGCTTGTTCGCCTAGAGATGTTCGGTAAGCGCATGCTTGAAGTGCGTATTACAACGCGTAACTCACCCGACAGGTAACCGCCTCCAGCCGATTGTTCATATAGATTTGCATATTGTGTCAACTTCTCAGGGTTGAGCGGGGGTATCCTGATACCGGTGCCTTGTGCTTGGATAGGAGCGGGTACAGGAGCGGCTGCGACGGGAGCAGGCGCAGGAGGAGGTGGAGGCATGCCATCGAACTTGGGTAGCGGGCCGGCTATAACGAGATTTAGTGGTGGAATTGGACGATCGGGCGTCTGAGAACGTACGGCGGAAGGCCAGCTCAGCAGTAGGTTCGCGACCAGCTTGGTAGTGGCCGATGAGACGAAGAGCTACGCTGAAGCCGGGCTTTGTGAGGAGACCGCGGTTCTCATGGTCGGCAATCTGCCAGATCTACCAGAGAGGGTCAGAAAAGAGGCTTCGCGTGGGACTCGAGTATAGACGTACTTCGCCTAGGACATTAGGAGCAACTTTTGTCTTTTCGAAGAAGCGCACAGCAATCTCGCCCGTGACGACACCCAATCGATCGGTATCAGCTTGCTGGAACAGCTGGCCATAGTATCGTTTCTCGTCAGCCGAGAGGTTGAGGTTGTTTTGGTCTGCTTGCGCGTCAGTTTGGGCTCTCCGCAACTCTAGACACGACGTACTGAAGTGGTCAGCCATTATGCCGTGGTTGGTGTCGGATCCCTCATGCGGTGATGCAAGTTGGTATCAGGGGTATGACGTGGGTCCAGACAGAGGTGGACTGTATGCAAAGAGAGCAGTAGTGGACGATCCTGATGTACACGCGACTGGCAATGCAAGATGGAAAGATAGTACAGGACAAGGGTACAAGAGGTTGGCTGCTAGACAGAAGATGAGGACGGATACGGCGGAGTAGATGGCATGGCCATGTTCCAGCTGCACGGCGCGAGCTGGGGCCACAAGCCATGCGAGACGATGCCATCAGCGGGGACTCAAGTCGCTCGTTAAACTTTCCCAGAAGCAGTCCATCCTCATTTCGAGAACTTCGATTCAATCTATCCAAATCAGTCTAGAATTGCACAATATCAGAGTGAATAGGAGTAGTGTTTTTACATAAGCAACAGAAGTAGGTGTATATTTACATCGAGTCGAGTTGAGAAGTGTCCCCTGCGAAAGCAATGCAATCAAATGTGCCAGCCCAGCCACCAAACGCCGTTGGCTGTTCGCCTAGATACCCGTACCCAAAATGCTTCAATCCCAACTTAGTCTCTCTTGCGACGAACTTGGAACGCTCTTCTGATCTGACTGTTCTTGCACCACGCCAGGCTAGGGACGTGTTCTTCTCGATGTCCATTAACCTTTCCGAGCAGCCAATCCGTCACGCTGACCACTCGATTGGTGCGCTCCGAGCCAGATCCTTGTTCGGCGTGTTCGATTGTGTGTTTGACAATACGACCTTCCTCGTCGAACTCGAAGATGAACAAGCCGCAGAATTCCTCATCGTCTCTTGCTTTACCTCCGAGGACGTCTGTTATTCTCTCCACCTGCTCATTGGCTCCAATACCGCGATATGTGCCAGCCGAGTTCTTCTTCCTAGCTTTTCCGCATGTCTTCCACTTGACTATGAGCTTCTCGTCCCGGAAGGTTGAGCTCATATTGTTTCCGCCATGCTTGATCATGCGCTCAGATATGACGGTGAGTCTGACGTTACCCACCACAGGCACTCGTCCCCAAGCTACAGGTGCGGTCCATAGAGCAGCAAGGTAGGCGATGCGTCCAGACACTGTCGGAAGATGCGGGTGTGTAGAGGGAAAGAGGTGTAGTGAGATTTGAGGTGAGAGTATTTCTTGTGGTAGGGGCGACGCTAGTAGGGTGGGTAGACGTTCGTGCAAGATGCGGACGGCTGTTACGTTGGAGTCAGTGATTGTTCATGAGGACTAAGTCGAGGAGTGTGTGCATACTCTTGCCTAGTTTTGGAGTGCGTTCGTCTGGTGGTTTGTGATCACCTTCGGGTCCACTGTCGGGAAGAGCGTATGGTGCCGAGCTGCTGAACCAGACATCGCCCAGGAAAGTCTTTGACGGTGTTGGGTTGACGGGGACCGGGCAAGTGTCGAGCTGACGGAGTGCGGCCGCTGCTGGGGTCACTGTCGCGGCGGCGGCATTGCGAATGGGAGTGCGCACAAGACGAGTTGCTAGCGACGGGCGCATTGGCCAGACTGTCATGTATCTTCGAGAGCCTGCAACATGGGTTTGTTATAGGTTGTTGTGTAAAGTAGAGGAGGAATAATGCTATTTCCAAAAAGCAAGACGGCTTTCTGCGGGCTGATGATCTTCTGCCTCTCCCCACCTTCGACATGTGCCACCTCCAGAAAAGAAGCTTCGATCCCGAGCACGGTCTTCTCTCCCGCCTGTGACGTATTGTCCTCCGCGATCTTCACCTTTGCATTGTTCCACACCAGATGCCATTCAGCCTATTGCAGGTATTGTGAAGAGTATATAATAGAGCTATCAGGCAGCCCAGGTAGGCCAATCTCCTTCCATTCACTCTCCTCATCACCTCGATATCAAGCAAAACCATCATGACTTCAGGCAAGCGCATTGTATTTACTGGCGGTTCTGGAAAAGCTGGCAGACATGCTATCCCAGAGCTTATCAAAAAGGGCCACCAAGTGAGAGCTTCCACCACATCTTCAGACACAGTATCCTAAATTCGGTGTAGGTCTTGAACCTTGACTTGATCGACTTCCCTGGAACCGATCACAATATCTTCACCCTCAAGACCGATCTCACCGACAGCGGGCAGGTCTTCAATGCCCTCACCACCCATTTCGACTTTGCCGGCTACGACGACACCCAGGTCCCTCAACCTCCCGATGTTGTTATCCACTTTGCCGCCTACGCTCGCAACATGCTCGTCCCAGATAACGAGTGCTTCAGAGGCAACGTGACTGCAACTTACAATGTGATTGAAGCCGCCTGCAAGCTCGGTGTCAAGAAGATCATCATCGCCAGCTCCGAGACCACTTACGGAGTCTGCTTTGCCCAGGGTGATGTCGACTACCACTCTTTCCCTTTGGAAGAAGACTACGATGTCGACCCTATGGATACCTACGCCCTGTCAAAAATCTGTGGCGAGCGTACCGCAAGAACCTTTTCTCGCAGATTCAACCGCGATATCTACGTGTTGCGCATTGGCAATGTGATTGAACCTCACGAGTATGAGAGAGACTTCCCCACAATCGTCGGCAAGCCGGAGACCAGAAAGCGAAATGCATGGTCCTACATCGATGCCCGCGATCTTGGTCAGATTTGCGATTTATGTATCAAGAAGGATGGTTTGGGCTTTGAAATCTTCAATGCGACCAACGATACCATCACCACCACTACACCGACAGAGGAGTATCTGAAGAAGGTGTGTCCTAACACGCCAGTCACTCGCAAGATGGGCGAGTTCGAGGCACCTTTGAGCAACCGCAAGATCAAGGAGGTCTTGGGCTTCAAGGAGGAGCACAATTGGCGTCAGTACTACAAGCCCGAGTGATAGGGGATGTTTGTATTTACGAGACATGAAACCTTTCTTAACCTGTTTATGCGCTTTGATCTGTCTTTCGCAGCTGTGTGAATGCACAATGACTTTCGGAACCTGAGCTAGATCCAAGGAGAGAACGTCAGATATCCCCTCTATGAACGAATGGTCCTGTTCAAATCGTCGTTAATCTCAAGGTATCGCTGTCGCTGCGGCGACAGAGTTGATGTGACAGAATATAGCACACAAGCAGGGATGAAATATTATTCTATTTGAATGATCATGCACTCATTGTGCGGTAAAAATTGTCTCCAACAGTCCATCGACAGCGAGTATGTAGGATAGTCATCGAAACCACCAGTTCTCGCTTACCGAGATCACAACGACAACGCAGGGTTGCTCAACAAAGCATCCCAAGACTCCCATGCATCAAGACCTCCTGCTCTGACAGAATTCCTCATAAGCTCATCGTCCCATTGGTCTTGCTCGAGTATCTCGCCAGTTCTCACGTCCTCGAAGAATCGGGTTTCCTCTTCGCGCAGAACGGAATGGTCGTGCTCATATGCATGCAGATTCTTTTTCTCTTCCTCGGTGTCAAAGGTCTCAGCATCTGCAAGTAGAACTATTTCTTCCAGCAAATCGGTGGCAACCTCCTCCCAGCCATGTAGTCGGTCGAGTTCAGCGTACGGGTCAGGACCCTCGTCGTCTGGGGTTGGACCGGCGGTGTTTTCATCCTGCCCGGGCATGTGAGCCATCCATGTAGTGTCTAGAGGATCGTGGTCTTCCTCACCTATCATCGCATCTTCATCTTCCCAATCATCGTCATCATCATCCAAAGAGGGTGCATAAGGGGCTCGGGGAGCAGCGTTCTCGCCCTCTTCGTCAGATCTCAACATCTCCATATCTTCTTCGTCGTCATTCAATCCCATCATATCGGCCAACTCTTGTCTTTCACGCATCTCTTCCTCTTGCTCAAAAGCGGCGTATTCTTCCCACTCTCGTCTTTCGTCTTCTTCGATTTCCATCTCCAATCGTTCGCGTGTGTCTTCGTCAATTTCTTCTTCTTCTTCTTCTTCATCCTCTTCCTCGTCCTCGTCTCCTTCATTGCCGGTGAGGAGAGCCATTAGTTGGAGTATTCCTGCCTGTTGCGCTAGTCCCCGCGTTGTAGGTATGCTACGGGGTGCTTGGTTTGTCACACTGCTGCGCGGCGAGCTGTCATGAACCTCCATACCTTCGAGATATGAGAGTTCTTTTCCTGGACGAGCAAGATTAGGTGCAAGAGACAGGATCCGGATGGCCTTTGTAGGGAAAGCACGAGAGCGTTCGTTGGGTGCATGATCACCGTTAGATCCACGTCTGGGGCGTAGACTGCGGAAGCCGAGAGTGGTGTAGGTGTGCATAATACAATCATCGTAAATTCCCATGAAACTGACTGGCACGGCCAGTTGAGGTGCCGAGCTGATCGGTGTAGCCCAGATAGGTCTCTGTGCTTCTCCAGTCTCTGGGATCTTGCCAAAGTCGGGCATAGTGAAAATGTAGATGCTGTCGATGATCTCAAAGATGGCCCGGCCATTCTTGATACTGAGCCATCCGCCAAGTTCGAAAGTTGAGCCATCGCCTTCGGTGTGTAAGATCGCTGTCGTTTCTCTGAAGCGTGCGGGATCGGCCAGGGCACCCAAGAAATCCGTACAGATGAATATACGACCTGCGCGTGATACACCAGCCATGTAGTTACCGGAGATGATACCTGAGCCCCACTCGTCGTTCTCGATTGCCAGCGGACTTCTAGGTACCGGATGGGCGCCGTTATAAAGTTTGAGAGGCCTCAGACGGTCCTTGCGTGGATGTGCGGGGGGACAGACTCGTGCTGTGGGACCGTGATTTGCTGCGCCCATAGTGGTATGAGATTGAGGAGGTGGATGGGCGATGTGGAAGATGTTCGGACAGTCCTTGGGTTCGAGCTTGCCCATGATTTCGCCGGTCGTCTTGGAGCAGACATGATAGCCGCGCGGACCCATGCTATACATGACTGTATCCTCGCCCTGATCGAGGTGACCGACAGCTTCATTCTCAATATCCAAAACTTTACGTTGTTGGGGTGGATGCACGGAAAGGTCCCAGACAAATCCTTTGCCTTCGGAAGAGACGATGCATAGTGTTTCCTTATCATTGAAGCGCGAGAGCTGGAATCCTCTGGTCTCACAATCGTGATTGAGGATAGCTACGCGATGGAACGTACCACGCTCCACCTCATCGGCCTTCCACACCTCAACGGCATTGCCGAAACGATCCCAGCACGCAGTGCCACTGTCTTGGTCATACTCCAGATGCGCACACATACGCACATCTTCTCTCCTCAATCTCCATAACATGCGTCCATTGTCCATGTCCGTGACGCAGACACCTCCGGCTTGAGATGTTGAGACGATGAATCGGCGCTTGAAGTCGGGCTTGAAGCGCCATACTGGATCATAGCCAACTTGGACTATGCTTTCCCTGACCACTGGACGGTTGCTGTTCCAGTTCCTCTGCAGTAGTGCCAATCGTTTGCAAAAGTCCTTCCAGCTCTCCACACCGCGGAAATATTGGACGAAACTCCTGTCTTGCTTGGCTTCCCCGAAAACCTTGTAATCGCGACTCAACTGTGTGACTTCGCGATCACTTCTGGGATGCTTGTTGTACAATTGATGGGCTTGTTGTGAGTAGATAGCATCTTGATGTGTCGTTTCCAAGAAACTATGCCATGCTTTGGTGGTTGAATTAAGCGCCGCAACGCCGGATAGAGGTGCAAATTCAATACAACGAAGTATAATCTCCGCTGGAAGGGTTTGCAATGGATCTGGCATAATGTTTTCGATGTTTGGATTCAAGTGTGTTTGCGAGAAAAAGATTGGTGATCTTCGCGACAAGTGTTTCCACTGTTTTGTCGACCATGGACGTCATAAGTCGGGGTAAACAAACCCTCGGTCTCACCAGCACCCACTCTGTTGTTGAATCACTGTCTATTTATTGTACAGCACAATGTGCAGGCTCGAAGCAGGAAAGTTCAGAAACACATGATGATGGTCAAGGATAGCGATCAATTGAACAATCAGAGAATCGCATGATGAGACAGACGTTGCTCACCATCTCAAGGTGGGTAGGCATCAGATTGCTCACGTTAGCGGGTGTCCATACTGATCGAGTTTATCTACATGATATGGTTCCTGTGCAGCAGTTCTGATATCTTTGGAATGCCACGTACAACAGCGGTCAATATGAAGGTCGACAAGGAGAATTGCTCCCAATGATGCCTCCTGCTGCGCTGCTTCTAAGATTATTAGAGATCTGAGCATTCGCTGTCATCAGCCTGCGATTACGATTGGTCAAAGTGCCATGCCGTTTGCTCCCACGCTCTCAGGAGTCGGTGGCCGAGAAAACAGCCTTGTTTGTGAATGAATTCAGGGATTAATCTTGGGGCTGCTCCAACCTGAGATGCTCCCACGCCAGATTCCTCACCCCCGATTCAATACACGGCCCGCTTACATAATCAATTGTTTCAATAGCAAACATGCTTAGTAAGCGGCTACCGCGGCGGTGACCTATAAAAGAAACCTCTCCCCGTCCCCTCTTCCTCGACCAGTCTTCTTGCGCACGTCACCCCTCCTCTAACTGCATGGCACTTTTGCTAACGATATTCACAGCTTCTGGCTTAGATCAAGTGTAGTATCTGGTATGTTCTCTCACTCATCTTTCTCATCCATTCACATGCTAACAATCACCAGTTCTTCATAGTCTAAACGCTATGACATGGCCACGGCCATTCTAATGTTTATTCATCTTTTTGGAACTCGCTGGAAGACCTCTGGGCTTGCTCATGTCTTCTGGCACAGTGTCGCTTGTATTGCACTACATCAAGCCG
>Ga0181471_100439_pt1 | contig 13374 bp, 9 predicted proteins | sample InSIn5gowninarea_FD_119083 | JGI IMG/M metagenome (GOLD analysis project Ga0181471, IMG submission 119083) | Clean room microbial communities from NASA Spacecraft Assembly Facility at Jet Propulsion Laboratory, Pasadena, California, USA -... ...
TCCAGGTAACTCAAAGATAGGCCATCCTGCACATCTAATAAGGCCACATGACTTAAGCCGATTAACCTGGCTAATGGTCCTTTTATGTCATGTGCAGTCCGGTAGATGAATCTATCCAGTTCCTGATTAGACTTAAGTAATTCTTCGTTGGCTGTTTGCAGTTCTTTTGTCCGCATCATTACCGCTTTTTCTAATTTAGTGTTTGCCGAAGCCAGTGCCTGGTTTTGTTTCTCTATTAGCTGCTGTGCTGCTTCTAATTGCTGGTAATTCAGGGAAAGTAATTCATTTTGCGTCAGAATTTCCTCCTTCTGGTGAACCACTTCTGCCGTCCGCTCTATTACTTTTTCTTCAAGTTCACGGTTTTTTTCTTCTATTACTCTTTTAAGCCCTATCTCCTTTTCTTTTTCAAGGCGTTCATTTTCAAGTATCTGATCTTTAAGTTCTAGTTGGGTTAGATTAATACGTGCCGCCAAACCAAATGAAAAGAATGCTACCTCACAGATGATTCCCAACTGTAGCCCATATTGGATAACAAGATTTTGACTGGTATTGAAAAAACGGTCTATAGCATAAAGCGTAGCACCAGCAATAAGTAAAATATTTGCAATCAGAAAGAATTTAGCAGGTGTATACCCTTCCTTTAAGCTTTTGAAAGAAACAATTAGGATAAGCAAAAAACTAATAATTGCTGAAATAATTGCCAAACTTCGCCCGATATGCCAGTATCCCAGACACATACTAAACATAATGCAGGGCAATACCCAGAGCAACCCATTTATGGGCATTGTCCATCTGTTAGCGTACTGATGAGGTTTTAAAAAACTTTTACTAAACAGTAAATACAAGAAAATAAGAGCAGGCGTAGAAATAAACCGAATGTACAGATCTAGGTGAGGCTTATTGGGAAGAAACAGTTCAAATATAAATCCATCATTTGATGCCAGAAAAACAACCAGCATGCAGGTATAGCCAACATACATCAAATAAGTTATGTCTTTTAATGTACTGAATATAAATAGATTATATAAGAGCATAATTAACACAGCTCCAAAAAATAAAGCCTGGTTTATTCGATGAGCCGTACCAAAATTTTCTTCAAAAACAGGTTGTGGATAAATGTTGAGTGTTCGAAGTGTAAATGATTTAAACTGTTGCGATATGGCATTTCTACTTTCACACCTTATATAAAAAGTTTGTACACTGCGGGCAGGCAGATATATAGGAAAAAAAACCAGCTTTCCGGTTTTTACTGCCCGGTTATTCAAAGGTACCATATCGCCCGAAAACTGCATATGATAAGCGCCTGTATTATCTGGATAGTAGAGATGTACATAGTCGGCAAAGGGTACACTTAGTTTGCATTCCTGGGCAATGGCTGAGGTATTTGTTACTGTGAATTTTACCCAATAGACGGGGCTAATGTCTGCTATGTGAGTTTTGGCTAAGGATATAAACTGGGAGGAAAACGCAGGATGTATAATAGAATCAATCAGTAAAGTACCTTTCGGATCACTTACCAACTCAATAGCAGGAGCAAGCCGGATAGGTTTGGAAGCCTGGAAATCAGAATAACCCAGGGTTAATCCGTCAGATGCCAGTAGCAACAGGGGTGTAAACAGTAAAAACAGGAAGGAAAGCAGGAGTTTTCTCATCAATTAAACCGTGCATACGTTTTTTTCAAAATATGCAAATCCTTCTATCCAGGTCTAATTAATGTGCATGGTTATCATACACCCACTATGTTTGTTGGATGATTACTCTTTGTATAAGCTATCCATGAATGATATGACCTACAAATTGTGCGGTATTTTCAATAATAAGCCCTCCTTTGCGGTAACCTAACGCACAAGCCTCATAAGCGAAAAAAACCCCTGCCTGATAAGAATTTCCTGAGCTGTCTTTTAAAAATTCAGTATATTCCTGATAAATTTTTCCATAGTCGCCGTATTCTCCTTGCTTTTCGTGGACTATTTTCCCGCTCGAATCGATGATTTTAACATTGGCCCCTTCTCTGCCAAACATTACTTTTTCTACATGCGCTTTATGCGGTAGAGGATAATGGTCAGTTTCCAGCAATAACGGATAATACGGATACAAATCCCATAGGATCTTCAAAATACCTTTGGATTGAAATAGCAAGGTGTAAGCTGGGTTGATGATAACTGCTTTGCGATTTTTTACCATTTGCGTTAATACAGCAGCCAGGTCTGTTTCGTCATAAGCAATGTATTCCCAAGGCACAAGCTTAAACCAAAAGTTGTACTGAAGGAATTCACCTTGTTCATTTTCAAGAAATATGCCTTCTTCCGGCGAAAATTCTACTTCATCAATATATTCATAGGCAACGGTAAAGCCTGCTTCTTTAGCCGCTTCTCCCAGAACTGTAACATTGGTATCATCTTCCGGATTGTCCCGCATTGAAGAAATCAGTAAGGTGGGTGCCAGGTCAGTATTTAAACTCTTGAGGCGTCGAAAGTTCGTTGTCAGTGTTTCAAATAAGGTGTTGAACTGCGAAGAATCGTCGAGGCGGTTACTCTGTAAATGTGCCCATTGTACTACAGCAGTTTCAGGTATGCATGTAGCTGTATCAGCATTAAACTCAATCAATTTTATTGGCTGACCATTTAGTCCACCACTAAAATCAAAACGTCCGTACAGATGTAAGTGCCTATCATCTTCCCAGGTGTAGCGGATTAATTCGGTAATGTTTTCAGGTATACCTAATTGTGCAAATAAGTTCTGATCAATAACATATTCCCCAGCCTCAATTAGCATCTCGTATAGTTTTTCTGCAGCACTTCCATAGGCTTCTGCCTCCTCTTTACCGACTACTACAACATCCTGAGCCAGATAAGGTAACGTATCTACCCCCAACATCCAGTCCCATCCAATCTTTCTGAGCTGCGTTGCCGGGGTAAGTGGCAAATTTTTTAATGTAATCATACTTGAAGAACTATAATTGCTAACCGGCAAACTATGAAACAGGTAATTGCCTCAACCTTATTAATGTTAGGCACCCACACTTCTGTTAGAACCGCTTTTAAAATACCCTTTGCTGCTATTAACAGGTCTGCTTATCCGTGAACTTTGTATAGTTGATGTGTGCTGCTGTGCCCGGTTATATACATCCGGGCTTGCATAAAACCCAGGATTGGGCCGGCTGTTCATAGACCTTCCCATATAATAGCCAAGCGCACCATACATCAGAACGCTGCTAAGTCCACCCCCTCCATAATTCCCTTGCCTTACTTCTTGTTGGTTGTTGTCATCCCAGTTACTTCCTTCCGCATCAACTATCCGTTTGGCAGCTTCCAGGGAAAGTGTGTCTGTTTGTCCATTCAAAAAGGTAACAATTGCTTTGGATTCGCCTTCTCCCACTACTTTTTCGTCCGTTATTTTAAATACACCTTTTTCTGTTTCCTGTATATGGGTTTGCATACCTTTTGTAAAGGCTACCTCATACTCCTCTGTATTATTGTCAGCCGATCCATTATTATCGCAGCCTTGCATAAATAAAGTGGTACCTAACAGGCCCAGGCTCAACGTGCTGCTTATTGTTATATCTTTTACCTTGCGGATGAAGGCTCCTTTTCGTTTTTGTATCATGTCTTAAACGTTTGTTTAAATACTCTTAGAAAGTTGTTGCTTATTGTAAAGCACATGCCCTATTAATGTTGACAGCGTAAATTAGTAACCTGACTTCTATGTATGCAATATACGCTTTTACTTATGGCTAGTTGGAAAAGTATGCCAATATTATTCATTTATAAAATTATATGTCGCAACACAAATTTTGTCATTTTTTATAGGATTTATAACCTAATTCTCAAACTTGCGTAACGTATTATATAATATTTTTAATATCAACATAAAATAAACCATTAAACTAAATAAGGAGGTAACGATGAGAAGAAGTGTTTTCGGAATGATTATGTTAGTACTACTTGCATTATTAACAAACTGTTCACCTAACAAACGAATGGCTGTAGTTCAGTCAGATGCTAATACAGATGTAGATTTTGATCAATTTAAAAGTTATGCTTTCGCCTCTCAAGTAGATAATCAATTGGACGAAGGGCTGTTCTTCGTAAATGACCTGATTGCTAAAGCACATATACGGAATGCTGTTTCTCATGAACTGGGAAGCAGAGGCTACGAGAAATCAGCAGATAGCCCAGATATGGTAGTAAATTTTCGCCTTTTCGATAAACCCACCACCATCAGTGCTTTAGGCGATATGGGAGATAACTATTGGGATGGAACACCTGTGCCTGAACCTGCTACGCCACAAAGTTATCAGGTAGAAGCAGGAACCTTAATGGTACATTTGATAGACAAAGAATCTGGTAAACTATTGTGGCAAGGGTTTGCTTCCGGATTTATGGAGGGAGAGGGGATTACCCATGATAAGACCAAGATTCAGCAAGCCGTAAAATCGCTGTTTGACCAGTTTGCCCAAAGTTCTCCGGATGCAATCAGTAGATAAAAGAAACAGTTCAGTAGCTGTTAAGTTGCTGGTCTGCTAAGGTATAGCTTGTTTGTTCAGACTTATGTGCTTTTAAAGAGGGTAACCCAATTATAAACGTAGAGCCCTCATTTACCTGGGACTGTACCTGTACAGTCCCTTTTAATTTCTGAACAGTTTCTTTTACAATATATAATCCAAGGCCAGAACCGGATTTGCTTTGTGAAGCCCGGTAAAACATTTGAAAAATCTTTTCCAGATGCTCCGGACCAATCCCTATGCCATTATCAGAAATTTTAATAGTTGCTTTCTCTAAGTCGGCTTGCACCGTAATCTGTACAAAGGGCATTTCTGAATTACTGTACCGGATTGCATTAGAAATAAGGTTATTCAGTATTATTAATAACCGTTTACTGTCGGTATAAAAGTCTCCGGTTTGCTGAATATCCTTTTTAAACTCAATACTTTTAGACTGTTCAATATAAGAGTGTTCGTCCAACACAGACTGTATCAGCTTGTCAAAATCAATTAAGTCGTGGTGTAAGTCTAACCTGGCATTCTTGGATAGATTGATAATATCGATGATAAAATTATCCAGCTTGCGTATACTTTTGTGCATCAGTTCCAGATAGCGGTATTTTTCCTGCTCGTCTTTTTCATTCCGGCTTATCTCAATCAAACCTAGGGTAGAAAGCAGCGGAGCTCTTAAATCGTGCGATACACTGTACACAAACCTGTCTAATTCACTATTTACCTTTTTAAGCTCTTCATTCTGCACTTCGAGTTCCTGTGTTCTTTCGGTTACTTTAAGCTCCAGAGTTTGATTAGCTAGTTTTACTTTGTGGGACTCTTTTTCAGCAATATAAATTATCTTGTTATACATGCCCAACATAAATTTTGATAACAATCCGGCAAGAAACATGATAAATAAATACGTAACAATAAATGTGATGGAAGCAGCACTATGTTGTCCCTGGTAAAACCGTTCGATTAGAATAAGGTAGTGAACGAAAGTAGCCGCTAAAGCTATACCTACCAGCATTACCAGTTGATAGCTCTGGTAAGCAAATAAGCCCACGAGTACAATGGCGGCCATAAAAAGGACAGACGTTTCCAGACATCGGTTATACGTATGTGGCGTATCAAACACAAGATCTGTTACCGGATTTTGCATGATAATAACAAAGGCCACCCCAAAGATGACCAGGTTTGCTGCTGCTTCAAAATTTCTTTTCCGGATCAGAAAAAAAGGGCCAAGCATCATCGCTACAAACAACAGGTCGGTACTGATCAGAAAGGTGTGTGCCTGAGAAAATATATGCATACCAATGATTGGCAGCAATACAGCCACACAGGTAATATTGGATTTAATGAGAACCCTGGTTTTTATTTTGACGGAAAAAGGCTCATCTTCATAATTTTTTAGAAAATAAGCTAGTATTTTTCGCATTGGACTTAATAAAATCAGTTCTAGTTAACCTCACAACGATTGTGAAAAAGCCATCCATTAAAAGCAGCTGGCAATTATGCTTTATGGTAAGTGGCCTCAATGGGCATTTATATTCACACCTTCAAATATACTATAAAGTAGGCTGTTACTGACTTACCTTGCCTTGGATGTACTCTTTTCGTAAAAATTGTAGTAATAAGAACTACTTACTTGGTTCGCATCTCCTTATAAGCATTAATCAGACCATTAGTTGATGAATCGTGTGATGAAACAGGGAAAGCATCGTGCAGCTCTGGCAAAATTTTATTAGCTAGTTGTTTACCTAGCTCTACACCCCATTGGTCGAAACTGAAGATATTCCAGATAATACCCTGTACAAATATTTTGTGCTCATACATAGCGATCAGGCTACCCAGGGTATAGGGAGTTATCTTAGTAAATAAAATGGAATTCGTAGGTTTATTCCCTTTAAACACTTTAAAAGGCGTAATAAACTGAACCTCTTCATCTGATTTTCCGGACTTTTTTAGCTCTGCCACCACTTCCTCTTCTGTTTTGCCGTTCATTAATGCTTCGGTCTGGGCAAAAAAGTTGGATAACAGAATATTATGATGATCGCCGATGGGATTGTGACTGATGGCAGGCGCCAGAAAATCGCAAGGTATAAGCTTGGTGCCCTGGTGAATTAATTGATAAAAGGCATGCTGCCCATTTGTGCCCGGCTCTCCCCAAATAACGGGTCCGGTTTGGTAACTTACTTCGTTGCCAGCTCTATCTACATATTTACCATTACTCTCCATATTTCCCTGTTGGAAATAAGCTGCAAAGCGGTGCATATATTGGTCGTAGGGAAGAATGGCTTCTGTCTGCGCATCAAAAAAGTTACTGTACCAGATACCAAGTAAGGCCAATAAAACAGGAATATTCTTTTCAAAAGGGGCTGTGCGGAAGTGTTCATCCATGGCATGAGCACCTTCCAACAAATAGGTAAACCGTTCATAACCCAGGGTACAAGCGATAGAGAGCCCAATAGCCGACCATAAGGAATACCGGCCACCCACCCAATCCCAGAATACAAACATATTATCTGGGGCTATCCCGAACTGTTTTACGGCTTTTTCATTGGTTGAAATGGCTACAAAATGCTTGGCAACAAGCGATTCATCTTTGGCAGCATCCAAAAACCATTTCCGGGCAGTATGCGCATTGGTCATAGTTTCCTGCGTCGTAAAGGTTTTAGAGGCTATCATAAACAAGGTAGTCTCAGGTGACACCTTTTTTAAAATCTCCGCTATATGTGTTCCATCTATATTGGATACAAAATGCACCTTAATGTTAGGTTTCTGATACGGTTTTAATGCCTCCGTCACCATTACTGGGCCAAGGTCTGAGCCGCCAATACCAATATTTACAATGTCAGTTACTGATTTTCCGGTATATCCTTTCCACTGGCCACTTACTACTTTTTGTGAAAAGAGTTCTATCTGCTTCAATACAGCATTTATTTCCGGCATTACATCTTTTCCATCTACCATTACTGGTGTATTGCTACGGTTTCGCAAAGCTGTATGCAGGACAGCCCGGTTTTCTGTGGCATTAATTACTTGGCCGGTAAACATCTGTTCAATGGATTCGGATAATCTACACTCCTGGGCAAGTTTTACCAACAACTGCATGGTTTCTTCGGTGATCATATTCTTGGAATAATCAACCAGGATATCTTCAAATTTGATGGAAAACGTAGAAAACCGGTTAGCATCGTCTTTAAACAACTGAGCCATGTGAGTATGCTGGATTGTTGTAAAATGAGAAGTTAGCTGTTGCCAGGCGTGTGTCTGCGTTGGGTTGATAGATGGTAACATACGGATAAACTAGTTTTGTAATTGACCATTGATTATGCTGCGCCAAAATAGCAAAGAATGATTGACTTTTAAAACAAAAACTTTTTATCGGATAGAGCTTCTAAGTTTGGGCTTAAAATGAAAATATCCGGCTCCAAGATGGAAACCGGATATTTTCGAAATCCTCGGTTAAATTTTATCAATTCAACTTCAAATCACAGGTATAATCAATTGATACTTAAAATCCTACACCTGTAGAATTTGAGACATTGATTACACTTGATAAAATTTGATTGGGACTAGACACGTGTACCTCCTTTCTTTAAAGCCAGACATAAGCAATAGACGGAGATCAAGTAAAATCTGAGCTGTGGGCTACTGCCGATAATGACCATTATCAGCATCATAACGCCGCTATTGGAGGTTTAGTTTGCAGAATATAGACTATTTTAAAGATATTTTATACAAAAAATGCAAAAGCTTGGAAGCTAATCTTTTAAACACGTTAGTACATAAACTACTTTTTAAGTATCTTGCTTGCCACACATTATTAACCGTATATAAACCACCTATACCTTGAGTTTTACAGAATTTAATTTACATGAACAGGTATTGGAAGGCCTGTCTGCCATGAATTTTACCAAGCCTACCCCCATTCAGGAACAAGCCATTCCAGCTATACTCGACAATAAAGACCTGATTGCCTGTGCACAGACCGGTACCGGAAAAACAGCCGCCTATTTACTTCCCATTCTTGATAAAATTACCCAGAGCCAGCAAAGCAATCAGATTAATACAATTATTCTAGCCCCAACCAGAGAGCTAGCCTTACAAATAGATCAACAACTGGAAGGTTTTGCCTACTTCGTCCCGGTAAGCTCAGCGGCCGTATATGGTGGTGGGGACGGTGCCTCCTGGGATCAGCAGAAAAATGCCCTCGTAAATGGAGCAGACATTGTTATTGCTACGCCCGGCCGTTTAATTGCTCACCTCAATTTAGGTTATGTAAATGTGAGCAAATTAGAACACCTGATTCTGGATGAAGCGGACCGTATGCTGGATATGGGCTTTTATGAAGATATTATGCGTATTGTGAGCCAGTTGCCTAAAAAAAGACAAACGTTGCTTTTTTCTGCAACCATGCCCCACAAAATCCGGGAACTGGCTAATAAAATTTTAGTTCAGCCCGAACAGATAAATATTGCCATCTCTAAACCTGCGGCCGGGGTAGTACAGTTAGCATACCTGGCCTACGACCAGCAAAAATTCGGATTGATCACCCATCTGTTGGCAGAAAAAGAATTTACCAGTATCATTATATTCAGCTCTACCAAACAAAAAGTAAAAGAAGTTGAACGCACCCTGCAAAAGAACGGATTTGCTGCAAAAGCTATCCATTCAGATCTGGAGCAGGGTGAACGGGAAACAGTGTTGCGGAATTTTAAAAACCGGGAAACCCAGATTCTGATAGCTACCGACATATTATCCCGAGGCATTGACATTGAAAATATTGATATGGTCATCAATTTTGATGTACCTCACGATGCTGAAGACTACATACACCGGATTGGCCGTACCGCCAGAGCTTCGTCCACTGGCATCGCCGTAACGTTCGTCAATGAAAAAGAAATCCGCAAATTTGCCAGAATTGAGCAATTTATGGGTACGGAAGTAACAAAACCTGCCTTGCCAGCACAACTTGGTGAAGGCCCGGTGTATGACCCAGGAAAAAAACCTTCGTTTCCAGAAAACGGAAAGAAACGGTTTCATAAAAAACGGAAAAATGGAAAATCTTCCGGTAAGCCAGCCAATAATAGAAATACCAATAAATAATTTCAGGTAAGCATCGTTTTGCAAAATGAATAGTATGGATATTATATGAAGAAAGTGAACCCTACTATTCTAACAACCATCCAAAGCTATCTGATACCAGTACTCAAAAGTTATCCGGCAAGCAGTATTAAATTTATCGGTTTGTTCCTTGTCTTTTCCTGCATCTTGGTTGCTCCCCTACGTGCTCAGGATTCAATACAGACAACAAGCCGGTTTCATAAAAAACGGTTTACTGGTGTCTTAATAGGTGGTATGTCAACGTATGGCCTTACCATGGCAGGCTTAAATCAAGCCTGGTACAAAGAAAATCCCCGAAGCAGCTTTCATTTTTTTGACGACTCGCGTCAATGGGAACAGCTAGATAAAGCAGGTCACTTCTATTCAACCTACCATTTTAGCCACACATCTTCCAAGATATTAGAATGGACTGGAATAGGAACAAGACAATCTGTTTGGGTAGGAGCTATAACAGGTCTGGCCCTTATGATACCTATTGAAATACAGGATGGTTTTTCCAGGGAGTACGGAGCCTCCTGGAGTGACTTAGTAGCTAATGCAGCTGGCGCAGCTTTGAGTCTGCAACGGCTCTGGTGGAAGCAGGCCCGCATTCATCCAAAGTTTTCATTTCATCCAACGCCCTTTGCTTCTTTAAGGCCAAACACTCTGGGAAGCAACTTTCCACAACGGTTACTTAAAGATTATAATGGGCAAACCTATTGGCTTTCATTCGATATACAACCCTGGCTAAGCCATGAAAGTAGGTTTCCTGCCTGGGTAAATTTGGCAATCGGGTATGGAGTGACAAATATGCTGTATGCCAATAAACAAGTGAATGCGCTGAATGGCTACGATACTTACCGTCAATATTATCTTTCGCTGGATATTAATTTCAACAGAATACCTACTGAAAATAAATTTCTAAAAAGCTTATTCTTCTTCCTGAACACGGTACACATCCCTTTTCCTGCTATAGAGTTTAATAAAAAAGGAATAAGGCTTCATCCCATCTATTTTTAAAGTAAGCTAGATCATACGATCAGTCTTCCCGGATTCCGGTAGTTTTTTGTTTCAGCAAAGCCTTAATTTCTGCCAGTTCTCGCTGTACGTTTTTGAGTCTCTCTTCCATTTCATCATTTGCCTCACGTGTAACTTCATTAATAAATACGGTGTTAACCAGTGATAACCCAATAATACCGCCAGACAGAATAATAGCCACAAAATAAAAACGGGTCAGCACATTTAATACGCCCGTATCCTGGCCGGCTACTTCATCGGCCACGTTGAAACCCTCACCGGTAACTGTTTTTACTATAGAATAAAAAGAAATTAATCCGTTTCCAAAATACTCAGGGGCTACATCTTTAAAAATATGGTAGGTGAATAAAGAAACAACAAAGGTGAAAACAAAAAAAGCCAGAATTAAGAATAGCGATGCCCGTAATGCCCGGTTTAAAGCTCGTAAGGTTTCTTTTAAGCTTGGAATAAATTCTATCAGCCGGTAAAATTTTAGTATTCTGGCTACCCGCAACACCAGCAAAAAGTGCAGGTTTGGCAAAATTTCAGCCATATACGGGATCAGCAATAAGATAGATGGCGCTGAACAAACAACTATCAGAAAGTCGAACCGGTGCCAGTTTCTGGAAAAATATTTACGCCAGCCAAGCAACTTAATTTTGATTACAACCTCTACAATAAAAAATATAGTTATTACATGGTCAATAATATCAAAAATTGTGTAATAGGCAGCCAGGTTGGGGAACGAGTGCAGAAACAGAATAAAAGCATTGAACAGAATCAGGTACATAATTACAGGACTTTGCTTTTCGTCGTCCACTTCTACTAGACTTTTAAAAAATGTGAACACTTTTTTTCCACCAGGCTGTATCTGCTGTTGATCAAGTGTATTGGGGAGCGAAATCATACGGTCAGCAATGCTTTTTTCCGAATATAGTATGTATCCCGATCAGTTCCCGAACCTGGCACAGCAAAGGGCGTAAGAAATGGGCTTGCTTTACAAAGCAGTTACCTGTTTTGTCAGAAAACAGGCTATTTATTGCAATAATTGTTTGATGGCTATCTCCGGCTTCTCAAAGGCAAATAAGTCCCATATCTGCTTCATTTGTTTGGTTATAGCTTCATTGGATAAATTACCTATGCTCCCTTCATGTGTGTGATGCACTTGCCTGGTTGGCTGATATGTTCCGGAGGCAATCTCTTTACCCACCTGCATGTAGGCTTCGCGGAAAGGAACCCCTTGCAAAACTAATTCATTTACCCGCTCTACACTGAATAGATGTGCATATTTCGCATCTGAGAGGATGTCAGGTTTAACCTGTATATTTTCGAGCATAAAATAGGTAGTATCCAGGCTGCTTTGTATCTCTTCAAATGCAGGCATCATAATTTCTTTGGTTAGTTGCAAATCCCGGTGATAGCCTGACGGAAGATTACTTAAGAGCAAAGAAAATTCATTGGGTAAGGCCTTCAACCTATTCGTTCGTCCGCGCAGTAATTCTGCCACATCAGGATTCTTTTTATGGGGCATTATGCTGGAGCCGGTTGTCAGGTCATCGGGAAGGGTAAGAAAACCAAAGTTCTGGCTGTTGTACAGGCAAATATCCATAGCCATTTTTGACAAAGTAGCCGCAATAGCCGCTATAGCTGTACAGGCTGTTTGCTCGGTTTTGCCACGGCTCATCTGAGCATATACCACATTATAATGCATCGATTCGAACCCTAATAACTGGGTAGTTAAAGTCCGGTTCAATGGAAAGGATGAGCCATAGCCAGCTCCGGAACCTAAGGGGTTTTTATTTGTTATTTTGTAAGCCGCCTGCAAAAGTTGCATGTCGTCTATCAGACTTTCGGCATAGGCACCAAACCATAACCCAAACGAAGAAGGCATGGCAATTTGCAGGTGAGTATATCCTGGCAACAATATATCTTTGTATTGATTGCTAAGTTTTATCAGCAGGGTAAATAAATTCTGCGTTTGTCTAGCAATATTCTCCAATCCATTCCGCATATATAGCTTAAGATCTACCAGCACTTGATCATTACGGGAGCGGCCGCTGTGTATTTTTTTTCCGGTATCTCCTAGTTTTCTGGTCAGTTGAAGTTCCACCTGGGAGTGTACATCCTCCACCCCGTCCTCAATCCGGAAGTTTCCGTCTTTTATCTGCTGATAGATTGCTTTCAACTCGCGATGAATCATTTCCAGTTCTTGTGAGGATAATAGCCCAATTGTTTGAAGCATCTGTGTATGCGCCAGAGAACCTAATACATCAAATTCTGCCAGGTTCAGATCAAGTTCGCGGTCTTTGCCAACAGTGAAATTTTCTATTTTTTGATTGAGCGGATAATCTTTCTGCCAGAGTTTCATATAAGCTTTTGGGTAATAGATGGATTTTACCTTGCAAGTTACAAAGGATGTCCTAAAACCGAAGAATTAAGCTGTAATTTGTCTCTATATTAAAACTATATTTGACGCTGGGGTAACTGGTACCTCATTCAAAAGAATGCCCTTATTTCATTCACAACTATATTTTTTGTAATTTGAATTACTTTAATTGCCTCTGTATGCCGTTTGTTTTATTGGTATTTGGTTTTCTTTTTATTTTTCCATTCACCGTCCGTGCAGAATCATCTCCTACCCCAACGATTAAGTTTGTAAAAAACCAGAACCAGTGGGATAAAGATATTTTGTACAGGGCAGATATTCCTGGCGGATATGTGTTTATTGGTGCCCACTCGTTGAAATATGTATTTTACGATACAAGAGCTAC
>Ga0181471_100442_pt1 | contig 13297 bp, 14 predicted proteins | sample InSIn5gowninarea_FD_119083 | JGI IMG/M metagenome (GOLD analysis project Ga0181471, IMG submission 119083) | Clean room microbial communities from NASA Spacecraft Assembly Facility at Jet Propulsion Laboratory, Pasadena, California, USA -... ...
GATCCGGTTGCGTTCTGCGCGAGCACCGAGTTTGTGCCGGAGCTGAATGAGAAGTTGCGCCTGGTGCCGTTTTCGATGGATTTCAAAGTCAGATTGACGACGGTTATGGTGGTGGATTTTATGGGATGCTATGTCGTGGAGAAGGTGCTCAAGGCGTTGTATAGTGATTATAAACCGAAGGATATTGCGGAACGCAGACCGGATCAGATTAAGTTTGAGGAGGAAAGGAATGAAAGGGAGAGGAGGGAGAGGGAGGATGAGGAGGAAAAGAAGAGGGGGGAAGCGATGGCGAACGCGAATGCGAATGTGAAGGCGTAGTAGAGTGGGCAGTGTTTTTGGTTGGACTCCGGACGAAGGATGGAAAATGTGGTTGAGAGTGATGATGTGGATTGCGAATTGGCCGAGGACGGAACCGATGATGTAGGGGTTGAAGATGTTGGGTTGAGGGCGTTCTTTGGAGAGTGCTTCGACGGGCTGGAGGACAGGAATGTGTTAGCTGGATGCGTTGCGTGATGATGGGTGAATGAGGAACATGTATACCTTTGCGCGTGAAATTGACAAGAAGCATACGCTCATCATCATACCACTGATTGTAACCTGTCCATCGCCGAATTTGATACCGTCTAGGTAGAGCACACTCAAACTGTATGCGCTGATCAAACAGTTCAAAGCCAAGATCTTGTACATCTGAATCGTCGCTACAAGTGTACAACGTCCTTGTCTGATAATGTTGGGAATAGCAACGACGTTGGCAAGCTTACTCGTGAAAGGAGCAGCAACAGAGGCATCACCAAGCTTCAGCGTAGGAGCCTCATCTTCCTCATCTGCGCCGGACATCAAGTTGGCCATCTTCTCAGATAAAGCGGCAGCCTTTTCTTGAGCAATCTTTTGTTTTTCTTCTTGAGGGGTGAGCTTCTTTTCGGGTTCGGCGGGTGTAGCGACTACAGCCTTGGTGTCCTTTGCAGCAGTACCATTAGGAACGACGCCACCGTTAGCAGCTGCAGCTTTTCTTTCGGCAATCTGCTGTAATGCTTTTTCGTAGTGAGGGTTGCTAGGGCCAGGTGGATAGACATGAGCGATATTGAGTGGCACTGGCGGAGCTGGCTGGTTGAACCGTTTCATCAATGCTACTTGCTGCTCGTAAATCTTCTTCAACCTGTCAATTTGCATGTTTTCGGCAATCTTTGTCAAAGCATCCTTTGTTCCGTTCAGCAAAGCAACACCAATATGTGCTTGTTTCAGTGCTCCAACATCGTTAGTACCGTCACCTGCCATGAGAGTAAAGTAGCCCATGTCCCGTAGACCAATCAAGATTTCCTCTTTTTGCTTCGGTGACACTCGTGCATAAACCCAAGCATTCCTCAAAATCTGCTTCAGTCCAGCTGGCTCATCCTTGTATTTTGCCAATGCATATCCTGTAACACAAAGGTCCTTATTTTTGATGATGTCCGCACTGATAGGTTGTTTTGGGTCGACGGGAATGATTACCTTTTCATCCACACTTCTCCAAACAAGTTTCTCACCAGAATCATCATTTTCAGGAGCGTCAAGGATGAGAACCTCACGATCGACAATTTCAACCTCATGCGCAACATGTACGGCAGTCAAAGGGTTGTCACCAGTAATCATGATAACCCTGTGACTACTTTCGTTGAGCATCCGGACTGCCTTTGCAGCATCATCCTTCAAAGGACTTGACAATACGAGGAATCCAGCAAATTTCAGCTTGTCTTCCACATCTTCTCTCTTCAAGTTGTTGACACGGTTCAAGCCAATCTCATCGTCCGTGGAAAGATATTTGTAACCGAGTGCGAGGACACGACTTCCGTTACGCATAAAGTACTTGTATGTGTCTTCGTAAGTTGAAGGAGTATCAACCAACATCTTGCGGATTGTTTCTGGAGCACCTTTGACAGCAATGAATGTACTCTTCGTGCGCTTGCCATCACGACCAGGTGAGACAATAGTGGCCACAGTACTTTGTCTCTTCAAGGCCGAAGAGAACTGGAAACGTCGTTTGATTTGAACTGATACATCGCTGACCTTTGAAGAAACTGTCTCCTTTTCGCCCAGAGACCAGCCCAGGAACTTTAGAGTAGCCTTCTCCATTGGCTCACCAACAATCTCACCATCTTCGAGCTTAACAAGTGCATGGGCAGATGCGAGCACCAAACCAGTCTCGGCACTAAGGTCGGAAGAGCCATACAGCTTAGTCTCATTGCCATCTCCACCCATGGACAGTCCAGCAACACCTTCGACGCCAAGATCTTCACCAGTGAGAGTACCGGTCTTGTCGAAACATGCAATATCAACACGTCCAGCAAACGGAATACGGAAAGGTTCTGTACAGAAGATAGCCAACTTGCTCAAAGCGGCCAAACTGGTATTGACAGCCAAGCTGAGCTCCATTGGTAGCTCAGGAGGTACAACAGATGTGATGATGAGAACACAATCAAGAAGAAGCTTTGACCGCTTGCGGTTTCTCCTGACTCCTTCACCCCAAACATACCATGAAGAAGCAATGGCGAAGACAAGGAGGAATAAAATAAACCAGAGAGCTTCCGCATTACCGGCTGATACACGTTCGGTAGAGTAGATCATGGTCCTGACGAGACTACCTTGGCTGGTCTCGAACCCAGTCTTGACGACGATAGCAAGGGCACCATTATCAGGAGGAGTGGGCACACCAGTGTTTGTCTTGATATCCGCTTCAGTAGCAGCCGAGTGTGTGACCTGGAGAACCTTTGTACCACCAAATAGAAGAGCGTTCTTGTCCAATCCTTCCGGGTCGATAGGCGCATCGCTAGGACGGAGCGCAATAGAATCTTTTAACACAGGTGTACTTTCTCCAGACAACATAGCCTCATTGACAATGGCTGTACCCTTGACCAATAACATGTCGCAAGCAACACCACTGTCTTCCCTCGATCTGCCTACAGACACCAAATCACCAGGTAGCAATTTGTCACTCTTGACTTCCTCCCAGCCCTTTGTGCGGTGTACCCAAACATTATACGGCTGGATGCTCATGCCTCTAAATTCGGTCAATGTCCTTTGTCTTTGCCACACTACAGTGCTTTCAAACACAATCAACATGAACAAAGTGAATAGCGAGTAGTACCAGAATTCATCCAGCATCCACAGTCCAACACAGAAGATTTGAAACACAAAGAATGGCGCAACAGCATGCTCTTTGAACAGCGCTCCAAAAGTGGGCACCGGGATATCGAACGTGTTGTCGCCATAGTGTTGTTGCTGCTTGTCGAGATCGGCCTGCTTCACGAAACCCTTCGATTGTTGAAATTCAGCCAGAAGAGGCTTTGGCTTAGCATCCAGCGCATATGTTAATGGCGTGAAGGTCTTTGCACTTTCATCCCACAGGAATCTCCTCTTCTGGAACTCAAAATTTCGTCCACCTTTGGCGTCCTTCTGAAGCTTACAGGTATCCGCACGTCCAGCATTTGCTACAGGGATAATCTTGATCAGACCAGCAGAGTCGAGGTTCTTGGCTTTGGTGGAGGTGAAGAAAGCGTCCAGGTCGACACTCCAGTGCGTACTCAACCATACAAGAGATTGGATAGTGACGATTGTACCGGAGAAGACAAAAGTCCACTCTTGTCCGTTGATATATTGGTCGTAGGAGTCTTCGGAGAGGTAGAAGGAGAAGAAGATGGGCCAGATAATGAGGAAAGGCCAGACGTAGGCGTGCAGGTAAATGGGAAGAGCGTTGTGGAGAGAAGCAGACGCTATCTGCGCATCACTGACTAGAGGAGGCGCCATAGTCGTCGACTGGTGTGGCAGAACAGTGAAGATGTCGAGTCTTGTTTGTTGTTCGAGGGGCGTCTGTCTACAACAGCTGGCCATTATATTTTGGTAATCTTTTGAGCACGTGTCAACTGGATAAGGTAGTGATTACATATTCAAGCCTTAGTCATCCACTTCCTCCTGCTCACAGCCTCCCATCCCGAAACTACATTGCATCACAGTCGCTCGAAGCCAACGTGAAGCCGCATCCGCAGTAAGTGTACCCGCTATTGGAGGTACTGGCGCAGGTGCGCTTCTCGAGTGGAGCAGCTGTCGTAGGCTCGAGGTCGAGGGTTGAAAAGGACACGATTATGGAATTCTCGTACGGAATGCTAGGGTCGTGGGTCTAGGAGAGTGGAGCAAGCCCGTCTCGCGTGAGGCGGATATGGTGTTCCATTCCGTTCTCGTCTGTGAATACTTGGTAAACACCATCGGGAAGTTCTGGAGCAAGCGTTGCCGCGGTGGTGATTGTTGCGAGGACAGAGGAGAGAACGAGGGTGAGCAACTTCATGGTGATGTTGGGGCTTGGACCTGGAGCTTCTGGTCATGAATGAGGTAAGAAGATGTGGAAAATGTAGTAGAACTGTGTGCTGTGTGTGATACAGATGTGAAAAGAGAGAGAGAGAACGATAGAGGACAGCTGAGCGGTCTTATAATAGTCGAGGGTCCTCGCAACGACCTCTATGGCTACGTGCGACACAGCTCATAAGATGTTGTTTGTTGTCAACTGACTAATAACTGTCAAGGCCGTAGTCATGCAAGGCGTAGCCTGATCGATACTTCACAGGCTGTGCTTTTGATTCGTCAATGAGAGCTTGTAGACTGATGGAAGTTCGTCAACTGATCAACAACTTTCAGGCTGTAGTAGGCTGTAGCCTGATCAATTTTCGCACGCTGTAGGTTTTGATTCGCCTCTGATAGACTGTAGACTGGTGACCATTGAACGCTGCAGTCTGTTGTCAACTGATCAATAACTGTCAGAAAGGCTGTGGTCATGCAAGGCTGTAGCCTGATCAATTATTCGCAGGCTGTGGGTTTTGATTCGTCAATGAGAGGCTGTAGACTGATGGATGTTCGACAGCTGCAGTCCGATGTCTCTTTGGAAAGCTGAAGCTTCATGAACATCTGCCAGGCTGTAGCCTCGCCAAGAGGCAAAGAGGTCGCCGAATAAGTGTCGGCAGGTCCTTACTTCTCTTTCAGTACTTTCAGTACGAGGCTGCATACTGATCATCTTGGCCAGGCTGTAGCTTGGTGGAAATCCAATATGATGGAGTCTCATGCTCAGTGGAGGCTACAGAGCGACAATCATCGACTGAGCATCAGGATGTTAGGAGAATGGAGAGGAGGAAGAGGAGGAGGATGGAGAAGAAGAAAGAGCAGTAGGAAAATTGTTAGTTGATGACGTGTCTACAGGTGTCAAGCGCCTTCCCTTCTGAGCGCGACCTGGCCATGGTGATGTCTAGCTTGACTTCGTATATCCAGATGGCGCGGCATCGTCAGAGAGAAGAGGACATGAGGGGCATACCAAATGCTATCGTCGAGCTATAGCACGTTAGAGAATAGCTATCTTTACAAGGCGCGCTTCTGCGCGAGAGGCGGTACGAGTAAGTTACTAAGACACGGTTACGGTATGTTGTATGTTACATGATCATGCGTGAGCTACTCACCAAACAAGTCAAAAGTCTAATTTGAAATCCGTATGCAATGGCAGGAAAGAGGTCGGGAATATTATCGATCAACTTTACAACTTTAGAGGTCTCGCCTCTTCAGAGGCGTACTCCTCCTACCGTCTCACCCAACATCTCATTCTCTCTAGCTTCGTCTCCAGCTTCACTTTCTCCTCCCCACTCTGCCTTGGCAGCGACTTCGGTGACCTTGGCTTTGTCACGCGTATACTTGAGGAAAGCAGACAATTACAGACTAGAGTACAGTGGTATTCCAGTATGTTGGGCAAGCTATCTACTGCTAGCCGACTCGTTGAAAGGTTGAAAGAGTATGGGATCACGAACTATGCAGTAACGAGTTTACAGGCTGGAAACTTGACGAAGAGGTGGGCTGTTGCGTGGTCATTTGGGGACATGAGACCTAGAAATGTGAGTTTTGTGATGAGTTGAGTTATTATTCATGCTAAAGTGTGACTAGGACGTGGCTAGAAGGAACATACTTGATAAGCAGCTTCTGCCATTTCCAACCGAGTTCAAATTCGCCTTTGAAGCAGATCAGGTTACATGGATCGGAAAGAGCATCAACCAGGTGATATCGGCACTGGAGGTGCAATGGTTATGGGATGAGCGCACAAACACTGGATTATGCTTGGCTGCGGAGAACGTATGGTCCAGGTCGGCAAGAAGGAAGCGAAGAAAGCTCGAAATTGAAGAGGTGGCTTCTATGACTAACCACAAGGAGGGAGAAGTTAAACTTGGTGTGACAGTGACAGTCTCAATCGGCACGAATACGGTTGAGGTGAGATGGCTGAAAGGATATGATGCCGTACTGTATGAAAGCTTCTGTGGTATGCTGAAAAGGAGTATCAATACACGACGACAAGAAACATGACTAGAGCACAACTTGCCGCGGCTTACTGTACTTGGTCTCCTGCAAGGTATCGACACAGAAAGGGCAAACACTAGTGATTGCAAGTCCACTCTACACTATCACAATTCCGAGCGAGCACGAGAAAACCCCTCTGTTTCAATTCCGAGATTACACATGCCATACGACACGCAGTTTTTCTGACGACCAAACACAAGCGATGAGCGGATAGAGTCAGTGATATTTACGCCAACCGAGGAGGTAGTGTTTCACGGCAGCAGAGTCTCGCACCGATGCCGGGGATAGTGACATTCTGCGCCTCAAAAACGTACGAAGTAATCATGATCACGCCACGTCATTGGCCAAGCATTCAATCTAGACCTCACACAGGAGTGCTTCCGATGTGGGCTATCTGGCGATTACATTTCTGTCGACGACGACGATTGTAGCTTGGAGGTTGCCAGACACGCTAAAACGATGCGAGAATATGGTGGCAACAAGCCGAAGGATACTGCCTAGTCTTTTGAGCTATTCGATGTAATAGCAATAGGGTCATCGCTCGGTGGTCTTTGGTGTTAATTAGCTGATTACAGACTCTGACTAGTAGGGCAAAGGCATTATCCATGGTACGGTGCTAAGGATTACTGAACCTGATTTCCTCTTCACTTCTAATCACATTTCTGGTCACTCTCAAACCACCTTTTCTTCTCCTTCTTCTTCATCTTCTTCTTCGTCTTCTTCGTTTCGCACCTTACGCTATTACCCATTCCACGTTTATCCTCTTCACGCCCGACACCATCAGCCATAATATGTGACTGTCGTCTTTGATTGTAGTGCCTGTTTATCACTCTTTGTTCGACAGCAAACATCCAAAACAACTCCTCCGATTCCGGAGCTAGTATCACCTTCTTCTTCTTTTCCTCTTTTCTTTCTCTTAATGCTAGCATAATCACATACCTTCCACATCATGGCTCGTGGTCGCCAACCATGGAAGTACAAAACTCAGCAAGAACGCGAAGAAGCCCGCCGCGAGCGTGTCCGACTCAACGTCCGTGCTCTTCGTCAGCGCCGCAAAGACGAAGAAGAAGCCCGCCGAGCGGCAGATGAAGCTGTGACGGGCGGACTTCCAATCGCGCCATCAGCAAAGGAGAAGAAGGAGTTCAAATTTGTGGTCGCCACAGCGGGAGTGAAACGGAAGAGGACAGTGCGCGTTCCTGCAGATGTTGATGTTGCGGAGCCTGTGGATGATGTTGAAGAGGTTGAGGAGTTATTGACGAATCCGACGAGGTGGAATGATACTGTTGCTCTTTTCCAACGAGCTGGGAAGTTGAAGAGTCCGGGTGTTTTTGATGTGGAGAAGCATTCTGATTATGCTGCTATTGATTTACAATTTGATGCTTTGAGTGTGAGTGGGCTATGGACAACTGAGTCGTGACATGGCTAACTTCGAATGTCAGTCTGTTGTCAATCACTTCCAAGCAGTAGCCACAGACAAACTACCTTGGACCACAGCATTAACTGAAAATCGAGGCAAAGAAGATCGTCTCATTGAGATTGCAATCAGTAGTGCTGGTACACAGTATATTGGGACTATGAGAAAAGATCAGAAGCTACTCGACTTTTCAAGTTCAGCCTATAACAGAACTTGCACTTCTCTCATGGCTCGGTTTCGAGATCCTTTGTGGTGGACACAAGCACCGAGTTTAATCATTGTCACAAATGCATTGACTATAGTCTCTGTAGGTATGATTGTCGTTATTCTTGTATTCTAATTGGCTAACAGAACATCCATTAGATGCTCACCAGCTATCTCGAAGGACGCTCTGCTCAAACAGAATGGACGGCACATTACAAAGCTTGCAATACCACCATGAGCAGTGCAGGCCCAACAGCATTTCAATCTCCCTACGGGATGACAGTAATGCGTGGTTCACGCGCAGGAGTAGTATGTTCAAGTCCAAGTCCAATCCCAACTCCCACCAACCACCACTAACACTTCCTTTCCCCCTCAAGATCTTCATCAACATAACCCGGGGTGAAGCCTCATTCCTCGACCACCCCGACTGGCGACGCCTCCCTCTCCTCTCCGAAATAACCCGTCCCCGCAGCCCCTTCATCGCGGCCCAAGACGCCTTCTGGGACCTCGCCAGCCGCGTCACCACCATGCTCGCCCGCGCAAACCACCTCATGTCCATGCTACACCACTCCCCCTTCGCCGCCCCCATCCGCCACGACGCCGTTACACTAGCGACCGAGCTCAGCTTCCTCCGCCAAGAATTTCGCGCCTGGCTCTTCCGCGTCGAAGTCGACGTCCGCGATCGTCTGTATTCCGAAGAAGTCTGCCCGCCATCCTCAGCCCATCGCAGCACGACCTCATGCCCAGAATACATCTTCCTGACCTCCAAGATCCTCACCTTCCGCGACCTGCACGCCGCAGAACTCATCACGTCCTACTGGACCTACTCCTTCTACCTCTGGGACATCTCGTACGTCTACCACCACACGCTTGCCTCACTGCCGCACCCGCTGTATCTACCGCCCGAATACCATTTCCCGCCGCCGGAAGTCGACTTTTTCGCTAGCATGATCTGTCAATGTGTTTGGTGGTATATGAGTCGGCAAGTGCCGACGAGCACGCTGTTGTTGTATGTGAGCTTTCCGCTCAGAGTGGCGACGGCGTTTTGGGCACGTGATGTAAGGAGGTGTGGACGTGAGTGGGACTGGGCTGTGAAGGTTGCGGAGATGGTGAGGGAGAGTGGAATGGCGGGCGGGTTGGCGGAGTATTTCGTTAGTGGGTTTTTGCCGGGCAGGTGGCGAGTGCCTGTTACTGCTCCTGCTGGTGGTGGTGGTGGGGATGGGGTGCGTGGGCATAATGATGGTGTGGCGCCTGTTGCGACGAGGGACCGAGGTTGAATGACATGTATGAATTGAATGACATGAATGAAACGATTATGGTATGATAGAGAAGCGCAATCAACGGGCGAGAATAGCGAATACTCGCAAACATTAAACGTCGACTGCTTCAGAAAGGGTCGAGCGCCACGACCTTATTCTGAAACAAAAAGAGTCAACACGTCGCTGTGTAGACAACACCACAGTTAGAACAGCGAATAACAGTTGTGTGGTCAAAATGAATTCTTTCAGCAACTAGATGATCCATCACCTCTACCGACAACAAGCTGCTGAGGTGTAACAATGATAGCGGCATCTCTATTAGGAAGACTCGTACTAATAGCATTGCTCCTCGTACAATCGCTGCAGCTGCAACCCACAACCGCACCATTACCTCTATGCACAACTACACTATTATCCCCGGCGCCGTCCCCCTACGGCGGTCGCCTCCTTGTCCGTGTAACTCGTTTCGCTGCCGTCTACTTGCTGGCGATTTGACAGAAGCTGAGCTCGATGGACACAAACGTATGGGCGAAACACAGAATAGTCGCAAACGAGCTGGCATTTTACAGAAGCTGAGCTCGATAAACATAAACGTATAGGCGAAAAACTCAGAGGATCTAAAACTCAAAGAAAATGCGCCTTTTAAAAAGTGCTCACACCTGCAGTGCTCGCGGATCATGCACGTACACATACAGGAGAAAAGCCGTTCAGCTGTACCTTCTGTCTGAAGTCTTTCGCCACGACATCTACTCTTAAGACTACCTGATATCGCGGACTTCACTGTCGACAGTACCTATTCGTCCAGTGCAGAAGCTGGAGGTGAGCGCTCTTTCCTGCACATTGAACTTTCACTAGGTACTCACTTCCGTCGCCAGCTGCCGGGACGGTCGACTGAAGCTTAAGGGAAGTGGTCGTGCGTCGAGTGCCGTAAGACTTTCGCTTCCATATTAGCTCTGCTGGCTTGTCCTTTATTTCGGAGTCGTTTTCTGGTCTAATTCGCTTAAGATTGAGATGGATAGTGTCGGGTCGAGTGCTGGAGGGTTTCTGGCCAGCTATTGCCAAACTCTATGTCCCCTTACATGCATAACGAAGGTTGAAAGGCAGACAGCTTGGTGAGCTCGCATGTTCTCTCTAGACATCACAACGTCCACGAAACCAGAGTGAGATTTGTTACATACTCATCAAAACACCATACCTAAATCACACATCAGCGATGACACCAACAACATCAATCACCACCACCATTGGGCCGAACTTTGATCATCAACACACTTTTTCTTTGTAAGCTATATCTGTCTATCCATCATCAAGTACATCGGACATCGGCTGACATCAATCAAGGACACAAGACAATGTGGCTCCCGAATCTATAAGTACAACACATCCGGTACTTTACCACCGCCGTGTGCTCAGTCACTTTAGAAGCAGTGTTTACCTGTGTCAGGAAGCGATTTTTAGTCCCAAGGACGCCGCTCGACAAGAGGAAAGCTCAGGTTTGGAATACTCTGAGAGCTAGTAATATTGTTGCCATACGCCGCTCTGAGAAAGATGATAGTCAAGGACGTGTATTAGAGCCTCGCTGGGACCGGATCATTCAAGGTAAAGTCGAGTATGCATCACGGACAGGCAGCATTACTGGAGGACAACAAATTATACCGGTGGCTGGAGCGTGATTTGCAGACAGAGAAAGGCTCACAGATAGTTCTGTGGGAGCAGAGGAGTACCTGGTTGAGTTTACTGAATCTGCGCCGGAAGTCAGTACAGTTGACCTCATACTGCCAGCTTCACGTCACTTCCAACCACAGCCAGTCTCGTTGAGATTTTGCCGACACGCCTAAGCTGAAATATCTCCTTGAGATATTGTACGCTCTGCCCTCCAACGATGTTACGGTGAAGAGAATCATTGATCGATGTATCCTCTCGATGCTGGTCAGCGCATAATCAATGATTTGAGATCAATCATGGTCACACAGGGGCATACGTCCCATGTTGACAGGATTGAGCCTGTTCTTCAGACACGCGTTGGCAACACAGTTGCGACTCCTTGCAGACGGCCTTGTTCCTATAGGACCTAAACGCACTGTGAAGAGGATCATTGATCTATGTATCCCGCTCGATGCTGGTCGCATCTTATCTCAAGGTTTCCAGTCACGAGATTCATTCATTCCTTTAGTAACATAATATAACCTAACAGAAACAATTATGGCACTCTTCACAAGAAAACATAATGTTATGTTCTCAACCATATTCGCATCTCTCAGAATTTATAGCCACGGGATGCATTCTTTTCTAGGCAACATAAACTCACAGAAATATCTATGGCACTCTTCACAAGAAATCTGCATGTTTTCTCTCGGCATACCTTGTGTTTCCTAGAGATCGTTGATCTAGGAAAAGCGTACCTTCCACCTTTGGTCGAGCTTCTCTTCTACCTTTGGAACTCTACACACAAACTTTACTTGTATACATCCAAACATGGCCGCGACAAATCTATCCTACTGGATCATGTGTGGGATGTCTCTACCATAATAGCAGAAAAGTGTAATATGAAACCCGTGGGTAGACTTCACACGATGAGAACCTTGCGGTCTCCCAACAAAACAATACCAAATTTCTGAGCTCAGGCATTCGGATCTCGAATATATAAACCACGTCCTCACCTCCAGTTAAACACCAGCAACTCTCACATCATATCCGCATCCTCTACACACTCATCCACCATGCATTTGTCCCACCTCCTCGCCAACTGTATACTCGCAGCCAACACCATCAGTGCTGCGGTCCTGCCAACCCACAGCATCCCCGTCACCACCCCTATCACTCTGGTCCCAGCTAAGCATAGTCTGATCACTGCCTTGACTGCCACCCCGAGCCCCTTTTATATCACCACCACCCCTAGCATCACCACCACCAGTACCACCACTACTATCAAGGCCCCAACGGGCCTTCCTGACACCATCCTCGGCAAGAACATCCACTGCCTTCTCCACGCAGACGCCCCCGAGTGTGTCAAATCCTCCGCCGCGGTCACAACCACACCTAGCTTTCCAATGATGCCACTCAAGTTGCCACCCACGGTGTCTACACGAAAGCACAAGTCTATGGCTACTGATGTACCTGTCCCTTCTGCTGTCTATCCTTCTGCTGTCTATCCTTCTGCTGTTTATGCACGCTCGGCATCCTCTCCCGAACCAACCACTTATCGCTGGCCATCGATTCTCTGTGAACCGATGAAGGAAAAGCCTACACTGGAGCGAGGGGTTTGGGTACCTCGCGATTGTAGTACTCACAAACATGCTTCCCAGAAACAATGTGACAGTGGCAGCCCTGGGGTGGAGCCAATGGATGACAATAGTGTCTTGTGGGATATGAGACCAAGTGCTTGAAGACTTCCCATTCGTGGTCCTCACACGTCAACTAGAGGAGGTGAGGGGGTGGATAACACCACTAGATCTCAAAGAGAAGGACGTGGAGATTATGGTCGACGACGACACACATTGAAAAGACAAAGCTATATCGGCGATAATCACACCAGGGTTGTAATACTCTTTCATAAACACATTGTAATATTAATAGTTCTTATTAATGTAACTCCACATACTTCACAATCATAATACAAATAATCATAATACTCGAAAAATGTCGTGAAATGAACCAAGAAGAAATAACAAAATTAAGAAACCATTCCCCCTTACTAACTTTTGTTCATCAACTTCTCATCAGCTTCGCAGCATCCGCAACAACACAACACTAGCAACGCACCAGTAGCAGCACAAGCATAAGCATCCGCAGAAGAGAAGCAGCAATAGCTAGCAACAAAACACAAGATTTCACTCAGCGAGGACGATAAAGCCTCGAGTCAATCAAAGCCAGCCTAGCGGTCGAAGCACAATCGGATAGACTATTTCGGATTGGTACCGGGCCGACTGTCGTCGGTTCGCTGCTTGTGCTTTTAGCACAATATCTCTGGCCGCTGGCCATGAAATGTTACAATGATTGGAATACGATCCCTGCGGAGCATGCCGCCGCTGCCCTCGCTGCTGCCGCCGATGCCGCCAAGGCCACC
>Ga0181471_100446_pt1 | contig 13204 bp, 4 predicted proteins | sample InSIn5gowninarea_FD_119083 | JGI IMG/M metagenome (GOLD analysis project Ga0181471, IMG submission 119083) | Clean room microbial communities from NASA Spacecraft Assembly Facility at Jet Propulsion Laboratory, Pasadena, California, USA -... ...
ACAACATTGAACTGCTTTTGAAATTGAGCATATCCAGTGCGTTATTACCTTTGGAATAAAAAGACCTTCTCGGGTTGACAATTTATGTGGAGCTCAAATTGTGAAAACAATTAGAGCGGCCAACATTTTGGCGCCGTTGCCGGGGAGGGTAATTATAGATTTCAAAAAGCATTTATCTATTTGTCCTAATGTGCGGATTGTATGAGAGGACGAGGAAACCAGAAGAAAAATAACCGCGCAGGTGGCAAGGGCTGGGGAGGACGAAAAACGTTTATTGACGAGATTGTATCAAAAGCTGAATCATCACAAAGATTGAGTTCTCGGAAGTCAAAATTTCAGCGTTCCCCTCAGTCGGATTACAGAACAGAAGAAGTCGTGGGTCCTGAAAATACAGAAGAAGTTGTGGGTCCTGAAAATACAGAAGAACCAGCAGTCAGCGCTGAAGAATCAGAGGAAAGTAGCAGAATAGAAGAATACATCGAGGAGATAGTAGAAAGCGCTGGACGACCAGTAGGAAATATTGAAGAACCAATAGAGGATTCTGACGATCGAGAAAGTGCAGTAGGAGGACCAACAATGGAAGACAACAATGAAAATCTCCTCTTTGGAGGAGGACGTACAGGTCCTGAAGAAGAGAGAAGAGATGAAAATTCTCTTTCTACCTTGGGATTTCCCATCAGTGATCTGCCTGCAGGAACAATGAAAAATATCCCATTGTCTGCCCTACCTAACTTTCATGGTTTATCTACTGAGGATCCTGATGAGTTTCTTTTTGAATTTGATATTTTATGCAGAAGCTATGATTATGTTACTAATGCTCAAAAGTTGAAACTGTTTCCAGCCACCTTAAAAGGGAATGCCTTGAGATGGTTCATGAGCCTTGGAAGCCAGGTAATCACAACATGGGAGCAAATGAAACAAAAATTTCTGCTTAAATATCAGGACTACTGCCGGACGAGAGAGAAGAAGGATGAATTATTCAATATGGCACAAAAATCGGACGAAAGCTTGGAGGACTACATCGAAAGATTGCAATACAACATACAGAGATCCGATCATCCAGATATAAGTAAGGAAATTCGCAAAACAATATTACTTAGAGGGTTAAGGGATGATTGTTTAAATATGTTAAATATGCTTGCTAAGGGAGATATATCTAAAGAATCATATGATGAGATTTGTGAACTTGCTAAAAGATGTTCTAGGGGAGCTGCAAGAAACAGAATAAGAGATTCCACCTATTCAAGGGTACAGAAATCAGCCAATGGAGGAGCAACAAGAGCAAAGATAGGTAATTTGCTTGAAGAATTTAAAACCGAAATGCTAAGTTCTTTTGCTTCGCAGATTGACACTTTGCAGGTTAAGAAGAAGCAGGCTGAGGCAGAAGCAACTCTGGCTGTTTACTGCCCGAAATGTAGAGATAAACATCCACTAAGGGAGTGCCCAAGAGATAAAGCACCAGTTTACACCCTTTGTGAGAAAGATCATGAGACAGAACAATGTCCATCTCTACCGGGGATAAAAGCAGCGATGCAGCCAACAGAGGAAGAAGCTGAAGCAGTCTACCTTCTAACTCAAAGAAGACAGTGGCAACCTAAAGGGCAAGGTACGAATTCTGGTATGCCATTTAATCGTTGGAACAATTATTCTGCTTTTGGCCAAACAGGCTATTCCCCCTTCAACCAAATGCAATATCCACTTTTCAATCAAATGAGTTTCCCACCCATGCAAATGCAAAACCCTCCCTTTGTTGATCCTTCCATGTGGACTCCTTGGCCTCCACAGCAACCACCTCCTTTCAATCCTTGGAACCCAAGTTGGAATAATCAATCATACCCAAATCAGATGCCGCAATTCCAACAATCACTCTCTCTGCCATCAAATGCCCCACCAAACAACCAAATGAGACCCCAACTACCTGCGCAACCAAATCCTAACCCCAACAATAAAGCTGTGCAAGTTATTGAAATTCAGAATCAGTCTATATCCCCTACTATGCAATGTAATGATATTCACTTGAGATCTGGAAGAGTAGTAGAGCCTATTATTGATGATGTAACTGATTCAGATAAAAATGAAACCGAAAAGCAAAAAGAAGCTCAACCACCGTCTAACAAAAATGCTGAATTAACTGAACCTCCATTCCCCGAGCGTTTGGTTTTAACCAAAACAGCTGAAACACCTGCTTTTAATTTTATGGGGGAATTGCAAAATTTGTATATTAAGATTCCACTTTTACAAGCATTAAAAGATGTACCAATTTATGCCAAAACATTAAGGGATATTTGTGTGAAGAAACCTGGTAGGAAAACCAAGGATCCCCTTACAGTACATGTGATGGGAGACTTGTCTGCATTAATGTCCGGAAAAACCCCTCCTGTAAAATATGGTGATCCTGGCCATCCTACTGTTACAGTTCAAATAGGTAAAGCAGTAATCCCCCGAGTTTTGGTAGATTTAGGTGCAGCAATTAATATAATGACTCTGGAAACTTCACAATTGTTACAGCTGAATAACACAATCAGAGATACACCCACCATTCTAGAGTTAGCTGACCGTTCCACAATTAAGCCAGAAGGGGTTGTTGAAGACCTGCTCATATCAGTTGAATCCTGGAAATATCCAGCTGATTTTGTTGTATTGCAAACTAAAACAAAGCTGGGGGGACATCCCTTAATTCTAGGAAGGCCATGGTTGGCCACAGCTGATGCATTTATAAGTTGTAGATCTGGTTCAATGACAATTTCTAATGGTTATGAAACAAAGCAGTTAACTCTTTATCCTCACGCTACGCCAGTAGTTAATAATGAAGATTCTATATGGATGGATTATGATGATAATGCTGTTCAGCCAATTCTAACTATAGGACAAGCTTTAACTCTTAAAGACAATATAGAAGATGAAATAATTAATAACTTTATTTGTGAACCTTCTTCTGTCATTGCTGAAACACACAATCAATTAACTGCAATTTTTGAAACTGATATACAAGAAAAGATTGAACCTGAAGATTCAGCTCAAACTTTAAACACGATCCCATCTAAGAGCGTAACGGTTGAAATTGAACCCGGTAAGACATTAAACATAAATCCTGATTTAACAGACACTGAAACAGAGCAGCTAATGAAGTTATTACACAAATATAAGGGGGCATTTGCCTGGGATTACACGGACATGAAAGGTATTTCTTCTGAATTATGTACTCATAGAATTTACATTAAAGAAGGATGCCGACCTGTTTGTCAACCCCAAAGACGGATGAATCCTAATTTACGAGAAATTGTTAAAGAAGAACTTCAAAAATTGCTTAATGCAGGGTTTATATACCCCATATCTGACAGTGAATGGGTTTCCCCGTTAGTAATTGTTCCTAAGAAAAACGGGAAATGGAGGGTATGTGTTGACTATAGGGCTTTAAACAAAGCTACCCAAAAGGATCACTTTCCCTTACCTTTCATTGATCAGGTGTTGGACAGTCTTGCAGGGAAGAAATTCTTCTCTTTTCTAGATGGATTCAGTGGTTATAATCAGATAAAAATTGCACCCCAGGATCAAGACAAGACCACTTTCACCAGTCCTTGGGGAACTTTCGCCTATAGAGTTCTCCCATTTGGATTATGCAATGCACCAGCAACCTTTCAAAGAGCTGTTATAGGAATTTTCTCAGATATGCTGAATGACTGTATGGAAATATTTATGGATGATTTTACCCCCTATGGTGTTTCTTTTGAAGAGGGATTACAAAACCTTGAGAAAGTGCTAAAAAGATGTATTCAAGCCCACCTTTCCTTAAGCACCGAAAAATGCCACATGATGATGAGTGAGGGAATAGTGCTTGGACATTTTATTTCATCTCTAGGTATTCAGGTGGATCCATCTAAAATATTAGTCATTCAGAATCTTTCTGTTCCTAAAACTCAAACTGATGTGAGAAGTTTTTTAGGACATGCTAGTTATTATAGGAGATTTATTAAAGATTTCTCTAAAATAGCTTCTCCATTGTTTGTATTGCTTATGAAAAATGCTGAATTCAAGTGGAATAGCTCTTGTCAAAAAGCTTTTGAAGAATTGAAGCATCAGCTGTCTACTGCTCCTATTTTGAGGGGGCCTGACTGGAATCTTCCATTTCACATATCCTCTGATGCTTCAGACAGTGCTATTGGAGCAGTCCTGGGACAAGAGGAAAATCATCTTCCTTATGCTATATACTTTATCAGTAAGAACATGACCTCTGCTGAGCTGAACTATACAGTTACCAAGAAAGAGTTCCTTGCAGTAATCTATGCCATTAATAAATTCAGACACTATATTACTGGTTATCCTACGTTTGTGCACACTGATCATTCAGCTATTAAATACTTAATGAATAAATCTGTTACAAATGCTAGAGTTACCAGATGGCTATTACTATTGCAGGAATTTGATATTACAATTATAGATCGGCCTGGTAAAGAAAATGTGGTGGCTGATTTTCTTTCATGGTTAAAAACTGATAATGATATTCCAGTAGATGATAGTTTTCCTGACGAATATTTGTTTGCAGTTTCTGCTCATTCTCCATGGTATGCAGATATTGCTAACTACTTGGTTGCAGGGAAACTACCAGCACACCTGTCATATAGGGAAAAAAGAAGAATTGTTCAACAAAGTGCCAGGTATAGCTGGATCAGCGGATGTCTCTTTTATACTGGGCTTGATCAGGAGATTCGAAGATGCATTAGAGAAGATGAAGTGTATGACATACTGAAAGCTTGTCATGATGGCCCTTGTGGAGGCCATTTTGCTGATAAAAGAACAGCGCATAAAATTCTGAGGATGGGTTACTATTGGCCCTCACTATTCAAGGATGCAAAGAAGTATGTAAGGGCTTGTGATAGCTGCCAGAGAATGGGTCAACCCAATCATAGAGACCAAATGCCACTTAACCCCCAGGTAGTTTCTGAACCATTTGAAAGATGGGCCTTGGACTTCATAGGACCCATTAACCCTCCATCCAATCAAAGAACCTATATATTAGTCTGCACAGACTATATGACTAAGTGGGTGGAAGCCAAAGCACTTATTAGAGCCAATGAAGAGGCTGTTTTGTCCTTCTTGTTTGAAGATATTTTCACTAGATTTGGAATCCCCAGAGAGCTAGTTACTGATGGAGGACCTCCATTCAATTCTCATGGTTTTAAATCTACTCTTCACAAATATCATATTCAACATAGAATGACTACACCATACCACCCCCAGGCCAATGGGCAGGTGGAAAGCACAAACAAAGTTTTAGAGGCCATTCTAACTAAAACAGTGAAGGACAACCGAAAGGATTGGTCCCAAAGGCTCCCTGAGGCATTATGGGCTTATAGGACTACTTGGAGAAACACTACCGGTTTTTCTCCCTATGAATTGGTTTATGGTAAAAATGCTATTTTTCCTGTGGAATTTGAAATTAAAACTTTAAAGACTTCCTTAGCTGTTAATCTTGATTTGAATGATGTGCAGACAGCTAGATTGCAGCAACTTTTGGAGTTGGACGAAAAGAGATTGGATGCCATTCACCAAACAAACATGATTCAGCAACAAAGGATGAAATGGCATGACAAAATTATCAAACACAAGCAGTTCCAAAAAGGTAATTGGGCCTTGCTGTATGATTCACGGTTTGAAAATTTTCAGGGAAAGCTACGCACACGTTGGCTTGGACCATATGAAGTAGAAGATGTCTTTCCAAATGGAACGGTAAGACTTGTAACAATTGATGATGCTAAAACACCTCTACTAGTCAATGGCCATAGGCTCCGTTTATATGAGCGCCCTGTTTCTAGAGAAGATTTCAAGACTGCTTGCATGACTGATATTCATTATCTTTTTCCAGGGGAGTCTTCTGCTCCTCACAGCACTTAATTTTCTGCACTATATTTTTAGTAGTAGATTAGATTTAGCACTAATAATCCCTGTCAAGGATTGGCATGTTACAATTGAATTTTGCAGATTCTGGAAAGGCAATAAGGAGGACTGATTCATCATGAGAAGATCTGAAGCTTTAAATCAAGAAGCTTCCGCCCATCATTTTATCCTCTTCCCTAATCATTCCCACCACTCCCGAAATATCTTCTTTCAGTCTGCGTTACCCATCCCTTACTGTTGAAATAAACCCTTATCATTCACAGACCTAAGTCAGTTATCACAATTTCCTGATTTTTCCCGTGGCTGAAACACCTATTTTAGCAACGTAACACCAATTTTTCCCGTTGCTGAAACACCTGTTTCAGCAACGTAACACCAATTTTTCCCATTGCTGAAACACCTGTTTCAGCAACGTAACACCAATTTTTCCCATTGCTAAAACTCCTGTTTCAGCAACATAACCCAACTTTTTCCGTTGCTGAAATACCTGTTTCCGTAACATACCATTGATTCTACCCATTGCTGAAACACCTGTTTCAGCAATACTTTATCAATTTCCCCCGATTGATGAAACACCTGCTTCAGCAATGTATCGTTCGTTGTCAGTTGCTCAAACATCAGTCTCAGCAACTTGATTTTATCAAAGCAGCATCTCTCTTTGACGACATATAAGCTTTCTGGTCCTTCATGACCATATTTCAGATCCTTTTGGTGAAAAATTACTTGCAATATACCAGAATCAATTACACAGACCCTTCTATGATCATTCAAGGCTATTGCAACCAACACTTCGAGTTATTAATTAAAGGTAAAGTATGAGGTATATGGTTTTAATGTAATTCGGTTAAAACATATTAAAAGAGAAGATTTCATGTCATAAATGATTACATATCTCCCCGCGTCCAATCACTATCATACCATACGTAGGAGGGGGAATTCCAAAAATGGAATGATTATTTCGCATGCACCAACCTGCCGCCGGCTATCATACCCATTTTTGCCGTCATTTAGACTACGCAGCCATTGTTGCAACTACTAAGTCTGATCAGGGTCTGAGAGTACTGAATTGTGCTTCTGCGGAAAAACTCAGAGCTTTAGCCATGGGAAAGGCGGCCATTAGAAATGAGCCCGGCTCCATAAGTCTTCTACAGCTCTTTCCTGAAGCATATCAGATCTTCCAACGAGCAGGGTGGACAGCATATTTCGAAAGGTTGGGAGATTTTAACGCAGAGGACGTATTAGAATTCGCACAGAACTTTGAAGGCAATTTCTCAGTGGTCCGAGGGGTTCGAATCTCAGTGACAGAGGACGATATAGTTCAGGTATCAGGGTTGCCAGCTGAGGGCATTCGCTGGTTCAGCAGGAAGACGGTCGTTCTTAACGCGCAACAAGACTTTTTGCGCCCGGACGAGCAAGTGGAACCTAGAGGCCGCGGGGTCAGTCTGCATTCACTTCCTCAACCATGGCCATCAGTGGCAGAATTCGTCAAACACTACCTCACATGCGAAGGGCGTTATCAGGTAGTGTACAATCACGACTTTGTTCTGCTGAATCATTTGAGAAATGGAAGATTGGTTAATATACCCTATTACCTGCTTGGTTGTATTAAAAATATGTCGTATTACTGTAAGCAAGCCAAAACTCCCATGACATCCCTTACCCATCATCGCTTATGTCAGCTGTTAATACAGAGGGGTTTTGCTCAGCAAAATCCCCCTCTACAGGTCCTACCTGAAATTCCTCTCCAGGCCCTACCTGAAATTCCTTTGCAGGCCCCACCTGAAGCTCCTCTGCAAGCCTCACCACAAATTCCCCAACCACCTGAAGCCCCTTTGCAAGCCCCACCCGAAACCCCTCAACAGGAGAAAACGTCCCAATTGTCTGAAAATCCTCATGAAAAACAACAGGAGGAAACCCTGAATTCTCCCGTCAACCCAACCCCGAGCTCACCACAGTTAGCAGAGCTAACACCCTCTACTATTCCTGTCCCTAGTGATGATTCTCGACCACCCCCTTCTTCACCCATTAAGAAAAAAAGGAAAACCCCAGCAGTCACAAGTTCTAGACCACGGACAAGGTCCACATCCAAAATTCCTATCTCTCCGCAAAACCCTGTCCTGAAGAAAAAGCACTCCCATTCGAGAAAAAGGAAAGGCAGCGATTTTGCTGCCTTCCTACCAAAAAGAAAGAGGACAAAGACTGTTGAGGCAGAATTTACCTCCATTTTCCCTAACCCTGCCACTATTGTATTGAAACCCTTATCCCCATCCCGAACTCCTCAGCCGGCTTCGTCCGAAGACACTGTCCCACAAAAATCAGTACCTCGGGATAATACGACAATGGTTATGAATCAAGAAGTGACTGCTCCACAAGAACCAGTCACTTGCCCAGCGACTGTAACACAAGAACCAGTCGCTGAGGAAGAAGAATACACCAAGCAGGTTGATAACGGGAAATGCCCAGTGACTGTTCCACAAGAACCAGTCACTGAGGCAGCAGAATTTACAGAGCAGGTTGATATTGAAAAATGCCAAGTGACTGTCCCACAAGAACCAGTCACTGAGGCAGAGGAATTTACAGAGCAGGTTGTTAGTGGAGAATGCCCAGTGACTGTTCCACAAGAGCTAGTCACTGAGGCAGAAGAATTCACAGAGCAGATCAATACTGAAGAATGCCCAGTGATTGTTCCACAAGAACCAGTCACTGAGGCACAGGAACACAACAAGCAAGATGATAGTGGGAAATGGCCAGAGATTGAAATGACAGAACTAGAGACTGAAATGCCAGAACTAGAGACTGAAATACCAGAGCTCGAGATGGAAATACCAGAATTGGAGATTGAAGTGCAGGAATCCATTCCTAACCCGGTGGATGAAACACAAGAACCACCCACTGTGGTACCAGAACTGGAAACCGGAACACAAGATTCCATTCCTAACCCGGTGGATGAAACACAAGAACCACCCACTGTGGTACCAGCATTAGTCACTGAGAAGCAAGAATTCATAGGGGAAATACAAGCACCACTCACCGTGGTATCAGAACTAGTAGCTGAGGAACAAGGATTCATTCCTGACAGAGCACGAGGACTATTTACTGTGGTATCAGAACTAGTTTCTGAAGAACAAGAATCCATTCCTGGCACGATGGATGAAACACAAGAGGCACCCATTGTGGTGCAACAACCAGCTACCACTGTGCACCAGCAAAATATTCCAGCAGAAACAACTAGCATACAAGGCCCACATACGATGGCATCTCTACTGCAGGAAAATGAGTTCCTGAAGTCTGAAATAGAAGCCTACAAAGCTGAGTTAGCCATGGCTCGAGAGGCTTTTGAAAAAGAACTCAATCTCCATACATTAGCACAAGTAGCCTCAATGCAGAACAGGGAGACATGTATAGAATATATGTGCAAGGAGTGTGGCACAGTTTATCAGAATGCAGGCTATAAAGTAGTTGAAATTTCACTCCCTGAGACAATTATGACAGAGGGAACACAAGAGGAATGCCCCACTGCTCCACAAGAGCCAGTAGGACCTCCTGTGATGCAAGAAGAAGAAGAAGAAATCGAACAAGAGATATCTCATCCCTTGGGGATTGATGCAGCAATCCCGGCAGAAGAAACACTGCCAGAGCATATGACTATTGATTCAGATATTCCAGCAGAAGAAACATTGCCAGAGCACATGATTATTGATTCAGATATTCCAGCTGAGGAAACATCGCCAGAGCATACTACTACTGAAACAGCTGTTTCGGCAGAAGAGACACTGCCTCAGCACACTACTGGTGCAAGTATCCCAACAGAAGAAATAATGCCTCAATGCATTTCCTCTGAGGCAGCCATACAGACAGAGGGAATAGTGCCTAAGCCTACTACTTCTGTTAAAAAGACACAGACTCGACTATGGGACCCATTGGAACAATTCAACAGATGGAAGAAGGAACATGCTGAGAAACAGGATATAGTATTACAACAGCATAAGTTGCAATGGCAAAACTTTGTATACACTAACTGGGAGAACTTGGAGCAATTACTGCAAGAGCACAGGGAATATAAGAAGGAAGCCAGACAGTCTAAGGAACGGATAGCCCTGATGTTTTCATTGGTAAGGAAGTTGATGGTCACACGCAAACCTTCTGTAAATTATGCTCTTTTTCTTGCTGAACGACTAGCTTATTTTCAAATTAAATCACTAGCACATGGTAGACCACATGAAGTATTGACTTCAGAAAAGTTTGTTGAGACCTTCAAGGAGGCCCCTGAAAGCGACCAGCATCTGCTGTGCGAACTCTACCTTCATAATGAAGCCATGCCTGAAGAAAGAAGAATTAATCTTATTCCCATTGCAGGGGACATACAAATTAGGGCATTTTCTTCATTTTTGTCTAATCAGCTCACTTGGCAGACTGCATTCAATACAAGCAGTCATAATGAGGAGAATAAAATCCTGTGGATTAGGCCAGAGCCGGCAAGCCTAGCCATGTTTATAGCACAGTACTATGAGTTCTTGCAGAAGCCAGGTATGAGCGAGCACATAGAGCAATTACAGGCTTCAATCCTTTTCAAGTGTCAAGAGCATATTCAAATGAAGGGTCCTGCTGCACTAAAGGCCAATGATCTCTTTTGGCAGCATTCAGATAAGGAAAGACAGGACTATCATCCTTTTAACCCTCTCAATTTTCATGCTGCATTGTATAGAGTCCCTAAGTACATTGATTGCATTCAGCATTGTGGAGTCAACTGGATTGGGTATCATTTCCGTTTTCCAAGCTTATGGCTGCCTTCTGAAAAATATCAAAATCATTACTTGTTGACTGACGAAGAGGAAGCCTCGGCATGGCAACAGTTGCAGAACAACAGCGGATTTCGAGCTCCTACAGATGCCACTTTCTCCAGCTACTGCTTGAGTAATCTGCATTGCCAGTCCCAGTACTCAGACTCTGATTCAGACGAAGGGGTTGCCTGAGGACATGCAACATTTTTAGCTGGGGGGGATGTTAGGACTCCAATATGTACCATTTTGTTATATATTTTGATATCATTTTGCCCTCAAAACTATGAGCTTCAATGTCTTTTTCATTCACTATATCCTAAGGTATATGGAAACCTTCTCTTTATTATATGGTTAATCTGTTTTACATTTAATTCCATAATACTCTTATATTTTATCAACTATTGAAGTGCATTGTTGCTAACATAAGTTGAAGATCGCAGATAAAGTTATATGCCTTGATGAGAACGAGCGGCTGTAGCTGAAACAGCTGACTAAGTTGCTGAAACAGCTGGTCCCGTTGCTGAAACAGCTGGTCCCGTTGCTGAAACAGCTGGTCCCGATGCTGAAACAGTTAACTCAGCTGCTGAAACAGCCGACACCGCACGCAAATTCCATTTTGCGTAATTTGCGATTCTGAAGAACTTTTTGTGGATAATAGTAGCAAGCCGAGGATATGGTTACCGGAATTATTGTAAAGATAGCATGACTGTTGTAACAGTAACTCTTTCTAAAGAAGAACAGAGTAGTTTTGTTTTGAACAGAATCAAGATATCCGCTCTTGTGTAAATTTGTAAATGATGTCTCCTCTTTAAAAAGAGGAGACATCATCATTAGAAGGGGGCGAATTGTATTTTTGAGAACAGCATTGTGTGAACAGGAGCTAGTCTCCTTCTTGTATGTACCAGTTTTCTTGACAGATGAATAAAGACTTGTTTTGAGCATTCTCGTTTAATTCTTTCTCTCGGGGAATCTTGTGAGAAGGAAAGGGCCCGCCTTCCTCACAAGATCCACCCCTTTATTCTGTAGTTGTTTATTTCTTTGCATTGTAGTAAATTCTGTTGCTGAAACACTAGTTACATGGTTTGTGATGCTCTGTTTCTTAGCGCTACATGTATTGATTGCACGAGTGGATGATGAGAGCATGTGCTGAAGATCTCTGTACATAGAGATAGGGTCTTGCTCCCATTGATTGCCTTCTTTTACTTGCAGTGTGATTGGAAACGAGAGGCCAAGTGCTGAAGATTCCTGTTCCTGGGAATAGGGTCTTGACCTCTTAAGGTTACTTCTTTTGCAGTGTGATTAGTGCCAGGCAGCAGGTGCTGAAGTTCCCACTAAGGAATAGGGTCCTGTTCCTGCTATAGTTGAATGATTTCTTTTCCCATGCATTTATTTTCCCTTTGCTGTAACAGAGAAATCGTGTCTGCTATAAGTTAATTTACTTCAGCTTTAATTAAGTAGACTGTGAATTAGTAGATTGCTGAATTTAACAGTTGTGTGTGACTTTCTCTTACTACAACATTGAACTGCTTTTGAAATTGAGCATATCCAGTGCGTTATTACCTTTGGAATAAAAAGACCTTCTCGGGTTGACAATTTATGTGGAGCTCAAATTGTGAAAACAATTAGAGCGGCCAACAGATACCACACTTAGGAAGTGAATAAGATGTCAAGCCATGCAATAACTAATGAGATTGAACAATAGTCTTGTCCCAAGAAGAATGATCCATATTGTAGTATACTTCGGTACAGTGATGATTTGAAAAAGCCTACGTCATTCCCTACGTAGTTGAAGAACAAAACACGTGATTGTTAAGTTCAATGTTGAGGGAATGCAACATTATGGAGTGTTGGTTTGAGTGCAACAAATTTTTGTAGAGCATTGTTGAGAAAGGATGAGAGATCCTGAGGAGTATGAAGGTTGAGACTTTATGTGAATATTGCATGGGGGTTGAGAGTTGAATGTGTGCTACTGTAGAGTGAGAAAAATGTGCCAAGTGTTGAGTGAAAGTTGCTTAGGAGAAATGAGAATTGAAATTAGGTTGAGTGAGAGCCATTAAATATAGTAGAGATTTCTTTTTTTAGTGTGGTTTGGAGCCTACAAAATTGGAATTTGGTGCTTCCATCTTAATTTTTGTATGAAGGATGGCTTGGGGGGTTGGTTCCTCCTGCAAGTTGGTGCTTGCCAAAAATCCATGAAGTTGATGCTTCATGGTAAGTTGATTAGGTGTCTACAAAAGTAGGGGTTTGTGCTTTCTACTAGTGGGTGATAGAAAACAATCTAAAGGAGTAAGTGATTCCTGTGAGTGGGTGCTCACAAATATTGATGTAAATAGAGTAGGAGATTGTATTTTACATCATAACAAAAAAGGAATGGTGGTTTTCCCCTTTTTGGTTTCTATGTTAAATCTTTGTGTTCTTTTGTGTATGTTGTTCATGGTGTGTGTGTGTGTGTGTATTCATGTGTTGATTTGTATTGTTGCACATATCATGATGGTGGTTTCTCACATGAATGATTTCCAATATTAAAA